>Ga0105340_1000531_pt1 | contig 18368 bp, 20 predicted proteins | sample EasRivMeERMLT700_FD_89676 | JGI IMG/M metagenome (GOLD analysis project Ga0105340, IMG submission 89676) | Soil microbial communities from meander-bound floodplain in the East River, Colorado, USA - East River MetaG ERMLT700 | ecosystem: Environmental > Terrestrial > Soil > Floodplain | place...
AGGAAGCTCTCGCGGTCCTGCTCGATCAGGCGCACGGTGCCGTAGATGATGTCGACCTTGTCGCGCCGCGCGTACTCGCGCACCTCCATCATGAAGCGCTCGAGCGCGTCGCGCTCGCAGTAGATCTCGGTGATCGCCTCGGTCGCCCGCACCTGCGCGCCGACGCGCTGGTCGAGCGCGCGGTGGTAGTTCTCCGGGTAGACGCTCATCTGCGCCTCGTCGGACCAGTACACCTGGCCGTTGGTCGCGACGTAGTGGCCGGCGTAGCGCCGGAACGCCTCGCCCTTGGCGTGGTGCGCGAGAGTCAGGAGCTCGATCCAGTCGCGCTCGTGCAGCTCTTTCTGCCCCGGCGGGATGGGCGTCGCCGGGTCGACCGGCCGGTAGCACGAGAACACTCCCCGGCGCAGGAAATCGTCCGAGGTCTCGTCGATCGCGTACTGGAAGTCGCCGTAGAGGAAGCCGTCGTGGATGCGCTCGTTGAACGCCTTGGGCAGGCCGTCGATCGAGCGCACTTCGACCACGCGCTCCATCTTGCGGCGCTCGACCAGGCGCAGGGTCGCCGAAGTGATCAGGCCGAACAGGCCGTAGCCGCCGATCGCCAGGCGGAACAGCTCCGGGTTGTCGGTGCGGCTGCAGTTCACGACCTCGCCCTTCGAGGTGAGGAGCCTGAAGGACTCGACGTCGCCGATGAAGGGCGGCATCTTGAGGCCGCGGCCGTGCACGTTCGCCGAGAGGCAGCCGCCGATCGTGAGCTTGTCGGCGCCGGTCTGCTTCTGCGCGAAGGTCCACTGCCGCTCGCGGCCCTTCTGCACGTTCACCAGGTTCTGCAGGACCTGCGGCCACTGGATGCCCGCCTCGACCTCGAGGTGGCCCTTCTCCGGGTCGAAGCCGAGCACGCGGTTCATGCGCCGCGTATCGATCATCAGGCCGTCGGCGAGGAACTGCTGCCCGCCCATGGCGTGGCGCGCGCCCGAGATGCAGACCGCGCGCTCCTCCTTCTGCGCCGCCCGCAGCGCGCTGCGAATCGCATCGAGCGTGTCGGGCTGGACGATGCGCCAGACGCGCGACGAGTTGAGCTGCGAGTGGATGTCGTTGACGAGGATGCCCGGCGGCGGCTTGTCCTTCTTCGCGGCCTGCGGAAGGACGCTGCCCGGCCACGCGGCGCCCGCGAGCGCGATCCCGAGGAAATCTCTACGGCGAAACAGGCCTAGAGCTCCTCGCCAGCGCCGGTCGAGATGCGGGGCGCGCCCTTCTTGGGCCGCCCGGGCCGGTTGGTGAGCGCGAAGATGCGCAGCGGCGGCACCGGCGGCGGGCTTTCCATGAAGCGGCAATCGGACTCGTTCGGCACGCTCATCAGCGCGCCGATGCGCTTGCCGTTCAGCATCACGGTGTAGCGCAGCATGTGCGCCGAGCCGAGCTGCGGCTGGGCCACGATGTCGTACTTTCCCAGCTTGTACTGCTTGCGTTCCAGCGCGGGCAATGCCATCGAGGCTCCGGGAGCGCTATTTCGGGGCGGTTGTTTCGTGGCGTTACTTCGTGGCGTTACTTCGTGGCGGTTATTTCTTCGTTGCCGAGAACACGCTCGACAGGTCGACCTCGTCGAGCTTCACCGCGGCCTTGTTCGCCGCCTCGATCGATGCCTTCATGCGGTCGGTTTCTCTCGTCGCCTGCTCGAAGGCGTCGGCGAGCTTGAAGCTGAACGCGGCGAGCGCCTTGGGATCGGGCTTTTTCGCCTCCGACGATGCGAGCGTGCCGTAGACCCGGCTCGACAGCTGCACGAATATTCTCTCGGCGAGATCGACGTACGCCTTCTGGGGATCCTGCGCTGCCGACGCCCTTGCCGGCGCGTCCTTGCTAGGTGCGCTCATGATCGTTCCGGTTTGATTACCGCAATCCTACGCTGATCTTCGCTCAGGGTGCGTGCGAGTTGGTCCCGCAACTCGTTGGAAACCGTGACGTGGGCGCCGGGCTGGTCGCGGTGCACCTCGTAGAGCTTGGCGACGACCTCGATGTCGTGCGCGGCGAAGGTCTCGGCGGTGCGGCGCGCACGCTCCGGGTCCTTGCTGGCGTGGGCCACGGCGAGCTCGCCCAGCTTGAGCGCCGAAAGCCAGGTCTCGCGTTCGATCATCTCGACGCCGACGTCGCGCAGATTGAACATGTGACGCATATCACGCGCGCGGGAGATGACGCGCAGCCGGGGAAAGTGCGTGCGCGCCACCTCGGCGAGCCGCGTGATCGCGTCGGGGTCGTCGAGGGCGATGATCAGGAAGTCGGCGCTGCCCGCTCCCGCCGCGTGCAGCAGATCGAGGCGCGTGGCGTCGCCGTAGAACACGCGGAAGCCGAACTTGCGCGACTGCTCGACGTGGTCGGGGTCGTCGTCGAGCACGGTGGGCTGGAAACCCGCCGCGTTCAGCATGCGCGCCACGACCTGGCCGACGCGCCCGAGGCCGGCGACGATCACGTTGCTCGCCTGCGGGAAGTCCGGCGCGCGCTCCACCGCGGGCTCGGCGAAGGAGGACGCGAGGTGGTCGTGGAGCGCGAGCAGGAACGGCGTGAGCAGCATCGAGATCGCCACCGCGAGCGTGATGGCGGGCGCCGCGTCGGTTCCCAGGCCGCCCTGGCCGGTGGCGACGCCGATGAGCACGAAGGCGAACTCGCCGCCCTGCGCGAGCAGCAGGATGAAGAGCGGGCGCTCGGCGCGCGGGAAGCCCGCCCAGCGCGCGATCACCCAGAGCACCGCCCCCTTGATGAGGAACAGGCCCGCGATCAGGCCGAACACCAGCCACGGCCGGGCGATGAGCACCGCGAAGTCGACGCTCATGCCGACCGCGATGAAGAACAGACCCAATAGGAGCCCTTTGAACGGCTCGACCGCGGCCTCGATCTCGTGGCGGTACTCCGACTCGGCGAGCAGCACGCCCCCGAGGAACGCGCCGAGCGCCATCGACAGGCCCGCGTGCTCGAAGCCGAGCGCGATCACCAGCACGAGGAGCAGGGCGAACGCGGTGAAGATCTCGCGCAGCCGCGTGCGCGCGATGTGGCGGAACACCGGGCGCGCGACCAGGCGCCCGCCGCCGAGCGTGACCACGATCACCGCGCCGGCGAGCGCGAGCTTCTCCCACGAGAACCCGGCGCCGCCGGCGCCGGTGCCGAGCAGCGGCAGGAGCGCGAGCATCGGGATCACCGCGATGTCCTGGAACAGCAGCACCGCGAACGTCCCCTGGCCGCCTTGCGTGCCGAGCGCCCCGCGCTCGGTGAGCGGCGCGAGCGCGAGCGCGGTCGAAGAGAGCGACAGCGCCATGGCCGCGATGAGCGCGACACGCAGGTCGAAGCCGAGCGCCCAGCCGGCGAGCGCGAGCGCCGCGATGGTGCCGAGCACCTGCGACAGGCCCAGGCCGATGAGCTTGGCGCGCATGTTCCAGAGCCGCTTGGGCTCGAGCTCGAGGCCGATCACGAACAGCAGGAACACCACGCCGAGCTCGGCGAACGCCTTGATGTGGTCGACCGTGTCGACCAGCTGGAAGCCCCGGGGGCCGATGGCGATGCCGGCGAGCAGGTAGCCGGCCACCGAGCCGAGCCCGAGCCGGTGCGCAAGCATGACGGCGATCACGGCGGCGGCGAAATAAAGGCTCGCCTGGACGAGAAAGTCATTGCCATGCTCCATGGCCGAAGTATATTTGCAGTGGGGAGACTGAAAAAATGAACTCCGTGGAAGCGGAGCTGGAAGGGCGCGTCGCGCGGCTGTTCGCGCGCCGTCCCGAGCTGTGGCGCTTCACCGTGCGCGACCGCAGCATGCTGCCCGACAACCTCGATCCGACCTCGCTTTCGGGCGAGCTCTTCATCTTCGAAATCGGCCTGTCGCCGCGCCGGGGCAAGGAGCACTACAACGAGGTCTACGACGACATCGCGCGCGCCATCACCGCCGCGGTGGCGGCGCGGCCCGAGGCGCGCTGTCTGCTGCCGGGTCGTACTTTCGTGAGAGCCCTGCATTAGACTTCCGGGGATGCAGGCAGGCATTCCGTACACCGTCGCCACCGGCGAGAAGCTCGTCAACGAGACCTTCGGCCCGAACAACATCCGTCGGCGGACCTCCGGAACCGAAGAGTTTCAGCAGGTCGAAGTCTCCGATGGCAGGGGCAAGAGCTTTTCGCTCGACGCAAACGGCTTCGTGTTCGTCGAGCACAAGACCGCCGTCAAGGACTTTTTTGATCCCGAGGAACTGAAGAGCGTCTATTACCCCGAGGTCGCGGCGCTGATCAGGAAACACTCCGGTGCAAAGCGAGTCCACGTGTTCGACCACACGCTGCGCTCGGGCGACGAAGGCGAGCGCGAGGAACGGCTCATCCGCGAGCCCGTGCTCTCGGCGCACAACGACTACACCGACTGGTCGGGGCCCAACCGGGTTCGCGAATTGCTTCCAGACGAAGCCGAATCCCTGTTAAAGAGCCGGTTCGCCATCATTCAGGTCTGGCGGGCGATCAACCGGCCGATCCAGTCGAACCCGCTGGCGATCGCCGACGCAAAGAGCATCGCCCCCGACGACCTGCTGATCGCCGAGCGGCGCTACCCGAACCGCGTCGGGCAGACCTACCGCCTGAAGTACTCACCCGCCCACCGCTGGTTCTACTTCCCCGAGATGCGCCGCGACGAGGCGCTGGTGTTCAAGGTGTACGACTCGGAGAAGGATGGGCGCGCGCGCTTCACGCCGCATACCTCGTTCGACGACCCGTCGACCCCGCCCGGCGCGCCGCCGCGCCAGAGCATCGAGGCGCGCTCGCTCGCTTTTTTCTAGGCTTGCAGCGTCGGCCGCTTCGGCTTGCGCGCGAAGAGGAAGAACCCGGAGCCGAGGCCGGCGAGGATCGCGATGATGGTGAAGCCGACGCGATAGTCGCCGGTCATGTCGGCGAAGATGCCGGGAATGATCGGCCCGCCGACCTGGCCGACCACGATGATCATGAAGGAGAGGCCGAGGATCATGCCGATCGCGCTGCGGCCGAAGTAATCGGCGCGCATCGCCTGCATGAACGGGCCGCGCAATCCCCACGCGGTGCCGTGCAGCGCAGCGAACGCGACCACCATCAGCCAGTTGAATGCATAAGTGAGCAAAAGCAGGCCCAACGCGTGCGCCAGCATGCAAGCCGCGGCGATCAGGCGCTTCTTGTAGCGATCGCCGATCGCCCAGCCGAGCAGCACGCCGGCGACCTGAAAGATGGTGACCAGGCTGATGACGAGCGAAGCCGCCCCCACCGAGTAGCCGAGGCCTTCCTTGAGGTGCGTGATCGCGTGCACCGAGACCGCGTGCACCACGAACAGCGCGAAGCCGTGCCCGAGCGAGATCAGCCAGAAGGCCTGGGTGCGCAGCGCCTCGCCGGCGGTGAAATCGCGGGTCGGATCTGCTTCTGCCGGGGCTTGATCTTTTGCGGGCGCTTCCTCGGGTATCCCGTCCACCACTTCCCCATGTTCGTGCGGGCTGTTGCGGATCACCAGGGCGAGCGGCAGCCCGATGACGATCGCAATCACGCCGGAGGCGAGGGCGGTGGCGCGCCATCCGAAGGTGGTCAGCGACTCCGCCACCAGCGGGACCATGATGCCGCCCATGGCGAGACCGAAAGACATCGCCGAGAGCGCGCGGGCGCGCTTGCGCTCGAACCAGTGGATCAGCGCGACGTTGAGCGGGAAGTAGCCGCACAGGCTAGAGCCGAGCGCGATCACGATGAACGCGCCGTAGAAGGCCGGCAGGGATTGCACCTGGCTCAGCAGGCAAAGACCGATGCCGAACACGAACACGCCGGCGCGGACGAACACCTTGGGGCCGAAGCGGTCGATCGCCCAGCCGAGCACCGGGCCGAGCAGCGCGACTTCCATCTGCTGGAGCGCAGCCGCGCCCGAGAGCGCGGTCTTGCTCCAGCCCTGCTCCTCGGCGAGCACCGCCAGGTAGGCGCCAAAGGCTTGCGTCACGAGCCCGGCTTGCAGGAATTGCAGCCCGACCGCCGCACCGACCATGCGCCAACCGTAGAAGATCTTCTTGTCGGCCAAGCACGACAGGATAACCGCCACGGATACCCCGCGGGTCCGTTCCTTGCGAGATACAGGGGCATGAAACCAGCCCAGCTCGGAACCCTCAACACCGATCTCGCCCCGATCGAGGAGGACCTAGCCACCCGGATCGAGGCGATTTTCGACCGCTGCCCGCAGCTCTTCGGATTCACGATCCAGGATTCCTCGGCGCTGCCCGAGGAGCTGCGCTCGATCGCGCTGGAGCGCGAGCTGGTGGTGAGCGATATCGGCGTGTATCCCTATCTGAACGCCGACCAGTGCGAGCAGATCTACAACGAGATCGCGGTGGCGCTGCTCGACTTCATGTTCGAGCGGCCCGCGGCCAAGGACGCCCTGCGCGGCCGCACTTTCGCCCGCACCCTGCACTGAATTTCGTAGCTAGAATCCGGGCGTGCGCATCGACTGGGATGTGCCGGTCCGGATGGACGACGGCGTGGAGCTGCGCGCCGACGTGTTCCGCCCGGACGCCGCGGGGCGCACCCCGGCGCTCCTGAGCTACGGGCCCTACGGCAAGGGGCTCGCATTCCAGGAGGGCTACAAGACGGCCTGGGAGATCATGGCGCGCGAGAACCCGGAAGCGCTCGCCGGGTCCTCGAACCGCTATCAGAACTGGGAAGTCGTCGACCCCGAGAAGTGGGTGCCGGAGGGCTACGCCTGCATCCGGCTGGATTCGCGCGGCGCCGGGCGCTCGCCGGGGTATCTCGCGCACAACAACGCGCGCGAGACGAAGGACATCACCCTCTGCGTCGAGTGGGCCGCTGCCCAGCCGTGGTGCAGCGGCAAGGTCGGCATGAACGGCATCTCGTACTACGCGAGCAACCAGTGGCGCGCCGCCGCCGCAAAGCCGCCGCACCTCGCTGCGATCTGCGCCTGGGAGGGCTGGAACGACGCCTATCGCGAGAGCGCGCGCCACGGCGGCATCATCTGCAGTTTCCGCAAGAACTGGCAGGAGATGCAGGTGAAGACCGTGCAGCACGGCCAGGGCGAGCGCGGCGCGAAGAGCCGCGTCACCGGCGAGCTGGTGTGCGGCCCCGAGACGCTGTCTCCCGCGGAGCTGGAAAGGAACCGCGAGAACATGTGGGAAGCGTTCCTCTCGCGCGAGATGGACGGCCCCTATTACCGCGAGCGCAGCGCCGACCTGTCCAAGGTCGACGTGCCGCTTCTCACCGCGGCCAATTGGGGCGGGCAGGGCCTCCACACCCGCGGCAACTTCGAGGGGTTCGTCCGGGCGGCTTCACGGCAGAAGTGGCTGGAGGTGCACGGCGGCTCGCACTGGGCGCCGTTCTACACCGATTACGGCGTGGCGCTGCAGAAGCGCTTTTTCGCCCATTTTCTGAAAGGCGAGCAAAACGGCTGGGACCGGCAGCCGCGCGTGCTCCTGAACGTGCGCCATCCGGGCGAGAAATTCGTGCAGCGCCACGAGAACGAGTGGCCGCTCGCGCGCACGCAGTGGACCCGGTTTTTCCTGCATCCGGAAAACCTGCAACTTTCGAAAAGCGCTTCCAGCTCGGGCAAGACGATCGCCTACGATCCGAACGGCAACGGCGTGAGCTTCTCGATGACCGCCGAGAAGACCACCGAGATCACCGGCCCTTCGGCGCTCAAGCTCTTCGTTTCCTGCGAAACCGGCGACGCAGACCTCTTCGTGGTGCTGCGCGTGTTCGACCCGAGGGGGAAGGAAGTCCTGTTCCAGGGCGCGCTCGACCCGAAGACGCCGGTCGCGCAGGGCTGGCTGCGCGCCTCGCACCGCAAGCTCGATCCCAAGCTCAGCCTGCCCTGGCGGCCGTGGCACCCGCACGACGAGAAGCAGCCGCTCGAGCCGGGCAAGCCGGTGGAGCTCGACATCGAGATCTGGCCGACCTGCATCGTGGTGCCCGCGGGCCACCGCATCGCGCTCAGCATCCGCGGGGGCGATTACGAGCACGACGACGCCGCGGCGACGCTGTCCAACATGAAGCACCCGATGAGGGGCTGCGGGCCCTTCACCCACGACGACCAGACCGACCGGCCGCCGGCAGTCTTCGGCGGCAAGGTCACGCTGCATTTCGAGCGCCAGCCCCATCTGCTGTTGCCGGTCATTCCGGAGGCCCAAGCATGAACAAGCATTTGCTGCTGGTGATTCTGGCGAGCGCTACGCTCGCGCAGGCTCAGCCCTATCCCGCCAAGCCGATCCGGCTGATCGTGCCGTTCCCGCCGGGGAACACGATGGACATCATGTCGCGCCTGATCGGGCCGAAGATCGCGGAGCGGCTCGGGCAGCAGGTGGTGGTCGAGAACCGGCCGGGAGCGAGCGGCATGCTCGGCCTGGACTTCGTGGCGAAGGCGGCGCCCGACGGCTACACCATCGGCGCCGGGCAGGGCGGCAACCTCACGGTGCTGCCGCATACCAGCAAGAGCGTTCCCTACGATGCGCTCAAGGACTTCGCGCCGATCGCGGTGTCGACCACCAATTACCTCGGCATCGTCGCCAACCCGGGCGCGCCGTTCAAGACGGTCGGCGAGATGATCGCGTACGCGAAGGCGAACCCGGGCAGGCTCACGGTCGCGACCAACGGCGAAGGCGGCTTTCCGCACCTCGCCTTCGAGCACCTGCGCACCATGGCGAAGATCAGCTACACCCACGTGCCGTACAAAGGCTCGGCGGCGATCGCGACCGACGTCATCGGCGGCCAGGTGCAGGCGGCGATCGACGGCATCACCGGCATGGCGCCGCACATCAAGTCCGGGCGGCTGAAGCTGCTCGCGGTGACGAATCCGACGCGCGTCGAGCTGTGGCCGGAGACGCCGGCGGCCGCCGAGGACCTGCCGGGCTACGCGTCGGGCGGCTGGTTCGGCTACGTCGCCCCGGCCGCCACGCCGCGCGCCATCGTGCTCAAGCTGAACGAGGAGATCAACCGCGCGATGCGCCAGCCCGACGTGTCGGAGAAGCTGGTCGCCGCCGGCCTGATCGTCGTCAACGAATCACCCGAGCACTTCGCCGAGGTGATCCGCAGCGACTACGCGAAATACGGCAAGCTCGTGAAGGACATCGGCTTCACGCCGCAGTAAAGCTACTCCGGCTTTACCCCGGCGTCTTTCACGACCTTCGCGTACTTCGCGACGCCGTCCCTGATCATCGCCGCAAGCTCGGCCGGCGTGCTGGTGACGGGCTCGGCGCCGGCCTTGTCCAGGGACTCGGCGGTTTCCTTCGAGCTCACGGCGGCCACGACTTCCTTGTGCAGCCGCTCGACCACCGGCTGGGGCGTGCCGGCGGGCGCCATGATCGCCAGCCACAGCGAGGCGTCGAATCCGGGATAGCCCGACTCCGCCACGGTCGGAACATCGGGCAGCGAGGGCGAGCGCTTGGGCGTGCCGACCGCCAGCGCCCTCACCCTGCCCGACTTTGCATGCGGCAGGACCGCCGGCAGGCTGCCGAAGAGGATCTCGACCTGGCCGGCGATGACCGCGGTGCCCGCGGGTCCGTTGCCGTTGTAGGGAATGTGCAGCGCGTACGTGTGCGACGCGCCCTTCAGCATCTCCATCGCGAGGTGGGTGGTCGAGCCGACGCCGGCCGAGGCGTAGTTCATCTTGCCGGGCTGCGACCTCATCAGCTCGACGAGCTCCTTCAGCGATTTCGCCTGGACGTTCGGATTGACCACCAGCAGGTAGGGCGTCACCGCCATCAGGCTGATCGGCTGGAAATCCTTCACCGGGTCGTACTCGAGCTTCTGGAACACGCTCGGCGCCACGACGTGCGTGCTGGTCGTGCCCACGGTGAGCATGTAGCCGTCGGCGGGCGCCTTCGCGACCACCGCGGTGCCGAGGGTGCCGCCGGCGCCGCCGCGGTTCTCGATCACCACGCCCTGGCCGAGCTGCGTAGAGAGCTTCTGCGCCACGATGCGCGCCACGATGTCGGTCGAGCCGCCGGGCGGGAACGGCACCATGAGGCGAATGGGTTTGGCGGGGTAGGTTTGGGCCGTTGCGTTCAGAGCAAACGCCAAACCGGCCACTGCAATGAATATTTTCGTCTTCATGATGTCAGCGAAACGCACGCCTCCTCGTAACGGCCCGCGCCCATGGTGCCACGCTCGAAGATCTCGCGCTCGGCGATCCACCGGAAGGATTCCTCGAACACCTCGCGCGTGTAGGGCTCGAACACGATGCGCTCGCCCGGGCCCCAGCGCCGCGTGTCGATCTCGCCCAGGAAGCGGCCGGGAAATTCCTTGGCGTAGTGGTGCGTGTAGAGCTCGGGACGCAGGTCGATGTCGCGCTGCGCGCGGCGCAGCGCCCGGAAATACTTGCGCACGTCCTCGGGATCGGGATCGCCGGTGAGCATCGAGGCCATCATGAACGTGGTGTCGAGGATCTTGCGGAAGCCGAGCTGCTCGACGAAGTAGTACGGCCCGCTGAACAGCGCCGCCGCGGGCACCTTGCGGTCGATCAGCTTTTCCATGCGGCCGAAGAGAATCCCGTCGGCGAAGGAGAGCTGGATGCCCTCGCGCGGCAGGTACTGCTCGAGCGCCTGCAGGGTCGAGTAGTGGCTGCCCGATTGGTGCCCGACCGAGACCGGCACGCCCTCGAGGTCGGAGGGCTGGCGGATCGGCGACTCCGGCGGCACGAACACGCCGCCGGGCGATATCGAGTAGCAGTCCGCGACCATCTTGCCGAGGCCCTGGGAGGCCGCGACGTTAACCGTCCAGTGGCAGGCGCAGCTGACGTTCGTTTCGCGTCCTTCTTCAAAGCTGGTGTAAGCCCCCACCTTGTTCGGCGTGGCGTGAGTCTTGAACACCTCGCGAAACTCGTAGTCCAGGCCCTCGGCCCGGAAGTAGCCCTTTTCCTCGGCGACCCACTCGTGCAGCCGGAAATGCGGGGAAATCACGAACTTGGCCATCACACCCCCTGACTGCGCATGATGCCAACTATTTCGCACTGTTGACAGTTGCTCAACCACCTTGTAGCGGCTTTCGGGACAGCATTGAGGCGTAGGGAGGAGACCTAGACCGGTCGGCGCTTGAGGGGCCAACCGGAGTGCAACGAACCGGGAATAGCGTAGATGCCATGAAAACCGAGCGCCACGTCCAGGAGCAGTTGGAGTCGCTCTTCGCGCGCTGCCCCGACCTGTGCGGGTTTTCCGTGCGGGAGGAGGCCCAGGAGCTCTATGTGAGCGATATCGGCATCACCCCGCGGATCTCCGCCGAGCAGTACGGCGAGATCTACCAGGACATCGCCGAGACCCTCGGCGAGCTGCTCGAGGAGGAGCCCCGGGCGGGCGACTGGCTGCGCGGCCGGACCTTCGCGAGAACACTGCACTAGGGGTTCGGCTGTAGTTGTTTCAGGGATTCCCCGATTGGCCTTTCCGCTACAAGGCCTTAGGCTGGGACCCCATGAAGACACTCCAGCAGTTCGACAGCCTCCTGGGCAGGCTGGAATGCGACGTCGAGGCCCGCATCCGTTCGCTGTTCGCCCGTTGCCCCACGCTATTCGGCTTCGCCGTGCAGGACCGCGCCATGCTGCCGAAGGACGTCGATCCCAACCGCATTCCCGACGCGGATTTGTTCGTCACCGACATCGGCATCTATCCCAAGATCGATTCGCAGTACGACGAAATCCACGACGAGATCACGCTCGCGATCTCGGACCTCGTGCACGACCAGCCGCACGCGTTCGACTACCTGCGCGGCAAGACCTTCGCGCGGTCGTTGCACTGATCCAGAAAACCTGACCGAAGAATCCCAAGGGGGAGCTTGAGCGCACGCGCCACAGCCTGGGAGGGCTGTGGCGCGCAGCGCCTCTAGGTCTCACAAAGTCTTGCCCACGGCGGCGGGGCCCACGGGTAACTTGCTACCCATGGGCTACCGCATCGATTTCAGGGTCGGCGGCGGCGTTCTGGAGGCGACCGTGTCGGGACGGTCGGCCTTCGCCGGGGCCATTGCGCGCGAGATCGGCGCGCAGGCGCGCCTCTCCGCCGTGGAGCACGTCCTCATCGACATCCGCCGGCTGCACGACCGCTACGGCAGGCTGCGCTCGCTGCTCGCCGCGAAGGATTTGCCGCAACGCGTCGCGGTGATCGACGGCTGGCGCAACGACCGCTACTACATCTTCGCCGAGATGGCCGCGCGCCGCCTCGGCTGCGACCTCAGGCGCTTCGACGATCACCGCACCGCGCTCGCCTGGCTGCGCAGCGCCGCGGCCTAGCATCGTTCCATGAGCTACCGCATCGAGTACAGCGTCTCCGGCGGGGTGCTCATGGCCACCATCTCCGGCACCTGTCCGACGGCGGGGTTCATCACGCGCGAGATCAGCCGGCAGGCGCGCGAGAACTCGGCGAGCTGCCTGCTGGTCGACGTGCGCGGGCTGCGCGACCGCGCCGGGCGCCTGCGCGAGGTGCTCGCCAGCCGCAGCATTCCGGGGCGCATCGCCATCGTCGACAGCGCGGCCAACGAGCGTCTCTACAAGTTCGCCCAGATCGACGCCGCGAACCGCGGCTGCGTCCTGCAGCGCTTCGAAGACCCCGACGCCGCGCTCAAGTGGCTTTGGGGATTTCCTTCCAAGGCTCGCTGAGCGGCGACTCTCAGGACGACTTCACGATCGCCTTCTTCGGATCGATGAAGGGCATCGGCACGATCATCGCCGAGCGCGTGCCGCCGGGAGCGTCGATTTTCAGCCGTTTCTCCGCAGTCCTCTCTACCGGAAGCATGGCGTAGCCGATGTTCCTTTTCAGGCGCGGCGAATGCACGCACGAGGTGATGAAGCCTGCCGTTTTTCCCTCCACGCGGATCGGGTAGCGGGTCATGTTGAGGTCCATCTTCGATCCGCCGATTTCCACGCCCACGAGCTTCTTCTTCACGCCTTCTCTTTGAATTTTTCGTAGTGCATCCCGACCGATGAAATCCGCGGCCTTGTCGAGGTTCACGAGCCGCTCCAGGCCGAGCTCGTAGGGATTGTTGTCGAGCGTCATGTCGATGCCGTAGTTGAGGATGCCCGCCTCGATGCGGCGGATGTCGGAAGGGCCGGTGGGCGCGATGCGGTAGCGCTTGCCGGCCTTGAGCACGCGCTTCCACAGGTCCACGCCGCGCGCCGGGTCGAGCAGGTAGAGCTCGTAGCCGAGCTCGCCGGTCCAGCCGGTGCGGGTGACGATGACCGGGATGGCGTCGATCTTCGTCTCGAAGAAGTGGTAATAGCCCAGGCTCAGCACTCTCTCTCCAACGAGCGCCTGCAGGAGATCGCGGGATTTCGGCCCCTGGACCTGCAGCGGCGCGACGTCGAGCTCGCGCAGCTCGACGTCCATGCCGGAATTGCGCGCCACGCCTTTCGCCCACAGCAGCACGTCGCTGTCGGCGCACGCGAGCCAGAAGCGGTTCTCCTCCAGGCGCAGCAGGACCGGATCGTTGACGATGCCGCCCGCGTCGTCGGTGAGCAGCACGTAGCGGCCCTCGCCGACGCGGCACTTCGAAAGGTCGCGCGGCGTGAGGAGCTCCGCGAACCTGAGCCCGTCGCGGCCCGCGATCTCGACGTTGCGCTCCACCGAGACGTCCCACAGCGTCACGTCGGCGAGCAGCCGCCGGTACTCCGCCTCGAAGCTGTCATAGCGGATCGGCAGCAGCATGTGGTTGTAGACGGTGTAGCCGCGGCAGCCGGCGCGCTGCGTCGCCTCGAAATAGGGCGAGCGCCTGAGGCGGGCGCCGCGTTGGATCCGGGCGGGATCGAATATCATCTAGTTATGAAGGTCCATGAAAACTTCATCAACGGAGAGTGGGCGAAGGCGCCCGAGCAGGCGCCGAATATTAACCCGTCGAACCTGTCGGACGTGGTGGGCGAGTTCGCGCGCGCCGACGCCGCGCAGGCGCGCGCGGCGATCGCCGCGGCGCGCGCCGCGTTCCCGGCGTGGTCGCGCGGCCCCGTGCAGGCGCGCGCCGACATGCTGGACAGGATCGGAGCCGAGATCCTCGCGCGCAAGGACGAGCTCGGCACGCTGCTCGCGCGCGAAGAGGGCAAGACCCGGGCCGAAGCCGTAGGCGAGGCGACGCGCGCCGGCTACCTCTTCCGGTTCTTCGCCGGCGAGGTCGTGCGCCAGGCGGGCGAAGTGCTGCCTTCCGTGCGGCCCGGCATCAAGGTCGAGATCACGCGCGAGCCGGTCGGCGTGGTCGGCATCATCACGCCCTGGAACTTCCCCCTCGCCATCCCGGCGTGGAAGATCGCGCCGGCGCTCGCCTACGGCAACTGCGTGGTGTTCAAGCCCGCCGATCTCGTGCCTGGCTGCGCGTGGGCGCTGACCGAGATCATCGCCAAGGCCGGCGTACCGCCCGGCGTGTTCAACCTGATCATGGGGCGCGGCTCGGTGCTCGGCGAGCTGCTCGCCACCGATCCCGGCATCGACGCGGTGAGCTTCACCGGCTCGCAGGCGGTCGGCAAGCGCGTGGCCGAGAAGTGCGCGGCGCGGCTCGCCAAGGTGCAGCTCGAGATGGGCGGCAAGAACCCGCAGGTGGTGCTCGACGACGCCGACCTCGACACCGCGGTGAACCTCTCGCTGCAGAGCGCGTTCTTCTCCACCGGCCAGCGCTGCACCGCTTCGAGCCGCTTGATCGTCACCGAGGGCATCCACGATCGCTTTGTTTCTGCCCTGACTGCAAAAATGAAGTCCTTGAAAGTGGATGATGCGTTGAAAGACGGCACCGATATCGGTCCGGTGGTCGACGAGCGCCAGCTCGAGCAGGACCTGAAGTACATCGCGCTCGGCAAGACGGGGGGCGCGAAGCTCGTCCAGGGCGGCAATCGGCTCGAGCGCGAGAGCGAGGGGTACTACCTCGAGCCAGCCCTGTTCACGGAAACGACTTCACAAATGCAGATCAACCGCGAAGAGATCTTCGGCCCGGTCGCGGCGGTGATCCGCGTGAAAAGCTACGACGAGGCGCTCGCGGTGGCGAACGACACGCCGTTCGGCCTGTCGTCGGGCATCGCGACCACCTCGCTCAAGCACGCCGAGCACTTCAAGCGCAACTCGGCCGCCGGGATGGTGATGGTGAACCTGCCCACCGCCGGCGTGGACTACCACGTGCCCTTCGGCGGCCGCAAAGGCTCGAGCTACGGGCCGCGCGAGCAGGGGCGCTACGCGGTCGAGTTCTATACCAGCGTAAAGACCAGCTACGTGCTTCCTTGATGGATCTCAGCCTCCAGGTTGGGAGATACGACGTGCAGAAGCTCCTCGGCAAAGGGGCGACCGGAACCGTCTACCTCGCGAAGGACACGTTCACCGGCAAGGAGGTGGCGCTCAAGACGATCGAGCCGGAGGTGTTCCGCGACCCCGAGTTCGGCACGGTGTACCGCTCGCAGTTCCTGAACGAGGCCTCGCTCGCCGGGAAGCTGCGCCATCCCTACATCGTGAGCATCCTCGACGCGGTGGTCGGCGAGGACTCGGGCCACATCGCGATGGAGCTGGTCACCGGCGGCGACCTGTCGAAGCACGCCACGCCCGAGAACCTGCTGCCGGTGTCCGACGTGCTGCAGATCGGTTTCAAGTGCTGCGGCGCCCTCGAGTACGCGTCGAAGGAGGGCATCGTGCACCGCGATATCAAGCCGGCGAACATCATGATCGCCAGCGGCACCGAGGTGAAGATCTCCGACTTCGGCGCAGCGGTGCTGAAGAAGAGCCAGGTGGTGCAGACGGCGGCGCTCGGCTCGCCTTACTACATGTCGCCGGAGCAGGTCGAGGGCGGCAAGGCGCTCACGTTCCACAGCGACATGTACTCGCTCGGCGTGGTGCTCTACGAGCTGCTCACCGGCAAGCGGCCGTTCGTCGCCGAGAACATCGAGGTGCTGATCGCCAAGATCCTCAAGGCCGAGCCGGTGCCGCCGAGCGGGCTGCGCCAGAGCCTGCCCAAGGCGCTCGACGCGGTGGTGCTGCGCGCGATGCAGAAGAATCCCGCGCACCGCTACGCCACCTGGAGCGAGTTCGCGCTCGAGCTGTCCAGGATCGGCGAGCTGGTGCTGCCGCCGGGCGCGATTCCGGACAGCGAGAAGTACGTGACGCTGAAGAAGGTGCCGATGCTCTCGACGCTCGCCGATTCGGAGCTGTGGGAGCTGGCGCGCGCCGGGCGCTGGACGCGCGTCGCCAAGGGCAAGCCGGTGCTCCAGGAGGACGAGAGGGGCAAGAGCTTTTTCTTCCTCGCCAAGGGCGAGGCCAAGGTGATCAAGAGGAAAAAGCTGCTCAACATGGTGAACGGCGGCGAGTGCTTCGGCGAGATGGCCTACATCGGCGGCGGCGAGCAGCCGCGCAATGCGACCGTCGAGGCGGTGACCGAGCTCGTGCTCGCCGAATTCGAGCCCTCGGCGCTGGAGAAGATGAGCCTGGGCGCCCAGCTCCAGCTCACGCGCGCGCTGGTGCGCAACGTCACCGACCGCCTTGCCCTCGCCAACATCCGACTCGCCCGGTAAGACCGCCCAGGTCCTCCAGGCCGCCCTGGCTGATCAGGCTGCTCACGCCGGTCTTCGCGCGGCAGATCGCGCGGGAACTGAGCGCAAAGCACCCCGGCCTCGGGCCGCAGCAGGTGCGCGAGAAGATGCAGGCGGAGCTCGGCCGCCCTCCCAACGAGCATGAAGCGCACCTCATCGACGCGGTGGTGGCCCGCTTTCCGAAGGCCGAAGAAGGTCCGGCTGAAAAGCCGCTGTCGGCGTGGGTATTGGTGGCGGCCAATCTGGTGCCGCTTGCCGGGGTGCTGTTCTGGGGCTGGGACGCGTTCGCGCTGATCGTGCTGTTCTGGATGGAGAACGTGGTGGTCGGCGTGTTCTTCGTGCTGCGGATGCTGAGCCTGGACCCGCGCGATCCTGCCCTGTGGGCAGCCAAGCTCTTCATGGTGCCGTTCTTCTGCGTCCACTACGGCATGTTCACGACGATCCACGGCGTGTTCGTGTTCGCCCTGCTCGGCGCAAAGCGCTACGACGTGCAGGGTCTTTGGGTGCTCGAGCCCGCGGCGCGCGCCGCCACCGACTACGGGCTAGGGCTCCCCGTGGCCGTGCTGGTGGCGAGCCATCTCTTCTCGTTCGCCTGGAACTACCTGTATCGCGGGGAGTTCCGCCGGGCCAAGCTCACCGAGCTGATGGCGCGGCCCTACGCGCGCGTCGTGGTGCTGCTCGCGATGAAGATCGGGCTTGACTTGAAAGCGCACGTCAAAGAACACTCCACGACGTGAAGTCGAAACGCATCGCTATTCTGGAAAGCCGGCTCGGCGAGCAGCTCGTCAGCCTCGTGTCACAGCGCGGCGGCGTGCCGTTCCACGCCCCGGCGCTCGCCGAGCTGCCCGACCTCGAGCCGCAGAAGATCGCCGAGCTGATGCGCTCGCTGGAGCAGCGTCCGCCGAAGCTCGCCATCTTCCAGACCGGGGTCGGCACGCGCGCCCTCTTTGCCGCCTTGGACGGATTGAAGCAGACGCAGTTTTTTCTGCGCCTGCTGGACAAAGCCATTGTCGTGGTGCGCGGCCCGAAGCCCACGGGCGCGCTGCGCGCGCGCGGCGTGCGCATCGACAGCAGCGCCGCGGACCCGTTTACCACCGCCGAGGTGCTCGAGAGCATCAGTGACATTCCCCTGGAGAAGGAGCGGGTGATCGTGCAGCGCTACGGCGTCGCCAACGCCGAGCTCGACCGCGCGCTCGAGGCGCGCGGCGCGCAAGTGACCGAGATCCCGACCTACCGCTGGTCGCTGCCCGCGGACACGCGGCCGCTCGAGAGCCTCATCGGCGCGCTCGAGCGCGGCGAGATGCACGCGGTGGTGTTCACCAACGCCGAGCAAGTGCGCAATCTCTTTGCCGTGGCCGAGAAGCTCGACAAGAAACGCTCCCTGCGCGAAGACTTGAATCGCACCCTGGTCGCTTCGATCGGCCCGGTCGCTTCGGCCACGCTGCGCGAGTACGAGGTGAGCATCGGCCTGGAGTCCAGCCCGCCCAAGCTCGGGGCCCTCATGTCCGCACTCGACTCGGCCCTGTCATGAAAAAGCTGGCTTTCCTGGCCATCGCGTTGGCGGTTTCTGCGGTTGCCAACGCACAAAACTATCCGTCGCGGCCGATCCGGCTGGTGGTCGGGTTTGCGCCGGGCGGCGCGGCGGATACGGTGTCGCGCGCGTTCCAGGAGCCGCTCACGCGCGCGCTCGGCCAGCCGATCGTGGTGGAGAACCGGCCCGGGGCGGGCTCGAGCATCGCCGCCGAGCACGTGGCCAAGAGCACGGCGGACGGCTATACCGTGCTGATCGCGAGCCCTTCGAGCATGCTGGTCAACCCGATCATCACGCCCAAGTCCGGGTTCCAGCCGTCCAGGGACCTCCTTCCGATCAGCAAGATCACCTC
>Ga0105340_1000532_pt1 | contig 18346 bp, 16 predicted proteins | sample EasRivMeERMLT700_FD_89676 | JGI IMG/M metagenome (GOLD analysis project Ga0105340, IMG submission 89676) | Soil microbial communities from meander-bound floodplain in the East River, Colorado, USA - East River MetaG ERMLT700 | ecosystem: Environmental > Terrestrial > Soil > Floodplain | place...
ATCGCTTCGCGCAACGCGGCGAGAGCCTTGTCCTTGCCGTTGACGACCTGCGATTTCTTGACGCGCACCTGTGTCAGACCGAATTCAAGGCGGTCGAGGTCCACCTTGGTAATCTTGGAATCCGGCGTCGGACTATCAAACAACTGTTGTGCACGTTTTTGCGATTTCACCAGGTTGTCGTAAACTTCATCGACGACCTTGCGTTGGGCTTCGATGAACTGCATCGTGAAGAAATTCCGCGTGATGGCGTAACGCGTTTCCCAGATCGCCTGCTGCAAACCGGCGTCGGCGATCGTGATGCCCAGGCCCGCTTGCGTGCGGCGAATCTTGTAATCGCGCGCGAACAGTCGGGCGGCAATCGGCAACCGCTCGACGCCCCGCGCCCCCGCATACGCCGCGTTCAAGCTGGCGCGGGCGGCGTCGAGGGCGGGTTGATGCTGGAAGCCCAGGTCGATGCATTGGTCCAAACTCATCGGCCCCGGCGATTTCGTCGGCGAAATCGGCGCCGCGGCGTCGTCGCTGGTCGCACTTTTGACAACGACATGTGGCGTCGAGACCGGCGATGGCCGCACCTGGATGATTTCCTGGGCGCTGGCCTGCGTCATTGCCCAGAGGCAACCGATGAGCCCGGCTCCAAGCCATCGACGGCAAAAATTCCCTTGACAACTCATGATGATGTACCTCTCAATGGTGTCTTGTGGCCGCGCGGACGGGCTATTCGGGCGCGCGGGCCGCTCGTTGATGAGAATTTCGCCTATCTCCATATATGAGATCGACGGCCCGTCCGATCCTCTGAACGTCCGCTTATGATAAAATGGAGCAGAAGAAAGACAAGCGTCGCGCTTTTACCTATGAGGCAATTTGGGAATGTTGGGCAATCATTTCCGCCAAAGTAGTCATCACGCTCCGCGTGATGGATTTGGTTTTCATTCGCAGCAGGAACGATGCCCAAATCCATCACGCGGAGCGTGATGACTACAATGGTACCATGAAGCTCGAACTCTCCCCGGCATTGCAACTGGCATTCGACCGCGCCCGCCAACTGGTGCTCCGCGAACGAGCAGCCGAGGTCGTGTCGCGCCACCTCCTGGCCGGCTTGCTCGCGGAGGAAGAAGGCAAAGCCGCGACGCTATTGATGGAAGCGGGAACCGATTGGCCGCGCGTGCAGGCGCATCTGGGCTTGCCGGTTGAGATTGACGCATCGACGCCGCCCGATTTGCCGTTGCATCCGGCGCTCGAAAAGATGATGGGCCAGGCGCGCGAGCTGGCGATTCATCACGGCGACGAGGGCAGCGTCGCGACCGATCACGTCCTTCTGGCGTTGCTGACCACGGACGACGCGATGCGCGGCCAGTTGACGACCTTGGGCCTCGAATTTGAAAAGTTGCGCTTGGCGATCATCGGCGAGACCGCGCCGTTGACGATGGACGAGCCGCTCTTTGGCAGCGAACCGGTGGCGGAATCGGATACGGCGCGCATCCTCGACGCCGCCGCCAATCGGGCGCGCGAAGCAATGCGCGTATTGGAGGATTACACGCGATTCAAATTAGGCGACGCGTTCTTGAGTGCGCAGCTCAAGCAGCTTCGCCACGATTTTGCCGCGGCGATCCAGCTTTTGCCGCCGTCGCTGCTTCTGACATCGCGCGACACGCTCGGCGACGTCGGCGCCGCCATCAGCACCGACGCGGAATGGCAACGGCCATCCCTTGAAGCAGTTGTGGACGCGAATTCCAAACGCTTGCAGGAAGCGCTGCGCAGTCTGGAGGAATACGGCAAAGTCCTCAGCAGCGAATTCGCGCAGCGCGTCGAGCGTCTTCGTTACCAAAGCTACACGCTCGAACGCGCGCTGGCGCCGGGCAGGGGAGATCGGCTCGCGAACGTTCGGCTCTGCGTGCTCGTCACCGACGCGCTGTGCCGGGCATCGCTGGTCGGCACCGTCAAGGAAGCGATCCTCGGCGGCGCCGAGATGATTCAGTTGCGTGAAAAAGACGTGGATGATCGCACCTTTCTGACGCGCGCCCGCGAAGTGCGCAAACTCACGATTGAGGCCGGGGTGTTGTTCATCGTCAACGATCGGCCCGACCTCGCGCGCTTGAGCGACGCAGATGGCGTTCATCTCGGCCAGGACGATTTGCCCGTTCATGAAGCGCGGCGCATCCTTGGGCCGGACGCGCTCATCGGCGTCAGCACGCATGATCTCGATCAGGTTCGCCGCGCCGTTCTCGAGGGCGCGAGTTACATTGGCGTTGGGCCGACGTTTTCATCGCAGACGAAGAACTTTGGAGCGCTCGCCGGCGTGGAATTCGTGCAAGCGGCGTGTGCGGAGACATCGCTGCCGGCGTTCGCGATCGGCGGCATTCATCTGGAGAATGTCGCACAGGTCGCCGCCGCCGGGGCCAGACGCGTCGCGGTGAGCAATGCCGTTTGCGCAGCGCCGGACCCACGACTCGCCACTCAGAAACTTCGCCAATCCCTCCCCGTTTAGCGCTCGCAGAAAAGCGCCGGCGTGCGCCTCGATCGCCGTTTCAGCGCCGAGCCGCCGGCGCCGCCGCGCGAGCGCTAAACGGCAAGCGGGCACTTGCAATCCCATTTCCGCCGGTTTACAATTTTCACATCTTCCTGAAAGGAATAAAACCCATGAAAGTTGCGCTCGCCGACCGTCTGGAGCAAGTCGAAGACCAGTTCGTCGAGCTGTGGAACAACATGGCCTCCCTCTGGGGCATCAGCCCAACCATGGCTCGCATCCACGGCCTGCTCTACATCTGCGGCGCCGCCCTTTCCATGGACGACATCATGGCGCGTTTGGCCATCTCGCGCGGCAACGTCAGCATGAATCTGTCCAAGTTAGTTGAATGGGGCCTGGTGCGGCGCGTGCACAAACGCGGCGATCGCAAGGAATATTATGAATCGCTCCACGACGTGTGGGAGATGTTCACGCTGGTCGCGAATCAACGCAAACGCCGCGAGATCGATCCGATCATCAACACGCTGCGCCGTTGCCGCGATGAACTGACGCCGGAAACACTCGGCGGCCAGGCGGCGAAGGAGAATGTGCAGAAGCGGTTTCAACGCATCAATGAATTGCTGAAACTGCTGACGACGCTCGATAGTTTGTCGCAACGATTTTTCGAGAGCCACAAGGGGTTGCGCGAGGCCGTGGAGATGCTGGCGTCGGAGGAATGAGCGATGATATTTGCCGTTCTTCGGGGCGTATTGCTGTTCATTGTCACAACTGTAGTCGTTTTTTTCGTGGTTCAAATCACTATCCTGATGGACCGTGGGCGATGGTTTGAAGATTTTGCGGAGTGGTTCGTCATTCCAATCTCCTTTGGTTGGAGTGTCGGCATTGTTGGTTACGCAACCCATCCGTCGGCGAAAGGACTTCCCAAGCCATGGCAGGATCGGTTGTCCAAGTGGTTTGAATCCTGGGGATTGCGAGGGCTGATTGGTTTGGTTACGGGACTTGTCGTGGCATGGTCGTTTTTTCTCATCATGGTTTTCTTGACTTGGATATTTGGACTGGTTCAATGGGATACCGACGCGCGGTGGCGTGTCGTGCCGGCGCAGCGGACGAAGCAGACAGTTGCAGTTTCGATCACCGCGAGCGCCGCATCGAGTGCGTTCTTTGCAAGTATCGTCGCGGCATTGATTTGCCCAGGGTGGGTCAAAATTCAGGCAATTTTCAAGTTCGCGGCCAAACGCGCGCTTGCGGGATTAATCGCTGGCGCCTGGATTGGCGCCGGTGCGGGCATGGCGTTTTCCATTCTCGTGGATTGGGGTTATCTCGATTGGCGTAGTGAGCGGATGGTTGACGTGACTGCTGCATGTTGCGGGAGCGTAGGCGGCATTCTTGTCGCGATCGCATTGCGACTTTACTTCAAGAGTTAACGCTCTTCATAAACACCACTTACTTTTCTCGTTTACGTTTCACCTTCTTCGCAGGTGCCTTCGTCGTCTCCGGCAACACAAAGAGATCGGCAACCTTGCAGCGAAAACCGGGCAGCACGTCGCCGCCGGTGAGGGTGTCTTTTTCGGTGAGTTTCTTGATGCCGGTCTTGCTGTAAATGGTAACGGTTCGCGATTCGGGATCGATGACCCAGACCAATTCGACGCCGTTATCGAGGTAATCGTTGATTTTTTCGGTGATGTAGCGAGCCGAATCGTTGGGCGACAATACTTCGACCGCGACGCGCGGTGCGATGTCGCCCCATTTGACTGGCAAATCCTCAAACCGCGCAACATCCTCATACCACGCCACATCGGGGCCGCGCACGGTGTCAGGATCGTATTCGAGAATGACTCCGCAATCGTTGCATACGACGTAGCCTTTTTTTCTTTTCTGGGCGAACAATTCGAGTTTGAACGTTGTGTTGGCGCAAATGCGGCCGTGAATACGAGTTGGACGAGACACTTCAATCACCTCCCCGCGCACCAGTTCGAAGGAGCGAGCGCGGTTTTCGGGCCGCTCGACAAAATCATAAAACTCGTCGGCGGTCATCAAGGATGGGGGTGCTTTGAATTCGACGATCATCGGGACCTCGCGAATGGAGAACCGGCGGTATTGTATCAATCGAGCCGCTTGCGCGCCAACGCCAGCGCTCCGTGGACGACGACCTCCTCGCCGAGCGCCGCGGGGACGATGTCGTAGCAATCGGCGAAGGGTTTGAAGACGCGCTCGGCGACGAGCTTTCGCAATGGCTCGAAAAGTACGTTTTCGCCCATCAATGAAACGCCGCCGCCGATGACGATGCGGCGCGGACTTGTCAGGGCAATGACTTGACAGATCGCGTCGGCCAGTGCGACCCAGGCCCGATAAAGGATATGCCAGGCCGGATCGTGTCCATTTTGTGCTGCGTCGGCAATTTGACGTGTCTGCAATTTTGAATCGTCGCCGAAAACCGTTTTCCAAGTTTCGGGTTGCCGTTCTGCCTCTTTTCGTGCCCATTGTTCGATGGCCCATCCCGATGCAATTGCTTCGAGAGGGACATATCGATCCTGTAGTGGTAATCGCAAATGCCCAATCTCCGCCGCCCCTCTGCCGCAGCCGCGATAAATCTCGCCGTTGATGATGAGCCCGCCGCCGATTCCCGAGCCGATGGTGATGTAGAAGATGGGCGAGAGTCCCTTGCCGGCGCCGAAGAGTGCTTCGGCCAAACCGGCGACGTCGGCGTCGTTGCCGAGCGCGGCGGGCAGGCTGGTGATTTCTTCGATCCATTTGGCGAGCGGGAAGTCGTCCCAGCCCTGGATTTGATGTGATTTGATGACGGTGCGCGTCGCGTCATTGACCGGTCCGCCGAAGCCGATGCCGACGCCCTTGAGTTCATCCCGTTTACGTTTAGCGCTCGTTAACAACTTCGGTATCGCCGCCGTGATCTGCCGGCGAATGCCGTCCGCTCCATCGGTGGGCACAACGTTGCCGCGCCAGAGCGAGTGAATGACGCCGTCGCCGTCGCCCATGCCGAGCTGCAACTTGGTGCCGCCGATTTCGATGCCGAGGTACATGTAGGGATTTTACGAGTCCATCGCCTGCATGCGTTGGAATTCGAGTTGCTCGTAGCGGCGTTTGAGCATCGGCAGATTGAAGCCCATTACAAATGCCAAGACTCCGCCGATGATGAAGCATGGGTAGTAGACGTGATAGGGTTGCCCCGTCGTCAGCGCGATCGTGCCGACGAGGAGAAGAACGACGCCGATGCAGAACGCCGCGATTGCCGTTGGCACGATGATGGACCGCGCCTTGCCGAGTCCCGCGGTGATGCCGAAAGCGGCGCCGAGGATGCCGACGGAGCCGCCGATGAGTCCGCCGAGCCAGCCGGCGTCTTGTTCCGACCACCACTCCGGGGATCGCGCGTTATCGACGTTGGGGGGAGGCGGCGGGACATCCGCGAAAACGACGCTGGCATTAATCATCAGCACCAGAGCCACGACGAGATGGCGCATCATGTTGTTTCTCCTTTTCACGCTTGAAAGCGCTCAGCAATTGCTTGAGCGTCGCCTGATCGATGCGGCCGTCGGCGTGCATGGCGCGGACGGTGCGCTCGAAGTCGGACATCTTCTGATCGCTGTCGAAGACCTTGATCTTCGCGATGAGGCGATCGAGCCGCAAGCGCACCGTGGGATACGAGATGCCGTACGCCTCGGCCAGTTCTTTAAGGGAACCGGAGGCGAGGACGAAGCGTTTCAGGAACGCGAGGTCTTCGTCTTCGAGCAGGTCGAGCCAGCGGTCGCGGTCGGTCATTGTTCAATAATATTAAGTATTGTTTGAATAAAATTCAAGTCAAAAAGCAGATTTGTTTGATTTTTGTTGATTCGCGGCGCCGCCGATGCCGCGACGCGGGCGCTAAACGAAGATGGGCTACCACCATTTCCAGGGGATGAGCGCGGGAACAGCGCTACGGTATTTTTCGTATTCGGCGCCAAAGTCGCGCGCCAGGTCGCGCTCCTCCAGTTGAATGCCGAGCACGACATAAGCCGTGATGCCTAGGTTCATCATCAACAACTCCGGCGGCATCTTCGGCTGCGCCCAGATGGCGATCAACAGGCCGAGCATCAAGGGATGCCGCACATAGCGATACGGTCCGGTCACGATCAATGGCTCACGTTGGGCGACGTAGCCGGTCCACGCCGGGCGCAAGCCGAAGAACGAGGCGTGATCGAAGCGCGCGCACCACGCGATGCCGAGCGCTGCCAGCAAGCTGCCTGCGACAATCCATGGCGGGCCGTCCCACACCAATTCGCCGGGGATCGGCCGCCAGAGCAATGTCATCATGCCCGCGGCAATGCCGGACGCGCCGACGTAGGCGACGCGTTCCAGGTGGTCGGGAAGTCGCCAAAACGGGCGTCGCTGCATGCCGCTGTGTTGTAGTGCGAACACCGCGATGAGGACGCCGTTGCTGATGTATGCCGAATTGGACTCGGCCGCTGGATCGCGTGGCCAAACGCCGATGCCGGTGGCGACGACGTAGGTGAAGAAAATCCCGGCGCCGGCCAGGCCGACGAGGTAGGCGCCGATTGCAAACAGCTTCGCCGACATGGGTGTTTTCCTTCGCGCGCCGCTTGCGTAAGATGTTTTTTGTGGAGCACGATTCCAGTCGTGCTATTTTAGCGTTTACACGATTGGAATCGCGTTCCACGTCCAGAAAGGCAATGTCATGGCCACCAAGGGCGAAATGTTCGCGGGGTTAACCGTCGCGCTCGTCACGCCGTTCAAGAACGGGCAGGTCGATTACGACGACTTGCGCAAGCTCGTCGATTGGCACGTCGCGGAAGGCACCGATTGCCTCGCGCCGTGCGGCACCACCGGCGAGTCGCCGACGCTCGATCACGAGGAACACGAGCGCGTTGTCGCCGCGGTCTGCGAGCAGGCGCGTGGCCGCATCAAGGTGATGGCGGGCACCGGTTCGAACAGCACGCGCGAAGCGATTCGACTGACAAAGTCCGCGAAGAAAGCCGGCGCCGACGGGGCGCTCATGGTCGGCCCCTATTACAACAAGCCGACGCAAGACGGCTACTATAAGCACTTCGCCGCCGTCGCCGAGGCCGCCGACTTGCCGATCGTGCTTTACAACATCCCCGGCCGCACCGGTTCGAACATGCTGCCGGAGGTGATCGCCAAGCTTGCGAAGTTGCCGCAGATTGTCGCCGTCAAGGAAGCGACGGGCTCGATGGATCAAGCGTCGTCGATCGCGGCGCTGTGCGACATCACGCTGCTGTCGGGCGACGATAGCTTGACGTTGCCGTTGATGAGCATCGGCGGCCGCGGCGTTGTCAGCGTGGTTGGCAACATTGTGCCGCGCGACATGCAGGCCATGCTCAAGGCGTGGGAGGCCGGCAAGCGCGAGGAAGCGATCAAGTGGCACTATAAGCTCTTTTCTCTATGCCGCGACATGCTCGGCATCGCAACCAATCCGATCCCGATCAAGACGGCGATGAAGATGCTCGGCCGCGATTCGGGCGAGCTGCGACTGCCGATGTGCGCGATGGAGCCGGCGCTGGAGGCGAAGCTGCGCGGGACGCTGGCGGGGTATGGGTTGCTGTAGTGGGCCGAAGCCAATTCGTTTAGCGCTCGCATGGCGCCACGCGAGCGCTAAACGAATACGGGGTTAACAACGGGGGTAACTTTGTGATCCGATGTCTTTTCACGTTTCTCATTGCATTCGCCGCGACCGCTTCCGCCCACGCCGACTGGCTTCAATTCCGCGGCCCCAACTTCGGCATCGCTCCCGACAAGAACTTGCCGCTCACCTGGAGCAGCGACAAGAATATCGCCTGGAAGACGCCGATACCGGGCTTCGGCGCCTCCAGCCCCATCGTCATCGGCGACAAGGTCCTCGTCACTTATTACACCGGCTACGGCCTCGACAAGGATGAGCCGGGCGAGCAAAAGAACCTGAAACGCCATCTCGTTTGCGTCGAGCGCAAGAACGGCAAAATCCTCTGGACGCAAGACGTCGCCGGCAATCCGCCGGAAGCGAATTACGTCGGCTTTCAATCGCTGCACGGCTACGCGTCGAGCACACCGGTGTCGGACGGCACGAACGTCTATGTCTTCTACGGCAAGTCCGGCGTCCATGCGTACGATCTCGAGGGCACGCCGCTCTGGTTCAAGGACGTCGGCTCGAAAACGTATTACTGGGGCGTCGGCGTCTCGCCGATCCTTTACAAGAATTCGCTCATCATCAACGCCAGCACGGAGAGCGGGCCAATGATCGCGTTCGACAAGACCACCGGCAAACAACTCTGGCGCACGAGCGACATCAAGGAGTCGTGGAGCACGCCGGCGATCGTCAACTTGAAGGGAGGCAAAGCCGAGCTGGTCGTCAGCGGCAACAAGCAAGTGCTCGGCTTCGATCCGGACACCGGCAAGGATTTGTGGCACGCCGACTCGTTCGACTGGTACGTCTGCCCCAGCGTGACGGCGCATGACGGCGTCGTTTACACCTTGCAAAACAGCACGGCCGTCGCGGTCAAGGCCGGCGGCAAAGGCGACGTGACGCAATCGCATACCGTCTGGCAGAAAAACTTAGGCGCGACGGTCACGTCGATGGTGGCTCACGATGGCCACGTTTACTGGGCCAACAACGGCAACGCGTATTGTTTGAAAGCGTCGGACGGCACGCAAGTGTATCGCGAGCGGCTGCCGGACGGCGGGGATTTTTACGCGTCGCCGATCCTGGCCGATGGGAAGATCTATTACGTGAGCCGCGCGGCCGGCACGTACGTCGTGGACGCGGCGCCGAAGTTCAAGCTGCTGGCGCACAATACGATGGAGCAAGACAAGAGCGTGTTCAATGGCACGCCGGCGGTAAGCGGGTCGCAGTTGTTTTTGCGCTCGGATCGCTATTTGTATTGCATCGGCGGAAAATAGATTTCAGAGCCTGAAGCGTGAGCGAAGTTTGAGTCAGACTTCGCTTACGCTTCAGGCTCGGATTCGTAAATCACTTCGACGAGAGTTTGAAATGGAGCTCTTTCTGGTTTGATTGAATAGTCTCCTTGAGGATCGTCTCGTCATTGTACTTCGTTGGGATGCGTTCCTTGACATCATCGACCAACGGGCTGTCAGGCGTGTCGTACATCTTTCGTTTGCCGACGACTTCGGGTGAAGTGATTTTGACGAGCACGTTCCCTGGCACGACTTCCGCGCTATACTCGCCATTGACGATGATGCCGCCTTTCGCGGAAGGAGTCTTGCCGTCGGCGGGGATGAATTCGACGAGTCCTTTTTCGATTGGCTTGTCGTCGAGAGTGACTTTTCCCTTCAAATTCGCTCGGTGAACGTCGGAATTGCAGCCAACGGCCAGGAACGCGGCGCAGAGGAAAGCGCCAAGAATGGTTCGCATGAACATGAATCTCCCGATCGACAATCCAGCGCTTAATCGAGATTGACCGCCTCGCCGCCGGCGATCGTGCCGAGCGCTTGCCAATTGGTTAGCGTAATGCTGTTGGACGTCCAGCGGACGGCGCCGTCGCAAAACAACGTGTTGACGCCGCCGCTGGCGTGCCGGCTACGGGCAGAAACGGAACCGGGAGAGCCATTGACGGCTGGGGCCACTGGATCTTGAATGTTTGCACATGGTGTGGCCGCGTTGCCGCAATACAGCTTGTCGGTTCCTGTATTTGGCGTTGAAAGAGTCATGAACATGGCTCCCGCCGCCATAACGTCGTCGTTGAAAATGTCGCCGTGCGTGACGAAATCGCCATCGCTTTTGCCAACGATGACTTCGGACATCATCAGCGTATTCGACGTGCCATCCGTGATGGTGACGAGCTTGGTGACTTGCGGCACGTCTGGGTTGCCGGCTTTCAGGCCGTAGGCTGCCTCGCCGCCCGTGGTGCCGGTCGTTGTGCGAGCGCCCCAGCTGACCACATAGTTGCCACGCGAGCGAAAAAATTGGTCACCGGTCCACATCGCGCCGGGGCGATCGCTTGGACAGTAATAGAGTTGCATCCGCGTGCACACCACGCCGTTGAAGGTGTTGGGGACGATGGATGGCGGCAGGTAAAAATGCTGGGTTACCGCGTTGCCGATGGCCGCCAGAACTTGTGTCTGGTCGATATAGGGCCAAAGATACGCGACCCAGGTGTGCCGCGGGGTCCGTTGGGTGCCAAGCGGTAGTTTCTTATACGCATCATGGTAGCCCTGCATCCCGAGGCCCCATTGCTTCAGGTTGTTGATGCACTGCGTCCGTGCCGCTGCCTCACGAACTTTTTGCACCGCTGGCACGAGCAGCGCAATCAAGATAGCGATAATAGCGATTACAACGAGCAGTTCGATGAGGGTAAACGCAAACCGGGATCGGCGGCGGGCCATAGGGGTGCTCCTGGAGGCAATTCGATCAAGGAATCGATAGTTCCTTGGTAATCGAACTCCGGCCGCCGATCAAGCAAATTCCGGCTCAATGCACTTTCGCGACACGTTCTTGCTCGCACAGCCACGTTTCGAGTTCGATGTCCAACTCTATTACGCGTTCGCCGATGTGCGGGTTCACTTCTTGCAGGTCGCGCAGATGGCCGATCAGATTGCGTGCAATGCGCTCCTCGTGCGTCTTGCCGATTTCGGAGACGCAAATGCGCTCGAGATAAATCGGACTGTGCGCCCTTGCGGAGAAGTAGACGCGTTCGGTCGCTTCCGCGAGATTGGCTTTTCGCTGCGTCAGGTCGCTCAAGGACGATTTCAGGGCCGCCTTGAATTGCTCATAGTGCATCATGTACTCCGTCGTCGCCTCATCGAATTCCGTCACGTCGAAGGTGTCGCGCTGCGTCGGCTCGGAGAATCGGTGCATCACGTGTAACGTCATCAGGCCCGCGGCGGACATGGCGATGACGAGTATGGCTGTCCTGGTCATGATTCCTCCCTCTGAAAAAAAAACACGCACGAGTGTTTCCGGGACCCGTACGATTGCTCAAAGTCTGGGCAACTCGTTCCTGAAAAACGTGCATCCAATCGTTGTCAAGTCCCGACAGAGTCCGCAAACATTCAACCCTTCGGGATCATGCTTGTCATTGCATCCTCAGTAATTTCTCATTCGGCGCCAACGTCCATGCCGCGAAAACGGCGACGGAACGCGAATCCGCAATACGAGTTAACGCCGTCGGCATGCGCGATTAATCGCATTATTAAAAAGCAAGGAGAGTGCGTCGCCAAGGAGAGGTTAGCAGGGTTCAAGGAGAGGTACGCGAGCATTACAGGAAGGCGTGATGAAGTTTCGCACATGGCGTGCCAAAGCCGATCGATGCGCGATACAATGATGCCAACCACGACGGATTAATTGTTTCTTCACCAGGATTTCGACCGATGAACCGGCGCGTTCTCTTTCACTTGACAGTAGCGTTCGCGACGACGTTGATCGGCTTGCAATTCTCCATTCGTCCCGATGTAAGTGTTGCTCAAGGACCCGCATCGAAAAAACCATCGCTCACCTACAAGACCGATGTACTTCCTTATGTGACGAAGCACTGCTTTTCCTGCCATGGCAACGGCAAGAAAAAAGGCGGCGTCACGCTCGACAAATATGCCGACCCGGAAGCCATTCAAAAGGACCGCGCCCTCTGGGAAGCGGCGCTGGAGATGATCCGCAAGGGCGAGATGCCGCCCAAGGGCCAGCCGCGGCCGGGCAAGGCGGAGACCGAGGCGGCGCTGCACGCGATCGACGACTTGCTCGCAAACGTCGATTGCACGGGGCCGCGCAACGTCGGCCGCGTCACGATCCGCCGACTCAATCGCGCGGAGTACAACAACACGATTCGCGATTTAGTGGGCATCGACTTCAAGCCCGCGGAAAACTTCCCCTCCGACGACACCGGCTACGGCTTCGACAACATCGGCGACGTGCTCGTGATGTCGCCGCTCTTGCTGGAAAGATACCTGTCGGCGGCGGAAACGATTACCGAGCGGGCCATCGTCGTCGTCGATCCGCCCAAGGCGGCGAAGAATCGCCTCGGCGGTTTGCGGGCCGGCTTCGGCGCCGGCGAGGTGCGCAAGGGCGTCGGCACGGTCGCGTTCAACAAAGGCGACGTGCTCGGCACGACGACGATCGAGGAAGGCGATTACACGATTCGCATCGAGGCGTTCGGCCAGCAGGTCGGCGACGAGCCGGTCAAGGCCGCCATCAAGGTCGGCTTCACGACGCTGAAAGAATTCGACATCAAGGCGAGCACCTCGAAAGGCGCGGTCGTCCTCGAAGCGAAGACGCGCTTGAAGGCCGGGCCGACGCGCGTGGCGCTGTCGTTTCTCAATCCGTACAAGGATCCGGAGATCAAGGAGGCGGCCAAGGCGCGGCGCGAATTGATCGTCAAGTACATCGAACTGGACGGGCCGTACAATCCGCCGCAGCCGAAACGGCCGGAGACGCATGAGCGCATCATGGCCCATGCGAAGGACGCGAGGCCTCGCGAAGCGGCGCGAGAGATCGTGACGCGGTTTGCGACGCGCGCTTTCCGCCGGCCGGTCAAGGGTGAAGAGGTCGAGCGCTTCCTCAAGCTATACGATCGCGCCGAGAAGGCGGGTGAACGTTTCGAGCTGCGCGTTCGTCTGGCGTTATCCGCCGTGCTCGTGTCGCCGCACTTTCTCTTTCGCATCGAGCTTGATCCGCCGAGCGCCAAGCCGGGCGAGGCGTATCCGGTCAACGACTTCAATCTCGCGAGCCGGTTGTCGTATTTCTTGTGGAGCAGCATGCCGGACGAGGAGTTATTCAAACTCGCTCGGAAGGGACAATTGCGGCCCAACCTCGAAGCGCAAACGCGGCGCATGCTGAAAGATCCGAAGTCATCCGCGTTCATCGAGAACTTCGCCGGGCAATGGCTGACGATTCGCAATCTGCACACCGCGACGCCCGATGCGAAGACGTTCCCCCATTTCGATGACGAATTGCGCGACGCCATGTATCGCGAGACGGAGATGGTCTTCGAATCGATCGTGCGCGAGGATCGCAGCGTGCTCGATTTTCTGGACGCGGACTTCACGTTCGTCAACGAACGCTTGGCGAAGCATTACGGCATCGACGGCGTGAAGGGCAAGTCGTTCCGCCGCGTCAATCTACCGGAGACGCGCCGCGGCATCCTGACCCACGGCAGCATCTTGACGCTCACGTCGAACCCGACGCGCACGTCGCCGGTCAAGCGCGGCAAATGGGTGATGGAGCAGATCCTCGGCACGCCGCCGCCGTCGGCGCCGGCCGATGTTCCCGAATTCGAGGAGAACCCAAAGGAGTTGAAAGGCTCGCTCAGGCAACGACTGGAGCAACATCGCTCCAATCCCAGCTGTGCCGTGTGCCATAATAAGATGGACCCGCTCGGCTTCGCGTTCGAAAACTTCGACGCGGTCGGGGCCTGGCGCACGAAGGATGGCGGATTTGCGATCGATCCAGCAGGTGTTTTGCCTGATGGAAAGGCGTTCAAAACCTCTGGCGAACTCATTAAGTTGTTAAAAACGAAAAAAGAGTTGTTTTCCCGCAACCTTTCGGAAAAGATGCTGATCTATGCCTTGGGCCGCGGGGTTGAATACTATGATAAATGTGCAGTGGACAAGATTACCGAGGCGTTGGACAAGAACGATTATCGATTTTCAGCGTTAATTGTTGAGACAGTCAAGAGCGAGCCGTTTCTGATGCGAACGGCGACGAATCCAAAAACAAAGTAGAAGGCACACTCCGTGTGCCGTTTACGGCACACGGAGTGTGCCTACTACTAAATTGAGGAATCCAAATGTTCAAAGGCATGCCCCTAACGCGCCGCACCGTCCTCAAGGGCCTCGGCACGACGGTCGCCCTCCCATTCCTGGAAGCGATGTTGCCGAAGTCAACCGTCATGGCCGGCGCCGCCAGCTCGACGGGCGCGCCGCGCCGCATGGCGTTCATTTACGTGCCCAACGGCATGCACATGAACGAATTCACGCCGAGTGCGGAAGGCGCGTTGCCCAATGCATTGCCCTCGATCCTCGAACCGCTCGCGCCGTTTCGCAATGACTTCTCCGTGCTGAGCGGCTTGACGGCCGACAAGGCCCGCGCCAACGGCGACGGCCCTGGCGATCACGCTCGCGCCGCCTCCGCGTTCCTCACCGGCTGCCAGGCGCGCAAGACCTCCGGCTCCAACATTCAATCCGGCGTCTCCGCGGATCAGTTCGCCGCGGCCCGTATCGGCGAACGCACCCGCATTGCGTCGCTCGAACTCGGCATGGAACGTTATCGCGGCGCCGGCAACTGCGACTCCGGCTACGCCTGTGCGTACAGCACCACGCTGTCGTGGCGCACGCCGCATACGCCGTTGCCGATCGAGACCGATCCGCGGCAAGTATTCGAACGCCTCTTCTCCGCCCGGCCCAACGATCCGGACCGCGTTCGCCGCAATCAATTGCGCTCGAGCGTGCTCGATTCCGTTTTAGAGGATGCCCGCGAATTGCAAGGCATCGTCGGCGGCGCGGATCGCCAACGGCTCGACGAATACCTGACCGGCATCCGCGAGATCGAACAGCGCATCGCCCGCAGCGAGTCGCTGCCGCCGGTGCAATTGCCGCAAGGCACGCGCCGCCCCGAAGGCAACTCGCGCAACATGACGGACAACTTCCGCCTGATGTGCGACCTATTGGCCCTGGCGTTCCAGACCGACGTGACGCGCATCTCGACGTTCATGTTCGCCCGCGAAGGCAGCAACGTGTCGTACAACACGGTCGGCGTCTCCGAAGGCCATCATGAACTGTCGCACCATCAGAACAATCAATCGAACCTCACCAAGATTCGCTCCATCAATCGCTTTCACGTGACGCAGCTCGCGTACCTGTGCGAAAAGCTCCGCAGCGTCCGCGAAGGCAACGGCAACCTGCTCGACAATTGCATGATCGCGTACGGCAGCGCCATCGGCGACGGCAATCGCCACAATCACGACAACCTGCCGATTCTGCTCCTGGGCAAGGGCGGCGGCAGCATCCGCGCCGGCCGGCACATCCGCTATCGCCGCGAAACACCGCTGAACAATCTCTGGCTCGCCATGCTCGATCGCATGGGTGCCCCGTCGCGGACGCTGGGCGACAGCACGGGGTTGCTCGAAAGCTTGTCCTGAGCGCACGCCCTCACTCCCTGCGTCCCAGGCTCTCCGCCTGGGACGCAACTGCCGCGAGGCTCGGCCTCGCGTAACGAGCCGCACTGGTTGCGGCTTTTTTGTTGGTTTGACGGATTTGCCGCCGTTATACTTGCATGGGTCAAATCGCATTTATGCCTGGAGTTGACCCATGGCACGACGATTCAGCCTGCCGCTACTTTTCTTGATTCTTGCTCTCGGTGAGGTGAATGCGTGTCGCGGCGCCGTCCAGGATGACGAAGCGCCGCTGCCCGAGTTCGCGATTGCCCGGCTTGGCACGTCGCGCTTTCGGCACAATCTGCGCTACGGCAGCGGCTTTGCGTCGCTGGCGTTTTCGCCTGACGGCGCCATGCTCGCCGCGACGTGCGACAAGGGGCTGGCGCTGTGGGATGCCGCGACCGGCAAGCCGGTGTCCTGGTTTCCGCCGAGCGCCTTGATCAAGGCCGCCGCCTTCACGCCCGATGGCAAGAAGCTGATCACCTTCGGCCACGCGCCGCCGCCGCAGCCACGCGATTTTCGCAAGGAGATGCGCCGGTTGCAGCACTGGGAGGTCGGCGCCGGCAAGCTGCTGCAGCAAATCGAATTTGAACGCACGCGCGTCTACCCGTCCTCGGAATTTCCGCACGTGAGTCCGGACGGTAAATTCTTCGTTCACACGAATGGCAAAGAAGTCGTGGTATGGGACGCGATGGCGTGCAAGATTCACGCGAGCGTGCCGGAGAAAGTGACCTACTGGTCCCCGATTGCGCTTTCGCGCGACGCCACGACGCTCGCCGTCGTGCGCGACGGCCTCACCGAAAACGAGCTGAACATCTATGACCTCCCCGACGCAAAGCTTCGGCACCGCATCTTTCGTGAACGGACCGCTCATTATGCGCCGGCGTTCTCGCCGGATGGAAAGTTCCTCGTGACTGCGGCACGCGATTCTTTGCTTGTCTATGATCCGGAGAGCGGCAAGCTGATTCGCGAAATCCCCAACATGCGCGGCATGGTCGCGTTCTCGGCCGACGGCAAGCAAATGGCCTGTGCGGATCGCAAGGGCATTCAGCTTTACGCATTGCCCGCGTTCACGGAAGTGCGTCGTTTCGACGAAATGCGCGAAAGCGTTTACGCCATCGCATTCTCGCCGGACGGCAAGCGGCTCGCGTCCGGCCACGATCAAACCGTCGTCCTCTGGGACGTGGCGACCGGCAAGCAGTCGAATGCTCCCGACGGCCATCAATCCGCGGTTTGCGCGCTCGCATTCTCCGCCGACGGCAAGACGCTGGCGTCGGGCAGCGACGGCGACGGCGTGGCGTGCATCTGGGACGTCGCCAAGCGCCAGGTCCGCACGCGCTTGACAGGCCACCTGCGCGCCGCCGCGTCGGTGGCCATTTCGGCGGACGGCAAAATGTTGGCCAGCGGCGACGGATCGCCGACGTATCAAACCGGCGGCGGCGAAACGCACATTCGCCTCTGGGACCTTGAAAGCTCCAAGCTCCTCCGCAAGTTTCCCGCGCACTTGAACGGCGTCACCAGCCTCGATTTCGCACCCGACGGCAAGACGCTCGTCTCCGGCGGACTCGACGCGCGGGTCCGTCTGTGGAACGTCGCCGACGGCGCGCGGCTCGGGCAAGTACGCGGCGGCGATGCGCACCACTGGGGTCAATTCTCGCGCGACGGCAAGCAGCTCCTGGTCGCGGACGGCTCCGGCGCCCTTTCCATTTGGAACAGCGATCTGAAACAAAAACACCACGATTTGCTCAAACCCGAGGTGCATGGCCGACGCATCGAGCTTGCGGCGCATTCCGCGGACGGCAAACGGGTGATTGCCGCCAATTCAGGAAGCGGGCGCAAACAGCCGACGATCTTGCGTCAATGGGAAACGGCAACCGGCAACTCGCGCGTGACCGAGGATACGGGCATTTCGATGCTCGCGGTCCGGCGTTGTGCATTGTCGCCGGAGGGCCGCATCCTCGCCACGCTGTCGGCGATTGTCGGCGGACACGTCGAACTTTGGGACACCGACACGCGAACCTTGCTCGGCCGATTGCCCGAGCATACGTGGTATATCAACACGATGGCGTTTTCGCCGGACGGCCAAACGCTCGCGACCGCCTCGATGGAAACCACGATCATGCTCTGGGACGTTCGCAAAGCAACCAAGAAATAATACGGCGCCGGTGAAAGGACCCGACCATGCGTTCATGCATCTGGCTGCTCGGCGTGTTGACTTTGTCCGCCCTGCCGCGAACTGGCTCATCGCAGGAACTCCAGCGGCGCCACGAATTCAAGGCATTCGATCAATGGCTTAACCAGGTTGTCCTGTCCGCCGACGGCAAAACGCTGGCGGCGGCCATGCGCGGCGTTGACACCAAGACGTCGAAGCGCTGGACGGATTTCATTATCTGGGACACGACGTCGCACCAGAAACGCCACGCGTTTCAGACGCTCACCGAAGATCTAAGCGTCATCGCGCTCAGCCCGGACGGCGCACTCCTGATCGCGGCTAACTATCAGGGAAAGACACTACTCTGGTCCGTCAAGGACGAGCGCGAACACAAATTCGTCGATCTGGACGGCGACACGCCAACGCTGGCGTTCAGCGCGGACGGCATGAAGCTTGCCAGCGCCACGAGGGAAGCGATCCTCATTGCCTCCGCGAACGGCGACAATCGCCAACGGGTCCCATTCCGCGGCCGGTACGGTCATCGCGCCTTCAGCCCGGATCTCCGCGTGCTCGCGGCGGCGAATCATCAAGACGTCGATCTTTTCGATGCCGCGACCGGCAAGCTCG
>Ga0105340_1000537_pt1 | contig 18289 bp, 15 predicted proteins | sample EasRivMeERMLT700_FD_89676 | JGI IMG/M metagenome (GOLD analysis project Ga0105340, IMG submission 89676) | Soil microbial communities from meander-bound floodplain in the East River, Colorado, USA - East River MetaG ERMLT700 | ecosystem: Environmental > Terrestrial > Soil > Floodplain | place...
ACGCGCGAGGTCTACTACCGAGACCACGACGGCAACGTCCTGCGCTTCGGCGAGACGCTCCGCCGCACGTGAGCCGGGCCCGCGTCGACGAGAACGGTCATGACGGCGGTCGGACTACGGTTCAGGGCCATCTCCCGGGGGGCCTCGAAGGCCGCCCGGGCAGTCGCGGAGCACCTGGTCCGAAAGGTCGTCGGGACCGGGGTCGCGCCGCGCGTCCGGGTCGAGGCGGCGGTGATGGTGGCGTGGGGGCTGCTCGGCCGCTGGCACGGGCGGCGACACCACGGACGAGATCTCCCGCCGACACCGCCGACCTGATCGCTCGCTCGCTGATGAGTCGCTCTCGGACATGCACGAGGTCCGCGAGATCCGACTACGCCGACTTTGAGCAAGATCGATCTCGATACCCGACTCGCGGCCTCTCCCGAGGATGCTCCAGGAATCCGAACCCCGATCCTCCCGGGACGCCCGAGTGCGCCTTTGCTCGCCGCGCGTTCGGCACTAGCCTTCGTGCCCAACTCGAGTTGGGCAGACTAGGCGCGGTGCTCGGGCATTGCGACATCTGCATGCGCGAATCGGAGATTCAGGTGCTCCGTTGCCCTCGTTTTCTGATTCTTGCCGCTGCCGCTGAGTCGGGATGTGTCGGGGCGGCGTACTACGGCACGCACTGCGGCTCGATCGAGAACCCGTCTGCGACTTCGACTCCCGGACATCTATTCAAGGGTTCCGCGGGACACGTCGCGACGGCCGACCAAGTTCGCCAGGACTGGGGAGCGGCAAGCGAGACACAGACGTGCGGAGACGGAGTCGAACGGTGGACGTACTTCGGCGCAATTCGATGGAAGGGTGTTCTCGCTTTCGCCGTCGTGCTTCCAATCCCGTTGCTTATTCCCGTTGGACGTGAACGGGTATCCATCGACTTTCGAAACGGGGTCGCCGTCGCCGGCGACGCAATCACTTCGGAAGAACTCTGGTCGGCGTTCTTAGGTCTGCATCTCCACAACGGATGGACTGCGGAGATCAAGAGTCTTGATTTGCCGGACATGCCGTCGCCGCAGTTGGAAAAGGCCTCTGGGTAGGCTCGCCAACATGCGAATGCACCCGCCGAAGCCGCGGGCACCGTCGTCGACCGTCGGTCGAAAGTCTCGGGCTGCTTTGTGGGGGGACGGGCGCGCAGACGTTAGACGGATCAGGACCCGGTCGGAGTGACGCATGAACGCTGACGATGAGCGTCGTGACCAGATTCTTCGATTCCTTTACGAACGTCACAGGAGCTCGCGGGGGCCCGCGAAGATTCCGATCGGGATTCGTGATCTCAACAAGGAAATGAAGTCGCGACACGACATGCGCCAGCAAGACGTCTCTGCCAATGTGGACTACCTCCTCGAATCGGGCTGGGTTAGAGAGGTCATTAAGGACAGATCCTTCAAGACCGCCAAGGGCATGGAAGTCAGTCAGGAACAAGTGAAGTTCAAGATCACGGAATCTGGAATCAGTCGCATGGAAGCGGGGACGGTGTTTCAACGCCCGAAGTCGATGGGCACGGTTAACATCACGAACATTCGGGGGCTAACCATCGTTGGCGACGGCAACGTCGTGAACTCGGATTTCACCGACGCCGCAAGAGCACTCTCTGAGCTCGACGCCGCCATCGCTGCCGCAACCGATCTCTCGCCAGAACAGAAGGTTGAGACAGCGGCCGACGTTGCAACTATCCGTACTCAGGTCGCAAAGCGAAGCCCTAGCAAGGAGATCATTGGCGCTGCATGGGCATCCCTCAGGTTTCTCGCGACGGTTAACTCGGTCATGACGCTCTATCAGCGTGTCGCTGGATTGCTTGGGTTCGGTACTCCTGTTTGACTGGCCAACGTGCGCCAGCACTCGCCGTATCGGCGGGCACGTAAGAAGACCTCAGCTACGACGTAGGACGGATAGATTCCCATGCTCAAAGCCGGCATCTTCCTCGACCTCGAGAACCTCTCGCGGACCGGCGGCCGCGGCTGCCGCTACGGCGTGATCCGCAAGCTGGTCGAGGCGCAGCGAGCGATGATCCTGCGCGCGAACACGTACCTCGCGATCGACGTCGCGCGCGAGGAGGCCGACCCCGCCTACCACCAGGGGAAAAAGGAGCACCGCGTCGCGCTGCAGCGCCACGGGTTCCACCTGGTCCTGAAGGAGGCGCGCCGGCCGGGCTACGCTCGATCACATGATCAAGAGCTACCTGAGTCGGAGTGAACTCGGCGCGCCGCCGCTGGATGAGGCTGAACTGCCTGCGCTCTTCGCGACGTTTCCCCGGGACCCGCTGTTGCACGTGATCTCGCGCATGTCCGTCCTGCTCGATGTCCACGGCTGGGATGATGCTCGCGCGCAGCAGCTCATCCTCAGTCACTTCGCACCCTTCGATGCGCGACCAGTCATTCGCCGATTCCTTGAGCGAGATCCCGGCAGTGTCCTGGTCGGAAGGCAGGCCCTACTTTCCAGCCTCCGGCTCGCAGGAGCATTCGGCTCGACGAGCGTCCCGGAAGCGTCCATGGCCGGACCTCATGGCGTTCTTCCGATTCTTACCACGGTCGCCGACCATCTGGACCCGTGGATACTGAAGAGTGCTGCGAGGCCGACGGAGCGGTTCATGTCCAGGTACTTATTCGCGAATCTGCTCGTGAACGACCGCGCCGCGCACCGCGATCTCTACGTTCGCTATTTCGACATCTATGGGGAGTGCTGGCAGGCTGCGGCGGCGAAGCGCCCGACTGAAGTGGTCTCGGTCGACGATTTCTTCAAACGCGAAACGGGGATCCCGATGTCACGCTTCTTCGACATCGCAGTAGCGATCACGATGTTCGTGGAAAGCGAGGCGCCAGCCGAGGATGGGCTGCTCGACGTAGCCGTACTCGCTCATGACGCAGCCACCTTCGACGCGTCCCACACGCGGACGCAACCGGTAAAAAAGTCGAGCGTGAGAGACTTCTTCAGTGCTTCGATCCTCACCTGCTTCGCGACAAAAACGGCCACATGCTCCCGCTGACACTGTGCCAGATCAGCAATGGCTTGCTGCTCCGCCGGCGACGGCACCGGAATCGCAAGCCTCTTGAGCATGCGCTGATTGATCGTGTTGAGACCAGAGCTCGTCGCGCTGCGTGCATTCCAATAGCGCTGCGCGTAGGCCGAGTTGAGCCACAGGCACGCAAACGCAGGAATCACCGCGCCAGTCGTCCGCAAGCGGAATAGATGGTTCTGGAACGTCATTCCGCTGGCCTCGGCCGTCACGCGAGCGCACCGCCCGATCTGCATCCGGTCGGCGTGCCCCTCGACTACGAGGAGATCGTCCACTTGCAATACGCGAGGGGCGAACTCCGCATCTCCGGCATCCAGCTCCTGCACGTCGGACAGATCGAGCGCTTCGCGCTGGACGTTCGCAACCCGGAGGTATCTGCGCCGATTGAAGCGCGCGCGCCGATCCGCGTTCAGCGTGAAGCCGTTCTGCAAGTCGAACTCGTGACCCACCGCGCTCACTCGCCAGACGGCGGGTAGCTTGCCGAGGGGCGTCTGCATGAATTCGCCCGCGCTTGCGTGGGCGCGTCGCACCTTTCCATCCGGCCCAATTCCACGGGTCAAAAGCTCGGCCAGAAGACTCTTCCGCAGCTCCCGCGCCCGCTCGTCCGCCGCGCGGGTGCGCTCCAGCGCCGTGTCGACGGCGTCGAGCATGCGGGCGATGGCGGCTTGCTCATCGGGGTCCGGTAGCGGAACAAGTAATCGCTTCGTGAATACCTCGTCGGGAACGCGCTGGCGGCCCGTGGAACCCTCCATGCGGGCTGTCGCTCGACCGCGAACATCGTGAGAACACGCTAGGTGGTACAGAAAGCGGGGCACCGTGTTAGGTCGAGGCGATAGCACGATGAACTCGGTAGAGCCGAGGCCGAGTTCACTAGGGATACTGTTGACGAACGCCACCTTTCCGTTCTGCGGGCAAGGCGTGATCTTGGCGAATAGAGTGTCACCGACCTTGAAGCGTGAGAGGCCGGAGCCCTCGAGCGCCCGCGTGGCGAACCGGAGAATCCCCGCGAAGTCCTCGCCAACGGATGCCATCTCGACGAACGGGTACTCCTGTCCCTTCTTCATCGGGTAGCGCGGGCTCACGACGGCGAGACTCGACACTGGTCCCTTCGGCCACTCGGCTGTAGCGTCCGCAAAACAGTCAGTCTGCATAGCCCGCCCCTCGAAGCAGTCGGGTGAGCCCCGCCTCGGCCGCGTTTGCCGCCGCTTCCGCCTCGCGCAGCGCCTTGAGCGCGTCCTTTACCTCCACCCGCGGCTCGGGCTCGAAAGTGTCCACGTAACGTGGGATGTTGAGGTTGAACTCGTTCTCCTCGATCTCGTCGAGCCCGACGACCCGGGCGTGCTTGAGAATCTCGTCGGGGTCGGCGTAGAGGGCGCTCAGGTCGTCGCCCACCGCGGCCACGTCCTTGCGGTCGTCCTCGGCGCGGCGGCGCGCCTCGACGACGCGCTCGTCCCGTTCGGCGAGCTTGGCGGCGAGCTTCTCGCGCTGCTGCTCGAGCCTCGCGATGGAGCTCGCGGCCTTGGTCTTCTCCTGCTTCGTCCCGGCCGCGTCCTCCTTCTTGCGCTCCTCGGCCAGATCGGCGTCGAGCGCCGCGAGACTCGCGGCCTGGGGCTGGTATTCCGCCTCGATCCGCCCGGTCTCTTCCTCCTCGCGGGCGTCGATCTGCTCGCGGATGCGGCCGGCGTGCTCACCCACGAGGCCCTTCACCTTCGCGGCGTCGCCGTAGGCGTGGTAGTGGACGAGGATCCGCATCACGTCCTGCGGGCGCAGCTCGTTCTGGGCCGACAGCTCGCGGTAGTGCCGCGCGGCGTAAATGAGGAGCACGCGGTCGCGGCGCGCGGCGGGGCGCTCCTTGCGCAGGATCAGCAGGCAGGCGGGAACGCCGGCCCCGTAGAAGACATTGAGCGGCAGCGAGATCACGGCATCGATCAGGTGCGAGTCGAGCAGCGCTTTGCGGATCAGGTGCTCGTCGTCGGCCTTGCGGCGCTTGAACTTCGGGTTGCCGTCCTCGTCCAGCTCGCCCGTCTCCTCCTCGACTTCCGGCTGGCCGCGGAAGAGCACGCCCTGCGGGCAGACGATGCCGGCGCGCCCGCCGTCGGTGAGCGAGGCGAGGATGTGCAGGATGAAGGCGTAGTCGCCGTAGCCGGCCGGGGGCGCGTGGAAGCCGGTGCCGCGGCCGAAGCGACCGAAAGGGTCCTTGAAGCCCTCCTTGCCAAAGATCTCCTTCTTGAGCTTGTCCTTCTTCTTCTTGTCGTCGGTCTGCTGCTCCGGCTTCAGCCACCAGAACTCGTCGGAGAACGGGAAATTGGCGAGCACCAGAGAGAAGCGTTTCACCCGCCCGTCCTCTAGGAACTGCGGGTCGGTGATCGTGCTCGCGCCGGTCTTGATGTCGGCCTCGAGACCGTGCAGCACGGAGTTGATCTTGCCGATCGCGGCGTTCCCCCAGTTCATCTCCTGAGCGAAGTAGCGGGCACTGGTCGTGTGGTGCCCTTGCTCGCGGAGGAAGTCGGCCGCGTGCACGAGCATGCCGCCCGAGCCGGCCGTGGGGTCGTAGACGGTGTCGCCGGGGCGCGGCTCCAGGATGTGCACGAGCGTGTCCACGACCTCCGGTGGAGTGAAGAACTCGCCCGCCTTGGCGCCGGCGTCGTCGGCGAACTGCTTAATCAGGTACTCGTAGGCGCGGCCCAGCACGTCGGACGGGACGCTCCGGTTCGACAGGTCGTGCTCGTCGAAGTGTTGGACAAGCGCGTGGACCACCACGTTGGCGATGAGCGGCTTGCCAGAGCCGTCGGGGGCGGGCTGGTTCCAGTCCACGGTGAACACACCGCGTAGCTCGTCGTTGGCGTTCGCCACCGCGCGCATCGCCTTGGTGAGCACCTCGCCGAGGTTGGTCGAGGCGGCCTTCACGTCGCCCCAGCGCGAGCCGTCGGGGATCCGGAAGCGATGCTCGTCGCGCTTGCGGAAAACGGACTTCTCCTTGTCGCTGAAGGCGCGGCCCTGCTGCCGCTCCTGCTCAGCGATGGCGTCGTCGGCCTCGCACTCCCATTGGTCGCAAAGCCGTTTGTAGAACATCAGCGACAGGATGTAATTCTTGTAGTCCTGTCCCGCGGTCTTGCCGCGCAGGATGTTCGCCGCGCCCCACAGGTGCGCCTCGAGCTGCTGGAGGGTGAGCTTCACACAAGACTCCGTTTGTTCATCCTCGAGCGACCCTACTTTCGGCTTTGTACCGCGCCTCGTCCGTTTCGTACTCGATCGCGGGCGCCGTGGCCAGTGCCTGCAACTGCTTCAGCAATCGCATAGGGAATTGAAGCAGCGAGCGAGGCCGCTCGGCGGCGCGAGACCGTTCTCGCCGGATGGGGGATAACACAATTCGAATGCGCAATGAAAAGAGCGCGGAGCAGAAGGCCAGTTGTTGGTAGTTCACCCGAAGTGAACTCGCGGATCGCGACACTGCGAGACGCGGGATGGCTGACTTCCCCTCGGTCCTGCACGGCCGAGCCGACCGCAGCAAGTATGGCATCGATCCGCTGGTGCGCGCGCTGCTCGGGCATGAGGCCGGCGTCGGTCATGGCGAGCGGGTTGCACCTGCGATCGGCCGCGCCGTGAGCGGTCCCCTTGACCGCTCGACCCCGACGGCGGGGCACATGGGCGGAGATCATGCAGGATCGGGAGGGGGCGTGCCACTCGTGCGACACGAGGACGCCGCGCGGGTGAGGTCCGACGCGGCGCCCGAGTCGCGCGGCGAGGTCGTCGCGTCGAGTCACGCCCTGCGCGACGGTCGGAAGAACTCCAGCGGTTTCCGGTAGGCGCGGGCGAAGTCGTCGAGCTCGACGAAGTCGACGCGCCGTTCGCCGAGTTCGCACTTCGAGACCCAGGTCTGCGGCCTGCCGATCATGCGGGCAACTTCGACCTGGCTCAAGCCTGCGTCGCGACGTGCCTGCCGCAGGCGTTGCAGGAACGCCCGGTACCGCCTCTCCGCCAGCGCCTTGGAGGATCCCATCCCCCAGGAGGATGGTCCCCGCGACAGGGTACACCGCAGTGGGGTATCCTCGGGTGCTCGAGTCGCCTGAGTCCATTGCGATGGGGGATGGTCGTGGTAGCCGCGGCGTCACCGTGGCTCACTGGAGAGAGCCTGGAATGCCGACAAACCGATTCTATAGGCGAGCTAGGGCGATGGCGCTCATTGTCAGTGCCATAGTCAGCGCGTGCACGAGCAGCTACGAGGAGGATAGGCGGTTCGCAGAGAAGCGCGCAGGTCTGCCCGGGACACCTGAATACATCGCCCGCGCATCACCTGACGAACTCGCCCGTCTCGACGACTGGGATCTCATCGTCGCCTTCCATGTCGGGCCTGGAAGAGGACCAGCACGGCAGGAGCTTGAGCGCCGGAATGTGTTTTCTTCTCACGAATGGCACATGATCGAGATTGAGGAGCTTGAAATTGGAATGCGTGAGCTTGCGGCGGTGGCAGCTAGGGGAGAATGGGAGGAGTATGCACCGTTCATGATGTTAGGAACGATCAACACAACGACGACGGCGTTAGGCGTGCACAGGCAGTATGCGATTCGGGGACACCGTCGTCACTGCTACATCTATACGGACAACGGTGTCGTGACCGCCTTCGAGGAGTAGGCGAACTCAGTCATCGTCGGATTTCAGAGCGGCGGCCACGCGGTCGCCCCGTCCGCGCGCACGATGATCGGCACACCAATCTCGGTCGACTCCCACGGCCTCGACCGCACCTGCCACGCCGCGAGCGCGAGCGCGATCACGCAGTCGTCGTGCATGCCCGACGGCGCGCCGGTCCGCACGGAGCCGTTGTCGGTGACCGAGTACTCGAAGGCATCGAGCTCCTCGATCCCTTCGGGCCAGAGGTCCGCGCGCGGCAGCGTGATCTCCTGCTTCTCGAGGAGCAGAGAGAGATTGTTGACGAGGGCGGCCTTGGACTTCTGCGTGAAGGGATACGGCTGCACGTTGCAGCCCGCTTCGCGCAAGCTCTCGAAGACGGGCTCGCCACAGCCGGTCGAGTCGACGAGGATCTCGGCGCGGTGGTACCGCTCGGCGCTGGCGAGGATCCGGCCGACCTGGAGCGACCAGTCGAGGCGGGAGAAGCGGTCGACGAAGACGACCTCGCGCTCGCGGTTCATGACGACGAGCACCGTGTAGTCGCCGACGCGGGCGAGGTCGAGTCCGGCGACGTAAGGCGGACCGTCCTCGGGCTCCTTCCAGGTCCCGGTCGCGCACTCGCGGACGTTCCGGAAGACCGATCCCGCGCCCTCGATGAACTCGGCGCCGTACTCCTGGCGGAAGACGGCTTCCGGCAGGCGGCCGCGCTCCTGCTCGATCGCGGCGGCGTCGAGATGCGGATTGGTCCACGACGGCCGGTTCCAACTCGCGTACGAGGGGTCGCGGCCCTGGCCGTTGCGGAACGCCTCGTGGAACCACCCCTTCCCGCGCGGCGTCGAGATCAGGAGCGCCCAGCCCTTCTTGTCGAGGAGGCGCTGCGAGAGATGGCTCTCCCAGATCGACGGCTTCATGCGCGCCGCCTCGTCGACGATCACGAAGTCGAGGCCCTCGCCGAGCAGCGAGACGGGGTTGTCGGCCGACTTGCCCCGAACCTCGCACAGGCCGCCGGCGAGGTTGCGCAGGACGATCACCTTGTCGTGCTCGCGCAGCGTGACGACCCGATGCCGCAGCCTCTGGCCGACGACGAGCTGGACCTCGCGAAAGACCTTGTCGGCGAGGTCGTACGTGAGAACGACGACCCAGCCCACGCCGCGCTCGCGCGGTTCGAGGGCGGCCGCGACCGCCTCCATGGCGGCGCAGAGCGTTTTGCCCCATCGCACGCCGCAGGCGAGCACTCGTCGCGGCGCGCGCGAGCGATGCACGGCGAGCTGGCCGGGGTGCGGCGCGTAACGCAGATCCGCGAAGAGGGCGGTCTTATCGATCTGGCGTTCAGGCGTCGGCATCGCCGTCGCCTTCTTCGGCCGGGTCGTCGGCGGGCGGGGGAGGGGCATGTGGCGGCGCCGTGGCCATCGCGGGCTCGACGGGTGCGTCCGCGCCGTCCGCGTCGTCGCCCACGGTCGTGAGCCAACGCTCGTGCTCGTCGCGGACGAGCTGCCCGATGTCGACGGCGGAGCGGTCGCCCGGCTCGCCGCGGATCACGCGCTCCTGGCGGATCGCGAGGTCGAGCGCACGGACGGCGTCCATGGCGGTGTCGAGCGCGAGCGATCGCAGGCCCTCGAGCGCCTTGCCCTGGATCGCGCGGAGCGACCGGAGGTGTCGCTCGTTCATCGCCTCGATCGACTCTTCCGCCTTCTTCGCGGCCGCCTCGCCGACGCGCCGCTCCGCCTCGAGGAGCTTGCGCGGCCAGTCCTCCTTGTTCGCGAGGTTCACGACTGCCTGCTTCGACGCGGAAAAATGATTGGCGGTGGCCTGGTAGCTGCGGCCAACGCCGAGCCCGAGGTAGTACGCGAATGCGTCCGGCGGCAGGCGGCGGTTCACGGCTCGCTCGCGGTCTCCTCGCTGGACGGCGCCGTCGGGGCGCCGTCGGGGTCAGTGCCACCGTCGAGCTCGACGCCGCGTTCGGCCGCGACCTCGGTGAACGTCTTGCCGCTCGCTTCGAGCCGCGGCTCGACGTGGAAGAGATCGCGGAAGCGCACGAGGATTACGTCGCAGTAGGGCGGGTCGATCTCCATGAGGGACGCGCGGCGCTGCGCCTGCTCGCAGGCAACGAGCGTGCTGCCGCTCCCGCCGAAGAGGTCGAGTACATTTTCGCCGCGTCGGGACGAGTAGAGGATCGCGCGTGTCGCGAGCTCGACGGGCTTCTCCGTCAAGTGGACCATGGCGGTCGGCGTGACCTTCTTCACGGACCACAGGTCGAGCGCGTTGTTGGGTCCGAAGAACTCGTGCGCCGCGCCTTCCTTCCAACCGTAATAGGCGAGCTCGAACGCCCCCATGAAGTCCTTGCGCGTGAGGACGGGGTGCTCCTTGTTCCAGACGATCGCCTGGCTGAAGTAGAGGCCCGCCGCCTTCAACGCCGGGGGATAGTTCCCGAGGTTTGAATATCCGCCCCACACGTAGAAGCCGCGTCCCGGCAGAAGCACGCGGGACGCATTTCCGAACCACTTCGCGAGCATTTCATCGAACGCGGCATCGCTCACGAAGTCGTTCGCAAGCGGCCGGTCCTTCGCGCGCATGCGCTTCGTCGTCGGCTGCGACTTCTCGGGATGCCGCGACACGTCGAGTTTCTGGTGGTGGGTCTGCGTGAATGACGAGAGGCCCGCAGCGATCGCGTTGTTCGAGCGCGGCTCGACCTTCACGTTGTACGGCGGATCGGTGTTGACGAGATGGATCGGCGCGCCGGCGATGAGGCGGTCAAGGTCCTCGCGTGAGGCCGAGTCGCCGCAGAGCAGCCGGTGGCCCCGATCGCCGAGGATCCATAGGTCGTCGCGGCGCGTGACCGGCTCCGCCGGAGGCTCCGGGACTTGGTCGAGGTCGCCGTCGGCGCATTCAACCATCTGGAGCTGGTCGAGCAGCGCGTCGAGGTCGTCGCTCGTAAAGCCGACGCCGTCGAGGGCGTCCTCGGCCCGCAGCTCTTCGAGCAGCTTCGACAGGGCGGCGTCGTCCCAGGTCGAGAACTCGTGCGTCTTGTTGTCGGCGATCCCGAACGCCGTCGCCTCGATGTCCGACCCGTCGAACCACACGACCGGCACCTCGGTCATCCCGAGGCTCATCGCCGCCTTGAGCCGAGTGTTGCCGGCGATTACGACGCCGGATCGCCGCGCAACGATCGGCTGCTGCCAGCCGAACCGCTTGAGCGATCCCGCGAGGTGGGGGACCGCGTCGTCGTTGTGACGGGGATTAGCGGGGTTGAGGGTGAGCTTCGAGATCGCGACCCACTCGACGGCGAGCTTCAACGACTCCGCCGACTTCGACGGTTCGACCTGCTCGGACATGCCGACGCTCCAAGGGCGAGCACGTGGCCCGCGCGACGACCGCCTTGGAGTTGGCTTGGAGTAATTCGCCCGAGGACGACCCGGGCGCTTGGAGTTCAGCTTGGAATTCGTTCGGTCGTCGCGTGAATCGTAGCGCGTTTCAGCGCGGCGGACTACCCGTTACCCCACCCGTCGTCATCCGAGTCGAGGTCGACGAGTTCGTCGAGTCCGGTCGTCTGACTTTCCACCTCGCTCACGCTCTCTTGATGCTCGGATCGAACGAGCGCAGGCTAAACGGGCACGTGATGAGGTCAGAGTCTTCGTCGAAATCATCGTCGGACAGGGTCGTCATCGCGAACAGCCGGGATGGTGTCGCTTCAGACGCCGTGTTCGGCCGCCGGCGTGTCCACGGCCGCCAGCGGCCCGGCTTCAGGGGGGATTTGCTGGAATGGCGGGATTCCGACCTGCCACTTTGAAAAACGAGAGAACCGGTCGCGCATCGGAATCGGGTGGGATCTGCTGGTTTCGCGGGATTTCAACCTTCGATCTCGATTCGCGATCGACTGGGATGTCGACCAGTCATCGTGCAATTCGTCGCGGTCCACGACGCTCCTGGAAGCTCGGGCGGTGAAATTGGAAACCAACGAGGAGATCCCGCCGAAGCCGCGGAACCCTCCGGGCAGGAAGACGGGCATCGTCGTCGTTTTTCGGATCGGAGGTCCAAATCCGGCGGAACCAGCAGAACCCACCTCGCCGCGACGCAAAGGCCATCACCGCTAATCCGGATCGACCGGCGGAATCCCGCCGAACCAGCAGAACCCACCCAGACGCGACGCAAAACCCAGCATCGCGAATCCGAATCGGCCGGGGAGATCCCGCAGAACCAGCAGATCCCACCCTGGTCTTCGGGTCCCGGTGGGGCCTATCCCGTGGCCCGCTTGAGGAGGGCGACGAGCTGCGCCGCGTCTCGCGCAGAGAGCCGGGAGACGATCTCGCCCAGCTCTGCGCGTAGGTCCGTCGCGCCCTCGAGCACCGGCCCGATCGAGCGGATCCGGTCGGGGAGATCGTGGCTGCCGAGGTGGTCGAGGTAGCGGGTCGTCACCAAGAGATCGCGGTGGCCGAGCTGCTTGCGGACTTTTTTTACGTCGAACCCGCGCTGGCGCAGGAGGTCGGCGTGGCTGTGCCGGAACGCATGCGGATGCACGCGCTTACCGATCCCGGCGCGCCGCGCGGCCTTCTTCAGGAACCTCGCGACGTACTCGCGACTCAGCGCGCCGCCCGGGGCCGTGGGGTGGGGGCCCGCTGCACCGCGGGACAGGGTGCAGAAGAGCGGCCGGTCGCCGCCGATGCCGAACTGGGATCGCCGGTCGATCCACCGTTCGACGGCGTCGACCGCGTCCAGGAGCAGTGCAACGACCCTGCGCTTCGCGCCCTTTCCCGATTGGATCGTGACCGCGAGCCCGTCGAGGTCGAGGTCCTTCGGCTTCAGCGCGAGCGCCTCAGAGATCCGAAGCCCCGCGCCGTAGAGCACAGCGACCAGAGCGCGATTGCGGACCCCCGTCGGCGCGCGGCGCGAGCAGGCGCGCATGATCGCGAGCACCTCGCTCGGGTTGAGGAGGTCGATGTCGCGGCGCTGCCGTGGCGGCTCGGCGCGTCGTCGGCGCGCCTGCAACGGGCGATCCGGAGGGGGCGGGACGTCGTCGAACGGTTCCATGCGGGCTCCTCGTTTTTCCCGGAGCGCGGTTGCCGAATCGGTCAAGTCGCGGTCAAGCTCCGGACCATGCACAAGTGTGGACCAGTCAGCCGACGGAACGCGGGACATCAAGCGAATGAGGACCGTTTTCGTGCGCGGCGCCGTAACGCAGAAGTGCACGGAATCCGTGCCTGCGGGCCCGAAGTCGGGCAAGTAAAGGACGCGCGTTCGGCGACGCGGCACGCGACGTTCGCGTTGTTCGCCGTATCGCGCGATCAGGCGGGAAACGGCGCGACCTGCGCGGCCGCGACCGTGGGCGCGACGTCGGCAGCCGTCGCGTCCGCGCAGCGTCGATTCATGTTGCGATGGAGGCGCGTCTTGCCTCCCTCGTTTTCGACGCCGTTCGACCTAGACCTCGTCTCGAAGCCATCGTTCGAAACTGGCGTTCGCGCGCGGAAGCTTCGCGCATCCCCCGCGCTTGAGCGCATCGCGCGTCCGCTTGTCGGCGAACGCGACGTCGCAGTACGCGAAGCCGGCGAGGTGGTCGTAGTCCTCCACGTCGCTCGGCTCGGCGCGCGCGTTCGTCAGCAGGCCACCCTGGCGATATCGAAGCCGAAGGTCAAGCGCTGGAATCTCATCGCGCCGCTCCATCACGATGTCGAGGAACCGCTCGCGATCCTCGCCTTTCGCGAACGAGAGCCGCGCCTTGTCGACGATGAACGCGACGAGCCCGCGCTCCTCTACCGACGAAAACCGCTTTGCTTCACGCCTGCTATCGCGTACTCGGGAAGTCGTCTCCGGCAGGTTCGATCGGAACTCCACGTACTCCGCACGCTTGGGACTGACTCGCAGGTGCTCGATCATTCCTTCGACCCCGATCTGCCTCTCTTCGCGCGCCGCAGCTTCCAGCCGCGTCGGGTCGCCGTGATTCTTGAAGTCCATCGAATCGACCATGCGCGCCGAGAAGGGTGAGTGTTGCGACGCGCCTTCGCGCCTGAGGTGTACTTGCTCATAGAGGCGCTGAAGTTCGTCTGCGGCGACAGTGTTCAGTGTCTTGATCCACACGACGTGGCCACTCCGACGCACACGATCGATGTACTTGCCGCAACGGCGCCTCGCAGCCTCATTTTGGCTCATTCCGAGGTCGCTCAGGTGCGCGAAGGAAAGCGTCGGGACGATTGCCCCCGTGGACGCGGCATCGTCGAAGGCGGCGACGTCGATTCTCCCCTCGGCGAGGTCAATCCAGTGGGAGGAGTCGAGGTAGACGTGGGGTGGGACGTGGACCATCGCAACGTCCCCACATTATCGCGCGGCCGAAGAATGTCGTCGACTCGCTCAAGCTCCAGCATCTTGCTCATGCGTCTAGACTCGGGGCGGGCGTGTGAGCATGGAGCACATTGAACATGGGGTATCGGTACATGACGTCGAGATACGACACGATGCGATCGGCGCTCACCGCAGCACGGGAACAGGTGGAGGAGTACGAAGCACAGGCAAGGCGACTTCAGGCGATTCGGGCTTGGACGGAATACCGCGAAGCGCGACTCCGATGCCTACTGAATCTTGCGACGGTCGGCTACCCCCCGAAGACTTCGATCGTTATCGAGCACTCGTTCGACTCTGCGCGTGACCAGATCACATCAAACTTGCACGCATGGGCAGCCTGGATCCGTGCCTCCGGCCGTGAGGGGCGGCGGTGGGACGATGAAATGGTGACCGTCGAAAAACCCTTCTTCAAGCGAATTGGAGGAAGCAAGGCGGCCTCGGAAGGCGATGGCTACTTCCGCGGACGCCAGCTGCTCGCGATCGCATACAACGGGTGCAATATGAAATACTTCGTCGAGTACGTGGAGCGTGCAGTCGAGGACTACGGCGCAACGCGAGGACCTCCAGACTGCCACGATGACACGGCATTCGGAATCGTGAATTGCCTGGGGGACTTGTCGCACAGCGTCAGTGAGATTGTGCGTGAGTCCAAAACGGACGACGACCGCATCTGCTACTCGGCCGCATTTCATTCCGACGCCTCAGGGGCTCACTTACTGCGGCCCGGCGTGCCGATCTTTCGAATCGGCGATGAGATAACTGAAATCCTGTTCGATCGTCGCAGGGCTACGGTGAAGACCGGCACTGGAGTCCGTCACCTCAAGGCGCTTGTGGATCAGCAGGGCAACGAGGTTCGTTCGCTCGAGCTCATGAACGGCGGATCGATCATCCTTGACTTGACGGCCCACGCCGGCGGAAGACGAATGCAGGAGGAGGCGAAGGTCATCGGCAATCAATCCAGCCAGCCCGTGAACGATCGAAGGGCCGAACTTGAACGAGACGCACGTCTCGCTGCACTTCCGCAGGAAATCGAAGATGCCGATGCCCGAGGCGATGGGGCGGCTTCGGCGGAATTGAAGGACGAACAGGCTGGGCTCGAGCGCCAACGGAAGGCAGACGCGGGGCGCACGGGGCAGTCCCGCGAATTCGTCAATGATGGAGAAAAGGCTCGGCAGGCGGTGAAGAAGGCGATCGACGCCGCGATCGATCGGATCGAGAAGGTGGATCCTGCCTTGGGGTTGCATCTAAGGTCCTCCGTCAAGTGTGGCGTCAAGTGCCGCTACGACCCTCCGGCAACTCCGAGTTGACTCCGCCTCGCTTTCGATGCGCCTTGATGAGCGTGACGGTTCGTCGAGAGAGACCGCCGCCCGACCAGTCCAAGCGCACCATCCCGGCTCCGTCGTGAACTCGGATCTCACAGCGGTGTGACGCCGAATCTCACGCCTTCACGACGGTGCTCCGCCACGGCGGACACGAGGAGGCGGAGATGCGTGGAACACGTGATGTCTTTCGTGCGCTTGTGCGGGCAAACCCCGGACGGGATGTCACCGAAGACCAGATCCGCTGGGCGCTGCGCCGCGGACTGATCCAGGATCCTGAGCGGATCGCCGGTCGCCTGGTGTGGTCGGATGCCGACGTTGTCGCGCTCGCCAGCGTCCTCGGCGTCGCCGTGCCCGAGACCGACTCCATCGCACATCGCGTCGGCGTCGTCTGAAACGAGTCCGCCCTCGGCTGGACTTCGTGATCAGGCGCCGTCCGGCCGAAGGCGTTGGGGAAATGCAATGACACACGATAGCAACAATCCGAATCCAGGTCTTGTGTCCTTCGAATCGAATCCGGATGCGAACGTCGCCTACCGCGTCGACGAAGTGAGGAAGGGCCACGCGCGGGGTTGGGACTTCATCCCGCTCAAGGGGAAGGTTCCGAAACAGACGGCGTGGTCGAAGCGGCCGCGCGCCGATCTCGCGACGTCCGAGACTTGGGCGCGGGGCGGCAACATCGGCCTGCGCACGGGGCAAGTCAGCGGCGTCGTTGTAGTCGACGACGACACGATCGACGGGACCGGCGCCGCGTCGCTCAAGTTGCCCAAGACCGTGACGGTCATCACGGGGTCTGGAAGGCGCCAGTACTACTTCAAGGCGCCGGCCGAGCCGATCAAGAACTCCGTCTCGAAGATCGCCGATCACGTCGACATCCGCGGCGACGGCGGCCAGGCTGTCTTCCCCGGCTCGATCCACCCCGTGACCGGCAAGCCCTACGTGTGGGCGCCCGGTCTTTCACCCGACGAGGTCGAGCTCGCGGATCTGCCGGCCCACGTCCTCGCGATGTTGTCGACGAAGGATGCGAAAAGCTCGGAGACGCCGCCCAAGGACGCGCCGCCGACGAAGTTGACCGAGAAGGAGCTCGAGCGCCTGCGGGTCTACTGCGCTGCCGCGCTGCGCAACGCTGCGGCGCGGGTGGCCGGGACGCAGGAGGGGGCGCGCAACGACATCCTCAACAAGGAGGCGTTCAAGGTCGGGACGTTCGTCGGCGCGAACCTCGTCGACCGCAACGAGGCCATGGCAGCGCTCGCCGCCGCCGCCGAGCACGCCGGCCTGTCCTCGGAAGAGGCGCGCACCACGATCGAGAGTGGCCTCGCGGCGGGGGAGGCCGCTCCCCGCGACGCGCGCGAGATGTTCGAGAGGCTGCAGCAGAAGAGCGCCAAGTCCCGGTCGGCGGTCGGCAGGCCGACCATCCTCGTCGTCGGCGGCGAGTTGCCGCAGATCGTGGACGACGCCGAGAACGCGCTGCTGGGCGACCACGGCGAGGAGTTGTTCGAGTACGGCAACTTGATCATGAGGCTCGTTCGGACGTTCGATCCGATCATCGCCGACGGCGTCATGCGTCCGATCGGATCGATCGCGATCCGCGTGGTCGACGCGACCTACATGATCGAGCGGTTCACGCTGGCGGCGTCGTTCGAGAAGCCGGGCAGGAAGGAAAACGTCCCGATCGATTGCCCCGCGAAGGTCGCCAAGACCTACCTCTCGCGCGAGGGGCGACGGAAGCTGCGCAACTTGGCGGGAGTCATCGAGGCGCCCACGCTGCGCCCCGATGGGTCGATCCTCGACACGCCGGGGTACGACGAGGCGACTGGCCTTTACCTCTACCTCGACGCGACGACGTTCCCCCCGATTCCGGCGTCGCCCACGAAGGAAGACGCAGCAAGCGCGCTCGCGAAGTTGAAAAACGTGATCCGCGAGTTCCCGTTCGTCGGCGACTCGGATCGGTCGGCGGCGCTGAGCGCAGTCTTGACCGCGACCATTCGCCGGTCGCTGCGCACCGCGCCGATGTTCGCCTTCTCCGCGCCCAAGCCCGGCAGCGGCAAGTCGCTCCTGACGGATGTCGCGTCGATGATCGCCACGGGTCACCCGTGCGCCGTCATGAGCCAGGGCAAGGACGAGGACGAGGACCGCAAGCGCATGCTCGCGCTGCTCCTCGACGGCGAGTCGGTCGCTTGCATCGACAACATCGACCGGCCGCTCGGCGGCGCCGCGCTCTGCTCGGTCCTGACGCAAATGACGTTCAAGGACCGTGTCCTCGGCTTCTCCAAAACGGCGAAAGTGTCGACCAACCTGACTTGGTTCGCGAACGGCAACAACCTGACGATCGCCGGCGACCTCACCTCGCGTGTTGTCTTCTCCGAACTCGATCCGGGGGTCGAGAACCCGGAAGAGCGGAAGTTCGCGGTCAACCTCTACCAATACATCCCCGAGCACCGCGGCGAGCTGGTGGTCGCCGCGCTCACGATTCTCCGGGCCTACCACGTCGCCGGCCGGCCGGCCCAGAAGCTGTCTGTCTTCGGCCGCTTCGAGGCGTGGTCCGACTGGGTCCGCTCGGCGCTCGTGTGGCTCGGGGAGGCGGACCCCTGCATCGGGCGCGCGCGCATCCAGCAGGCGGACCCCGTGCGCGAGATGCTCAGGAACGTCGTCGTTCGCTGGCACGACCTGTTCGGCGACGCCTGCTTCACGGTCGCGGAAGTCGTGGTGCGCGCTGTGGCGACAAAGGTCCAAACGGCGGACGGCACGAGTCTTTTCGACGCGCTTTACGCGGTCGCGCCGACGCGGGACCCCAACGAGATCGAAAAGAAGCGCTTCGGACACTGGCTCCGCAACTTCACGAACCGCATCGAAGGCGGACTGCGAATCGAGCGCGCCGGAGACCGGAAAAAAACCGCCGTCTGGCGCGTGTGCGTCGCGCCGCTGAAGAGCCCGGCGACCGAACCGGACCCACAGGACGCCA
>Ga0105340_1000541_pt1 | contig 18205 bp, 36 predicted proteins | sample EasRivMeERMLT700_FD_89676 | JGI IMG/M metagenome (GOLD analysis project Ga0105340, IMG submission 89676) | Soil microbial communities from meander-bound floodplain in the East River, Colorado, USA - East River MetaG ERMLT700 | ecosystem: Environmental > Terrestrial > Soil > Floodplain | place...
ATTGCCTGATAAACACTCCAGAACATTTGATAAGGGCCGCTGAGACTAGGTTAATGTACAAGTTATTTGGATCAGAACAGAATTACCTAATTGCTCCAGACTACATGAAAGAGGCATATGAAGAAGCTAAGATTGAATTAAGGAAGAACCATATATTTGATGATATTCCATTGAAAGATAAGGTTCATATCTTTGATGTTGAATACGACCATTCAAGGATCGAAGCAATACAGAAGCGCATCACAGAATGCAGATGGTTTTTAAACAACATTGATAAAGCAGATAACGCGGAAGAGGAGGTCGAAATAGCAGCATGACAGACGTAAGATTAGTGATCCACTCGGTAGTTTGCTTTATTTGTTTTGTACAGATACTAAAATATTTAAACAATATAAAAGATGATACTAAAAGTTAGGAACGGAATGGTATTTGATGAGTCGAATACCTGTGTAGCTGTAATAGCAGACTTACCACCGGACACAGCAGAAGAAGTTGAACGCGCCATTGAGTTTGGATCAGAGGCGGCTCCAGCCTTGGTTAAATTTATGGATGAAATTAATTCCGGCAAATTTAAACCAAGGAAGATAGTAAGGGAAATTGAAGACATACATAACAAGTACAAATGATCACCTGGTATCAGTGCTACATTAAAGGACAACCATCCTTTGGCTTTGCCATCGACTCAAGGGGAGTGATCGTTTCGTTTCCAGATAGAAACTTTATCGGTAACAAAGCATCAAACCACAGGCGATGGTTCAGAGAAAGGAACGCGGAAGTCGTAAAAATTTGTGAACAATATGAGTTACCTAATAGAGGACATTGAATCTTCATTGATAAAATGTATAGAATATGATCCAGATTCCAGGGAGTTACGGATAGGATTTAGAAAGTACTTCGTTGACGAGTTTGTCTATGTTGATGTGCCATTTAATTATTTTGAGGAATTTGCAAATCCTACAGGGAAATCTCATGGGCAGTTTTATCTGCAGATGATCAAGCCTAAATTTAAAATCAAACAAAAACCAACAAATATGGCAAATTCAGAAGCGCCGGCAAAAAAAAGACCGGTCACAGTAAACTACGAACAAGGCACACAAAAAAGGTACATCAGAATGAGCATTGATGTTACCAAGATCAACAAAGCATTACTTGTTCAGTCGGACAAAGGCAATGTGTATTTACAGGTTACCCTTCAGATGCTACCAGAAGGGAAAATGGATAAGTACAATAACCTTGGTATGATAACCCAGGATGTTCCGAACGAAATCTTCCAAAAGGAAAAACATTTACCCGTAGCACAAAGAACACAGGGTGTTATCCTTGGTAACGGGGCAGAGTTTGAAAGGAAAGTACCGGATGGGACACCAGGAGATGTTCAAGGTACATTGTTATCTCCCGATAACGAAGAAGTTAAAGACGTATTGGACGACTTGCCGTTCTAAAGTCGATTGGTGATGTAAGGTTCCCTTGTTGCCGGATGGTGAAGGCTGCAATTCAATTGTATTTCGTAGGTTCGAAACCTACCTTGGGAGCAAAAATATAATATGACAAGATCACAGTTCCTCAAATCATTAATAATGGTTGTTGCTGCACCTAAGATCATTCCAGAGGTAGCATCATCTAGACCGCACCAGCCTCAGCACATTGCAGTTTTCTTTAAAGTTCATAGGGATTTTTTTAAACCAGAATACAAAGTGGATGCTGAACATATATTTAAAGAACAGATGTTTAAGCATAACTTAGATCGTAACAAACCATATACTATAGAAACTGGTTATGATAACGATGATTTCTCAAGGGGTCTTCTCACCGTTATAATTAAACAAAGGATATGACGTATTTTAATGCCCGTTAACGGCAAAAAATGCCATACCATATCATTGTACCAAAAACGTATTTGAAACGATTCTTGCACCACCTCTGTGCTAATAAGACACACTTAACACCAATTTAACAACAAAAAAATATGTATTATTCATTTTATCTTGATGTAAAAAAGACCCAGTTGGTTTATCGAACAGAGAACACAATCATAAAAGACATTGAAGGAAACGATATTGACTCTAAGTATTTCAGCGCAGTCCTTAACGATATGTTCGATCCAGAGGCAACAACACCTAAACAATTTGAAACCGAAGCAGAGTGTAAGCAAGACTTTTACAAGCTGCTATGGGACAATGAAGACCTTCGTTTCGGTGAAATTTTCGGAAACAAAGTTCAGAAAGCTAAAAAGTTAGTTAAGGATGCTAAGGTAACATTGGACAAAGCAATAAAGGTATTGGAAGAGCCTCGCATAATTGTACCCAAAATAATTTACACAGACATTCCTGAACGTAACAAGGTGTATAACGAAGACTGTAGGTTAACTATGGGAAGGATGCCTGATAAATATGTAGATTATATTATCACTTCTCCACCTTATAATGTTGGCAGCAGGCCGTCTTGCGGTATTAACAATGGTATATATAAGGGAGACGAGAATATGTACTCTGATGGATACGAAGACAAAATGAGCGATCAAGATTATGAAGACTGGTTGTTCGAGATCATTAGAGAATGTATTCGTGTAACCAAGTACCATGTTTTCTTCAATATCCAGATGCTCACCAAGAACAAGCGCACAGTATTAAAAATACATGGCGAGTTCTGCCACTACATTAAAGACAAATTGATTTGGAACAAACAGATTGCTGCACCACATATAACTCCTGGGATAATGCGATCCAAGTATGAGGACATCTTCATATTTTCCAACCAAAATCCAGAGAGCCGCGATTTTAAGGACGGTGAATTCTCTGGATCATTCTCCAACGTTCTCGATATGATGAACGGCAGCCAAAACAAATACAGAAAGCTTAACAAGGCGACATTTCCATTGTATCTTCCAAGGGTTATACTTAATCACTGGGGAGAGAAGGGGCAGTTGATCTACGATCCATTCAATGGAACTGGAACCACCGGAGACGCTTGTGTGATAGAAAAACGAGACTACATTGGATCAGAGATTGATCCTGCACAGTGCGAATTGACCAATCAAAGAATTAAAAATCGTAGTATAGCAACTGAATTTAATTTTGGCTAAATTTTCAAAAAAAACACCTTAGATATGAACAACCTCAATGAATTTTACGCTTTGAACCTAAACGAAAAGGCGTCTAAACTATGTGTGCAAAATGCACTTGACAAGATTGACGAGATCAGTGAACGTCAAAAATTGCTCCTTCCAAGCTATTTAGAGAAAAAGGAATTTTACGAATCTGTTAGAAAAGAGTTCATGGAACTACAGGATCAATGGAACGAAATGGTAGAGAGTATCAAAGAGCAAAGCAGTATTGTAAACGCTTTCTCAGTTTATAACAGCAACACGTCTCCAAACAAAAGGATGCAACGTGTTGCTATAAAGACTACTAGACCAGAGGAAGAGAAGGATATGAATGTTAGTTGGATTACAGAGTCGATTGCGGTTTTCACTAAAGAGAATAGGTTTATGTCAAGCGATGAGTTGTGGAGTTTCTTTTCCTCAAATGAAAGAATTGTTGCGTCATGTAATAAAAACAAGACCAAGTTTCATTCTATGAAAGGCATTGCTTTGGATGGTTTGATAAGGCACGCATTAAGAGCATCCACCAGGAAGAATGGCACTCAATCACTTGTTATTTACAATGAAAAGATCGGTCTTGCCGATTGGGTTGGAGCAGATGGAATACCAACTGATCCTAAACATATGATTGAGTTTATGTCTGGGAAGCCTGAAACAGATGAAAGGATTTTGAAAAACATTAAATATCAGGCAGCATGAGAAAGAAGCCAATGACTTTAAAGGAGTTTGACTCTCATTTAGAAAATCTTGATATTTTACCAATATTGGACTCTAGGGTTAGGCAGGTAAAATGGCTGTATAACAACTCAAATAAATGCACTATGGTTTATGAAGAGAAGATGGTAAGGCTTATTGTTCATAAGATGCAGCAAAAGATAAACGAATTGGCAGGTTTGCTTAGTTATGAAGAGAAAACCACATCCAGATTACTTAACGATTTAAATAATAAACTATGAGAAAACACTTAGTATTAACCTGTATGGCTTATGCCGGATTTGGGTTTGGGATGGGAGTAATTAACGCGCATTCTTTTAAAGGGTGGTCTCCAGTTATACTGCTTGCAGTGGTTATGGTATTTTATATTATAACAGTATTCGTATCATTACCTAAAATCAAAGATAAACTTGGATTATGAAAAGAAGAAAGGCACTTAAATTGATTTTTAAATACTTGCCAACTGTACACCATGCAGTATTATTGAAAGAGAAAAATGGATATACAGTTGCATTTAACCTTGACTGTGTTAATTATCAACGAAAGATGAATCCAGGAAGGATTGATTCTATATATCATCAAAAAGGCAATACTATAACCGTAACAGTAAACAAATGAGCATACAAGATCGGAGTTTTCAGATAAAACAGATCGGAGAAGTTATTGACGCATTTAAAACTGAAAGAACGGTTTGTATGCAAGACCCAACTGGAGCAGGTAAAACGGTAATGTTTTGCCTTATTACCAAGAGGTACATCATGAACAATCCTGGGTCTGTATTGATATTAGTTCATCGTAAGGAATTGCTCAAACAAGCTGCCGACACGATTAAGGAGATAACAGGGTTTACTCCGCACATTATTGACTCGGATCAAAGGAGATATTCCAGAAGCCGCGTCTATATAGCAATGGTTGAAAGTTTGAAAACAAGGACTCACCTGTTCGATAACGTTTCAATGGTTATTATAGACGAATGCCATATAGCAAACTTCAACAAGATCTCTGCTATGTTCATGGATGAACTTATCCTTGGATGCACAGCTACTCCAATAGCCGCATCTAAACTAATGCCACTCAGGAGGTTTTATAGTAAGATCATTGTAGGTCCTCAAATTGAAGAATTAATAACATTGGGTTTCCTGGCACAGAACATTACTCGGTGTCCCAAGGATATAGTTGATGCCACCAACTTTACTGTCGATAAGATGACAGACGATTACAATGTGGCACAGATGGCTACTGCTTATAAAGTTCCTAAACACGTTACCAACGTAGTTAAGGTTTACCGGAAATGGTGTAGGAATGAGAAGACAATCGTGTTTAATGTAAATATTGAACATAGCAGGACTGTCGAATCTTGTTTGCAAGCGGTAGGGATCAATGCGAGGCACCTTGGATCAGACAACGAATATGAACGGGATGAGATACTTAAATGGTTTAGAGAGACCAAAGATGCTGTTCTGTTAAACGTAATGATTGCAACTGTAGGTTTCGATGAACCGTCTGTTCGCAACATTATACTTAACTTTAGCACAATATCTCTAACCAAATTCATTCAGTGTTGTGGAAGAGGCTCTAGAGTAATGAATGAGCAATTTATACAGGAAAATCAATGGAAATATGGATACCAACTCGAGACTAAAGACTATTTCAATATTATCGACCTTGGAGGTAACAGTGCATCCGGTAAATTCGGAGACTGGAACCAAGACAGGGATTGGGAGTACATCTTCTATCACCCCCCTGTACCTGGTGAAGGTGTTGCACCAGTTAAAACTTGCCCAAAGTGCGAAGGTCTTGTACACGCAGCAGCAAGAATTTGTAATCTCAAAACCGCTGATGGAGAGCTTTGTCTCCATGAATTTGTTAGAGTTACCGTCCAAGAACAAGACTTAGAGGAAATGATATTGATAACCAAGAACATAGACGTTGATTCGTTGATGGGTAAGTACAGGAAGAAATACGAGTACTATCCAATGTTGGCCCTTGGTGAACACATAGTAGAGAAAATGACAAAGACTTTTGGAAACGAGCCTTCAGAAGACGTTGTAAACAAATACTTCAAGTTATATTACCAACTTTGCTGCGATTGGTACAAAAAGTTTATTGGCGGCAAAGAAAATAGAATTGAAGAGATTGAAGGCAGCGGGTTCCATATACGTCTTGCACAAAATAACTTCACAAACCTTATTAAGCGATTTACAGGAAACGCGATAACTCCAACAAAATTCTACGATTGGAATAAGAAGGAAACAATTTTCTCTGACAATGAAAAAGTAATCTAATTAATGTCCAAAGTTAGTCTATTCAAAAATGTGAGTAGTCCATCCAACCCAGAAATAATAGATCTGATTACGTATCTTGATGATACGCGGGATGGCAAATGGAAAGATATTGTAACAATTTGTAGAAACATTAAAGACAAGCATGAGCGAGACGAGTATAAGCAGACGATGCCAACTTGTTGTTTATCTGGAGTATTCAGCTACAGATCGAACGACAAGTTGGTTGAGCATAACGAGATCATAAACATAGATTTAGACTATGTGGACAATCTTGTAGGCGTTAAAAAACGTCTTGAGAACGATAAATATGTGTTCTCGGTATTCCAAAGTACCAGCGGTTTCGGTTTACGAGTATTATTCAAGATATCTCCCGGGAAACACGAGGAGTCGTACAAGGGTATATCTGAATACTTGTTTACGGAATACGACCTAGTAACTGATCCAAATGGTATATCAGTAAGTAAGCCTTACATAGTAAGCTACGATCCGTTCCTTTTCCTCAATCCAAATAAAACATTGTTATGGACCAAGTATCCAAAGGAGCGAGCAATCAAACCGGTTGGAGACTTCGTGCATACAGCAGGCGATTTCGAGTATGTGATGAAACAGATCGTTGGCCGGCATATAAGTATCTGTGAAACATACGATGATTACCTTAAGGTTGGCTTAGCCCTGGCATCTCAATTTGGTGAAACAGGACGCGAGTATTTCCATGCACTTTCTCAATTTTCCGCAAAATACAAACCAACTGTTTGTGATAAGCAATTTACATATTGTTTGAGAGCAAATAAGGCAGGGAAGAAAATCGGAATCTCCAGCTTTTATTACCTGGCCAAAATTAACAATATCAACATCTGCTCGGAACAGACCAAGAAAGTGTTGAAAGTTACCAGGAGCAGCAAGCGAGTCGGCTTGAAACCTAAGCAAATCCTGGAAAACCTGTTAAAAAATGAAAATATTACAGGCGTAGATCAACTGGTCAATGACATATTTGACTCACCAGATCAAACCGGAGAGAGCAAAGAGGAATCAATACTGCACGAGTTAGAATTGTACATAGAGAACAATTATTCATTGAGGATGAACGAAGTTACAGGCTACTTGGAAAATCATGGCCAAGCTGTACCTCAGTCGGCATTGAATTCTATATTTATTTCCGCAAAAAAATTAATCCCCAGTCTGGATTATCCTCTGATGAAAAGGCTACTAATGTCTGATTTCATTGATAAGTACAATCCGTTCTATGAATTCCTTGGAAGCGATGGTATCCCATACACCCTTCCTGCATTGTCCACAGAGCAAGATCTCAAAGACTTCCCATCGCCATTGATAGACAAATTGGCCGCCTGTATTATAAACGACAATCCAGAGTTCACTCGTTATTTTTTGAGGAAATGGATCGTAAGTATAATATCTTCCATGCATAAGGTTCATAGTCCCCTGGAATTTATCCTGATTGGTCCTCCCGAAACTGGAAAAACTGAATTTTACAGAAGGCTTTTACCAAGTGAGTTGCAACAGTATTATGCAGAGAGCAAATTGGACAAAGGTAAAGATGACGAATTGCTAATGACTCAGTACATCATAATTATGTATGACGAGTTATCAGGTAGAAGCAAGCAAGAATCAAGCAAGATGAAAGCAATTACCTCGGTTCAATATTATTACATAAGGCGTCCATACGGAGAGGCAAACGAGAAAATATTACGGCTTGGTGTTCTTTGTGGAACGTCAAATATCCTACAGATTATGAATGATCCGACAGCAAATAGACGGGTTATTCCAACTGAGGTAGATGATATTGATAGAGTATTATATAATTCAATCGACAAGAAAGACCTGTTTATGGAAGCGTTTAAGCTATACAAAGCAGGTTTTGATTGGCGAATAACACGCGCAGATATGCCATACTTAAATGTAAACAAGGACCGGTACGAGCAAACCATCAAGGAAAGGGAATTGCTTGAAAAATACTTTGAACCATCGGAGGAGCACCTTGAGGGTTATGAAGTTATGACAACCACAGATTTTTTGGTTGATTTGGAGTTTCTAACCAGACAAAAATGTAATATGATTGTGCTGAAAAACCAGCTTGAGGACCTCGGCTATGTTTGTAAAAGCAGGCGTGTTAATAAAGCAAAAGTGATCAAGGCATGGGGTGCCAGGAAGATAGGTCGTAAGCCTGAGGAGGTTGTATTACCTTTTTAACAGTATATTAACATATTAGCATTAATTAACATTAACTTTTTTTTAACGAGTTGTGTTTTGTAATGTCAAATATATGTCGTATATTGTGGGATAATCAAAATTTTTACTTATGCAATACGCAGTAGGAACTAGCACAGGAGTCAACAAAGTCGGAAGCAAGTATTACTTGATCACAGTATTTGACGACATTACATTAATAACCGAAATGTTAGAGGCAGACGCCTTGAAAATCGCTGAAATGTATCAACTTATTATCACTGAAGACACAAGGCAATTTCAGTCAATCCAAAGCAATTCTTAACCACAGTAATTTACGTTAAAAACAAACAACACAATGACACAGACAAAACCAATCACAGCAGAGCTACTTGAATCGTTAACGCAATTTAATATTGCAGCTAAAAACCTTAAAGACTCCTGGGAAAACAATTCCCGTTCGGGAGACGAACTGTCTAAACAATATCCGTTTCAATATTCATTTGATGAAATTGTAGGCAGAATTGATGATTGGTATATAAGCAATATTCCTTTCACATTTATGGTTGACGGTAACGATCCAGTTACTTTGGAAGTAATTCTTGGAGCAAATGAACATGATGACAGTATTACTGACGAAATACGCAATTTAGTAAATCTTAAAGTCGGCGAATGCGTAGTAATTGGCGCTGTTGACGTTGAAAGAATCTCTTAACCAATTCCAACCACACAGGCAGTCTCTCCGGCTGCCTGTTTTAAAAACTTTTTATGTCAAAAACAGACGAATTATCCAAAAAAATTTTAGTTGCCATCAGCACTCATACCAGGTGCCGAGTTCACTTTAAGGTATATTCCTCAATGCCAAAGGTAGGTCATTTCGTTTACTTAAGCGATTTCGATGAACTGTTGGCCAAAGGCATGGTACGTTTTGTTACCGATAGCAAGGAGGATAAATTTGAATCCGCAAAAGAGGAAGTAGCAGCAAATTTCACTACAATTTACAGGTTAGACACAATCACAGTAATTAAACCAGTATGAAGAAATCTGTCAAAGCTAATACAGCACAACTTTCTGCATTTGATACTACAATGTACGAGAAGCCATCAACTAAGTCACAGGTGGTCGCAAAATCCAAGGTGGAACTCGGTTCCCTTGACATCTCGGCCATTGGTATTAATGCAGTATGGGAAGGTAGGTCATTAGTCTTTGGCAGCTTTTCTGATTATATTAAAAACATAAGAAAATGAATCAAAGTACATTCAATTATCAGTTAGTAGACGATGGTGGCGTATCTCAGGAAGAAAACATTCCTATGTTACTACAAAAAGGATCCATATTTAAACATGAATACGGAACCTACAGAGTTATTGACTATATTTATCGGGAAGATGGAATATTACTTCCTTATTGTGAACGCATATCTAAAGAATCATTATAACATGGGCAGAATATTAACCAGAGACAAGGTAAGCCTTTATAACAGGCAAAAAGCGTATTGGTATGCTAAAGGAGTGATTGAAGATATGATTGATGATAGGCATTTTATATGTTGCCTGCTCAATGATTATTTAGTAGATAACTTTAGCATAACCTTTCCAATGGAGCAAATACTGTATGAATTCCCAGAGATTCTATGCCAAATGCCAGATGAAATCATACATCTTGATAGGCCTTGGTTTGATTACGGATTAGCCGGCAACACAGAAAGGATAAAAATTCTAGACAACGCTATTGCTGAAACTGAAAAACAATGGAAAGATGGAAAACGATGAACTGAGATTCCCAACGCTAATAGGAGGCGATCTTCTATGCCACATTGATATTTTGCAACTGGTAGAGAATTTCAAAGTCCATGACCAAACAGTTGTCGCCACAAATTACCTAGACAATTACTACACAATTCACGATTTAAAATCAATACTTTACAACTAAAAATTCAGTTATGACCACAAAACAATTTAAGAAAGAAATCCGCAAACAAGAAAAGCAATACAACTTTGCTGTCCTTATGTTTATGATTAACAACCAAAACAGGTACACTAAAACAGAAACCCTTGCAAAGGACGCTGTTGAGTTTGCAAACATCTACATGGTAACCATTAATCAATCATAAAACAGAGAAAATGACACAAAGACAATTAAAACAAGTAATCGCGGACTTAGTTCCTGAAAACAATCGTGAAAAAGTATTTAAACTCGCATCTGATCATGGCAGATCAGAAGCCAATGCATTCCTTGCTTACATGGTATTAACCGGCAAGGTAAAGTATTCCGATGAAAACCAAAACAAGCAGTACCAGGACCTAATTGATGAAATGGGAGGTGTACTTCCAATAGAATTGGTGAGTATGCTTGTCCAAATGCTTAGGGAGGAAGATATGAACGAGGAAGAGCATGGATCATTTGTACTTAACATTTTAAAACGAGGAAATTAATGAGTACAAAAAACCTATTACATTTACCTGCTGTCTTAATTGACGCAGTATTCTCAATCCCATTTTTTATCTTCATAACTCCATTAACATGGAAAAAATAACAAGTATTTTAGAGTTCCACAAAAAATTAAAAGAGATCGTGGCCGTAAAGGATCCAACCATCCTGTATTATTCAGTGTCTTCTGAATGTGTATTTAACAACGGAGATACAGATGTATTTTATTCTCTGTATTTATCTCCGCATGTTGTAACCAGAGCCTCTTCACCAGAGGAAGCATTTGCTGAACTTGAGAGGCAAATGGCTGGTGAACCTGAGCCTGGACCAGAAGACTTTGGGATTGACAACCAAAAACCTGATGATGAGAGCCCTCTATAGGTTTATAATGCAATGTGTAAAGATACTATCATTAATGTTGATGGTAGTATCTTTATTTATTGTGTTCTTAAACCCAGAGGATCATTACGACTGGCTGTTGATATTCTATTCAGCCTTAATAACATTTTCTATATCTAAAATATACTTAAATTTATGGCAAAAATAAACGAGTCGCCGATACCTGTAGATCAAAGGTATAAAACATATGTTAAAGTCAGGGATCATATCGAAGATTACATACAGGCTAAAGTATTTATCTGTCCAACTCTTGTTGATTATTCTGATGTAGAATGGATTGAAATAGGTGCTCCATTACTCAGTTTATTTCCAGAGATATTTAAACTTAAGCCTAGAGGCGCACGCCAGTGGAACCCTTGGTTTCCTTCTGGCTACAATGGCAATTTAGAACTAATTATATTACTCAATAAAGCAATAAACATATGCCGAGACTTGATAAAGGAAAACAAAAACGATTAGAGCCAGCCATGATTGCATATACCAAGGCGCAATTAGAGTCTCTTGGATTTAATATCGTGTACGAGGACACAACCAAACTCCAGTTCTTCCACAATGAAAAATTGGTAACAATCTTTCCTTACTCGGGATGGTTTACCGGCAAATCTGTGGTTGATGGGAGAGGATTTCATAACTTATTAATACAACTTAATTTAAAACAAATTAAAAAATGACAGAAATATTAGCAATCATTAGCCTTATAGTAATGGTATTTATCCTCTATTGGGGTATGAAAGTATTGCACGAACTTACAAGAATCAGAAGATCGGTTGAGCAAACCGAAAAGGATCAGGTTGAAATTTACCACCTAAACAGAAAGCAGCCATGATCCAACCACTAAAATTCCTAACACTTGAGCAGAAGATCACCTGCTATGAAAACACTCTTGGGTTTATATCCAGAGACCCAGGTTTAGCCATATGCCCAATTTTATTTGAGGAAACGGCTGCTATTATCGGCAAGAACGAGGCATTCAAACACCAGATTTGCAATACATTTGTTAGATCTGTATTCCCTGAATTGATTGAATATAGGCCGTTATTACCTCATAGCATTTACTGGTTTCCGGCCAATTATGTAGGCCAAACAAAACGAATCAAAATTATTAACGCAATACTGGAGGAACTGAACAATGAAAATACACGAAATAAACAATAAGGTATATTATGCGCTATTTGCTGCAGATGGCACAATACAGACAATGACATTAGCACCTAGTCAAGTAGTGTGTGAAGCATTAATATCTGCAATGATAAGGGTTGGCATTTGTCAAGACTTTGAGAAACTTATGGCTCAAGGCTATGAAATCAAACCATTTTTACTAACAGTTAAAACAGTAACCAATGCTAAGCCACCAACAGAAAATTGAGGCATACTCATACGCCATTGAATACGTATCTAAGACTACATACAACTGTATTTGTTATGGACTAATACGTTACCTTGAGTCGAAAGGTATGGTTGTATTTAAACGTGATCCTGAGGAAGGTGAACTTATTGAAGATGAAATATGTGGCGACCTTCTGAATGAAGTACCAAAATATTTCCCAGAATTCATTTTGTTTAACCCATCAGGTCAAGGTCCATCCGATTTTAACCTTCCTTGGTTTAGCTATACTTATGACGGCCAACAGAAACGATTACAATTACTCGAAAAACTAATCTCAAATGCAACAGCTATCCCAATCAAAGAAAATTGAGGCATACAAACTTAAACAAATTAATCTCAAATGCAAACACAGAAACAAGCACAACAGCTTAAGATCATTAACGCCTTGATCGCACGCTACACGCAAGCCCTGGCAGAGGTACGCAAGCAACCAAACCTAGATGAGGCACATGCCTGTTGTGTTGCATTTGGTGTTGAATCAGGTGTCTGCACAGCAATGGGCGTTATGGCTAAGTCATCGCAGGAAATGGTTGACAACCACTGTCTAATGCATGATCTGATCGCCAAATACCGAGACACCAATAGTCGATGGTGGGCAATAATCCCCGGCAGGTGCCGATCAAAAGCTGAGGTAGTTGCATCCCTGGAGTACCGATTAGAAACACTATTGGAGATCAATATCTCCCTAACCCCGCAGTCATACTCAGGTTTGGCTGCCGCAATCACACGCAATCTATGAGCAAGCTATCAAGTATGAACGGCATCAATAAAATCATGAAGGATTACGAGATCAGTCCAATCGACAGGTTTCCAATCCTCTTGGAATTTGGGATCATGCCAAAGGACACACCTTTCAGGTACGCAACAATGAAACAGCTATGTGAGGTTGCGCAATCAAATTTCACAGAATTTATCGGGTTCCTCAAAATAAAAAAGCAACAAATATTATCTAACCAACTAAGAATCGAACATGAACGCAAACTACGAAATCAAAAGGAAAAGCGACATTACCGGCAAGACCAACGTAATGACTTTCCAATTCCCAGAAGAGGAAATTAACGCCAACTGGGATAAGTTAACAACCGCCCAAAAATCATTCATAAACCTTGGGATCACACCGGAAGAATGGGAGGAAGAGTTACGCAAACTCGAAGAGGAAGATGACGAGGATCCTGATAAACGCTATCATAGATAATGGCAAAGAGTTATAAACGCAAAGTAAACGATATATTCGATAAGTACGATATACATAAGAACTACAGGTTCAATATATTGTGCCAATTTTTAGGAGCAAAAACTCCAATGAGAGGAACTAGGGATACTGATAATATTCCACCTCCACATAAATCACTGGAAGATATGTGTATTGCAATACTAAACTCAGGCAATATAATGGCGTTCATCAAATTTTGCGAGAATGCTGCTATTGCCCTTCATGTTCGCAAGATTCCGCCAATTACACGAAAAGAGATAAACAATCTACACGAACAGGAATTGAAATGGAAGATAGAACGAGCAATAGAACGAGCGAGTCGGCCAATCGGATGGAAAAGATCTGACAGTGAAATATACGAGAGAGATACGGAACCTGAGGAAGATGTCTCTTAGTAGCGTGTATGTCATTTTGTCATTGGCATTTGTAGTACATGACAAAATTACCTACTACATTTGTAACCCGTAACGTGTTGATAATCAACGTTTTACATATACATTGTAGTAAGTATACCAAAATCCAAACTACGCATAATGTGTTGATAATCAATATGTTATGTACGAAAAGTACTATTGTAGTAAGGTTTGGGAGTTTGAAAGACCGTAGGGATTTTCACATAAAAAAAAATGAAAAAACGGGTTTAGAGTAGCCTTATACAGTAGCCTATACCTATTGATATCTCTTAACCACATTTACACGTTTTATATATGCTATATTTCCACAAGTCTTTTGATTTTTAGCTTACTACAAAACGTGTTTTTCGCTTGTAACTCATTGATAATCAACGTTTTACGCGTAGTTTGACCGTTGATATACTTACTACAAACGATATGTAATGTATTGATAATCAATGGTTTATGTGTTATTTTTGTAGTTTGGTGCTTACTACATTTTTTTGGCATGGTTTTTGATATGCGCAACCTTAAACAGAAAACAAAGAACAATGGAACAAATACTACCAACAGACACTTTTAGAGAAATGGCGCGAAAGATATTCTATACCTTCGATATAGGATATTCAGTAGCTATTTTTGGTTTTGTGGATGCCCAAGATGGATCACTAAAACCCAAGGGCGAACTCGTATGCGAGGAACTACGGCGGCTTGATCGCGTAGAGAATTATGTGAGTAATGTAGGTGCCAGGGGTGGCGGGATGAGACGAAGGCGAAACTTACCTGCAAATCATATTGGTGATTATATCAAGAACAAGACTTTTAAATGGGATATGAAAGAAATTGATAACAAGATAAAATATACTATATGGCGAATACAGTAGGATACCTGCCGGATCGCGGGTTTTGGAAACCGGAAGGATATAAACTAGAGGCGCAGCTACAATCAGCTTGCGCCTTATGGTTTTGGAATACACATATAAGATACAGGCGAACTCTATTTCATGTGGACAATAACTCATGGAACGCAGTTGTCGGAGCGCAGAAGAAATCTCTTGGTGTAGTAGCTGGACCCTCTGATTTTATTTTTATTGCGGATAAGGTGTATTTCTTGGAAATGAAACTGCCAGGGCATCAGCAGTCTCCTGAACAATGGGATTTCATGAACAAGGTCCTGGCGCTCGGGCATGAATACTGGATCATAGAATATTTTGCACAATTTAGAAATTTTATTAATAACAAGTTAAAGATAACATATGGATAAGAATAATGAAATCAAGTTTACCTCACAACAACAGTGGGAGGTGGTGGATATGTACAGGAGTATTGAATCCAATTCACCTGAACAACTATGGGAGAATGCGTGCAGTTACTTTAAGTGGTGTAGGGACAATCCTGTCCAGGTAAAGCGCACGCCATCCACAGGAAAGGATGCAGGGAAAGCATATTTACAGGAGTTTCCTATTATGTACACAATCAAGGGGCTATGTCTTCATTGCAATATACTAGAGGAATGGCTCAAGGATATGCGTATGGCTAAGGAAACAGCACCAGACTGGTACATGGCGGTTAGCAAGATACTGTATATTATCCATGATCAGAACATGACTTACGCAGCCCTGGATCTGTTTAATCCTATATTGGTGGGAAGATTGCATAATATTGACAAAGAAGAGGATACGCCAAGGAATATACTCATAGAACACGTTCATGGCCTGCCGGCACTTTCCAAAAACGAAGATGAGATTTTGAAAAAGCTAGAATCAGAAAACAGATTATTCCCAAAACAGGAATAAAGAAATCCAAAAGAGGAATCATGATCCGAGAAAAATCCAGGAATTTGCCTCGCATTTCCAGGTCCAGGATTTGTGAATTGGTTGATTGGTCAATGGTTGCATATGCAACTGTCTCGGGCGCAATAATTGCTTGTGCAATTGTTTTGCTGTTTGCTAAATATTTTATCATATTGTAATATACCAAATTTCGGGCAATTTTTGGCACGTTATTTGATGTCTCTGCAAACATTAACAGTCTCTTAACAAACATTTAACAAAATAAATTTGGTTGTTTAAAAGCTGCTTAAACGCATTTTAAGCCGTTTTATGGCTGTTTGCTTTGTTTTGATGGTATTATAAGCAAGCTGTTGGGATCATTGAAATTTGGGCAAATCAATAGTAATTTATAATATGTTTGCTTGCTTTATATATTGTTTGCTTGCTTTATAGCGCAATTATTATTTGCAACATTGTTGCAATCATTTTTTAAAAATAATTGCCCAAATGTTTGTTTGTATCAAATAAAGCTGTAAATTTGCTTTATCAATATGATTTGATGGTTTGGATGGCTTATATGTCATATTGGCAGCTCTTTATACGTTATTGGATGTTTGATTGTGTGTGTTACCCAATATTTGTATTTATCGGAAAAATTTGTTTATTCATTTATTCACAATAAGCCATTGGACACACAGCCATAAACAGCTGCCAATGTACAAACAACCATTTTATATTATGGCAAAGCAAACAGCGCAAACAGCGCCAAAAACGACAAACGTAGCAAACAATGTAATTAACAGCGAAGCAGCTACAAACAGCGAAAACGGTCAAACAGCTGAAAACAGCGAAGCCGAAGCCGAAGCCGAAGCCGAACAAACAACCGAAATTGTTTTGAATGGTTTGGAACAAATTGCTGCTTTCAATTCGCAAATTATTGAATTGAATGAAAAACGCAAACAGCACAAAATTAAAGCAAGGGAATTTGAACCCGATTCCGACGGCGAAAATTCGGAATTGCTTGAAGCATGGAAAATTGCCGAACAAATTAAAGCAATTGAAGCAAACATCAAGCAAGCCGAAGCAATTGCCGAATTGGATTTGTTACGTAGCAAACGTATTGAATTGAATACGCAGCAATTTGTTTTATTGTTTGGTAGCTTTGAAGCATTCGAGCAATTTAAAGCAAATATTGAAATTGAGCAATTGCAAGCATTCAACGCAGCAAACGAAATTGTTAACAATGAGCTTTTAAGCAAATTCGCAGCTGCTCCAAAAGCAGCAAGCAGCAAAGCAGCTACGGATGGTGAAATTGACAAAGCAGCTTTGGAAAATTTCACAAACAAATTAACGGCTAAGCAAAACCGCGAAGCATTACAAACAGCTGGTTTTGCACGGTCAACAAGCTGGTTTGCCGTTAATCGCATCCAAAAAGCTCAAGCAGCTATTGGCAACAAATACGAATAGCAGCAAGCAAAACAACCCGCAAACGAAACATTGAACGCAAACAAAGCAGCTAATTAGCGGGTAATTAGCTGCTTATTTAAGCTAAATTTAAAGCAAAATGGAAAAACAATATTTAATTCAAGCAGCGGAATACAAGCAAACAAATATGTTTGTTTATTCGCATTTTTTTTATATGCTTAATGGTAGCATCCAAACAATCATTATAACAAATTCACTAAATTAATTTAAGCTAAAATTAAAGCAAACATTATGACACAGCATGAAAAACGCGTTATGAACGCTAAACAAACCAAAGCAATCAACAATTTTTTAACCAAAGCAATCAAGCCGGCCGGTTTGTTTGTTATCGGTGCAATGATTATTTTATACATAATTTATGTATTGGATAACGAATTTCATAATCAGTTTTTTTGATTTAAAGCAATCAATTGCCAATTTATTTAGCAATTGATTGCTTTATTTGCTAAATTCCTCAGCAAAAAAAATTGCTGAGGCATTGGCCCTTTCACCCTCTCTATAAATTTTTTCCCGTATCTGAATTTAAACGTCTCTGAAACTTCTACGATTTTTTGAAATAAAATTCCTAAATCTCTAAATCCCCAGACTATGGAGTGTAACCGAAGCAGGCCCATCTTTCTCGCATAAGACGAAATTGGTTAACATTGAGTTGTTAGCCTTAGTGATTTCGCAGAAAAACAGAAGAAAGAGGGTTCAGCTTTATTTTTTGAGGAACCCCAAAAATCTGAGATCGTGTTGGTATTGGAGTTATCCATTTCCCTTGTGAATTTAATGTGGATAACTAAATTTGGTGGTTTGGGTGTTTTGGCGTAATTTGCTACGTGTGAGAATTACGCCCATATAC
>Ga0105340_1000542_pt1 | contig 18164 bp, 11 predicted proteins | sample EasRivMeERMLT700_FD_89676 | JGI IMG/M metagenome (GOLD analysis project Ga0105340, IMG submission 89676) | Soil microbial communities from meander-bound floodplain in the East River, Colorado, USA - East River MetaG ERMLT700 | ecosystem: Environmental > Terrestrial > Soil > Floodplain | place...
CGAAGGCAGCCCGATCGGCGGCAGCGTCATCCCCTCCAGGTGATCGCATGCGCCGTCGTCCTGCGGGACCGGCAGGCCCCTGGGAAGCTGATAAAGATTATCCGAGCGCGCCATGCATCATTTCACCAGCAGATTGACGAGAATCTGCTGGTAGATCTTCCGCAGCGGCTCGATGTCGTCGATGCGGATGGACTCATTGACCTTATGGATCGTCGCGTTGGTCGGGCCGAACTCGATGACCTGCGGGCAGATGTCGGCGATGAAGCGTCCGTCGGACGTACCCCCTCCCGTCGAAAGCTTTGTGTCGATGCCGGTGACGCTCTTGATCGCCCGCGCAACGGCCTCCACCAGGTCGCCCGGTCTCGTCAGAAACGGCCGGCCGTCGTAGCGCCACTCAAGGTCGTACTTCAGGCCGTGCCGGTCGAGGATGCCGACGACACGAGTCTGCAGCGACTCCAGCGTACTCGCGGTGGAGAAGCGAAAGTTGAACTTCACGTGGACCTCGCCCGGGATCACGTTATTTGCCCCGGTACCAGCGTTGATGTTCGACACCTGCCAGGTGGTGGGCGGGAAATGCTCGTTGCCCTCATCCCACTGCGTGCGCGCGAGCTCGGCGAGCGCGGCGGCGAATGCGTGCACGGGATTCAGCGCGAGATGGGGATACGCGACGTGGCCCTGCACCCCCTTCACCACGAGGTTTCCGGAGAGCGAGCCGCGGCGGCCGTTCTTGATCACGTCGCCCAGGCGCGCCTCGCTCGTCGGCTCGCCGACCACGCAGTATTCGAGCTTCTCGCCGCGCTCCCTGAGCGCCTCCACGACCCGCACGGTGCCGTCCACCGCGGGCCCCTCCTCGTCGGAGGTGAACAGCACGGCGATCGAGCCCGCGTGCCGCGGGTGCTCGGCGACAAAGGCCTGGATCGCGGCTACGAATGCCGCGAGCGAGGTCTTCATGTCGGACGCACCGCGGCCAACGAGCACACCGTCGCGCACCGTGGGCGTGAAGGGGTCGCTCGACCAGTGCTCGAGCGGCCCGGTCGGCACCACGTCGGTGTGGCCGGCAAAGCAGATGAGCGGAGCCTGGCTGCCGCGCCGCGCCCACAGGTTGTCCACGCCGTTCGCGCTCACGCGCTCGCAGCGAAAGCCAAGCGGCGCAAGCCGCGCGGTGATGACGTCGAGACAGCCGGCGTCCTGCGGCGTTACCGAGCGGCGCGCGATGAGTTCGCGCGCGAGGTCAAACGTGGATTCGGCCATTGGATCGGGACGAGTGACGGGTTGCTTGGGACTGGAATCTTAGCAGAGCAGGTAGAATGCGCGGAAAACGCCGCGCCCTGGCAACTGCAGCGCCTTCCCGGTGACCACACTGCTCGTTTCCCATCAATTCCAGGTCCGGTTTGGCGCGCAAATCGCCGAGTCGGCGGCGCGCGCGGGCTTCGGTGCCGAGTTGATCGCGCTGCCGCCCGATCCCGCGGCACGCCTCGCCGACGCGGAATGTGGGCGCGTCGAGATTGCTTTCTTCTCGGGCGACGTCTTTCCCGACTTTTCGCGGCAGTTCTTCTCGGCGGCACGCAAGGCGCCGCGGCTCAAGTGGCTCCACGTGTTCAACGCCGGCGTCGACCATCCGATCTACACCGAGATGCTCGGGCGCGGGGTGCGCCTCACCACGTCAGCAGGTTCGACCGCCGAGCCGATCGCGCAGACCGCGATCATGGGATTGCTCGCGCTGGCGCGCGGCTTTCCGCGCTGGCTGCACGCGCAGCGCAGGCGCGAGTGGGACCCCGAGCGCAAGCAGCCACCACGCGATTTGCGGGGACAGACCGTGCTCGTCCTCGGGCTGGGCAAGATCGGTTCCGAGATCGCGCGGCTCGCGCGCGTGCTGGGACTCCAGGTAATCGGCGTGCGGCGCGGCCCGCGCCGGGCAGATGACCAGGTCGACGAGCTGCACCCGCCCGCCGCGCTCCGCGGCCTGCTTCCGCGCTGCGACTGGCTCGTCATTGCCTGCCCGCTCACGCCGGAGACGCGCGGTCTCGTCGATGCCGGCCTGATTGCCGCGCTGCCTCGGGGAGCGCGCATCATCAACGTCGCCCGCGGGGAGATCGTCGCCGAGCAGGCGCTGATCGCGGCGTTGCGCAGCGGGCACCTCGCAGGCGCCTACCTCGACGTGTTCGAGACCGAGCCGCTGCCGCCGGATTCGCCGCTGTGGGACATGCCCAATGTGCTCGTCACGCCGCACAATTCCGCGGCGGCTGCGGGGAACGACGAGCGCGTTTTGGCCATCTTTCTTGACAACCTTGGCCGCTGGCACCGCGGCGAACCACTGGTCAATGAAGTGGCCGCGAAGACCTGAGGGGACGCACACCTTTTCTACCAGGCTTGCTTCGGCCGCCCCGGGTCCGTAGTCAGGAAAAGGTGTGCGTCCCCATTTTCCGCGGATACAATGAGCGTCCTGAGGAGGAAAGCATGACCCGGAGAAAGTTTCCGCGCCTGCTGCCGCTCGCCGCGGCTTTGCTCATTGCGGTGCCGGCGGCCGCACAAAACTACCCCACCCGCCCGGTGCGCGTCATCGTGCCGTTCGCCGCCGGCGGCAACACCGACATCACCGCCCGGGCGATCGGTGTCCGGCTCTCCGAGGTCTTCGGCCAGCAGATCGTGGTGGAGAACCGCCCCGGCGGCGCGATCAATATCGGCACCGAGCTCGTGGCCAAGGCGCTGCCCGACGGCTACACGATCCTCATGGGTGGCGCCACCAACGCCATCAACATGAGCACGCAGGCGAAGCCGCCCTACGACACCGTGCGGGACTTCGCGCCGATCATCCTGTGCGTGAAGGACGCCAACGTGCTCACCACCCACCCCTCGCTTCCCGCGAAGAACCTGAAGGAGCTGATCGCGCTCGCCAGGGCGCGGCCCGGCCAGCTCAATTTCGCCTCGTCCGGGCTCGGCAGCTCCAACCAGATGGCCGGAGAGCTCTTCAAGGTCATGGCCCAAGTCAACATCGTGCACATTCCGCACAAGGGCAACACGCCGGCGCTGACTGACACCCTCGCCGGCAACGTCGAAATGATGTTCAGTGGCGTACCCGTGCTGGTCCCGCACATCCAGTCGGGAAGGCTGCGTGCGATCGCCATCGGCAGCCTCAAGCGGTTCGTCGCGATTCCCGATGTGCCAACCTTCGACGAGTCCGGATTGAAGGGCTACGAGGCGACCACCTGGTTCGGCCTCATGGCCCCGGTGAAGACGCCGAAGGAAATCGTCGCGCGGTGGAACACGGAAGTGGACAAGATCCTCGCCAGCCCGGACCTCAAAAGCCGCTTCCTCAACGACGGGCTGGAGGCGATGGGCGGCTCGCAGGAGGAGTTCGCCCGGTTCATCCGCGTCGAGATCGACAAGTACGCCAAGGTCGTGAAGTCCTCGGGCATGAAACCGCAATGACCGTGGAGAAACGCATGAATGGAATGCCGCTGTTGCTTTGCGTCGCGCTAGCTGCCATCAGCACCGGCGCCCACGCGCAGGCCTGGACCCCGCAGAGGAACGTCGAAATCGTGGTCGGCTCCGCCCCCGGCGGCAGCAACGACCGCACCGCCCGCCAGGTGGAGCGCATCCTCACCGAGAAAAAACTGGTGAACGTCTCGATTACCGTGGTCAACCGGCCGGGCGGTGGCAGCAACATCGCCTTCAACTACGTCAATCAGCGTCCGGGAGACGGTCATACCCTGCTGATCGGCACCACGGCCCTGATGTCCAATCACATCACGGGCCTGGGCAGCCTGTACTACGCCGATTTCACGCCGATTGCGTCGCTCTTCAACGACTACACCGTCTACGCGGTGAATGCGGCCTCGCCGATTGCAACCGGCAAGGATCTGGCCGCACGCCTGAAGGACCCGAATTCGGTCGCAACCGGCTTCGCCACGACGCTTGGCAGCCACAACCACGTCGCGGCGGGACTGCTGGTCAAGGCGCTCGGCGGCAACGCCCGCGACCTCAAGGCGGTTGCGTTCAAGGGCTCGGCGGAAGCAATCACCGCGTTGCTCGGTGGCCATATCGAGCTGGTCACCACCGCCGCCGGCAATGCCGCTCCGCACGTTGCGGCGGGACGCATGCGCGTGGTGGCGGTGGCCGCCCCCAAGCGCCTGGGCGGGTCGCTCGCCCACGTCCCGACCTGGAAGGAACAGGGCGTGGACGTCGTGATCGGGGGCTGGCGTGCGATCATGGGGCCGAAGGGGCTGACGCCGGCGCAGGTGGCGTACTGGGAAGGGGTGCTGCACAAGGCGACCCTGGTGCCGGAGTGGCAAAGTGATCTAGAGAAGAATTATTGGTCGAACGATTTCGTGACCAGCGCGCAGTTCAGGAAGGATCTCGAAAACGACTACGCCGAGATGAAGCTGGTGCTGGCCGACCTCGGTCTCGCGAAGCGATAGGGTTCGATGACCGCCGCCAGACCATCAATTCTCGCCTTCTGCGCGCTCCTGCTGCACCCGGCCGCCGGGATCGCCCAGGAACTAACAGTGGCGGACCTGAAGAATCCGCAGACGGTCACCGGCGACGAACTGCGCCAAGTACTGACTGGGGCGAAGGTCACGAGCAGGACACGCCATGGGAGCACGCGGCACTGGTACAACAACGCGGACGGCAAGTTTATCGCTTCCAGCGATTCACGGGGATACAAGGGACGGGCAACCGCCTACCAGACAACCGGTACGGGGTCCTGGCATGTTTCTCCGTTGGACCAGTATTGCGTGACGATCGACTGGAGAGCGGTGGATGAGAAGTGGTGCGTGTTCATCCTCAAGGCGGACGGGAAGTTCTATGGAAGCGCCCGGCCGAATGATCCCTCGGCGCGCGCGGTCGAGCTCGGACTCCAGAAATAGCCGGGCGCCGCGTATCCAGTATTGCCCTCGCGAGGAATGACATGAGCGTCCCGGTTGTCCTGTTCGAGCGTCCCGCGGAGCACGTGGCGCTGGTGCGCATCAACCGTCCCGAGGCGCGCAACGCCTTGAACCTCGAGGTCAGGAAGCTGCTCGCGCGCTATCTGGCGGAATGCGGCGAGGACACGGCGACCCGCGCCATCGTGCTGACCGGCAACGACAAGAGCTTCGCCGCCGGCGCGGATATCAAGGAGATGGCCGATGCCGGGACGATCGAGATGCTCCAGCGCGGGGTGCATAAGCTGTGGCGCGGCATCGCGGGCTGCCCCAAGCCGGTGATCGCGGCGGTGAGCGGATACGCGCTCGGCGGCGGCTGCGAGCTCGCCATGACCTGCGACATCATCGTCGCCGGAGAATCAGCGCGTTTCGGGCAGCCCGAGGTGAACATCGGAATCATCCCCGGCGGCGGCGCCACGCAGCGCTTGACGCGCGCCATCGGCAAGTACAAGGCCATGAAATACATCCTCACCGGGGAGTTGTTCTCCGCGCGGGAAGCGCTCGACATGGGGCTCGCGAGCGAAGTCGTGCCGGACCCGGAAGTCGAGGGCCGCGCGATCGATCTTGCGCGCCAGATCGCGGCGCTGCCCCCGCTCGCGGTGCAGCTCGCGAAGGAAGCAGTGCTCGCCGGAATGGACGCGCCGCTCACGAGCGCGCTCGCGCTCGAGGCCAAGTCCTCGCAGATCCTGTTCTCCTCCCAAGACCAGAAGGAAGGCATGCGCGCCTTCATCGAGAAGCGCAAGCCCAAATTCACCGGCCGCTGAACCGGCTGCACGGCTGAATTGAAGGCGGCAGACCCCTCATCGCAGGACGCGCGGCGCGGCGTCGCTGTTGCCGCATTGCTCGCTGGGGCGGCGGCGATCGGCGCATCCGCGCTATTCGTGAAGGTGAGCGAGACCGGGCCGGTCGCCACCGCGTTCTGGCGCGTCGCGCTGGCGCTGCCCTTCCTGTGGGCGTGGTCGGTGATCGGGAGCCGGGGCGGCCACGTCGCGGGCTTCGTGGCCGAGCGCCGGCTGATCGTCGCTGCCGGCCTGTTCTTTGCCGGCGACCTCGCGGTGTGGCACTGGTCGATCATGCTCACCTCGGTCGCCAACGCCACGCTGCTCGCCAATCTCGCGCCGATCTTCGTTGCGCTCGCCGTCTGGCTGCTCTACGGGAAGCGGCCGACCGCGTTGTTCCTGGCTGGACTGGCGGCCGCGCTTGCCGGAGTAGCCGTGTTACTCGGCGGGGATTTCCGCGCAGGCGGCGGGGCGGTGCTCGGAGATATCCTCGGCGTGGTCACCGCGATGTTCTATGGCGCCTACCAGCTCACGGTGACGCGGGCACGCAGCCGCGCATCCACTTCAGTCATCATGGCCTGGAGCGGGCTCGTCACCGCCGTGGTGCTGCTGCCGCTCGCGCTCGGCTCCGGCGAGCAGCTGTTCCCGCATTCAGCGGCAGGTTGGGCCAAGCTCGTCGGGCTCGCGCTGATCTCGCAGGTGGCGGGCCAGAGCCTGATCGCCTACGCGATGGCGCACCTGCCCGCGACCTTTTCCTCCGTCGGACTGCTCGCTCAGCCGGTCATCGCAGCGGCCCTCGCGTGGGTCCTCCTCGGCGAGACCCTGGGATGGATCGAGATTGCCGGGGCGATCGTGGTCCTCGCCGGCATCCGCGTTGTCCACCAAGCGGAACTTGGCCGCCGAATAACGTGATGGAGCTTGCTAGAATCCGTCACGAAACTGGGGAGAACGTATGCCGTACGCCAGCTCGAACGGGGTGCGCCTGTATTACGAAGAGGCCGGGAAGGGCGTGCCCATCGTCTTCGTACATGAGTTCTCCGGGGACCTGCGCAGCTGGGAAGCGCAGATGCGCCATTTCAGCCGCCGCTATCGTTGCATTGCGTTCAACGCTCGTGGTTACCCCCCCTCAGAAGTACCAGCGTCGCCCTCGAAGTACTCCTACACCCTCGCGATAGGCGACATCGCCAACCTGATGCGGCGTCTCGGCATCGGGCGAGCGCACATCGTCGGCTGCTCGATGGGCGCGTATTCCACGTTGCAGTTCGGCCTGCGCTACCCGCACCGGGCGCTCTCGCTCACCGCGGTAGGCGCCGGTGCCGGCGCCGACCCCGCCCGCCGCGCGGAATTTCTCAAGGCGAGCGCGGCATCGGCGCGGCGCTTCGAGGAAGGCGGGCTCGCCGCGGCGATGAAGCCCTATCGGAATGCCGCCAACCGCATCCAGCTCGAAAGCAAGGATCCGCGCGCCTGGCTCGATTTCTTCAAGCGCTTCTCCGAGCGTTCGGCCCTGGGTCATGCAAACACGATACGCGGCGTGCAGATGCGGCGTCCCGCGCTGCAGGGCATGGGCGGCAAGTTTGCGCGCCTGAAAGCGCCCCTGCTCGTCGTCGTCGGGGACGAGGACGAAAGCTCGCTCGACACGGGCCTCTTCCTCAAGCGCTTCTGCCCGGCGGCCCGGCTCGCAATCGTGGCGGCGACCGGGCACGTGGTGAATGTCGAAGAGCCTGAATATTTCAACCGCATCACCGGAGATTTCCTGAACCTCGTAGACTCCGGGCGCTGGCGACCACGCGACCCCAGGTCGTTGAATCTCTCCACCATGGCAAAAAAGGCATAGCAGAACGATGCCGTTCGCCAATTCCAGGGGTGTCCAGCTCTATTACGAAGAGGCGGGAAAGGGCTTCCCGATCGTGTTCGTGCACGAGTTCGCGCACGGCCTGAGGAGCTGGGAGCCGCAACTGCGCTATTTCAGCCGCCGCTACCGCTGCATCGCCTACAACGCCCGCGGCTATCCGCCCTCCGACGTGCCGGCGTCGCCCGCGCAGTACTCGCAGGCGATTGCCGCCGACGACATTGCCGGCGTGATGCGCGCTCTCGGGATCCGCAAGGCGCATATCGTCGGCTGCTCGATGGGCGGCTACGCGACCCTGCATTTCGGGCTGCGCCACGCATCCCTCGCACGCTCGCTCACGGTGATCGGCGCGGGCTACGGCTCGGATCCTGACAAGCGCGCCCAATTCCTGCGCGACACCGAGGTCATGGCGCGCCGGTTCGATACGCTCGGCACGCCGGAAGCAATCAAGGTTTACCAGGTCGGCCCGGCGCGGGTGCAGCTCCAGAACAAGGACCCGCGCGCGTACCAGGAATTCTGTGAAGAATTCGCGGGGCACTCCGCTCTCGGCTCCGCCAACACGCTGCGCGGCTTGCAGGCGAAGCGCCCGACGATCTTCAGCCTGAAGCGCGGCCTCTCCAGGATGAAGGTGCCCACGCATATCATGTCAGGCGACGAAGACAACAATTGCCTCGAGCCGGGGATCTTCATAAAGCGCGTGTGCCCGGCTGCCCGATTGACGGTGGTGCCCGGCACCGGCCACGCAGTGAACGTCGAAGAGCCGGATACCTTCAACCGGCTCACGGACGAATTCCTTTCATTCGTGGATTCCGGCCGCTGGCGTCCCCGCGATCCGCGTACGGTCCGCTAGTCGCGGTCACCCGCACCACCGCCGGCGTACATCGTGTCGCCGAATGGAGACGGTCATAGTTCCCCAATACGTCATGGTGCACCGCATCACGCCTCGCGGAATTATGACAAGTATTTGATTACAATAAACTATCCAATAGAGACCGTGCCCGGATTTGTCGTGCAAAATCCCTTAGGACCCCGAAATAGCGGCCCCGAGAATGCAGCCATAACTTGGATTTACTCGGGGGGTTGTTATGGCGGGAACTCGGCAGCGCGCGAAGTTGTGGCGAGTAAAGCTCATCTCTCTGGCAGTGGCGTCCTGCTTCGCCAGGGAGGCCGTGTACGCCAATCCCACCGGCCCCGCGGTCGTGAACGGGCAGGTGACGTTCCACCAGCAGGGGAGCCTTCTCAGCATCACCAACAGTCCCGGCTCGATCATCAACTGGCAGAGTTTCTCGATCGGGGCAAACGAGGTCACGCGTTTCCTCCAGCAGTCGCCCTCGAGCGCGGTACTGAACCGCGTTGTCACCCGGGACCCCTCCTCGATTCTTGGCGCCCTGCAGTCGAACGGGCGTGTGTTCCTGATCAACCCCAACGGCATCCTGTTCGGCGCCGGGGCCCAGATCGACGTGGCCGGCCTGGTGGCCTCGAGCCTGAAACTATCGGACGCGGACTTCCTGGCCGGGCGCATGCGTTTCACCGAAGTCGCGGGCGCCGGCTCGGTCATCAACCAGGGCGCGATCAACACCGCGCAAGGCGGACAGGTCTACCTCGTCGGGCCCGCGGTCACCAACCAAGGGATCATCACTTCGCCCAAGGGTGAAGTGATCCTGGCGGCGGGCAACCGGGTCGAGCTCGTCGATCCGGGAACGCCCAACCTGCGGGTCGAAATCACCGCTCCGGACAACCAGGTGGTCAACCTCGGGCAGATCGTCGCCGAGGCAGGGCGCGTCGGCATCCATGCGGGGCTCATCAATCAGTCCGGCACGATCCGCGCAGATAGCGCGGTCGTGACCGAAGACGGCCGCATCGTCCTCAAGGCCACGAAGAGTGTGACCCTTGAAGCCGCCAGCCTGACCTCCGCCAGTGGAGCGAAGGGTGGCGAAGTCGCAGTCGAGGCACCGCTGGTCATCCAGACTGGCGATGTGCGGGCGGACGGCGCAACCGGCGGCTCGGTTTCGGTGCAGGCAGAGAACTTCCTGCAGTCTGCCGCGCTGTCGGCGGATGGAACCCAGGGCGCCGGCGGCAGCGTTTCGGTACGGGCGGACCGCATCATCCAGACCGAATCCGCAGTCCTAAGCGCGAGCGGCAACGGGGGCGCCGGCGGAACGGTGAACGTTGCGGCGGGACAGGATGACGGCGGGCGCATCTTCAGCTCGGCGATGTTCTCCGCCACCGGGGACACCGGCGGCGAGATCGCCGTCACCGGACGCGATATCGTGTTGCGCGCCGCGACACTCGACGCGAGCGGCGAGAATGCGGGCGGCACAATACTGGTCGGCGGTGATTGGCAGGGCGGAAACCCCGACGTTCCCAACTCCCGCAGCGCTCACGTCAACTTCTCGACGACACTCCGCGCCGACGCGCGCCAACGCGGCGACGGCGGCAAGGTCGTCGTCTGGTCGGACCAAGACACCCAGTTCTTCGGCTCGGTCTCCGCGCGCGGCGGCGCTGAGGCCGGCGACGGGGGCCGGATCGAGGTCTCGGGCAAGGAAAACCTAGTCTTCGGCGGCCACGCGGATGCGGGCGCGCCGAACGGCCACGCCGGCATGCTGCTGCTGGATCCGAAGAACATCACGATTGACGCCTCCGCCGGCCCGAGCGCGATCGATCTCGTGGACCCCAACATCGGTGCGGATGACCAGTTCGGCACGGGCGCCGTCGTGTTGACCAACGGCAACATCGTCGCGCCCGACTCGAACGACAGCTTCGCCGCAACGAAAGCGGGTGCCGTTTATGTCTTCGACGGCACCACTGGCGCTTTGGTCTCAGCCCTCACTGGATCGAGCGAGAACGATCAAGTCGGTTTTGGCGGTGTGACCCCGCTTTCCAATAGCAACTTCGTGGTCAGCAGCCCCAACTGGAACAGCAACCGGGGCGCGGCGACCTGGGGCAGCGGCACGACCGGGGTGACGGGTTCTGTGAGCAGCGCCAACAGCCTGGTGGGATCGACTCCCGGCGAATTCGGCGACTTTGTGGGCAACTTCGGCATCACCACGCTCGCCAATGGCAACTACGTGGTAAACAGCCCCAACTGGAGCAATGGTACAGCGACGAATGTGGGCGCCGTTACCTGGGGCAACGGCTCGACAGGCGTCACGGGCGTGGTGAGCAACACCAACAGCCTGGTGGGCACGACGACAGATGACCAGGTGGGCACCGGTGGAGTGACCGCGCTCGCGAATGGCCATTACGTCGTGAGCAGCTACCTATGGAATCGAAGCGCCACCCTGACCGCCGCGGGTGCGGTGACTTGGGCCAGCGGGTCCTCCGGGGTGACAGGCGCTGTGAGCAGCGCCAATAGCCTGGTGGGCAGCAACGCGAACGACCAGCTTGGAATGGGCGGCGTCTATGCGCTTACGAACGGGAACTATGTAGTCAGCAGCCCCAATTGGGGTGGTGAACGGGGCGCGGTGACCTGGAGAAGCGGCACGACGGCCGCGACGGGCACAGTCGACATTGCCAACAGCCTGGTCGGTTCGACACCGGGTGACATGGTCGGAGTCGGCGGTGTCACCGCGCTGACCAACGGCAACTATGTGGTGAGCAGCTACTTCTGGAACAACAGTGTGGCCACCGCGGGCGCGGTGACCTGGGGCAGCGGCATCACCGGGGTAGTGGGCACGGTGAGCGCGTCGAACAGTCTGGTGGGAGCAGGCGCGGGTGACATGGTGGGCAATCTCGGGGTTACCGCGCTTGCCAACGGCAACTACGTCGTCAGCAGCCCCAACTGGAACGGGGACCGGGGCGCGGCAACCTGGGGCAGCGGTTCAGCGGGTGTGACGGGCGCGGTGAGCGGCGCCAACAGCCTGATCGGCACCAGCGCGGGCGACCAGGTGGGCAGCAGCGGAGTGACCGCGCTCACCAACGGCAACTACGTGGTGAGCAGCCCCTCCTGGAGCAATGGTGCCGCGTCGAGCGCGGGTGCCGTGACCTGGGGCAGCGGTTCGACGGGTGTGACGGGTGCCGTGAGTGCCTCGAACAGCCTGGTGGGCACAAGCGCGGGGGACCAGGTGGGCTGGTACATGGCAACTGCTCTCACCAACGGCAACTACGTGGTCAGCAGCCCCTTCTGGAACGACGGCGCGATCATGAGCGCTGGCGCGGTGACCTGGGGCAACGGCACGACCGGGGTAACCGGCGCGGTGAACAACGTCAACAGCCTGGCGGGTACGAGCGCGGGTGACCAGGTGGGCTATGGTGGTGTTGCCGCGCTTGCCAACGGCAATTACGTGGTAAGCAGCCCCAATTGGAACAACGGCAGGGGTGCGGTGACCTGGGGCAGCGGCACGTTGGGCACGACAGGCACTATCGGTACCGCCAACAGCCTTGTCGGCGCCAATGCGGGGGACCAGGTCGGGGGTTTCTTCAGGTTGACCGCGCTCGCCAACGGCAATTACGTCGTAAGCAGCCCCGACTGGAACCTGGGCCAAGGAGCGGCGACATGGGGTAACGGCACGACGGGTGTGACGGGCGTCGTGAGCAGCGCAAATAGTCTGACCGGCACCAGCGCCGGCGACCAGTTAGGCAGCGGCGGAATTACGGAATTGAGCGGCAATCGCGTGCTCGTCGGGAGCCCGTTCTTCGACAACGGCGCCGTGGACAGCGGCAGGCTGCAGATCTACGACGGATCCAGCCTCACCAATCCGCTCGCCTTCTCCAACAATCCATCGGGCAACGTCACGATCACGCCATTGGCCATCACTGCGATCACCAACACCGGCACGGCGGTCACGCTGCAGGCCAACAACGACGTCACACTGAATTCCGCGATCACGTCGAACAACCCAGTCGGGAACGGCGGGGCGCTTACCCTGCAAGCGGGCCGCTCGATTCTCGTCAACGCCAACATCACCACCGACAACGGCAACCTCACGCTGACCGCGAACGAGACGGCGGCGAATGGCGTCATTGACGCACACCGCGACCCGGGCAATGCCGTCATCGCCATGGCGCCGGGAACAGCCATCGACACCGGCACGGGCAACCTCAGCATCACTCTTGGAACCGGTAACGCCGCGAGCGGTGCGATCACCCTGCAATCTCTCAGCGGAAACGCTATCAGCGTCACTAACAGCGGTTCCACTCAGGGAGGTGGCATCGCGCTGAACGGCCCGGTCAACGCCGGCGGTGCATTCACTGCCACGACGCTGAACGGCGGCATCGCACTGAATGCCAATCTCTCGGCTGCTGGCGCAGTTGACCTGTTTGGCTCCGGCTCCGGGGTCACGTTGAACGGCAACATTGTCACCGCGGGCGCAGGCGTAACCATCTTTGACAACGTCGTTCTGGGCGCGGCCCCGACGGTCCTGATCGATACCACGAATGGCGGCGCGGTCCCCGGGGGAAGGACGATCGTTGTCCAGGGAACGATCAATGACGATGCCACCGACACGAGCCTGGCGCTGCGCGCCGGCACGAGTGGCGTAGTGAGTTTGATCGGTGACGTGGGCGGTACGACACCCATTGAGGGTCTGACGGTAATCAGCTCCAATGTCGCGCGGCTCCCCAATGTGCAGACTCGCGAGGGCGGCATCTCGGTGTCGACGACCGGCAGCGCCAAGTTGCTCGGAAATCTCGACACAAGGGGAGGCACAACTGGCGCAGGTAACGTGACGCTAGCCGGGCCCGTGGAGCTGGTGAACGACGTGCAGATCACAACGGATCGCGCCACCGGCGCGGACGGCCACGTTTCGTTCGTCGGCACCGGAACCACAATCGATACGGATCCGAATTCGACACCGCGCGCCCTCACGATCAATGCGGGCGGTGGGGACGTCACCTTCGGCGGCGCGGTGGGCGGCACGCGGCCGTTGGCGAGCCTGACCGCGAGTGGAAATTTGATTTCGCTTAACGGCGGGGTCGTGAACGGCGCGGTCGTACTCGACGCCGGATCCAGCGGGACCATTGCCTTCAGCGGCTCTCTCCTCGCCGGCAGCCTGTCGGCGAACGCCGGCGGAGGCATTGCCGATTCGACGGGGACCACCCTGGCGATCGCCGGCAATACGAGTTTCTCGGGTGGCGACATTGTGCTCGGCGACGCTGCCCCTGACGTAACCAATTTCGGCTCGTTGACCTTCAACTCGACCGGCGCGGTGAACATCACTGAAGACTCGTCCATCGCTCTTACCGGAACCAACACTGCCAGCAGCCTGACCCTCGCTTCGGCAGGTGCGATCAGCGATGCAGCAGGGACCGGCTTGACTGTGACCAGCAACGCCAGCTTGACCGGTACCTCGATCACGCTCGGCACAGCGGGCACCGTTAACTTCGGCTCCCTGACGTTCAACTCGACCGACGCGGTGAACATCGCCGAGGACAGCGCGATGGTGCTGACCGGCACCAACACCGCTGGCAACCTAGCGCTGACCGCGAACGGCGGCTCAATCACTCAGGCTGCCGGAACAGTGACCGCCAACGCTCTTGAGCTCTCGGCGGAGACCGGAATTTCCCTCCCCGCGCTGGCGGTGACCAGCGTCCAGGCGACGAATTCGACGTCGGGCGACGTGATCCTTTCGGACACGGGTGGACTATCTGTTACGGGAATTTCGAACACCGGAGGGACAATCTCGGTGGCGACCACCGGCGGATTGACGGTGGATGGAAACGTCGACAGCGGTGCGAACGCCACTTCGCTGACCGCGACGGGCGGCTCCATTACGCATGCGGCCGGCGCGCTCACGGCGGGCATGCTGGCGCTCACGAGTTCAGGCGGCTCGATCGGTCAGACCGGCGGCAGCATCACGGCTGGCTCGGCAATCCTCAATGCGGACACCGGCATCAGCTTGACCGCAGGGTCGATCGCAACGCTGGAGGCGACGAACAATGTATCCGGCGACATCTCGGTCACCGGAATGTCGGGCTCGTTGACGGCAGGCGCGGGCGGAATCGACAACGCAGCGGCCGCGGGCAACGTGACTCTTGGGACCACCGGAGCGCTCAGCCTCGCGGGGGACGTGACGGTTCAGCCGGGCCAGACGATCTCGCTCTCGGGCGGGACGATCGGCTCCACGGGCGGCAACCCGGTTGCGGACACGCTACTGCTCAGCTCGGTCAACGGGGCCACGCTCAATAACATCGTAGCGAACAGGCTGTCCGCCGTGAACACGGGCACGGGCAACATCGACCTGAGCGTCCAGAACGATGTAGAGATCTTCGGTGCAGGTCTGACAAACGTGGGCGGCGATGCAACGCTGTCCGCCGCAGGCGACCTGACGCTGGGCGCGAACGTCAATGCAGCGGGGGCCGCGACGCTTACAGCGGGCGGCTCTATCGCTCAGACCGGCGGAGTGGTTTTGGCAAACACGGTCGTATTGACCAGCACCAATGGCTCCATCGGCACCGGCACGTCGGGACGGGTGAATACCCAGGCCGACACCCTCGTGGCAACCGCGAACAACGGCGGCGTGTTCATCTCCGAGCTCGATTCAGTGAACCTCGCTGGCGGGTCCGCGGGTGCGGGCGGCTTTGACCTCGTCGCGGGTGGGGCGCTGGCGGTGAGTGGCAACGTCACAAGCACGGGCGCCCTGAACCTGGCATCCATCGGCTTCAGCAACAATGCGACCATTTCCAGCGCCGGCGACATCTCGATCGATGCGGGCGGCGGGACGTTCACGAATAATGCCGGCGCCGTTATCGCCGGCTCGGGCACGCTCGACGCGACCGGCACCACGTTTACCAACAGCGGCACGCTGCGGCCCGGCGGCGCCGGCGCCGTGGGCACCTTGACCGTCATCGGCAACGCCGCGTTCAACGGCAGCGGCACGATAGAGATCGACGCGCAGCTCGCGCCGCTGCTGCCGCGCGCGGTTCAGCACGATGTGATCGTTGTGACCGGCAATGCCGGCCTGGGCGGCTCGCTCAACGTCATCAACATGGGTGGATACGTTCCGGCCAACGGCGACGTCCTGGTCCCAGTGACGTTTGCATCGGGAGCCGGCGCCTTCATCATCATTCCGTCCAGCGTCTTCACCGCAGCCTATAACGCAAACAATCTCACGCTAACAGTGGGTGAGGTGATCGATCTGATCAATCGCTGGATCGGATTGACCGGCAACTGGGCCGTCGCCTCGAATTGGAGCCTCGGCCACATTCCGACCTTCGACGAGACGGTCGTGATCGACGTCCCGGGGCTGCAGACCATCACCGTGTCGGACGGTCAGCTCGGCGCGTTCATGCTGACTTCCGAGGAGAACTTCGTGATCACGGGCGGCCAGCTCGCCCTCAGCGGGGATTCCACGTTCAACGCCGACTTTACGCTCACCGGGGGCAGCCTGACGGGCGCGGGCGACGTCGTCGTCGACGGCGATTTCGACTGGACCGGGGGCAAGCTTTCCGGTCCCGGGACGTTCACCACGACGGGAACGTCCACGCTGGAACCGCGCCGCCGTGACCTGGAGCTGAGGCGCGACTGGATCAACCTGGGCACGATCAACTGGCGCGGCCGCAATGGGCGCGACCTCTACATCTTCGGCGATGCGACGTTGCTCAACGCCACCGGCGGAACCCTGAACCTGCTCGGGGGCTGGGGCAGCGACATTAAGGGCGACGGGGCGCTGGTCAACGAGGGGACCGTCAACAAGGAAGGCGACCAGACCACCTCGATCAAGGCCGAGTTCAGCAACTCAGGCACGCTCAACGTCAAGGACGGCACGCTGCAGTTGAAGGACAGCGACGGCAACGACGGCTCCATTAAGATCACCAAGCACGCAACGCTCGACGTGAATGGTCCCGGCTACGCGAATCGGGGTCTCATCTCCGGCACCGGCACGCTCGATGTTAAGGACACCCGGTTCGTGAACGAAGGCACGGTCGCGCCGGGATCGAGCGGCGGAGCGGGAATCGGAACGCTGAAGATCGCGGGGAACTATAGCCAGAGCGCGAGCGGCACGCTGCTGATGGACGCCGCCGGCAAGAAATCCGGCCGTTACGACCGGCTTGAGGTGACCGGCAAGGCCACCCTCGACGGCACCCTGACCGTGAACGCGGTGAACGGCTACGTCCCGAGGAAAGGGGACACGCTCGAGCTCATCACCTACAAGTCGCGGTCGGGCACGTTTGCCAAACTCGACGGCCCTACCGGCTACTACCTCAGGTCCGACTACGACCGGAGATCCGCCAAATTCACGCTGAAACCCGAATGAGCGCGGCGGCGCGGCTGACGGTCGTGCCCGGTAGTCCGCGCGACCCGCGCACGCTCAGTCGATCCTGAGGTTCACCGACCGGGCAATCTTCTCGTTGCGCCGCATCTCGGCGCGCAGGAACGCCTCGAACTCGGCCGCACCGAGCGGCGCCGGGTTCAACCCGCCCTTCGCGATGACGTCCTTCACCTCCGGAAGCTGCAACGCGCGCAGGATCTCCGCGCTCAGGCGATTGACCGCCTCCTTCGGCGTCGCGCCCGGCACCACCGAGCCGAACCAGATCGAGGTGTCGAACCCGGGAAAGCCTGACTCGGCCACGGTGGGCACCCCCTTCAGCACGTCGACGCGCTCGAGCGAGGTCACCGCCAGGGGACGCAGCCTGCCCGCTGCAGCCTGCGGCGCGACGGAGAGCACGTTCACGAGGAGCACGCTGGTATGGCCGCCGACGACCGCCAGGGCCGCCGGCGCGCCGCCCTGGTAGGGCACGTGGATCATGTCGATCTTCGCCAGCGACTTGAACAATTCGCCGGCGAGGTGGTGCCCGGTGCCCGCGCCGCTGCTCGCCCACGTGAGCTCGCCCGGCCGCGCGCGGGCGAGCGCGATCAGCTCCTTCAGCGTCTTCGCCGGCACCGAGGGGTGGACGGCGAACACCATCGGGGTCGATGCCAGGCGCGCGACACCCGAAAAATCCTTGCGCGCGTCATACGGCAGCTTCGAGCGCACCGCCGGGTTGATGGTGAAGCTGTTCGCGATGATGAGCAGCGTGTGCCCGTCCGCGGGCGCCCGCGCCGCGACCTCCGTGCCGACGACGGTGCCGCCCCCGGGGCGGTTTTCAACGACGATGCTCTGGCCGAGCGACTTGGTGAGCGGGCCCGCGAGCGTGCGCGCGAGGGTATCGGTCCCGGCACCCGGCGGAAACGGCGCGATGATGCGCACCGACTTCGAGGGAAACGATTGCGCGTGCACCGCCCAGGGCGCGGCGATCAGCAGCGCGACACAAACCTGCAATCTGTTCATGGCCCCTCCCTGCCCGCCGACGGAAGTGGCCATTCTACGCCGGCGGGTATGACCCACGCGTCACGCTTCGATCTTCTTCCTGAGGCGCTCGACGTACTTGTCCACGTCGATCACGAAGCGCTCGTGCTCGGCTTCGCCCACCTGCTCCACCTCGTCGTAGACCTTCACCCGGAACGTGAGCTTGCGCCGGTCGATGCCAATCAGCTCGGTCTCGGCGCGGACCTTCTTCCCGATTGGCGTGGGTGCGAGGTGCCGGATGTTGACCGAAAGCCCGACCTGGCCCTGTCCGGGCTTGAGATGCGGGGCGGCGAGCGCCTGCGAGGCGATCTCCACGAAGAGCGTCATGGACGGCGTCGAAAACACCTTGTACTCGCCGCGCGTGGTGCAGAGCTTCTCGGTCACCTCC
>Ga0105340_1000544_pt1 | contig 18153 bp, 14 predicted proteins | sample EasRivMeERMLT700_FD_89676 | JGI IMG/M metagenome (GOLD analysis project Ga0105340, IMG submission 89676) | Soil microbial communities from meander-bound floodplain in the East River, Colorado, USA - East River MetaG ERMLT700 | ecosystem: Environmental > Terrestrial > Soil > Floodplain | place...
CGCATTGCAAAGTCGCGAACAACGTCATCCGCAAAGCCCGGCCAACGCTGCTTGATTGGCTGCCGGCCACATGGATAATTGACTTATGCGAACGCAGTCGGCGAGCGGGCGTGCAAATCGCCCTGGCCGGTTCGCTCGGATTTGGCGAGATTCACCAGCTTTTGCCGGCTCGACCCGATTGGTTCGCCGTGCGCGGCGCGGTGTGCGAGGAACGTGATCGGTGCGCGGCGGTGAGCGTGGACAAGGTTCGTCAGATTGCGGACGTCCTCTTGGGTTGAAATGATTATCGATATCAGCCGTATTCAGCCGTATTCAGCCGTTTTCGCCATATTCAGTTTCCGAGGGGTTCGAGTGAACGACTGAATGACATGATGTGCGATTTCGCTACCGGCCGCGCAAATTGCAACATCGAACCGCCACTCCCAGTGCCTGCTGTAATGCAGTCGCAAAATACGAATCCACGAGGCCAGCGTCGCTCGCCTTGGTCCAATCGCTGCCTTCCCACGTCGTCGATTTCAACAGCACCAGCTCCCGCGCTCGAAAAAGCACCGCGGCGCGAACCGCCAACGAATCGCTCGTCACGTCCCACCGATGCGGCAAATGATCATCCCGCCGTTCATCCTCAAGAAAAAACGGCAACGGATCGAGCACGGACACCGAACCATCCGAGCCTGAAGCGCAAGCGAAGTTTTCACCCACAAGCCCGGCCCCCGGCAATAACCCTTGCAAGAACCGCGCATTGACCGACAGCGCCTGAATTGCGAGCCAGTGCGATGCTTCCTCGCCCAGCTCGTGGACTTGATCGAACGAGCGAATCGCGTCCGCTGTCAACCCGCCGCCTGGAAAGATCAGCACGTTGTCGTCGCGAAACGACGCCAGGAAAGCGCCCAACCGTTCGCGCAATAACGGCCAATCGTACAGACTGCCGCCGACCTTCACGACAACCCAGCGTTCATGGCTCATCCGCGTTTTCCTCGGCTGCCAGCATCGCCACGGCGTAGGCGCACGCCGCTTCCGACAAGGCCGATCCAAGCAACTCCGCAGCCGACGTGATCGGCAACGCGGACCAGTCATCGAACCGAGCACACACGTTGCGGCCCAGAATCTCGCCCGATCCGGCAACGACGATGCGATCGAGCCTCGGCTTGCCCGCCGCGACGCGCTGCATCGCGTGATGAACCGCTTCCCATTGCGCTCGCAGCGCGCGCTCTGCCAATGCCGTTGCCGCCGACACTGGAAACGCGTCGGCGTCGCTGCAGCGCAGTCGCGCCAGACGAGCGTGAGCAAAGGCGCGTGTCGCCGGCCGGCCGTCCGCATTGTCGCGATCGTGCGCATTTTCCGGGACCAAACCGGCGACCACGTATGCATCCAGCATCGTCGCGAAAAACTCGGCCGCGACTTCCATGCCGAGCACCGCGCAGATTGGCGTACGGCGCACACCGGTGTACACCAGCTCGCCGGATTCGAGACGCGCTGCATCAACCAAACCGCGCGGCGCCGGCGTGCCGCGTTGGAGATACACCATGTCCGTCGTCGTGGAGCCGGTGTCGATCAACAAGACGTTCTCGCTCGGAAATCGCCTGGCGATCCAGCACGCCAGCGCCAACCAGTTGGCAGCCGCGGCGGCATCGGGCGCGTCGAGAAGACGATGCGCATCAACGAAGCGCGCTTCGTTGGTCCAAACGCGAATCGACGTTTCTCGGAACGCCTGACGCGTGCTTTGGAGGATCGAAAGCACGCCGTCGCGTTTGCTTTCAAAGCAATCGCACAACTCGCCCGTCATCGTGACCGCGAGCCGATCAAAGGGCGGCATCGCCGCGGTCAAGCGCGTCAGTTCGTCGCGCAATCCAAGCGGGTTTTTCCACAATGGAAAGGCGACGGTCCGCGCCACACCTTTCGTGTGCGCCGCCTTCAGATTGGCGCCGCCGATATCGAGGCCGAGGATAGTCACGTTCGATCCACATGGCGAGCCGAGCCCCGTGAGGGGCCGGTTGATTCATTCCTGCTGACTCAACCGGCCCCTCACGGGGCTCGGCTCGCCGGGGTTAACTTGCTTCACATACAATGAATACGATACGCCTCAACGGAATGTCTGCGAGCCTATTGTCATGACGCGTTTTCTGGTGGGCATCGATCTCGGCACGACCAACAGCGCCCTCGCTTACATCGATCTCGCGAGCCACAAATCCGGGACGCCGGCGATTCAATCGTTCGCGCTTCCGCAACTGGTCGCCCCCGCGGAGACGGCGCCGCGGCCGCTCCTGCCTTCCTTTCTCTATCTGCCCGGCGCCCACGACTTGCCCGCCGGCGCCACAGCCCTGCCCTGGAACGCTGCCTGCGACTACGCGGTCGGCGAGTTCGCGCGCAACCACGGCGCCAAGGTGCCGGGCCGACTCGCGACATCCGCGAAATCCTGGCTCTGCCACGCCGGCGTCGATCGCTCCGCGCCGCTGTTGCCGTGGAGCGCGCCGCCCGATGTGCCGCGCATCTCGCCCGTCGAAGCATCCACGCGTTATCTGCGCCACATGGTCGAGGCGTGGAACCATCAAATGGCGGCCAGGCATCCGGAATATCGCCTCGAAAAACTGCCCGTCGTCTTGACCGTCCCCGCGTCATTTGACGACATGGCTCGCACGCTCACCGTCGAGGCCGCGCGAAAAGCGGGCATCGAGAATCTCACGTTGCTCGAGGAGCCGCAAGCCGCGTTCTACTGCTGGCTCAACACGCACTCGCCGCAAGAAGCCGCTCAGCTCAAACCGGGCGATCACTGCCTCGTCGTGGACGTCGGCGGCGGCACCACCGACTTTAGTTTGATTCAGGCCAGCGAGGAGAAGGGCGAGCTGACGTTTCTGCGTCAAGCAGTCGGCGATCACTTGCTGCTCGGCGGCGACAACATGGATCTTGCATTGGCGAAGTTCATCGAGACGAAGATCCCCGCCGCCGGCAAGCTCGACGCTGCCCAGTACGGCATGTTGACGCAAGCCTGCCGCGCCGCCAAGGAGGTGCTGCTGAGCCCGCAGCCGCCGGACAAATTTCCGGTGAGCGTCATGGGCCGTGGCCGCGCGGTCATCGGCGGCTCGTTGCACGCGGCATTGACGCCGGACGACGTGCGTCGCATCATCCTCGACGGCTTCTTTCCTGAATCGCCGCGCGACGCCGAGCCGACGCGCGGCGCTCGCACCGGCTTGCATGAAATGGGTTTGCCGTACGTCAACGATCCCGCCATCACGCGACATCTTGCGAGCTTCTTGAAACGCCATCTGAACGCCGACGGCAAAACGCCGCCGCCGAACGCGATCCTTTTCAACGGCGGCGTCTTCACCGCGCAGGCGCTGCGTGTGCGCGTTGTGGATGTTTTGCATCGCTGGTTCGACGACCCAAAACTCCCCTCTCCCTCTGGGAGAGGGGCTGGGGGTGAGGGCTGGCGCCCTCTGGTATTGACGAATCCGTCGCTCGATCTGGCCGTCGCGTTGGGCGCCGCGCATTTCGCCTGGCTCAAACACTCCGGCGGCCGTCGCATCGGCGGCGGCATTGCTCGGTCGTATTACGTCGGCATTGAAACGGGGAGACAAGGAGACAAGGAGACAAGGGGCCAAGGAGAACAGAAGTCCTCCGACGAGACGGTCTCCTTGTCTCCTTGTCTCCCTGTCTCCTTGTCTGTCTTATGCGTCGTTCCGCAGCATCTCGAGGAAGGCCAGGAAATTGCCCTCGCGAAACCGGAGTTGGAATTGGCGCTCGGCCTGCCAGTCTTGTTTCCGCTCTACAGCTCGACCGTGCGCGCCAACGACAAGGCAGGCGATCTCCTCGATGTGGCGCCGACGCAGCTTTTGCAGATGCCGCCCTTGCACACCGTCCTGCGCGGCGGCAAACGCAGCGGCACCAAGAATGTGCCCGTCACCCTCGCCGCGCGCTGCACCGAGATCGGCACGCTCGAGCTCTTTTGCGTCGCCAAGGACGGCGACAATCGCTGGCGGCTCGAATTCAACGTGCGCGATGTCATCAAGGAAAAAGACGACGACGATCAGAAAGCCGAGAACGTCGTCACCGATGTTTGGCCGGAAGAACTGGTGCAGTCGGCCGCGTCGCGCATCCGCGCCGCCTATGAGAATGGGCTTGGGCCCGATCCGAAACTGTTGACCAAGGAACTCGAAGCCGCCCTCGACGCCGGCCGCGACAAATGGCCGACCGGTTTGTGCCGGCGAATGTGGGACTTCCTCGCCGAGGTCGCCGATCGGCGTCGCCTGTCGCCGGCGCATCTGTCGCGCTGGCATAACCTGGTCGGCTTCTGTCTGCGGCCCGGCTTCGGCGATCCGATTGACAAGTTTCGCGTCGAGCAATTGTGGAAGTCACTCCACTCCGCAAGCAAGGGCGCCAAGCCCGGCCTGGCCCAACCCGAAGGCGGCGCCGACTTCTGGATCATGTGGCGCCGCGTCGCCGGCGGTCTGGCCACGCCAGTGCAAAACTCGTTGTTCGGCCGAATGCGCCCCGTCCTTTTGCCCGGCAAGGCGAAAACAGCGAAACCCGCCGCGAACGAGTATTCCGAAATGTGGCGCGCGGCCGCGAGCTTGGAACGTCTCGATTTGAAGACCAAGGAGCAGCTCGGCGAAACGGTATTAAAGACGTGCCGCCGCAGCCCGACGCCGCCGCACGCGTTTTTCGCCTTGACGAGGCTCGGCGCTCGCGTGCTTTTGTATGGCCCGCTCAATAGCGTGTTGCATCCGCAGGTGGCGCAGAAATGGATCGATGCCTTGCTTCCATTCGAGCCTGGCCATCAAAGCGAACGCACCGCGTGGGCGTTTTGCATGACGCAACTGGCGCGCAAGAGCGGCCAACGCGCCATTGACATCGACGAGGCACATCGCGAGAGCGTTTTGACGGCGTTAAAGGGCCAGCCCATCCCCGAACATTGGGCGAAGATGGTTGAAGACGTCGTCGAACTGGACGCCGACGAGCAGAGCCAGATGTTCGGCGAGGGGTTGCCAATCGGCTTGCGTTTGATGAGCAGTGGAGAATGACGTGACAGCAATCTGCGGCGTGCCGAGCCGCGTAAGCGGCCGGTTGAGCGACTGGGTGCTCAACCGGCCGCTTACGCGGCTCGGCTCGCCGACCATTCAAAGCAATCCCATCGCGACCAAATCGGCCGCCGGCTCGTCGAAGCTGCAACTGCCGAACGACGTGCCGATGCCGGCTCGAAATTGCGTCAATTGCGCCGTCGTGCACGACCAGTTTTTCCAGGCAACGCGATCCGCATCAAACTTGAAATGTGCTGCAGTGCGATCGGCCAAGATTTCGATCACCTCCGCCTCTTGCAACGAATGAACGTTCGCGAGAACGCCGGCGATAAACACATTCAAGAAGCCATGATGCCAAACTTGCAGCGACTCGTCCCAATGGCGGCGCGGATGGTGCAAGCCGGCCGTCGCCTTCCAGGGCACGTTGGCCGATCGGCAGCGCGTGATAAAGCCCGCGACCTGTTCGTCCGATGGAAACGCGTCCGCCGTCAAACCGCCGGCCCTCAGCTTCATGCCGATCGCCGCCTGCGCGTTCATGTCGCGAAGATCGCCCACGAGCGCGCAGGCGGCGTCGAGGTCCTCGCGCCAGGATTCCGTGCGCGGAATCTCAAAAAAAACCGGCAACGTTGCCCGCCCCAGCTCCGTCGCCGCCAACGGGATCATGAACAATGCCGAGGTAATCGGCGTGACGTTCGGCAACGCCACCTCGAAAAGGTCGATCACGTCTTTTTTGCCCCATGCCTTGCAAAAAACTTTGATCGCCTTCACGTCCTTCTCGATCTGCGGCACAAATTCCTTTGCTTCCGCCACTTGCTTGCCGAGCGCCGTCACGTGCAAAAGCGAGGCGTCAGCAAGTCCCTTGGCGCGGTCGAGCAATTCCGGCAATTGCGCAACCGGGCAAACAAAGCGGCCCAGCATCCAGCGATGCGGCGACGACTTCTTCGCGTGGAAATACTGGCGCACCGCGTCATCGAGCGGCAACTTCGCAGGCGGGAACAGACCGGCGTAATCGATGATTTGATTTAACAGGGTTCGAACGGAAGTGTGCATGAGTTTTCTCCTCACCACCCACCACCCCCGGGAATCGCTGCGCTCATCCCGGGGCTTGCAACCACTTACTACTCACCACTCACCACTCACCACTACTATTGTGACGTTTGTGACAATCGTGCACTAGGTGCTGCTCACGGGGCTTTCTATGATAATAGGCGTTGCGCAACATGATGGGCCGAAAGGTTCCGCCATTTTTACTTGCAGCGCTGCCAACCGTTGAGCAGGTTTTCGGTTTCGGTCGATAACCAATCTCAGGATGAATGATTGGCATTCTCCGCAATCTTCCATGATTCGGGCCGGCAAAAAAAGGAATTCTCCGCCCGCGCGTTCGCACTTCTCAAGAGGATTGCTTGTAAAAACAGGCAGTTCAGGCAAGATTTGCGATTTGCTCGGGGCGATCGGACGGCCTACAATGGGAGTTGGCAGTCGGCAGCGAGGAGCGTTCGCACGAACGCGGCGGGACTACGGACCATCAATTGCCTTGGAACAACCTCATGACTCGACCACGCCGGCAGCGAGGTCCTTCGGTGCAGTCGCCGTTGGAAACCTACCTGCGCGAAATCAACGAGACGGCCCTCTTGAGCGCCGACGAGGAGAAAACCCTCGCTCGCGAAATCGAGAAGGGCAACTCCGAAGCCCGCGACCGCATGGTCCGCGCCAATCTGCGCCTCGTCGTCAACATCGCTCGAAGCTATACCGGCAAAGGCCTTGGCCTGCAGGACCTCATCGAAGAAGGCAACCTCGGCCTGTTGCGCGCCGTCGAGGGCTTCGATCCCGAGATGAACACGCGCTTCAGCACTTACGCCAGCTACTGGATCAAGCAATCGATCAAGCGCGCCCTCGTCAACACCGCCAAGACAATTCGCATCCCCGCTTACATGGTTGAATTGCTCGCCAAATGGCGGCGGGCGACGTCAAAGCTTCAAGACGAACTCGGCCGGCCGCCGACGCATGAGGAAGTCGCCAAGAGTTTGAACCTGCCCAAGAAAAAGCTCGCCATCATCAAGAAGGCGATTCGCGTTTACAACGCCGCCCCGCAGACCGATCAACCCGAAGCCGGCTGGTCACTCGACGAAATGGTGATGGACGGCAACTCGAAGTCTCCCGACATCGAGATGGTCGAATCCGACGATCTCAAGCACGTCCTCGAATTGCTCGAAAAGATGGACCCGCGCGAATCGACCGTCTTGCGCATGCGATTCGGCCTGATCGAAAACGAGGAGCCGAAGACGCTCAAGGAGATCGGCGAAAGCCTGGGATTGACGCGCGAGCGCGTTCGGCAAATCGAGAGCGAGGCGCTCGCCAAGCTCAGTGAAAACATGCAAGGTGAATGACGTTGATGCCATGCGACGGCGGAAGTCGTAGCATGACGCCATGCCTGCGCACGCCGTTGGCGTTGCGGCTATTACGACTTCCCGCCAACGTCGCCATTCCGATGCAAAACCCTGACACGCCAACACCTACCGAACCGGCCACGCCGCGCTCCAATCGCTCGGCGATGATGATCGTCTTCCTCGTCGTCTTCATCGATCTGTTGGGCTTCGGCATCATCTTGCCGCTGTTGCCACGCATTGGGAAGGATTACGTCAATCAAGTCATTCCCAATGGGACATGGCAAGTCGGCATGATCGTCGGCCTTCTGATGTCGTCGTTCTCGCTGATGCAGTTTCTGTTCGCGCCGATCTGGGGCCGACTTTCGGATCGCATCGGTCGACGACCGATCTTGTTGATGGGGCTGCTGGCTTCCGCCGTTTTCTACGGCTTGTTCGGATATGCCGCGTCCTTGGACGCCGAAAATCAGGCGAGCCTGGCGCTCACGCTTTTCTTCGCCGCGCGCATTGGCGCCGGCATCGCGGGGGCAACCATCTCCACCGCGCAGGCCGTCATCGCCGATTGCACGACGCCGGAAAAACGCAAGCACGGCATGGCCCTCATTGGCGCCGCGTTCGGCATCGGCTTCACTTTCGGGCCGCTTATCGGTTATTTGTGTCTTCGCATCGGCGGCGACGATCAGCTTTACACCATCGGCTACGCCGCGTCGGCGCTCTCGGCCCTTGCGTGGATCCTCGGTCTGGCGCTGCTGCCGGAGACGCGCGTGCCGACGGCGGAATCGGCGGCGCGCCGCAAGCTGCTCGATTGGTCCGCGGTTCGCTTCGCCCTTCAAAATCCCGCCATCGGCCCCGTGATCCTCGTCTTCTTCATGGCGAGCCTCGGCTTCGGCGCGTTTGAAGTGACGCTTGCGCTCTTCTTGAAAGACATCTTCGATATGGACGCGAATCAGAGCTTTCTTTTCTTCGCGTACATCGGCTTCACCTTATTGATCGCACAGGGCTTCCTCTATCGCCGGCTAGCGTCGCGGTTGAGCGAGACAACATTCATCGGCATTGGAATCCTCTTCATGTTGCTCGGCATCATCCTCCAGGGAGCAATCGCGTACGTGAAGGCGAACGCACCGGAAAACGAAGTGCGCCTCGAATTCCTGTTCGTCGCGCTGACGGCCGCGGTGGTCGGTTTCGCGTTCTTGACGCCGTCGGCGCAAGCCCTCGTCTCGCGGCGCACGCCGGCGGATCGGCAGGGTGAGATTCTCGGCGTCAATCAATCGGCGTCGGCGCTCGCGCGCATCCTGGGGCCGATCTTTGGTGTGACGCTTTACGAGAGCGCGACTTCGCATCTTCCGCCTTTCATCGCGGGGGCCATTTTGTTAGTATTGATGCTCCCCTTGTTGCCGCGGATCGGCCGGGAAGCCACGTAGTGCAAGCGTCTCGCTTGCACCGAGTACGGAATGCGAAAGGAATCGCGCCATGCCGGTGCGAGTCGTCCATCTAACGAAGCCGCCTCAACGAATCGCGATCATCAAGCCGAGCGCGCTCGGCGATATCGCGCACAGCTTGCCCGTGTTGACGGCGCTGCGCCGGCGATTTCCCGACGCCAACATCTCCTGGATCATCAATCGAGGTTACGCACCCATCCTCGAAGGGCATCCAGACCTCAATGAGATCATCCCGTTCGACCGCGCCAGTTTGCGCAAAAGCTTCCTCAAGGGCGGCGTCGAGTTTGGCCGTTTTTTACATCGCTTGCGCAAGCAGCAATTCGACCTGGTCATCGACTTGCAAGGACTTTTGCGAACCGGACTCATGACGCTCGCCACCGGCGCCGCGATTCGCATCGGCCTGTCGTCGGCGCGCGAAGGCTCGATGCTTGCCTACACGCATCGCATCGACGATCGCGCCGACGTTCGCCACGCCGTCGATCGCTATTGGCGCGTGATCGAAGCGCTCGGCGATGCGCCGCCGATCAAGACGTTTCACGTTCCCGTTCAGGAAGCAGCGCGGACGTGGGCCGGCGCGGCGTTGCAGCATCTGCCGCGGCCATGGATCGCGGTCGGCGTCGGCTCGCGCTGGTTGACGAAACGCTGGCCGCCGGAGCACTTCGCGGCGCTCGTCGGACGCGCTCAAGCCGAGTTTGGCGGGTCGGCGATCTTCGTCGGCACGCCGGAAGAGGCGGACCTCGCGGAGCGTGCCGCGTCGCTCACCACCGGGCCTGCGCTGCAGCTCACGGGCAAGACGACGTTGCCGCAGCTCGTCGCGGTCTTGAACGCCGCGGACGTGATGATCGCGAACGACACGGGGCCGCTGCATCTGGCGGTCGCTCTGGGTCGTCCCGTCGTCGCGCCGTATACTTGCACTTTGATCGAAAAAACCGGACCGTACCATCAAGAGAGCCGCGCCGTCGCAACAAGCATCTGGTGCCGCGGCAGCTACTTGAAGACATGTCAACGCATGGAGTGCATGGCCGACCTGACGCCTCCGCGGCTTTGGCCTCCGCTAGAAATGATCCTCCGCACATGGCAACAAACGCAGCACGCCGCCTGATCCTGGCCAGCAGCTCTCCCGATCGCCGCGCCATGCTCGAACGCGCCGGCTATGCAATCGACGTGATGCCGTCGCATATCGACGAACCGACCGGGCAAGGCTTCACCGATCCGCGTCATTACGTCATGACCGTCTCCTGGCTCAAGGCCGCCGCCGTGGCACCGAAGGTGAGCGACGGTTTGATCCTCGCGGCCGACACCGTCGGCTGGCTGGACGGTCAGGTCATCGGCAAGCCAACTGACGTTGACGATGCGCGGCGCATCATCACCGCGCTCGGAGGCCGCGAACACGAGCTGTGGACCGGTGTCGTGCTCTGGCGTCGGCCGGACGATGTGCAAGTCGTATGGCAGGAATGCACGCGCCTCGCTTGTCGGACGTTGAGCGCGGCCGAACTCGACGCGTATCTCGCCACGGACGCGTGGGTCGGCCGATCGGGAGCGTATGCGATTCAGGAAGAGAGTGATCCGTTCTTGCGCATCGTTGACGGCAGCTTGACGAACGTTATCGGCTTACCAATGGAAAGCTTGACGCGGCAGTTGCAATGGTTGGACTATCGTCCTTCGACGGGCTGAATCGCGCCCGACGGGACGAGCGGCTCAATGCGAACGTCGTCGAAACAAGCAGCGCCGATACCCGTTAACGCCAGCGTCACGTTTACCGTGCCCGATGCGGGCACCTTGCGATAGACGGTGAATTTCTTCCACGGCATCGTATCCGTCCAGCGCATCGCGAGCGGTTCGCCGCCGGCATTGTCGTAGAACAAGGCGCCGTCCGGAGACGCCGTGATCGGCGCAGGGATATGCACCCAGCCGCTGATCTGCACCATGCTCCCCGGCGGCAGCCGAACGGCGGGACTCGACAGCGCCAGGGTCGTACGTTCCAAACCCGGCGGAGTCGCTCGATCAGCTCGCGGCTTGATCTGCAACATCAAGCATTGCTTCCCCTCGATCGGCGTCACAGGCTTTGCTTTGCCGGTCTTCGGGTCGGCCGCCGCCAGGCTGCTGTGCGCGACGCGGTCCGCACTCATTTCAAGTTCGTCCAGCGAACTTTTCTCCAGCTTCCACGAATCCTGCACCCGTTCGCCCGGCAGCTCGAAATCGCCGCCGCGAAGCACGTTGCCGCCGACGGTCGCGTTCGCCTTCTGGTTCATGAACTGCCAGTGTTGCGGCAACGAGTAAAATGAGACCGCATAGGGACTAAAGACCGGGCTATCCTTGCCATTGACCGCCTTCTGCCAATGCTCGCGCATCAGAATGCGCAACGGACGCAGCGACCGCTCCGCTTCGTGATACGCCTCCGCGAAGTGCTTGGCCTCCCAGTACTCCTTCGACTTCTGCCAGCGGCTACGCGAGTTTTCCAAGAGCGAGTTGCCGTCCGGAATCGTGACGCCCATCTGTTCGAGCCGAATGTGAACGCGGGCGACCTTCTCGTACTCATAGACCGCCATATCGTGAGCCCACTGCGACGCGAGTTGACGGCGCGAGCGCGCTTGATCCTGGAATCGGCCCATCAGGTTTGTATCGGACGTGAACACCACCAGCGAGGTGAGGCCGAACTCCGGCAGCGTCACCTTCATGCCCCGGTCCACGCGTTCGACTTTCAGACCGCGAACGTCGGCGGGAGAGATCTCCCATGCTTGCGTCGTCTTCGGAACCTGCGGGACGATGAGCGCTAACTTCGAAGTCGCCGCCTGACCGGGCACGAACTGCGAGAACTTGCCCTGCCAGATCGGAATCACCAGGATGCCCTGATTGCAGCGCAGCACCGCCGCCTTGACCTCGCGCGACGATGTGTCCACCCATTGCGGCGGCTCCTCGACCGTGACGAGCAAATCCTTGATCATGTCCAGTTCTTGATTGAGCAACGCGCACGCGAGCAGGCGATCGCGCCCTTGATGGCTGTCCGCCAGGAAACGATCGGACCAGAAACCCAGGCCGCGATAACCCGACGCCAGCGCCATGTAGGCGAGCAGGCGAATTTGTTCCGGCTGCGGGCCGACGGGTTCGCGGAACTCGGCTTGAGCCGATTGATTGTACAGCAGCTCTGCGTACCAGTCGGGCAGATGCGTTTGAATCCAGGTCCACGTGAACGCGTCGGGCGCCGCCAGCTTGCGGCGCATGTCGAGCCATTCGCGATACTTCGGCAGCTCCAGCGTCGTCATGAGCGGAAAGCGGTGCACGCCCATGAGGTTGACGCTTCGTGAATAGGGCAGCATGCCATCCCGGACGTCGGCGGATATCGGGTGGCCTCGATCGGCGGCGCGTGCGACCTCCGTCACGCGCGACATCAGCGGCGCGTGCTCAAACGCCCACACGCCGCTGATGCGCCGGAAAAGCACGGAGTCGTTGTCGAACCGATTGACTTGCTTCGTGATCTCGTCGGCCGACAACAACTGACCCTGATCGTTCGTGACGCGACACTCCGGCACGATCCACATGCCGAGGTCGGCCGCCTCATTGACGAGCGCGGGATTGACGTTGCTGTCAAAGCAAATCGTGTTGAAGCCGGCGTTGCGCAAGATGGGCAGCATCGTATCGGTGAAGCGAATGGCGCGGAAGAACATGCGTTGATTGCCGACGGTGATGCGATTGCCCTCGAATTTCACCGCCGCGTTGCGCGATGCGGGCCGCGTGATCCCTGATATCTTGGGCGGATTGTTGTTGTCGATGCGTTCCGGCGCCGTTGTGGCGGCGGGAGCGGCAGCGAGGACGGGGCCGATTTCCAGATCGTCGATCCAAACCTTGGTCGGGCCGGGTCCGGCATTGAGGTTCAAGATCAACGCATCGATATACGCGCCGTTGAAATCAATCGGCCGCTTGAGCTGGGCGTTCATCAATTGTTGGCGTTCCTTGCTGAGCCGGACCAGGCGGGCCAGCTCGAGGAATTGCCATTGGCCGGTTTGCTGATAGGTGTCGCCGTCGATGTATGTTGTTAAATAATAGTCGAGATTGTTCGGATCACGCTCCGCCGGCAGGACGACGCGGGCCATGAGCTTGATGCCGGGACGATTGGCGCGCAGCCAGATCGCGGCACGTTGTTCCTCGCTGATCGGCGCTTTCGCGGTCGGGTAGACGTAATGGATCGACTTGCCCTGTTTGACGTTCAACTCGATGTATTCCGAACCCTGGCCGTTGCGCGGATCGCGGTCGTCGATGCGATGCGTGATTTCGTCGAACTCGGCGTCGGCAGCTCCCTTCAGCCACGCCGGCTTGATCTCGAAGCCATTCTTGTGGATCGTCGTTTGCGCGAAAGCCCAGCCGGCGACGACAAAGAAGCCGATCGTCAGGCCCAGACCGATCAACAAACATGCTTTCGAGGCACGCCCGCGTGTCATGGCTGAATCCTTAAATGCAAGCCCCGGGGTGAGGTACTCCCGAACCCCGGGGTTCGGAGTACATCACCCCGGGGCTTCGAGACGCAACGGCTTCTAGCAAATCGCTTGTTAACAAAAAAGTGCAATCGTGTTGCCGAAAGTTAACACTGGGCTGATTACCTGGTCCACTGCGCTTTGCAAAATCCGGGGAATCAAGAGGATTTGCCGAAATTGCGAAACGGCTTGTTGATGTGGCACGTGACTTGCTCTACACTATTTTCCAACCCAGTTGTCCCACCGCGTCCAACGTACGAATCCAGGTGTCGAATGTCGCAACCACAATCGCAACAATGGCGAAAGGATCAGATCCCAGCGGAGCTGATCGATTTACGCAAGGAGGTCGAGCAACTACCTCTGCACTTGCGCCAGAAGTTACTGCCCCTTTGTGAACGATTGTATCATTACTCGCGTTTGCATAGCCGTTTGTTGCGCATCGCGCAAGAAGCGGTGGATCAATTGCAACTCGACGCGAAGTATATGCAATTCGACCTTGATGCGACGCGCCGCGAGCGCGACGAGTTGGCTCGCGAAATGCGCGGCTACGACGAAGAAGCCCAATAATCAAGTCGAACTTACCGTCCGCCAGCGCTGCCGAACCTGTTCGGGCGTCGCCGTTCCGGTGACGCCGATCTGCTGAATCGCGATCGAGGCGACGAGATTCGCGAACGCCGCCGCAGCCTGCCAATTCACGCCGCACGCCAACGCACACGCCAGGGCCGCGCTCGACGCGTCTCCCGCGCCGACCGTGTCGATGGGCCCCGCCACGGGATACGCGGGCACGACGCTCGGTTCCGCGCCGTCCGCGTCGGCGATCATGATGCCGCCGGCGCCGCACGTGCATGCCACGGGCCGCCGCGTCTTCTGCACCAATTGCTTCATTGCATCGCACAGGTTTGCAGCGTTCGGCGACGCGCGCAGGCATTCGCTCTCGTTCGGCTTGAAACAGACATTTCGGAACAGGCCAATCCGCTCGCGACTATCCACGATGACAATCTTGTACGGCTCGTTCGAGCCAAGCTCCGCCAGGCGATCCCGCACACGCTCCGTGACGACGCCGCACCCCAGTTCGCTGACCTGATCGAGGACGAGCAACGCATCGAACGCGTGCCAATGCCGCGTGAGCGAATCCAGCACCTTCCGTTCCACGTCGGCGGGCAACGGCAGTCGATTCTTGATGTCCAGGCGATTCAATTCGCGCGGGGCCTGGCCGGCGGTCATCAACATCGGCTTCGTGTAGGTCGGCGTGCGCCGCTGCGTGGTAATCGCGAGTTCGGCCAGTTCGACGCGCGTCATCGTTTTCAATGCTTGCCGCAATTCGTGGCCTTCGCCGTCGTCGCCGATCATGCTGATGGGAACGATGCGTCCGACGCCCAGCGCCGCCAGGTTGTTGATGACCGTCCCCGCCGCGCCGGGATACGAACGAACCCGCACGACTTGATAAGCGTCCAGCCCCGTTTCGATCGACGGCTCCGTGAGCGCCGCGTCGAGGTCGAGATAGCGGTCCAGAAAAAGATCGCCGAATACGCCAATCGTGCGGTGCGGGATCGCGGCGAGGATTTGTTCAATGATGACGGCGGTCAACATGGCGGCAGTTTATTCGTCGGTCACGCCAACGTCCCGCCAATACGCGGGCAGCGGCGCGGCCAACGTGATCGGTTCATAGTGAAGCGGATGCAAGAAAGTCAAGCTGCGCCCGTGAAGCGCGATGATGCGGTCGCGTGGCAATTCCGCGGGCGGACCGAACGAACCGGTCGAGCCGTATAGCGCATCGCCAAGCAGCGGAACGCCGCGCGACGCTGCCTGCACGCGAATCTGATGCGAGCGTCCCGTGATCGGCACAAATTCGACGAGCGTATTCTCCCCTCTCCCGCTGGGAGAGGGGCCGGGGGTGAGGGCCGAAGTATCAGCGACGTAGTTCTCGTCCACGTATTTCAACACGCGATATCGCAACTCCGCCCGCTTCGCCCCGGCCACGCTCGCATCAGCAATCGCAACCCGCGCTTCATCTGGTGCCTTCAACAACCAGTCTTCCCAATTGCCTTCCGCCGGCTCAAGCTTCCCTTCGACGACGCCCCAGTAAACCTTGGTCACCGTGCGCTCGCGAAACTGCTCCGCGAGCCGCTCGGCCGACTTGCTGTTGCGGGCAAACAAGACCACGCCGGACACCGGCCGATCGAGCCGATGTGGCACGCCGAGGTAAACGTTGCCGGGTTTGTGATGTTTTTCCTTGAGATATGCCTTGGCAATCGCTTCGAGCGACGGAATTTCAGGCGACGCGCTTTGCGTCAACAACCCGGCCGGTTTGGCGACGGCGAGGCAATGTTTGTCTTCGAGCAGAATGAAAAGGTCGCCATTCATGATGAGTACTCAGTACTGAGTACAGAGTACGGAGAAATGCGCTCGATTCGTGCCCTTGGAGATGGAATAATTGGCCGAAATCAACTCTGACTCAAGCGGCGCGACTCTCCGCCGGTTTTTGCGCGACACGGCAACGAACGACCTTGGCGCCGTCTTCGGCGCGAGAGCCGAGATGTAACTCCACATCGTGCCAGATGCCGTAGTCGCCGCGCAACCGGCAGAGAATCGCGCCCTGCCCCGCCGACGAGACGCGCGGGCGATCGTCGGCATGAATCAATTGCAACAATGGCGTTCCTTCCAATGCGTACGGATCGAGTTGAAACTCCGTCTGCCAGGCGCCGTTGGCGTAAACAACGGTCCCATTCGTGTCCAGCACCGCGATCGGCTCGGCGTCGTTTTCAATCCACGCACGGTACCGCGCGTCGCCTTCGGTCAATCGCTCTTTTGCTTTCCACATTCGCCGAAGCTCGCGATCGAAGATCAAGGCGAGAACAAAACAACCAAGGACGCCGACAATGCAAGTTAGCGCCGCCGCGCCGACGCTGTGCCAGCGCGCATCGCGACGCAATGTCGCGTCGCGCTCACTCTGAGCGATCTCGGCTCGACATGTTTCGACCTGCTGAATCGCGCGATCGCGCGCCAGTTGAAAATCGCCGATCAGCTTCGTTCGCTGTTGTGCCACGTTCTCCACCGGCAGCGCGGCATAAGCCTTGCGCATGAGTCGAACTTGCTCGTCGATGCGCGTCAAATCCTTGTCCCAGGCCGGCCGCGTTTTGAGGGCGGCGTGCAGTTGATCGTGCAGCCGGACGTACTGATCGTGATTGACGTCCCACGCGTGCCGATCCAGCACGCCGGCCGTTGCCATGACTTCGCCCATGTGGCGCAGGCTGTCGTCGAGCTTGGCGAGCTGTTGTGCGTAATCGCGATGCTGTTGAATTTCAACGAGCTGGCGCTCGCAGTCCACGAACAACGCCGCAAGCCAGCCGAGAAACCCCGCCAGGATCGCGACGCCCCCCGCGATCCAGCGTCGCGGCAACGGCTCACCCGAGCGAAGCCCGAGCCGCAGGAAATAACCCAGCAGCAAAAAGCACAAGACGATATCGAGCGTGCCAAGCAGCAAGAGCCGCACATTGGGGACATCGGAAGTCGGCGCAAAGGCGCTATGAATTAACCAGACGCCGAAGCCCATGCCAACCACGGCCGAGCCTTCCGCCAACAAGATGCGAAACGGAGTCATGCGCCCTCCGAGCGAGGGATCGAGGTCGGGATCCATCCACAACGGGGCGAATCTTAACACACGTGGCGTGCGGCGAGCAAGATAGAGAGGCGCTGCCTCAAAATTCCAAATATCATGTGCCAATTTTCAAACAAATCCAAAGTACCAAATTGGCATATCCCAAAGCCTTTCGCCGTCGTGGTTTGGGACTTGGAATATGGGTAAGTTGGCGTTTGTTTGGGATTTGATGTTTGAGTATTGAGTTTTAAGGCCAATTGGCCGCGCGGAAATGCATCAGCACAGGTTTTTGCTCGACACGTGCTCCGCGGAACCGGATAATAACGGCACTCGTAAAATGGAAACACCGTCCCATCTTTTTGGAGGTCCCATCAATGAAAGCTCTCCGTTTAAGTCTCGCCGCACTGACGGCGGCGCTCATTTCTTACACGCCGGCATTCGGGCAACGCGTCGAGGCGCAGCCGATTCAAATTCAACCAGTCCGCGGTGGTGAAGCGCCCTTGCTGACGCCGGACGCGGTTGAGAAGCTCAAATTCACCAACGAACAAAAAGAAAAATACACCAAGATCGACGCCGACTATCGCGACAAGGCGAAGGCCGCGCAGGACAAGTTCCGCGCCGACATCCAGGGCGTGCGCGATCGCGAAAAATACAAGGAAGCCCAAGAGAAGATGGCGACCGACACCAAGAAGGCGCGTGAAGACCAACTCGCCAAGATCGAGCCGCTGCTCAGCGCCGAACAGAAGACGGTGTTCGCGCAAGTCAAGCAGCAGGCGCCGCAACCCGGTGCCATCGGCGGCGGTGTTCGTCCGCTTCCTATCGGCGGCGCCGGCATAAACCCGGTCCTGCCCCCCGCGGTCCAGAACCGCCTGCAATTGACCGATGAGCAGAAAAAGGAAATCGAAAAGATCCAGAAGGAAGTCGAAGCCAAGATCATGAAGGTATTGACAGACGAGCAGCGCAAGCAGCTCGAACAGTTCAAGAAGGGTCCCGCGATTCGTCCAATTCAGCCGGTCCCGCCGGTGCAGCGCATTCAACCCGTGCCGCCGGTTCGCCGCAATATCGAAGTGGATAACACGAAGCCGCGCCGCGAATGAGTCGCAACTCATTTCAGGTCTGAAAGTACCCGGCGAGCCGAGCCCCGTAACAGTACTTTCAGCTGCCATTAGTTTGGATTTTAGCTGTTTTACCCGTGATTTCTTGCGTTTCTGGGTGGAGCCTCGTTAGTTCGTGAACGAGCCAATCAACCAA
>Ga0105340_1000547_pt1 | contig 18078 bp, 16 predicted proteins | sample EasRivMeERMLT700_FD_89676 | JGI IMG/M metagenome (GOLD analysis project Ga0105340, IMG submission 89676) | Soil microbial communities from meander-bound floodplain in the East River, Colorado, USA - East River MetaG ERMLT700 | ecosystem: Environmental > Terrestrial > Soil > Floodplain | place...
ACGGCGGTGATCTGCTCGACGGAAAAGCGCTTTCTCTTCACGGCACACTCTCCTGGCCCGACGGGCCGGATTATGCCGCAGCACTCGCCCTCAATGTGGCCCGAAAAACCCGGAGCCCCTCACGGTGCAAGCTCTGGGCAGGATGCGTCACGACGCACGTGCAAGTTCGCGAACGAGTTTTCCGAGCGGTGCATCCCATTTAGACAGCTTAGCTTTCGTGGTTGTCGACCCATGGAATTGGTGGTCGAATGTCGACATTCTGCGGCACTGGCCGTGAAATGGCGTCCATCCCAGCACATTAAGCCGTTGTCAGAAAGAGTCTCGTATGAGTCAACCCACAGACGAATCAATGCAGCGTGATCGGCGAATGCGCCTCGAACAGTGGCCATTGGATGGCATGCCTGCGAAAATCACCAAGCTCGTTGAAGGTGAATCCGAACGTGGCGGAATCTTGATACTAAGCGCTTACTTGGAGGAGCTTCTCGGAGAGTTGGTACGAGCGTCGTGCATTTCCTCCGAAAAGGCCGAAAGCATATTGGAGTTTCGTCGGCCCGCGGGTGACTTTGATTCCAAGATCTCACTGTGCATTGCGTTTGGGCTGATTCACGAATCAGAAGCGGCAGGACTGAATGCGGTCCGCAGGATTCGAAATCGCGCCGCCCATTTTGACAAGAAGGGCCATGGGTTCGATGTGCTGTTCGACGCCGATCAGACAGTCGATCAAGTTGGAAATCTTGCGGAAGCCATGAATCTAGACCGTCCCGGTCGGCAAGCCGGAGCTGTTCAGGCCATATTTGTGATTGCTTGTCGGCTACTCGCCACCAAAATCATGATCAGGATATTGGAAGTCAACCGGCCAACCCCACCGCGTACGGTGAAGGAGATTGCCAACGAAATCCGTGCCGCGGTGAAGGACACGGAGGCTGGCGAGCGCTTCCGCCAGATTGAAACACTTCTCAACGACGGAGACCTCGATGCAGTCGCGCAGTATTTAAAGGATATGGGCGCTCGTATTCGGTCTCATGTTGAAAAAGCAGGACACGACGAATGATGCGGTCTGAAGTAGCCCGATCGTGCGGCGGTCGTCGGATTAGCTCCTCGACATCTTTATGAGCGCAACGTTTCAGGCTGTCCTTGACTCGGGACGAGTCGTCCTGTTCCCGCCACGACTGATCCACGAGAACGCGGACGATTTGAAGAATCTAGTGGTCCGATTGGTCTCGGCTGGCTACAAGGACATCATCGTTGACGGTTCGATGATGCCTTACGTCGATAGTGCTGGTCTGGGGGAAATCGTTCGAACCTACACGATGTGCGCGCGGTCATCCGGCTCGCTCACACTCAACAGAATTTCGGAGCGCTTACGTAGCCTACTTGAGATAACCCACCTTTTGACCGTGTTTACCGTCCTCGATGTTGACTACTCTCGCCATGAGCGCATAGAGATTTCGGCCGACGACATTAGCCGGTTACTGAATCCGACGGGCCTCTCGACCAGGGAAATCGCCAATATCCTGCTCACGCTCGCAGACGACCGAATCCAAGTGCTTCCAGGTGCTCAGGGTCCCATCTACCAAGTATCGATACCTGGTTTGGGCGACGGCGGAATACTAATCGCCTCGCCGTATGTCATAGCGAAACATACGCGTTCGTACCTTCGCGCGGAGATCGACGAGTTCGAAGACATTCTCGCATCGTCACGGGCAACAGAGCGCGACATTCAACTATTTCTTGAAAGACACCCTCAGTTTCTCCTTGGCCGCGACTATGACGACTTGCACTCCCAGGTGGTGCTGGAGCGTGAAGCGGACGGGCCATTGGTGCCAGATTTTTTGCTACGACCTCACGATGGAACGCTCTGTGACATCGTCGACATCAAACTTCCCACGGCGTCTCTCATTGTAGGCAGCCACAATCGGCGACGGTTTTCAGCGGCGATTGCCGACGCGGCCGCGCAGCTGCGTACGTACCGCGACTACTTCGACGACAAGGCGAGACGCGAATCCGTGAGAGAGAAGTATGGTTTCACGGCCTTCCGACCAAAACTATCAGTGGTGATTGGAAGGCGAGCAGAAATTGATCCTGTCGCGTATAAGCAGATCCGTGACGGGACGCGTGACCTCGAAGTCGTCACATATGACGACTTATTGGAGAAGGCGAGAAAATTCATGATTCTCTGATCGGACTCGGACGTCATGAATCCGCTCACTCGCGATTCGCCCTACTTCCAGCCGCTCGCGCGCTGGGGTGCCATTTCGCCTGCGCTAGCTCCTATCCCTCATGCGCATTGACCTCTCCGGCTTCCACGACTAGACTCGCCGCGTCGAGAAGACGCCGATCCCGCCACGAGAAAGGTCACATCATGAGGCTTCTATCCGCCGCTCTCTGCTGCGCCCTGCTCGTACTCGCCGAGCCTGCTCCACGCGCGCAGCAGGCAGGCAGCGCGGTACCGCGACTCACGTTCGACGGCACGTGGCCAAAGCTGCCGTTGCCGAACAAATGGACGTTTGGCGGCGTCACGGGTCTCGCCGTCGACAACGATGACCTCATCTGGGTCCTGCATCGTCCGAACGATCTGAATGAAACCGAGAACTTTGCGGCGCTGAATCCGCCACAGGCGGAGTGCTGCGTCAAAGCACCCGCGGTGCTGGCGTTCGACCGCGAAGGAAACCTGGTTCACTCGTGGGATACGCAGCAGGGGCACATGATCCTCGTCGACTCGAAGGATCAGGTCTGGGTGGGATCGAACACCTTCCGTGTCTACACGAAGCCGGGGAAGCTGGTCGCGGAGATGCCGCGATCGCCGCAGGCGCCCGGGCGTCAGGGCGGAGCCGCCGCACCGGCGATTCCAGCGGATATCGAGATGCTCGCAGGCGGCGTCGAGGGCGCGTCATTCGACGAGCGGGCGCGGGAGGTCTACGTCATCGACAACTATCTGGCAGGACGCGTCATGGTGTTCGATATGGACACGTACAAGTTCAAGCGAGGCTGGGGCGCGTACGGCAAACCACTGAAAGACATCGCGCCGATGCCCCGTCCGAAGTACGACCCCAAGGTTCCCGTGACGACGTACAAGGATTTCCTGGGACACGTCACGGTCCTGCTCGTGGGAAACGATGTCTACATCGCAGATCGACAGGCCAATCGCATCCAGGTGTTCGCAAAGCAGGGGAAATTCGTGCGGGAATTCGCCATTGCGCCCGAGACCCTCGGAGACGGCTCCGCCGTCGGTCTTGCGCTCTCCAAGGATGGACGTCTCCTCTTCGTGGGCGATCACATGAACAACGTCGTCTGGCTCGTGAACCGGCAGGACGACAAGATCATGGGTCGCGTCGGCTACCTTGGTCGCAACGGCGGCGGCTTCAACGCGCTGCACATGGTCGCCACAGACTCAAGTGGCAACCTCTATACGGGAGAAGTAGATCCGAACAATCGCGTGCAGAGATTTCTGCTCGGGAGCTGACGCTGCTGTTTGCGCCACGGGCGATGCCCGAATAAAAGTGCGATTACGTCAATCGCCGGGGAATCGGGAGGGTTGTTTGTCGCGCGAGATTCCACGTCTCGCCACAGGCCTGACAACGCCAGGACGTCGCCGGGGTGATGATCTTCGCGAGCGTGCCCACGGCTTTGGATCCGCATGAGGGGCATGCCGCTGGACGCGGCGAAGGCTGGTCGTCTCTCTGAGTCGGGCTGCGCATGGTGATGGTATGGGATCCTCCGGCTGACGCCTCGGTGAGGAACCCGCCGAATGCGGATGACTCAGGAAAAGGTAGACACAGTGTAGGCGAAAAGGCCCGGCGACCGGCGGTAAATTACGCTCTGGACGCGACGAGCTTCAACGCCGGGAGTTCGCGCGCATCCATGCCATCGTGCACGACGACTTTATCGCGTCCGGCCGCTTTCGCCTGATACAACGCGGCATCCGCTCTCGCGATCAGGCGCTCGGGTTCCAACTCTCCCGCGCATGCGACTGTCACGCCGATACTGCACGTCACGCGCTCGCCTTCCATCAACACTGCCAGTTCAGCCGATCTGATTCCTTGCCGTATGTGTTCCGCGACTTGCGAGGCGCCAGCGATCCCCGTCTCAGGCAGGATCACGAGGAACTCGTCGCCGCCATAGCGACACTTCACGTCCGATCCCCTGAGCAGCCCGTCTATCGTGCGGGCGACCGCCTGTAAGATGGCGTCCCCGTGCAAATGCCCGTGACGGTCGTTCACGCCCTTGAAGTCGTCCAGGTCGAACATCAGGAGGGCGGGGTAACGAGCGGAGCGAGCCGCGCGGCGAACTTCGTTGTGAAGCACGTCAAGCGCGTGACGCCGATTGAACCAGCGCGTCAGACTGTCGCGCACGCTGTCGTCGCGTGACTCCGCCAGCAGCTGCACATTGCGGATGGCGATACCGACGAATGCCAGAACCGGCGCCAACGAGAGCTGCAGACGCGATTCCCGCACTTCCGGTCCGTCGCTGAGTACCGCTGCGCCGACCAGTTCCCTGTTCGCGAAGACGGGAAAGCACACGAAACCCTTGACCGCGATCGGAACCACGTTCCCGCTCGTGTACGGCTCGAATAGCCCGGAGGCGCTGGCCGCCACTTCCTCGATCAACGGAGCGTTGTCCAGACTGCTCTCCGCATCGTCGACAAGCATCTTCCACCCTGAACGTTGCCGCATCACGACCGAAAGCCGGCAATTGCGCAGCAAGCCAGGCAGGTTGCGCCACAGGGCCTGCTCGATCTCCTTGAACGTCAGAGCGTTCGTCAGGCTTCGCCCCACCCCGACCAATTCATCCAATTCGGCGGCCCGTGCGCGTTCGATTCGCGCGACCGTTTCTGCCGCGAGCGCCGCCGCCCGGCTCTCCTGCCGCTTTCTGTACTGCTGAAACATGAGGATGACGGTCAAAACGACCAACGCGGGCAGGAGGTCCAGGTGATACTGCTGCTCCACATCTCCCGCGACGTTCAGGAGGAACCGCAACGGCTGCTGGAAAACCACCGCCGCCCCGGCGATCAATCCAATCGCGAGCGTTCCGTCATGTCTCAGATCTAGAAGGCGAAACTTGGGCACGCCCAGCGCTGAGCAATTTGCCTGCCCGCAATTGTGTGCAGAAATGGGCCGGTTACCGCAGTATAGGGGGGGGCGTTGTGCGCTGGTGTGCGTTGCCGCACGCCGGCGCACGCAGTTCCGCCGCGTGGCAGTGTCGTGCGCAGTGGAGCGTGACACCGCCCTCCTCGAAGGCCCGGTCTTTGCCAGAAGGGCTCGTGTTCTGCCTCGCAGCGAACCAAAGGCTCGCTCACAGCTACCTGCACCTGAAACTATCAGGGGTTGCGGGGTCTAGAGGTTGGCAGCCGAATCGCAGTTGAGTCGGAGTTTGACGCCATCCGTTCTCCCGGCATCTCTCGCGGCTGGTCTCACAAGCGTTGCCGGCTATGCAGCGGTGCTTGTGACGATCCTGCTGGTCGTATTGATTGCGGCGGCCGTCAGATACCGCGCCCGCAAGCGGGCAGTCGTGAACACCGAAAACGTGCCCATCCCTTCCGAGCCGGCGCCCGCCGAAGGGTCCGAAGGGGACATCGACGCTGTTTCCTGGGAGCAGCGAATCCTCGCATTCGCTCTGGAATTGAGGCGTTCAGCCTCGAGACAGCGCGTTCATCAGGTCATTGCGCAAAAACTGCCCGAGCTGCTGGGAGTCGAACGGGTCTGGGTCGTCGCTCGCTTCGGTGGCCGGCGACAGCTGATCGTGCCACACCACGGCGATGCGCCTGACGTCAACCCCCTGATCTCGGGTGACGGCGACTGGGCGACCTTTCCGCTGAAGGTCTCAGATCGGGTGATCGGCATTCTCGGCGTCGACATTGCCAAGAGAACCCTCCCACCCCGCACGCGACGCGCGATGGCGACGATCGGGCCGTTGATCGCCGAGAGTCTGCACACGCTGGACATGATCTCGCAGCTCCGTGAACTGAGCAGCGTCGATCAACTCACCGGTTGTGCCACGCGTCAGAGTGGCTTGCAACGACTGCAGGCAGAATTGACGCGGGCTCACCGAGCGTCGCGAGACGTGGCGATCCTGATGCTCGATCTTGACTATTTCAAGAGCATCAACGATCGGTTCGGCCATCACTGTGGCGATGCCGTCTTGACGGCGATCGGACGGACGCTCCTGCAAACGCTACGGGTCAGCGATATCCGCTGTCGCTGGGGCGGCGAGGAGTTCCTGGTCGTGCTGCCGGAAACCGGTATCGAGCAAGCCAAACGGGTGGCCGTGACACTTGCCCGCCGCATCGCGGAAACCCTCACGCATTGCGACTCCGCGCGTATCAGCGTGACGACAAGCGTCGGGATCACCATCTCGTCGCGTGACGACGAGGATCCGGACGTCCTTCTCGCGCGGGCCGACAAGGCGCTCTATCGCGCCAAGACCGACGGACGGAACTGCGTCCGGATCCTTCTCAGGGACCCGGCGCCCACTCCCGCGTCGTTCCCGCCGCAACCGCCAGCGTCGTTGTTTCTGGAACGGCGTGATGGACAGCGGACGGACCGCCGCCAGCATCCGGGATTCGGGCGGCGAAAGACAGACGTCACCGAGGAGGCTGGCCCCACTTCGCCGACGGACGCCGTAGCAGGTCCTGACACGGAGGTACGCTCGACTCCTGCTTGACCAGCGGGCATTCCGTCGCCGGCGCCCTCTTCGACAGCGCGGCACGGCGTAACGCGGACCTGAAGGGCTGCGCCGCAGCGTCGCCTAATGTGTCGTGGCTTCTTGCGGGACGTGCGGCGACGGCGACCTGCTTGCAGCCGCCAAGAGCAACGGATCCACAAGGGCCTCGGGGTGGCTGACAACTGCTTGAACGGCTATGGCAACGGGTTTCTCGGGGCTGGGCGCCACTCTCTCGGCAACGATGCGGGCCGTTCCGCTGATTGCGATGACCCGGCGTCGCGTGGCTCGCGCCTCGAGATAGCGCGCCGCAACGCTGCGCCCCCACAACGTGTAAGCAGCCGGATAGTAGACGAACGCCAGTGTGCCTGCGGCGATCCAGACGCTGGCCCCGGTCAGAAGCGCGAGAATGCCTCCCAAAGCGAGGAGACCACCCGCATCGATGGCCGCCGCCCAAGCACGCCGTGCGTCCAGCCTGGAGCGCCTGGTGGGAACGGTGTCGAACGTGAGCGTCAGAGGCGAGGGAGCAACGATGGGCTCGTCGTCGACAGGAGAGAGCCGAATGAAATCCACAATGACCGATTCCGGCGAGAGCCCGATTGCGGTGGCATAGTCGCGAACGTACGCGCGTCGAAAGACGGTGCCGGCGGGCCACTTGGAAAAGTCGCCGCGCTCGAGGCTCTCCAGAAAGGATTTCTTGATCTTGGTTTTTTCGGCGATGGTATCGAGCGAAATACCGCGGCGTTCGCGCTCAGCGCGGAGACGAGATCCGAAGGTGTGGCTCTCGCGAATCAATGACCCTCCGTCCGGTGATTGATGAGCCACTGGGGACTGACAACCCCGAGACCGAAGATGGGATCCCCGGTTCGTCGCCGGCGTTTGGTTGCAAACACGATCGCGGCAAAACCAACCGCCAGCCCACCGACGACGAAAAACATCAGCACGGGATCACAAGATACGCTCCGTACCGCGCGGCCGCAAGATCAAATTGCCGACTTCACGCATGTTGGTCGACCGCCCTTGAAGAGCGGCAAGAATTCCGCCTTCGTCCTTCGTCAACATGTTGCACTACGCTTACGGCGCTTTCTCGGCGGTACTGAGTTGGCTTCCCACGCTAATCCAATGCGGCTCGTTTGTGTTGTCGGCACTCGTCCCGAGGCCGTAAAGCTTGCGCCGCTTGTCCGCGAACTCCGCAACCATCCACACATTCATACCGACGTAATCAATTCGGGTCAGCACGGGGACGCCCCACCGAAGCTGCTTGAAGAATTAGGGGTACAGACCGATGAGGACTTGGGAACCGTGACATCGGCATCTCTATCCGAGATGGCGGCGTGGCTGGGCCGGAAACTGCGCGACTCGCGCCTGCTGCAACGGGCCGACCTCGTCGTCGTGCAGGGCGACACCACCACCGGAGTTGCGGCGGCCATGGTCGCTAGCCAACGTGGCATTCCCGTGGCCCACGTCGAGGCAGGGCTTCGGAGTGGTGATTTGCAAAGCCCGTATCCCGAGGAAGAGCATCGGCGGACAATTGCAACCCTCGCATCTTTGCACTTTGCCCCAACGGAGCACGCCGGAAGGAATCTGCGACGCGAAGGAATCTCCGCCGAGCGGATCGCCGTGACGGGCAACACAATCGTGGATGCGCTCGATTTGTTTCACGCGCCCGTGGATACCAGCGATTCGAACGCGAACGCCACACGTCGCACCGTGCTCATGACGCTTCACCGCCGAGAGTCCTGGGGATCGTTGCTGGCGTCGCTCTGTGACGTGGTGCGTGATGTCGTTCTCGAGCACCGCCATGCGCGCCTGGTCGTACCTGTCCATCCCAATCCCGTCGTCGCCACAACCGTGAAGGAGCGTCTTGGTGGCTGGCCGCGCATAGAACTCCTGCCGCCGTTGCCGTACCGCGCGTTCGTGCGACAGCTGCGTCTCGCCCAGTTGATCATCACCGATTCGGGCGGCGTTCAGGAGGAGGCGGTGACGCTCGGGAAGCGTGTGCTGATTCTCCGCAGCGTGAGTGACAGGCCGGAAGGCATCTGGGCAGGTATGGCGCGGCTTGATGGCGTCTCTCCGGCGGGTGTTCGTGCCGCACTGTACGAGGAACTGAATCGCCACTGGGAAGAGCGACCCTGTCGCGTCTACGGCGATGGACAGGCGGCACAACGCATCGTCGCCGCACTGGGACGATGGCGCGAGGGAAAGGATCCTTTGCTTCCTCCGGAGCTCGAATTCAGAAGCGAATGCCGAGCCTGACGCGCCCGTTCATATACCCGCATCGAAGCCAGCGGATCGTGCCGCTGAATCGGCTCAAGCTCGCCGGAGCCACGGCTCTGGCGTCAGCGCTGACGGCGTTCGTCTGGACATTCGGGACGCAGCTGATCAAAGCGCACAACGAGCTCGTACTTCGTCTATGCCGACAGATTCATCTGGCCGCATATCCGGAGGTCCGTTCCGAGTTCGGACGCCTGATCGAAATCGTCACGGTTGCGTCCGATCCGAATCCGCTGACACTGCGCTCGACGATCTCCGCCGCCGTGCTGCTCGCGGTGATCGGTCTTGTCGCGCGTGCCGTTCCTCTCGCCCGCGGATTGATGACATTTCTCGTGGCGATCGTCGTCTTCTCCGTGATGGGTGCACTGGCCGGCGCTCCCGCCTTGACGAGTGTCACGACGTTCGCGGCTGTCTGGGTGCAGACCCAGTTCCTCGTCTGGCTGCTCCTTCCGGCGGCGACGATGTGTCTGTTCGTGGTACTGCAACCGTCTCTGGCACGAGGCGCGGTATGGATGATCGGGATCGAGGCATTTGCTGTCGTCTGGTCGGCAGTCCGTTTCGTCGTGGTGCTCGGGGTCGGACACTACGCGGGCGTGATGCTGCTGCCCTTCGTCTGGTTCTCGTGGGGTCTCCTGACGGACGTGGTCTCCATCATTGCGTTCTACTCGTGGTCGATCCACCTGACGCTGGTGCTCTCGAAAGGTCGCTGATCCGATGATCATCGGACTCGTGACCGGCATGGCGATTGTCGTCCTCGCTTGTGCCGTTCTCATCCTCACCGCATACGCGATTCGCCACTATGCGCTCGCCATCAGACGCCTGGTTGCGGGCAACCCGCGCGATCCGTTCGAGCTGAGAGGATTCGTCATGCCGCGGGTGTCAGTGATCATCCCGATGCACAACGAGGAGCGCGTCGCAGCAGATGTCCTGAACGCGGTGATCGAAGCCGATTACGACCGGAATCTACTCGAGGTGATCGTCGTCAACGATCGGTCGAGCGATGCGACCGGCGCGATCCTGGACGATTTCGCGTCCCGGTATCCATTCATCTCGGTCATTCATCGCAAAGACGGCAAAGGCGGGAAGCCGCGGGCGCTCATCGAGGGCACGAGACGAGCCAAGGGAGAGGTGCTCCTTCTGTTCGACGCGGACTACGTGCCGGCCCGAACGACCCTGAAGGATTTGGTCGTGCCGTTCTGCGATCCGCAAGTCGGCGCCGTCATGGGACGCGTGATCCCAGGGAATGCCACGGCTTCCATGCTCGCAGCGTTGCTCGAGCTCGAGCGGGCAGCCGGCTATCAGGTTGGACAACAGGCGCGACACGAATTGCGGTTGACGCCGCAGTTCGGCGGAACCGTCGGAGGCGTTCGCGCAGCGGCACTGAAGGCGGTCGGCGGGTGGAATCCCGCCTCGCTGACCGAGGACACCGATCTCACGTACCGTCTGCTGATTGGTGGATGGAAGATCACGTATGTGAACCGCGCCGAATGCTACGAAGAGGCGCCGGAATCATGGCCGGCGCGGCGACGCCAGATCGCCAGGTGGGCGACCGGGCACACCGAATGTTTCCATCGCTTCTGGTACCCGATCATCCGCAGCTCCCGGCTGACGGTGCGTGAAAAATTCGACGCGGTCATCGTGCTCGGCTCCTACTTGACTGCTCCGGTCATCGTGGCCGGCTGGTGCGCGGCGGTGTGGCTGCTCCTGTTCTCCAACACCCCGATTGTGCTGCCGCTGTGGCTGGCGCTGACCTTTGTCGGTTTCCAGCTGTTTGGCAGCCAGGCGACGTTTGTCGAACTCGGGGCGGCTGCCCTCCTGGATCGCAACCGGTATCGTGTGCTCCTCCTCCCCGCGACAGTCCTCAGCTTTTTCGCGACAACGGTCGCCATCTGCGGTGCGCTGCTGCGGTACTACGGCAGCGGGCAAGGGTTACGCCGTGGCGCCGGACGCACGTGGGACAAGACCGAGCGCTTCCGCGTCAACGGAAACGGGTCGCACAACGGGGTCAATGGTGGGCACAACGGAACGGGCAATGGCTCGGCGGACCACACACGACGATGAATGAATTGTTGTTCGCGGCGTACTTCGGAGGTTGCGTGCTGGTGCTCTACGCCCAACTGTCACTCGTGGCTCGCGAGTATCGAGAGCTCTCCAATCGCCCGCCGACGTTCATCGACCAGCTGCATCTGAGACTCGAACGGTACTTCGGACTCTCGTTTCGCTCAAAGTTGATCGAGTGGCTGTACGCGGGCATGTGGCCATCGCTCGAACGAAGAGGGCCGTCGAGGAACGCCGACAGGATTTCGGTCAACACCGATGTCACGCTTCCGGCGGGTACGGCGACGGATGAGATCATCGTGACCCACAGCTTCGCGTGCGGCGCCGGCTGCAGCGTCACGCGCGAGGTGTATGTGGGTGGCGATTGCGACATCGGTCCTGGAAGCACCATCCAGGCGATGGCGGTCGATGGCAAGGTTGCGATCGGCCGTGGCACTCGAATCGTCCGATGGCTGGACGCCAAGGGAGATATCCGCGTCGAGCCAGGGTGCGGCATTTCCGGACGGATCACGTCCGCGAGCCACATCTCTCTCGCCCCTGGCGTGGAACTCAAGTCCGCGTTTGCGGCGCTTCTCTTCACCCAACCCAGGCGCGACTCGTCAGCACTTCCGTCCGCCGCCGTGTCTGAACCGGTTGTTCTCGACGCGCGGATCGACACGTGGCGCCGTGCCGGCGTGAACGGCGCGCGGCTCCGCCTGCTCAGCGAGGAGTGCATGGAACATAACGGAGATCTCGTACTGCCAGCCGTACGTCTCCGCATCTCCCTCGTCGTCAAAGGGTCGTTGAAGATCAGAGCAGGAAGCCACCTGGAGGGCGACGTGAAAGCCGTCGAGTCGATGTGGATCGGGCCTCATTCGGTCTGCGTCGGACATCTCACCGCCGGGCAACATGTGACGTTGGGCATCGGCACGACGTTCTCAGGTGTGATCTACGCGGAACGCTCGGTGCGCCTCGACGTGGGTTGCCGATCCGAGGGGGCGCAAGTGGCCGTTCATGGAGACACAACCGTGACCCTGGCTGATGCCGTATCAATCAGCGGGAAGGTTTCCGCCGGCGACCGCGTTGTAACCGTCTGACGTTCGCGGGATGCCGATAACCCTCTCGATTCTGTTCTTATTGCTGCCGGCACAATCCACTCCGCCGCCGGCAGCATCACCCTCGATGTCCGTGCGGACGTTGGAAGTGGGGGCCGCCCACGACATCGCCACACTGCAGCAGGATTGGGATCGCGTCGAGTCACGCCTGTGGTGGGCAGGGACATCGCGGGTGCGTCCGGTCCTCGGAGTGGCATCGCAAAGGCGCGCGAGCATCTGGCAGACACGCGGCGAAGTCGGCGCGTATTCAGACTGGTCATCCCGGTTCTACACCATCGAATCCTTCGGGTTGGCGACGCACGTAGCGCCCGCCGCGCAGTCGTACCCGTTGCTGCGCGGGGATGTCGTCGCGGTCTTCAAGGCGTCTGCAACAGCTCCGGTCTCGGCAACCACCGGATACGGCTATATGACCTTTGGAAATAGCCGAAGCGCCCAGCTTTACAGCGGCGGCGTCATGGCGACCACGGGCGTCACGATCACGCAGGTCACGATGTACGTCAACCGAACGCAACCAGGTGCACTGATGTCGGTTGCAGCGGTCGCTTCGTTGCAACGCGGGGCCGAAGGTACGGCGTGGTACGGGGGATCGTTCGGTGCCGGCCGCGAGCTCTACCGAATCGACCCAGCGGGCGCGGCGAATGCGGACTTCACATCAGTAACGTTCACAGGCTTCGCGCGCCGATGGCTCAGTCGTTCGACGGGCCTTCATGCTTCCGTCGAATACCAGCGGTTCGTGAACTCGTATCAGCGAGTGAGTCTTAGGGGACGCCTGTTCGTCGAGTTTTGAGGCTCGCGTCTAGGATGAACGCCTTAGTGTCGCCGGTTGGGCGAGCGGCGTCCTTCGCTCGAAGGGCGAATCGGCGGGGGTACCGGCGCCGGGGGTAGTGAGAGGTGTGCGTTGGGGATACAGGTCCGCCCATTTCCGTCGGCAATGCATGCAGCATCCCGTATGGATTTCCAACTCGTGCAAGCCTGCGGTATGTACGACGCATCGAATTCTGCGCCAAAAATTGAAAGGTTTCATGCCAAGTAGTGTCCGTCTTTGCAACGCACGTACCGGCGGATGAGCCGGCAAAAAACGTACGCGGAAGAATACGAGGGCTCTTCGCGAACCGAACGTGTTGCCCGAGGCGGTGGCTACTTGGACCGGTTCAAATCAGCTTTGGCCATCCGTGGCTTGGGCGCGGGCCACGAACGCAGGCACGAACTGCACGTCCAAAAAGAAATGGCCGTTCCGCCTGTGAGCACCTGTTCCTGCTTCACGAACGCCGAGTCGTGGCATCCGGGGCAAGGAGGCACCGTCGGCTGGGACTCGGTTGAAGCTGAAGGTTTTCGGATAAGACTCATGCGCGCACGCGATGTGCGCAGCCTACCACTTGCCGACGGGTCGGCGTTCGAAATTGTCGCGGGAAGACGGTTATCGTCACATTCACCATGACGAGCCAGACGCCGGCGTCCGCACCACCTTCGCATCCTCGTATCCTGGAACGTTCCATATGCCCGCGAGATCCGTTTCCGCCGGTTCGAGCGAGGTGTACGGACCCACAACCACTTGGAACCACGGGTGTTCTGAAGCGGAGGTAGCAATCTCCGTGGCTCGCGCCGCAAATCCCGCACCGATCAATTGCTCGACGAGCCGCTCCGCCCGTCCCGGGCCTTCAAATGCCGCGACTTGAATGATGTACGGACCAGAGCGCCCAGGTCGAGTGACGTCCTCGATAACGGGTGCGGCCGCCTGTTCCACCCGCGCGAATACGGGAGCGTGATACGGCGGCGGCGCCGGAATCAAGCCGGTGACATCGATGGATGCGTCGACGTTGAACGCAAGCCACCCACACAGGGCGGCACACATCGCCGCGCCCAGCCACATAGCGGCCAGTCTCCGGTGGGGTTGCCAGGCCGTGGAGTGTGTTGGCTCGTCTTCGCTGAGAAACTCGGCCAGGAAATTGTCGCGCTCTTCGGCGCCGGTCTCGCTGGTAGATGTTGCCGTTGATGCCGGCACCGGTATCACGGAGGTTGACGATGTCCGCGGTACACCGTCGCTTGTCGACGGATCAACCGGGGCCACCTCGTCATCGGACACCAACTCAAGGTCATCGACGGCTAGACGCACGAGGTTGGCGTCGATTTGATCTGCGCCTTTCACCCAGCCGTGATGCAGGGCGCGGTCGCAGATCCGGTTGATGACGCGCGGCACGCCACCGGACACCTCGGCAATGAGCTGAATGCACGATTCGTTGAATTCCACGCACCGTTCGCGCGACGAGGCGACGTCAAGACGATGGTTTATGTAGTGGCGGATCTCATGGAGGCCAAGAGGTGTCAGCTCGCATCGAACAGACACCCGCTGATCGACCTGCCGCATCTGCGGGAGCTTCAGGTTCGATCGCAGCTCGGGCTGGCCGACCAGAACAACCTGCAGCAGCTTCTCGCGACGCTCGAGGTCGGAAAGAATCCGGATCTCCTCGAGCAGCGGCAGCGACAGGTGCTGCGCTTCGTCAATCACGAGAACGGCGAACGCCTGGATCGGGACCAACGCATCCAGAAACTCGTACAGCGGGTAGGTCAACTCGGCCCGGGATGCACCAGCCAGCCGCCCCCCTCTCAGATCCGCCGTCGACATGACGCCAAAGTCCACGAGCAGCGTCTTGAGAAAGTCCTCTCGCGACGCGAACGGATCCGGGATGAACGTGCTGAAGGTCCGCCGATCGAGCTTGTCGAGCACCGCGCGACACAGCGTCGTCTTCCCTGTTCCGATGTCTCCCGTCAGCACGATCAGACCCTCGCGGCGCCTGATGCCGGCGTGCAAGCGTTCGAACGCGGATGCGTGCGCGGGACTCCGGTAGAGAAACTTCGGATCTGATGACAGGCTGAACGGCTTCTCGTTCAGGCCGTAGTCCGGCTCATATGTGAGCGACAAGGAGTCGCCGTCGATGCCTCGACGTCTGTCGGCGACTGGAATCAGGGACGCTTGGTGAGTCACGATTTCTTACTGACCTCGGCACTCATACATATCGGTCGATCCGACCCACAACTTCCCTCCTCGATCATCCGCCGGACTCTCCCTGCTCTCGGGCCAGCCCTGCGAGTCAGCCTGAACGCGCCGCCTCGTGAGCGGGCTGACAGCCAACCGCCACGCCAGCATTCCCAGATCGTCGTGCACAGTCAGTCTGTGGCAGTCTGGGTGTTTTCAACGACGCCGGCGTACCGAAACAGAGCAATCGCCATTAACTCGTTATCTGTGAAGGGCTTCCGTTATGAATCTAGGCAGTGGCTGTTACGTGCTGGCACACGTGCCCGCAGACACGCCTCTCAACGAGAACAGCTAAAACGATATCGCTCAATGTGATCCAGCTTCCCGCGAATAGTCGAGGTGGTTGGTCCGTGGGTTGCTCTGCCTTCGGGGACCATCAGAACGTGGTCTGGCGACCGGCGTCGGCCTCGTACAAATGCGATCGATTGCGCCGGACTTCTCGACGGCCGAATTGGGGGGACAGGCCTCTTTCTGGCAAGCGCACGCATGACGCTGGACTTCGCCTTTCATAACACCGCGGTCAACCGACTTGAGGCGCGCGCGGTCGTACAGAACAGTCGTGGGAACGGTGCGCTGCGGAAGCTCGGCGCCGCGCAGGAGGGCATTCTCCGCGGATCCCTGCTGACGGATGGGAAACACCTCGACCAGATTATGTGGTCGATCCTGAGGCAGGACTGGTATCAGACGAAAGCGGTGTGGAGCGCCGTGGGGGACTAGGCGCGGCCACTACGCACCGTCGTACGGATCGATAGGAGTGACTGCGGAACACGAACAAGAGCGACCTTCATCGATGGATTGATTCCTGCTTTGTAGATCGTTCGCGGGATCCTCATGAATCATGAACATCTCCGGACTTTCATGCCAACGTTACTCGTGGTCGATGACCAACGAACGCTCCGCGACGCGTTGGCGGCATTCCTCGAATCGGAAGGGTACGCCGTCGCCGACGCGACTAACGGCCGTGACGCGCTCGTCTACCTCGGTTCTGGTCAGCCCGTTCACATCATCATTGTCGACTTGGACATGCCCGTCATGGATGGCTGGGAGTTCTTACGGCGACGGAGATCTGATCGTATCTGGCGGACGATACCGACGTTTGTGATCACCGGCCTCAGCGACGCGGAACAGAAGCGCGAAGGACTCGGCGACGTCCGAGTATTCCAGAAGCCGCTGAACTATGAGGAGCTCCTGGGGGCGCTGCGCGCCGAGCTAGACGGGACGCAATCCGACACTCATTGACTCACGCGGGCCCGCCGCCCGCGCGAATGAGGACGTCATCGGGCAGGCATCAGTAGGAGAAGCCGATGCCGATGGAGCCGATGATCTTCTGCTGTTCGCCTCCGTTGAACGCCTCCGGCGTGTCGCCCAGCGACTGAAACTCGACCCCGCCATGCACGTTCCACGCGCCGTAGCTGGTGGTGCCGCCCAGTGGAATAGTCGCAATTGCCCCGAGGCTGAGGTAGCCGAAGGTGTGATCCACACCGGCCAGTTCGTAGTAATTGGCCAGACTGAGCCCCACCTTGATTGGGAACGTAAGGCCTAGCCGCCCGTCGGTCAACCCGGGCAAGACACCTATTTCGAGATAGGTGCCGCCCTTCAACCCCCCATCCGCCTGGCCAAACGCCGGGCTGGTGTCCAATTCGAATGCGACGAGACCGTACGGATTGAGTACCACGCCCGCGGGCGCGTAGCCGTCGTCCATGCCCACCCTGAATGAGAGTTCCTTTACTGTGCTGAATGAATTATTCGGACTGGTGTACGCGGTGTATGTGGTCCCCACGGTGAACCCGCCCGCGAGCCCGAGGTTCAGCGTCGAGTAGAAGTCACTTTCATACCAGAGCTTGCCGCTGGGCCCTTGTAAACCGGTGATGCCGGTGTTCAGGCTGTTCCAGGTGCCGATGTGGAGCGCCGCGTTCTTCACTCCCCCATCGCCGGAATAGAGGTCGATGCCGGCATCAGCGAGCGGCCACATGATGACCCGCGTGTCGTCCTGACGAAGACCACGAAACATGTACGCGTTCGAGAAATCGAAGCTTCCCGTCAAATGAATTCTTCCACCATTGGCACCGGCGGTGGCCTGCGCGGCTGCCTCCGATGCAAAGCACGCGACGAGAAGAACCACAGCAATTGATGAGAATCGGTAGGCTCGCGCTGACATCGACAACATCGACTGCCTCCAAGGATGTCTTGAAAATATCTCCACAGTACGTCTGGTGGCACTACACAGGAGCAGCGTCCTCACAATCCCAGAGCACCGACCGGCCAGTGGTCACTCGGATCACGACCCAAGAGACGTTAACCGGGGGCACACCCACCGTGCAAGTTGGTGCCCCTGTCTTCTGCGGTCCGTGTCTTGCGTATTCGGCGCATCGCGACTCGGACCCCGTTGTTCTCAATGCGGTGTCGAGGAGATTGTTATGTTGTCGAAGCAGACCAATGCGATGCGTGCGCCGCGCCTCGCCGTCGTCGTTGCAGCATTGGCGGCGGCCAGCTGCGGCCAGACCGAACCGACACCCACCGCTCCCACCACCGTACCAACCAGAGGCGTTCAGCCCCGGTCAGCAAGCAATCCAGCGCCTGCACCAACGCCCACGCCCGCGCCAACACCGGCGCCAGCACCGGCGCCAGGCACGGCGGTCGGAAGAATTCAGATCACGATTACCCCGAGTCCCGTTCCCTTCAGCGGACAACCCATCACAGACATCGCGAGCTGCAGGGACCGGCCGAACACCTGGTTCTACGATCAGGTCCTGAAAGAAGTTGGTGGGGCGGCCGTCACCGTCACCCAGCGCACCGACTCATTCGATGGCGCCAGCTCCGCACCCACAAATCCGGGTCTGCGCATCGCTGCGAATGGGTCCACGACGATTCGCACCCGTTGGTGCAGCGTGTCGGCGTCCGCCCATACGGCGCAGTCAAATTTCAGCGGCACGGACGCAAACGGAAAGGCGTGGAGCATCA
>Ga0105340_1000548_pt1 | contig 18059 bp, 24 predicted proteins | sample EasRivMeERMLT700_FD_89676 | JGI IMG/M metagenome (GOLD analysis project Ga0105340, IMG submission 89676) | Soil microbial communities from meander-bound floodplain in the East River, Colorado, USA - East River MetaG ERMLT700 | ecosystem: Environmental > Terrestrial > Soil > Floodplain | place...
AGATGCGGTATGTCCGAAGCAAAACCGTAGTCAGCGCCGAAGGCCCACTAGCTTCGTCGCTCGACAGCGAAGCTCGGTTGATCGGATCAAGCCGGTTTTGCGGAGGACATGCCGCGTCTCACAACGGCTTGTCAACGCGACGGGTCGAGCATTTACCGACAGGCGAGGCGAGGCTGTGGGACGAAGCCGCCTAAGAACAGCTAGTCAACCTATTGGGCGCGAAAGCGAACCGTCGGCCGCGCCCGGTCTGTCACCGTATCTACGCGCTCTTTGAAAACTGAAAACTCCGTCACCGTGAGACGTCGGCGCGTACGTTCTCTTGCTTCCGCCGTCGCATCTCGGCCAGCAGCCCGAGGCCGCCGGTGCCGAGCAGGAGGAGGAGCCAGGTGTGTCCTTGGTCGGGGACCGCCGTCGCCTCGACCACGAGGTTATCGATTTTGAAGTGCGTATTTCCGGACGGGTTCGGCACACCACTGAACACAACGGAGTTGACGTTGATCAACCCAGCAGCAAAGGTCTGAAAATCGGGCACTCCACCAGAGCCATCGTTGACTTGGTCGAGGATGAAGCTTGAGCCATTTGCCTGAATGGCGCTGGCCCAAACGATAGAACCCTGAGAATAGCTCTCGGCGCCGTCGAACGATAGCAACGAAAAGGTCCCTCCGCCAACACGCGTGAGCGTCATGGTCTGTGGCGCGCCCAAAAAAGGGAAACTCATCATGTCGGTGGTGCCATTGTCCGCACACGTTGGACTACAATCACTACTTGTGCCCTGAAAAAAAATTCCGGGTGGAGAGTTGGACTCGAAGAACAGCGCGTATCCGTCTTCGAAATATGTGCTACCAGAGGGCCAGAACGCTCTGGAAGAACCAAAGTCGATGGTGTCTGCTGTTGCGACAGCAGGCGTTGCGAGGAAGAGAAAGCCGAGCATCATCATCCGCCAACGACGTCGCACTAACCGCATGATCGAGGGCCCCTGACTAACCGAGACCAGGAGGATGGCTGGGGAGTGAATGACGATCCGCATGAAACCTCCTCATTTCCCCAAGCATTGGTGAACGGCAGACAGAAAGAAGCGGTTCGCAGCCGCGGCCGGCTCAGACAAACACTCGTGAGATTCGCAGAGTGCACACCGTGTGCCGTCTTAGATAAGCACGCTAACATATTACTAGCGAAGGAGTTAAGTAGTTTCACTACCACTGTTCTTAGGAGCAATCGTAAAGACTTCCGACACCCAGATACCTAGCTAAAAGATGAGGGTCCTTTGGAACGGGGGCGAGACCCCACGCTGAGTGGGCCTTCTGCCGCCGAGTGTCCTGCGATTATCAGGACAGAAGGTGAGACGCGGCACCTAGCAGCCCGTGTCAAGGATCAACTCGACCCGGCCTTCGGCCTCGACCTGACCACGGTTTTCCTTGGCCGCAGTGAAGCGTCAGAGCCGCGGTGAGACGCGGTATGTCCGAAGCAAAACCGTAGTCAGCGCCGAAGGCCCACTAGCTTCGTCGCTCGACAGCGAAGCTCGGTTGATCGGATCAAGCCGGTTTTGCGGAGGACATGCCGCGTCTCACTGCGGCTTGTCAACGCGACGGTCGAGCTCACGCTTCGGATCACAGCCCGGTGATCTCCGTGCCGAAGAACGCGAGCATCCGTCCGAAATACAGCACGAAAAACCAGGAGACCAACGAAGCCGCGCCAACGATCTTGAACGACCACGGCGTGTCGTCATCGGGCCCGATCGCCGCCAGCCGCTCCCCCATCGTCGTCTCGAACAGCATCGCGTTCGCGCCCGCGACGAGAATGAAGAACACCTTGGGCCACCAGGCCGCGTTTGAGGCGTACACAGTCGGCTGGGATACGAAGAAGAGGATGCCCGTAAGCAGGTTGATAGAGAAGCCGAACAGCGCCCAGGGCATGAACTTCTTCACCGCGTTGATCGGCACCCCGCGCAGCAGGCCGATGAGACGACAATCGAAGAACCCCGCAATGCCGACGACCAGGGACAGTCCGATGAAGTGCAGCGTCTCTAACATCGGCCACAGCCACTGGCTTTCGCGATTGACCCAGCGGGACACGGAGGTTGCTTCGAGCCAGTGATACAAGACGTCCATCGCGTCAGCGGTCAAGTCCGATCAACTGAGATTGATATACGCCATGAGTCGTCCGGCTGTGATCGCTCCCGCCCACAGTAGCAGTGACAGGATCGCGAGGACCTTCGCCCGTGGGGTGATTGGACGATCGTTCACATTCCCGCCGTCAAAGACCTCGCGCCGGATGCGAACGACCGTGAACAGCGCGAGCGCAATCAGCCCGAGCTTGACGTAGAAGACCTGCTGGACCACCTTCTCCGCGGCATGCGCGACAAACAGCAGCACGCCCGTGATGGCGTTCAACCAGAAGCCGAACCAGAGCGGCCGGAAGACACCCGTTAGTCTTGCGATAGGAACGTCCGGACCTACACCGAGCAGACGGAGGTCGATGACCGCGCTCGCACCGACGACCAGGCCCATCCCAACGGTGTGAAACGTAAGAATGCTGGGATAGGCCCAAATGGTGGGCGCCCCCGCGACCCACTGGGCGAAGGAGCTGTCTTCCAGCGCCCACATGAGCCGCATCATCGGGTCGCGATCACTCCGAACTTCTCTTGCGACGAACCGTTATCGTCCGAGTGGATCGTCGCCGTTGCCGCTCCAGATCTGGAGCGTCTTCCCGTCTGGGGTGAGAAACGACATGATGTGGCCGCGCGAAGAGCCGTTGCGTGCGAGCGCGATGCTGGCGGAGTAGGTTTCCCCGATCTGGAAGAAATCGCGTCCGCTCAAGCCGATCGCCCGGAACTGGCCTGGTCCGGCCCCGACGATCGTCCAATCCGTCACGGTCCCGTCCGCGTTCTTCACCTCCATGTGCCAGTTCACATGCGGGTTCACCCACATGACTCTTGTCATCACGCCCTTGATCGTCGTGACTTTCGTCTGATCGAACTCGGCCTGTGTCGCGTGATGAGCGAACGTCTGCGAACCCACGGAAAGCGCCGCGACGAACGCGACCAACGAGCAGAAACGTTTCATAGTCAATCTCCTATCCCCGTTCCTTCGTAGTCAGGTTTGCGCTGTCTGATTCTATGCACGGCGGATCCTCAATCTGCGTCGTCGGGTTGGTGTTCAACTGCAGCGTGCGGGGATTCATGGCCCACGGCTTCAGCAGAACATCCGGGTCATCCGCGGTCGCCTGGTACAGCAGCGTATTCCCCTGACGCGTCAGCCGTTCGATGACGCGCAATTTGTTGGTGTGAAAGTACCCCGGCCAGCCGAGCCACGTTTCGCTGTTGAAGCCCACGACGTCGACCACGAGTGTGTCGCCTTCCCAGTGTCCCACCGAGTCCCCAAGGTAGGTCTGGTCCATCGAGTTCACCGGATCGTGTGGCCGTCCGTCGATCGGGATGATGCGGTACTGGTTCTTCTCGCGATACAAAAAGACGACGTCCCTGGCTGTCTGCAGAATCCGAACGGGCGGCCCCATGCGCGGGACTCCGGCGGGCATGCAGTGGAAATTCGAGTCCTGCACGTTGCCGTTGACGTCCATGAAGTCGACTTTGTCCCAGTACTGGGGCTTGTAGAGCGGGAAGTTGGGACCGAAACGCTGCGAAATACCGCTGTCCCGCTCGCCGTTCACCGGGTTGCCCTTGCGATAGCGGCCCGCCAGTCGCAGGTTGCCTTTCTCATCGAACGGGCTGCCGTCGCGTGCGCCGCCCCCGCCCGCGCCGCCCCAGGCCCCGCTCAGATCGGGATGCCCGTCCGGGGTGCGCGGCGTCGGCACGTTCTGCGTCTGCGCCGGACCCGCGGCGCGTCCGCCGCTGCCGTTTTGGGCGGCGATAGACGAGGTCATCATCAGCGCGCCAACCGCCGCGGAGAGCACCGTGGCGCCGTAGCGAATCAACCGAGGTGCCATTCCTGATAGTCCTTTCTCAGAAACCGTCGCGCGTCCCTTCAGCGAGACGCAGCCTGAGCGGTGGAGCCGGCCTTCTCGACGTTCTCTGGAACCGGCATCACGACGTACGGGTTATACGTGTTCGTCTTTGAGATCGTCAGGTCGAGCACCGTGGCGCCGTCGCGCTTCTGGACGATATGGCGGGGGAACATCACGTCGCTGAGATAATCGGCGCCGTTCCAGTCGCCGTAGTCCGAGTAGGTCGTCGTGATGACCGACGTCCCCATCCGCGCCTCGACTTCACGGATGAAGTTTTTGTCGTCGATGGTTGCCTTGAGGGTGGCCCCGATGGATGCGATCGGAAACGTGAGCGTGGTGACGCCCCCCGCGGCGGCAACGTTCGCCGCGGCTCCGGCGGCAGTTGCAGCCTTGACGACGCCCTGCGGCAGCATCCATATCTGGAGGAGCCGAGCGTTGGCGATTCCCGCGGCGGGTGTGGGGTTTATCCCAGGCTGCGTTTCGTTCCAGGCGAACTTGTCGCTGACAACTTCCACCGCACGCTGCGACATCCCATCGGGCGCGGTGCGCGTGATATCGATGCGCATTCCCGGCACGTGAAAATTGACGCTGCCGGCATAGTTGGTAACCTTGAACACCTGCCCGGCCATCATCATCGTTCCGGTGCCCCAGTACCGCACGGTCGCAATCAAATCGGCTTCCCGCTCGGTGCGAAGCATCCCGAGCGCGTCAGCCGCGTTGTGCAAGACTGTTTTCAGTTCGGGAGTCCGCGAGGAGGTCTGCGGGGCGCTACCGGACGTCGATCCCCGGCCTTGTTGGGCCTCCATCATCACGGGGATCGCCAGCACGACGACGATTGCGACGGTTGCGGCTGTCAGTCGCATGCGTATCTCCTGATGCCTTGCCCGTTACTGGTCTCGTCTACAGAGGGTGCGGAAGTCGAGGCATTTTACTTGATCCCGAACCGAGCGACCACGACGACAGTTGCGCTCTCGTTGTGAATTCGTCACGCGAACCCTGCCCGCGCGTGATCGCCGGCTGTGAGGCGCGGCGTGTCCGGAGCAAAACCGGCCTGATCCGCGGAATGGCAAGTACATCGCGGAAGCAACCACGAAGAACACGAAAATCTCGAAGGCCACGAAAACCTGAAAAGGAATTCGTGACCTTCGCGCTTTTCGTGACCTTCGTGGTTAAGACCGTGCGTCTCACAGCGGGCAGATCGAGTTTGATCGCATCAGCCAACCCCCATATGCTCGTGAATAGATCAGGCTCACCGTGGAAGGGACAGCCGACACACTCGATCGAGGCCGGGACGCCTTCAGGCGAAATGCATGGCTAGATGCTCATGCGCATCTCTCGGCGGCCGACCGGGATAACGTTCTCGAGCCTGACGATCTCGAGCGGCTCGCGATGGCCGCGTACCTGGTCGGCAAGGACACCGACAGCGCCGATGCCTGGACGCGCGCGCATCAAGGGTTCCTGAGCCGGGGCGACGTGGAACGAGCCGCCCGGTGCGCGTTCTGGCTGGCGTTCGGACTCCTAAACCACGGCGAACGAGCTCGCGGTGGCGCCTGGATCGCCCGGGCACAACGGCTGCTCGACGATCCACAGCACGACTGCGTGGAGCAGGGCTATCTACTCCTGCCCGTGGCGCTGGAAAGCCTCATCAAAGGCGACGCCGCACGCGCGTACGCCACGTTTTGCCAGGCCGCCGAAATCGGCGACCGTTTTGGCGACCCGGACTTGATTGCCCTCGCGCGCCATAGCCGCGGCCGGGTCCTGATCCGCATGGGAGAGATTCGCAACGGCGTCACCCTGCTCGATGAGGCGATGGTCGCCGTCGAGGCCGGTGAACTATCTCCGATCGTCGTCGGGGACGTCTACTGCAGCGTCATCGAGGGGTGCCTGGAGGTCTTCGATTTTCGCCGGGCGCAGGAGTGGACGACCGCGTTGACGCACTGGTGTGAGTCTCAACCGGATCTCGTCCCGTACAGCGGTCAGTGTCTCGTGCGACGCGCCGAGATCCTGCAGCTGCACGGTGTGTGGCCGGACGCCGCAGAAGAAGCGCGGCGAGCGTGCGAGCGGTTCCTTCAAGGGCCTGACCAGCCGGCAACCGGTGCAGCCTTCTATCAGCGGGCTGAGCTCCACCGGCTGCGCGGCGAGTTCGGCGACGCTGAGGAGGCCTACCGGCAAGCCAGCCGCCATGGACGAAACCCACAGCCTGGTCTCGCGCAGCTGCGGCTGGCTCAAAATCAGATCGATGCCGCGGCGGCGGCGATTCGCCATGCAGTGGACGGAGCGCAGAACCGTACGACACGCTCCAGGCTCCTCCCCGCGCACGTCGAGATCATGCTTGCCGCACGCGACGTCCACGCTGCACACGTTGCCGCGGACGAACTGGCGGAGATCGCCCGCGATCTCGACGCGCCGCTCCTGCACGCAGTCGCCGCGCAAGCGCGCGGAGCCGTCCTTCTGGCGGAGGGTGACGCGCGAGCCGCGCTTACCGCGTTTCGCCAGGCGTGGACGGCTTGGCAGGAGATCGAGGTACCGTACGAAGCCGCGCGAGTGCGTGTCCTCACTGGACTTGCCTGCCGTGCGTTGGGAGACATCGATGCCGCAGAAATGGAAATCGACGCTGCGCGCTGGGTCTTTCAGCAGCTCGGCGCGGGACCCGACCTCGCCCGAGTGGAGGCGCTCGCTCGAACGGCCCCACCGAAAGCCCCGGGTGGTCTGAGCGCGCGCGAAGTGCAGGTGCTCCGCCTGGTCGCATCCGGCAAGACCAATCGCGCAATCGCCGCCGAGCTGTTCATCAGCGAGAGGACGGTAGAGCGGCACGTGAGCAATATCTTCATCAAACTCGATGTGTCGTCGCGAGCCGCGGCCACGGCCTACGCGTACGAACACCAGCTCGTCTGAACATTCCTCTGCGTGGAAATACCCATTCCGCCTTTTTGGTGGAATTGGGTGGTCCTGCCGATGCGCGGTCGCCTCGCGGGCTCCTATTCTCGGTCGTGAGAGCCAATCACAAACGTGACCGAGGAGGCTGCGATGAGCGGACACAGTAACTATCGTGAACGGCTGCTTGCCGGGATTCCCGTGACCGAGCGCGTCCTGCGGCTGGCCGGCGTGTCGACCGCCGTGCTGGAAGGCGGTTCGGGGCCACCGGTCGTCCTTCTGCACGGCCCCGGCGAGTTCGCGGGCAAGTGGATGCGAGTCATCCCGGATCTGGTCAAGACCCATCGCGTGATCGCCCCCGACCTGCCCGGCCATGGCATGTCGAACATCATTGACGGGCGGCTGGACGCCGATGGCATGCTCGCGTGGCTCGGCGGGTTAATCGAGCGCACCTGCCCGTCGCGGCCCGCGCTCGTGGGCCATGTGCTCGGAGGCGCCATCGCGGCTCGGTTCGGCGTCAATCAGGGTGACCGGCTCACCCGACTGGTGCTCGTAGACTCACTCGGCCTGGCTCCGTTCCGCCCCTCGCTGAGGTTCGCGCTCACCATGGTCGGCTTCCTGGCGCGACCCACCGAACGCACGTACACCCGCTTCATGCGGCGGTGCTCATTTGATCTCGCCGCCCTGCGCGAGCAGATGGGCGAGCGTTGGGAGCCGTTCGTCGCCTACAACCTTGACCTCGCCCGCTCCCCGAGCGCGAAGACCGCCGGCCGCCTGATGCGCCTGATCGGCCTGCCGCGGATCCAGCCAGACGACCTCGCGCGAATCCCTGTGCCTACTAGCCTGATCTGGGGACGGCACGATCGCGCAATCCGGCTGCGGATCGCCGAGACCGCGAGCGCCCGCTATGGATGGCCGCTGCATGTAATTGAGAACTGCGCCGACGACCCTCCACGCGATCAGCCTGAAGCATTCCTAGAGGCGCTACACGCTGCGCTCGGAACGTCGGTCAGGCAGGAGGTCGCCGTATGATCGCGACCGCCACCGAAATCGCCGGACTCGAGGGCGGGACGGTCAGCCTGACGCCCGAGCAACTCGACGACCTCCGCTCGCACGTGAAGGGCCCCCTGATGCGTGCGGGCGACACGGGCTGGGACGACGCCATTCTGATCTGGAACGGAATGGTTGCGAGAGTCCCTGCGCTCCTCCTCCAGCCGACCTCAGCGCACGACGTCGCCGCGGCCGTTCGGTTCGCGCGTGAACACCGTCTGTTAGTGAGCATCAAGGGCGGCGGGCACAACATCGCCGGAACGGCGATCGCCGCGCGCGGCCTGACGCTCGACATGTCCCGCATGCGCAACGTCACCGTAGATCCGGATGCCAGACTCGCGCACGTCGGACCGGGCTGCCGGCTCAAGGACGTGGACGGGGCGACGCAGGAACATGGGCTCGCGACCGTGCTCGGGTTCGTCTCCGAGGTCGGCGTCGCCGGCCTGACGCTTGGCGGCGGTCTCGGCTACCTGACCCGCCGCTTTGGCTGGACGGTCGACAACCTCGAGGAGGTCGAAATCGTCACCGCCAACGGAGAAATCCGCATCGCCAACCGCGACAAGAATCCCGACCTGTTCTGGGCGCTTCGCGGTGGTGGAGGCAACTTCGGCGTCGTCACCCGGTTCACGTTCCGCCTGCACGAGATCGGCCCGACCGTCTACGGCGGCCTCATCGCCTGGCCCTTCGAACGGGCCGACGAGATCCTCCGGGCCTACCGGACGATCACTAATGAAGCGCCACGGGAACTGTCCGCGTGGCTGATCTTCCTTCACGCCCCGCCGGCACCCTTCGTACCCGAAGAGTGGCACGGCAGGAAGATCTGCGCCATGGCCGTCTGCTACAGCGGCGACCTGCACGCGTCAACGGAGGCGCTCGGGCGGATCCGGGCGCTGGGCGATCCCGTGGTGGATCTGCTGGCGGCACAGCCCTACACGCAGGTGCAATCGTACCTGGATGACACAGAGCCCAAGGGCAATCACTACTACTGGAAGACCGAGTACGTCGCGGAGCTGACCGACGATCTGCTCTCGACCATGCGTGACCTGTTCGGCGAGTGTTCCATCCCGGGAGCGGAGCTAGGTTTCCTGCATCTGGGTGGGGCGCTCAACGAGCGCGACGCCAATGACGGGGCGGTCGGCAACCGGGACGCCCGCTTCGCAATGGGCACGAACGCCATGTGGGAGCCGGGCGAGCCCGGTGCGGACACATTTCCGCACTGGATCCGCAATGCGTGGGAGCGGTTGCGGCCCTTCTCGACCGGCGGCAACTACATCAACTTCCAGACTGCGGACGAAGATGAGACCCGCCTCCGGGCAACATACGGAGCCAACTTCAATCGCCTCGTCGCGATCAAGAAGAGATACGACCCGGACAACCTGTTCCGCGTGAACCGCAACATCCGCGTCGCGGGATCCTGAAATGTGCCGTTCTCGCGTGGAATGCTGACGGCCGAGCGGGTAGTGGGTTAGTTTGAACTGACTCGTGGCATTCCCGTGACATTCGCCTGAATCACGGCGATGTTCGACATGATGGCGTAGAGTTCTGCTCACGGCTCATCGTAACGTTGTCGTCAGACATCTCGCCTCCAACCGTCCAACGATGATCCCCCCGAACTCGACACTGTTCAAGATCGCGTGGGCTGATTACTTCACTGTGTCCGTCTCCGCCTGATGCAGTGCAGGCAGCACGCGCACACCAATCGCGTCAATCGCACGCATCATCTTCACCTGGGGCAGCGAAGCCGCGTTCATTTGAAACGAGACTCGGGACACGCCGCCCAACGCCTCGGCGTGCCGCAGAATCTTGTCGACCACTTCGTCCGGGCTGCCAATCAGCAGCGCCCCGTCCCGGCCTCGTTGCGCATCGAAACTCGCACGCGTCATCGCAGGCCACCCGCGTTCCTTCCCGATATCCGTCATCGCCTTGGCGTATCCCGGAAAGAAGGTGTCAGCCGCCTCCTGCGTGGTGTCTGCGACGTACCCGAGCATGTGGACGCCCACCTTGAGCTGCTCCGCCGAGTACCCGTGCTGCATCCCGGTCTTTCGATACAGATCGATCAGGGGCCGGAATCGCCGCGGCTCGCCGCCGATGATGGCCACCATCAACGGCAGCCCGAGTTGGCCCGCTCGGACGAATGATTGCGGCGTCCCGCCGACGCCGAGCCAGATCGGCATCGGATTCTGTACTGGCCGCGGATAGACGCCCTGGCCGGTCAGAGCTGGACGGTACTGTCCGGCCCAATGCACGTGCTCGTGCGCGCGAATGTTCAGGAGCAGATCGAGCTTCTCGGCAAAGAGCGCATCGTAGTCTTCCAGACGAAAGCCGAAGAGCGGGAACGCTTCGATGGACGAACCGCGGCCGACGATCATCTCGGCGCGGCCCCGTGACAACAGATCCAGGGTGGCGAAGTTCTGAAACGCACGCACCGGGTCCTCGGCGCTCAGCACGGTGACCGCGCTGGTCAGCCGGATGTGCTGGGTCCGTGCCGCCGCTGCGCCAAGGATGACCGCCGGCGCGGAATCCAGAAACTCACGACGATGATGTTCGCCGACCCCGAACGCGTCCAACCCGACCTCGTCGGCGTGTTCGATCTGCTGCACGAGTTGTCGCAGCCGCTCCGCCGGGTTCACGGCGCGGCTGTTCTCATCGAAGGCGGCGGCGAAACTGTCAATCCCAACCTGCATTCCGGGCGTCCTCAGAAAAAGATCGATCGATCGCGGACAAAGGCGCCGATCCAGAGCAGCACGATCGGAACGAAGGGATTAGCCTTCAGCGCGTCATGCGACAGCTCCGTGGCGATCGCCCCGGCGAAATAGCACGACGCGAGCACGAACCCGAGCTTCATCGTGGCGGGAACGACGAACAACGCCGCGAACGCAAGCTCCATCACGCCCAGCAGCCGGACGTGCCGTCCGACGCCGAGCGCCGTCATCGTCTCCAGGATCTTCGGATTGCTCGTCAATTTCAGCACACCGGACAGCCCAATCAGCAGCGCCGGAATCCATGTCGCCAGAAGTTGAATCAGCATGCGTGGCTCCTTCAGCGGTTACTCTTGTATACCTAGGTATCGTGGAATACCATGGTCGGAGCCGCAAGACGGCACTTTTTTCTGCGCTAGTTACCTGGAGGGAACCGTATGGCGCGACGAGCTTCTGCGCCCGCAACGCTGACGGCGCATCACGACTGCGAGTTTCGTGAAGTGCTGGACCGGGTCGGCGACAAGTGGACCCTGCTCGTCATCGCCATGCTCGAGCAGAGGCCGACGCCGCGAGCCAGGTTTTCGGAGTTGAAGCGAAGTATTCCTGGCATCTCCCAGCGGATGTTGACGGCGACGCTGCGAAGCCTCGAGCGCGACGGCCTGCTCACGCGTCACGTCTATGCCGAGGTGCCGCCTCGGGTCGAGTACGCGCTCACGCCACTGGGCAAGCAGTTCATGCAGCCGGTCCGCGGGCTGGTGACCTGGCTGCAGACGCACTGGTCGACAATCAGAGCGGCGCGCGAGAAATTCGACGGACAGTCGCCGAGTCGCAAGGCCTCCTAAGGCTTCTCACGTTAGACGTACGCGGAATTAGCTTTTGTGGACGACCTCAAATGAATATCCGTCTGGGTCGAACACATCAGCGGCGTAGTATCCCGGATAGTATTCCAGTCGGGCGCGGGGCGAAATGTTGTCCCTGGCGCCGGCGGACATTGCGGCTTTGTAGAATTCGTCGACCTTCTTCTCATTTTCTGCCGCGAACCCCCAATGAATAGCCGCTGGATCGGGCTTCCCTTGCTTTATCCAGAAGAACGCTCTTTTGCCATCACCAAATCCCCACAGATCAGGATGACCATCTTCGCCCGTATACGGCATGACGAACTTGATATGAAGCGGCTTCAAAGCCGCCTTATTGAAGGCCAACGAACGTTCGACATCGCTGACAGTCAGAATCATGTGGTCGAGCATTGTTCTCTTTCAAATCACAAGGGCTTCAACGGCCCTTTCACCATTGGGCATGACCTTCTGCGCGGCGGGAGAGTCGCCGTTGGGTGGGCGTGGCGGCACTCCTCCAGCGGGATTCAGATCCATCACCAAACCCGCGGTGGGTCTTCGACCAAGTGGAACAGTCGGTTGTTCTCCAAGAGTGCCACCGACCCGACTCCTCCGACGTGATCTGGCGCGGGATCAACGACGACGAGCAGCGAGTGGCGGTGGGCCGTTGTTAAACCTCCGGCCTGCTGTGTGTTTCACAATCGGTGGCGTTGCGAATACACAATCGCAATGACGAGGATCACCACGATGACGAGGAACTGGGGCAGTCCGACCCTTGTGAACATGGGGATAATCCTCTCGCTTCGCTATTTCACCTCGGCGCGACTACACACGTTCGAGCATCTGCGGTGCCGACCGAGGTTGCAGAACGGAATCGGTTGCGAACTCCTCGGCTTACGGATAATCGGTAGACCGAATCCGTTCAGCCGCCTTCGCGAGATCGTAATGAGTATGTCGTAGTTCCACAGCAGGTCCGAGGAGCAACCAATCAGCACCGGGATCTCCGAACGGCATCGACAGTATGCTAACTGCGAGATGGCCCTAATGTTTCCTATCGTCCTTCTCGATGAGCCAGTCGTCACACCCCTCGGAAAGCTCGCCGGATGGTTCGTTGCCAACGGCGAGTTCTCCGCGGGTTCGTTCTCGTTTTTGAAGAGGACTTAGGCTCATCGTAAGATGCCACGCGATCGCCAACATGAATGCTCAGGTACTCGCATGGTCCCGAGCGATCAATCGGCCCCGCCTGGCGATCGCGCTCCTGGTGTTCGCGCTCGCCCTGGCGATTCGGATACACGGCATCAGCCAGCACTTCTGGCTGCTCGCCGATCAGATTCGCGACTGGGCGATCGCGCTGCGGCCGTTTTCTGAGTTGCCTCTGGTTGGCCCGCCCACGCACGTCGGGGGCTACACCATCGGCCCGGCGTTCTACTGGATTCTCTGGACGCTGCGCGTGCTCTTCGGTCCGTGGTTCGACAATCTGCCGCACGCCGGCGGAATTGGCCAGGCGGCGCTGCAGTCGCTGGCCGACGCGCTTTTGCTCGTCGCGATCTGGAAGCGGACCGGCTCGCCGTGGATCGCGCTCGCAACGATCGTCATCGTCGCAACTGCCGCCTTCGATGTGAGTCTCGCGGCGCTCGTGTGGAATCCACCGATGGGCGCGGCGCTTGCGAAGCTGGCGATCGCCGCCGTGCTCGCCGACTGGCACCGTGGATCGATCGTTCGTGCTGCCATCACGGCCGCGATCGCCTGGAGCGCTGTCCACGCGTATACGGGCGCAATCTTCGTCGTGCTCGGCGTGTTCACGGCGATGCTGATCGACCCGTTCCTTCGAGGCGATCGAACCGTCGCGGCACGCAATGCGGCGGTTATCGCGGTTGCGGTTCTGCTGCTTCAACTGCCCCTCGTCGTCTTTCAGCTCACGAAACCCCGCGACGCGGCCATGGGTGCGGTCACTGACAGCCTGAGCCGCGTGCTGTCTGGAGAAAGCCCGCCGGAGTTGCTGAAAAGTCTGAATGGCTTCGTGCACGCCGTTCAGGTGATCGAGTTCATGCCAGGGTCGCTGCCGGGACTTGGATGGCTGCTGCTGATCTTCAGCGGTATTGTCTCGGTGCGTTACCTGAACGATCCAGCGCTCCTGTCTGTGACGGTCTTGCCTCAACTGGCGGCCATCGCCGGTTACTCGCTGTTCCTTGAAGATCTTGACGCCTACTATTACCTGTCGCTCATGCCGGCAACTGTACTGACGTTCGTGCTGGCGGTGACGGCGATGCCATCTGCGCGGTTCGCGCGCGCCACTGCCGTCGTCACGCTCGTCGTTGCTCTGGCCTTCGTTCCCACCCGTCTTCGCAATGCGGCGACGATGTTTCAGATGCCGCAGTACCGGATTCTGGTTGACGCGTCGCGGAAGGTCAGACATTTCGGGCAACCGATGCAGCAGATCCGGACCGACTTCGCGCTCCCGCCGTCGAGCAACGCCGAGTTTCTGTTCGAAGTCCTCGGCGGCACCATCGATCGACGCGCGCCCTGGATCTGCGTGATTCGCGCCAACGGCGACGTGACGTTCAGCCAGGTTCCCGTGTCATGAGGACCCGGCGCCTGCTGATCCCCGTCCCTTTGGGGCCGGATGTCCGCGTATTTCCAGATGAAACCGGACTTCGGTCCCCTACGGGATAAGGGTTTCCGAAACCACGTCCACATTTTGTGCAGCGACGATCAACGGTGCTTTCGCCATCGTCACCTCGGCGTTTGTGGATTCGATTGAGAAATCAACCTCACTCCGAGGCCGAGTGCGAACCTCGACGTTGCCGTGAAATTCAACTCGACCCTCCTGAGCGGACCGAACTGGGGGCTGATCGGAGTAAATACTGAGATACACGCCAACGGGTATCTCAAGGGTCGTCACAACGTTGCCATTCCGCCGAATCGTGACACGGTGCGCTCGCGCATACGAGGAGAAGTATTTTTCGGGCAACTGCGGCACTTGGGCTTCCAACGATCTCGACATTGTCACCAGCAGGACGAGAACCACGATGGTGCCGCCGACCGCAAGGATTAGCCGTGTTCGCACCATGTTTACCTCCTGAGGCCGTTTTACTTACCGCATGGCTACGCGGTCAATCGCGTGCTCGTCGGACTCGGCAGGGAGTATCCGGCTCAGCTTTTGCTTTTTGGATATCTTTCACCCGAAATTGCACACAATTGCGAATCAAGATTACAAAACTCCTTCAGGGGAGTATTGATGGAATACAACTGAGTCGCTTCGAAACCGGTCGCACCTACGACGTGGGGACGACGCTGGGCAACTGCCTGCTGTCGATGGGTGCGGGGGTGCCTGTGGATGACGAGCATCATGTGCAGGGACTTCGGCTGGACGAAGTTGCCACGTTACTGTTCAAGCCCAACACGGTTTCGGATGCTGCCGAGGACCGGCCGAAGCGAGTAAAGCGGAAACGCAAGCGCGGACCACACGTCAAGGGGTAGCTCCGACACAGGAACTGCTCTGAGTCCACGAATCGCTAGCGTCCCTTCCCCCGCGCCCGCAGACATCGCTCAACGGCCTCCACCAACGCCTCGGGCGAAATCGGCTTCCGCAAGATGCAGGCGAAGTCCTTTGGGTTCAGTTCGCCAAGAGTGCCAGTCACAACCACAATCGGGATGTCTCGTGTCTCGGTGTGCGATGCGATCTCGCGCTGCACATCGAGTCCACCCAGGCGTGGCAATTCGATGTCGAGAACGACGGCGTGCGGTGCGTTTGCCTCGATATGGCGTAACGCATCAACACCATCTTCCACCGCCGCGACGTTATAACCGGCGATCATCAGGGACATGCGGTAGAGGAAGCGCAGTTGTGGATCGTCTTCAACGACCAGAATCGTCGCGCGATGTGCCGGGGGAAGCACACCGCAGTGTGGATCGCGATTCGTTCCGTCCTCAAGCTGAACCCTGATTTCATTGGATGAGTTTAGGTTAGAACGAACACTGATATGCTCCCGTTCCAGTTCCCCTCATGGCTGCTGTCGAACCGCCGTCACCGACCGTTCGCTGCACGCACTTCCGCATCATCGCTCACCCCTCGACCCGGTTCTCAAAACTGTCGGTAAATTTACGGACACTCATCGTTCTCCGTTTTGCCGTCGTTAGATGTGCAATTCCGAACATCGCGGCATCTCACCGGAAATGTAGGCTGCTGCCATACTCCTGGCGTAGGTATTTGCCTATCGTATGTAGGGCTCAACGCCGATAAGGTGGACTCATGCAAGTGCTCTGGCGGCTGTGTTCTCCCTCCAGCGGTGAGTTAACTGAGTGCCAAGTTATCGACCGCCGACCCCTTTTCCCTGAAGTGCGGCTCGTTCACGTCGAGCGCGGTGTCACCCTCGCTTCGGGTTCGTTCACGGGAATCCAAGCAGCCGTGAACGCGGCCGCAGTCCTCGGGGCGGCGCTCCGCGCCGATGGCTGGCTCCACTTCCTCTAGCGATAACCGCTATCGCAAGACCGCAATCTCCCGAAATCCCTTCGCCAGTAGCGTAAGCTTCCCCGCATCGGCCTTCTCAGCGACACGTTCATCCGCGTCATCCTGCCAACGGCGAAACGTTGGCGGCCGCAGAATCAATAACTCGCAATTCGCGAAGCTCAGTGAGCGGATAATCGTCCCGCGACTCTTAGTCGCGTTGAAGGAGACGCCAAAATGATTGTCATACGCAACGTGTTCCGTTTGAAGTTCGGGAAGGCGAAAGAAGCTGTCGCCCTCATGAAGCAAGGAGTAGAGATTCAGAAAAAGGCGTTGACTGGGGTCGAGTTTTCGACCCGTGTCCTCACGGATGTCACCGGACCGTTCTATACGCTGGTGCTTGAACTAACCGTGCCGAATTTCGGCGCATTTGAAGCCACCGCCCCGCGCCTTTTCGGCGACAAGGATTTTCAGGCGAACTACCAAAAGATGTCAGACTTGGTCGAGTCCGGCTATCGCGAGGTGTTCACGATAGTCGAATAGAGAGGCATTTCTTCTCATCAGTCGTGAGGCGATCCCGTTATGGGGTTGCCTCACACATGAGCCTATGCGGCCAGCCTGCAAACCTTCTGGATCGTTGCCGTCGAGCACCCGACACGTTTCGCGGCATCACGCACCGAAAGGCCGGCGCATTCACCGAACCAAGACGCTGAGGGTTGCCTCGTCAGCCACCTCAATGGTCCGCGATAAGAGCAACGACGAGCCCGCCGACGGCCCCAATCCCGGCACCAAACAAACCGAATACCTTCGCGCCGCGAGGGCGACCCCCTCCGCAATCGGAACTACAGTACGCGGCTCCATATGCCGCGCCAATCCCTCCGCCTATTGCAGCACCGATTACAACCGTTTTCAGTTTGCTCAGCTTTTTTTCAGGTTGTGACGCCGACCCGGTTTGAGGTTGTGCGTGTAGATTCACTGCCTCGCGCTTGGCCGCCGCGATCAGTTGATCCGTCAAGGTGATGCCGCGAGACGCGGCAGCACTCGATGGGGCTGCGAGGACGATCACGAACACCCCACACACAACGATGACAAGCGAAATAATCCTCTTCATCGGGCCTCACGAAATTTACTGGCGCTCTCGGCGTACGATGTCCACTGTCGCACGGCGCTGCACGACATTACCCCGCCGACCGAGGCGTGTGATGTTCAATCCAACACAGCCGTGGGCCGTGGTGTTCAAGGAATCAGACGATGAGCAAAAAGCCGACGCCGAGCGAAGCCGACCTCATCGCCGCCGCACGCAAGCGATTGCAGGAGATGGGGCCAGGTGCGCTCAACCGTCTAGAGGAATTGCCAAACCAGACGAAGCACAAGACGGTCGCCAAGAAAACCAAGCGCCTCTTGGACAAGCACAAGGGTAAGAAATGAATGGGACACGTCAACGCGATTGGTCGGTGTTTCCAGTTTGGATCACCGACGCGCCGACGATGGAGTACGCGAAGGTGCGGGCGCTGGATGGTGCGCTCGGCATCGGCAGGCGGGTGCAGGTTCAACGAGGTCAACGTGAGTGGCTATCTGGGCGTGTGGTCGAACATCCGGAGGGTCTAGACGGTCACGGCGGTGGCACGATATGGATCGCCATTGACGCGGGGCACTGATCCATCCCAACCAAACACCCGTTGATCGAGTTCTCCTCGCCTGCCAGTACCGCGACATTGGGCGCTATGAATCGGGCTTGGTCTTCAACTCCGCGTCGTGTTCTTTGAGGAACGCCCGAATCTCGTCGGCCATGGCGAGGACTTTCGTCCACTGCTCCTTGTAGAGCGTGACGGGAATGCTCGCCCTGATGGTCCTGCGCCTGTGGCGTGGGCCGTCACGATGAACATCCTGATGGTGTTGACAGCCACGGTGGCGCAACGGTGTGGATCACGCTCACTTCGGATTCTTCAACCACTCCTCGGCCTTCGACCTGAATCTCCGCATTGCAGCGGTCCCTGTGGCGAACCAGAACTCTAGTCGGTTGATTGTTGTAGATCCCCTTAATGCCTGTCCGATTCGAGTACGGTTTTTGCGTTCAGTTGCAAAAGCGGATGTGAAGGTGATCGACGAACTGAAACGCATTGACGCGGCGGCGCGCGTGACGCGATTGTTCGCACCTGCGCTCCAACCGCTGTCGGACACTCATGTCATCCAATG
>Ga0105340_1000552_pt1 | contig 18004 bp, 42 predicted proteins | sample EasRivMeERMLT700_FD_89676 | JGI IMG/M metagenome (GOLD analysis project Ga0105340, IMG submission 89676) | Soil microbial communities from meander-bound floodplain in the East River, Colorado, USA - East River MetaG ERMLT700 | ecosystem: Environmental > Terrestrial > Soil > Floodplain | place...
GAGTTATAAAGCTCAGCTCTAATGCCGAACCTAAACCCAAATCAAATGGATAGTTGCAGAATCAACCAAACATTAGACCGAAGAAAGCCGCCGCCTATTACTGATAAGCGACGGCCCTCTACGTTAGCATTAGGTGGATATTACCCGACTAGACTCCACGCATAGCCATTAATCTTTGGGTACGTACACCCGTAGTTCTCATAGAAGTTACGCTCAACGGTGTCATTAGCACCATAGATGTACCAGCCCCACGGCGAGGGCGGAAGTCCGCCAGCCCATGCATTATTCTTCGCTGAACAAATGGTGTCTACATAACCCCATTGACCAGAAAGAACGGCGAACGGGCCGCGATGCCATGAGCCATTCTCTAGCATCCAAGTGTAACAGTTAGTAGCCGTACAGCCTGAATAATGGACGTGTGGTTGTCCACCAGAATGAGCGTTTGCCGGTGCAACGCTACCAAACACTAGAGCAACTGCTAGAGCTATTACGGCTATTGCCTTCTTCATGCGGTCACCATTGCTTTCGCTAGGGAGTAGGCATCGTTTACGTTTACGTCTACATTCTGAATGATGAGGATGATTAACAGGATCACCGCTAGTACGGCGATCAATACCCAAAGCCAACTAGGCATTGGGTGCGCTCTTATCTACGTTCTTCTTCATCACTACCCCAACGAAAGCGAGAACTACCGTAAGCAGAATGCCCCACTCCCCCTCGGTTACTGTTCCATCGTCAACAACGGTTTGGACACCCACTACAAGGGCGCCTAAACCGGCGATGATTCCCTTCCAATAGTTACTAACGTTCATGGTGAATCCCTTTCTTCTTTCATCGTTACGACTTCTGCTTCTGCGCTATCCACTCTTTCTACCAACAAATCGTGTTGATTGTTGACGATAACGTGAGTGGACTTCGTAATCTTATGGGTACTGTACGCTACCAGAGCACCAACGATAGATGTAATGAGGGCGGCGACGGCCGTGATCAGAATGGCTAGGGCTATGGCACTCTGGATGACCATTTAGCCTTTGCCCTTCTTCTTAACCCGATGTACCGGCCCCCTACCTAGTCGCATGCCGGGAGTAAGTAGATATGTCTTACCGCTACTAGCTTTCTGGAAGAATGCACTACGCTTCTTCTTTGGCACTTAACAACCTCCTAACGTGATCCTCTGCCGCTTTCTTAGCTCTCGGCAATTGGATATACGGGCCGTATTTACCAACCAATCCCCCACCATCATAAATAGAAATACGGTACCGGGTACGATTTGACACTAAACCAATCTCTACCCGCACGCCCTCTTTCTCTGCTCTAACGATATGGTCGGACCCTACACTCCAACGCATTAAACCCACTTGACCCGATTAGATGCAAGGTGGTCAATAAGCTTCCACGTTTCAAAACCGCAGAAACCCTGGAAAGCCTCTACCGCCAACGCTCGATTATGTCCGTCCAAGTTGAAGTGAGCGTTAATGTTACGTACCGCCGTTCGGCAAGCTTCCGTGAATACGCCAGGATCAAGCGAGGGTAAATCCATCTTCTGCTTAGCTTTGAAGTGGCATACCTGAGCGAAATATAGCACCGTAGAACGCAGCGGGAACGTAGCAGGCGCATAGCCAGTACCCACAACTAGAGCGGGCTTGTTCGGATTCAGAGGGAACAAACCCCACTTATCGAGATACGGGTTATATTCAATGGGCGGCTTACCGTCATTCCAGATATGCAAGCCGGGCGAACGAGTAGCAAAGTTACGGCTAGCCGGGATTTCTACCGGCTGAATATGCCAGCACTCGCCCTTGTAATGGCACATATGCCGCAGATCGAAGCGGCGGATATTGTCATTAAACCAGGTCCCTCGGAACGTAGGTTCAGGAACCATATCGCAAGCGAGAGCATTGATATCATGTACGCCGTCCGGCTTACTGCGGCCGTCTGGCATAAAGCCTTCATGGTATGAGTTGCCGGGAGTAACAAAGAGACCGCCCCTAGTTGGCTGAATTCGCCAGCCAGTGCCAATTCCTAGCGGAATATGTGCGGCATACGCAGCTTGCATAAAGGCAAAGACACGGCGACGGAATTCCGGGTGAAGTCGGCTAACTGTCTTTCGTGCTGCTACTGCTTCCAAGGTTCGCATATCCCCCATGCCTTGCGGGGAACCACTGTAACCATTGGGGTACATTGCTACCATTGCATTCTCCTTTGTTAGCTTACCCTCGGCTTGTATCTGCTGCGGTTACTGTAATAATATAGGACGTCCATGCTACCGCTCCAACGTTATTGTTCACTAGACGGATGGTGGTTAGATGGGTAGGCAAAGATGTACGGAATCTAATACCAGCATTGTTAGGTATACCGCTATAGGCGGCGGTTAGATTCTGGATATCGTATTCGGTACCGGCCCAGCCTATTCGGACGTTACCGTTAGGCGCTGCTGCTGCTGCCACTCTTACGGTTATGTCTACGTCGCCGCCGTATGGAATAGCCAATGGGTGAAAGGCGGTAGCTGCGCCAATAGCAACCGCTCCCCCGATTACTAGCAATAGACCTTGATTGCTGAGGTTCGGCCAATCGTTAGTTAGTATCTCATACCTCGGCTTCTCGACGTAGTTAGTGGAGAGTGCGTACCGTATCTCTACCCGGTTGCCGCCGAATGCGGTCATGCTATGGCGGATACGGAAGTACGGCGAGCGCAGAGGTATCGTTACTCCCATTGGAGCAGTGCCACTAGCTAGCCTATCCCACGACCAATAATCCGACCATAGCTGATTAGTGAAGTTGTCGCTGTCTGTCTTAGTGGGAAAGAACACTACTTGAAGCGATAGAGGATAATTACCCACTGCCAGGAACGCCCATGCAAAGTTAATGACTACCGAGCTAAATAGGCTACCGTCGATTGTTCCCGAATCGCTATTAGCGTCTGACGAGATAACCGCCGGAAAGAATTGCTGTCTATTTAATGCTGCCGCAGCGATCGCAACCGGATTAGGTTGCCAATCGTTAATGTCATAAGACAGGATGATTTCGGCTTCGCCAGTATCGGTAGACAGAGTATCGTCGCCAAGGATTAGGTAGAGGCTACCGTCCCTGCTCCATCCTATAGACGTACCAGGATAGAGCACCGTACCTTGACCGGGTGCCATACCAGGGTTATCGCTAATCCATACTGTAGCCTTCGCAGAGTTATTAATGATTCGGTAGGGTGGCGTATAGCTCCCGCCGCTTACGATATTCGACCCTACCGTTAGGACGACTGACTGTTGATTCTGGCTAACTGTCATCTAAAGAACCCCGCTATAGAACCCATTACCGGCGAAATTACGCCATTGCCTCCTGCCATAACCGCTGCTATATAGCTATTGGTTACTCGCAGACCTACCGCCAATGTCTGCCAACCACTGTCTAACACTTGATTAGCGACCGCAATCCCAACACTTGCAACGTTCGTCCAATCGCCAGTAACAAACGTCGTAGTTGGGTTAATAGCGGATACCGCAAGCGTAACAGTAGAACCGGCGAATCCGGCAGTAGCCATTTTCCGAGCTATCAACCGGCATTGCGTACAAGTGTCTAAATCCGCCTTAGACGTATATCGTAGCGACGCTCCTAGAAAGTCCCTAGCTGCTGCCATACTCGTAAGCGTGAGGTTCGCCGATGCATCGGATACGAAAGGGATAGTAATTACGCCAGGTGTACCGGGAGCGCCGTTAGTACCGTCCGTACCGTCCGTGCCATCCGCACCGGGTAACCCCATTAGGTTGACGCCAGTAACTCCCCAAACCCCGCCCGCCTTTGTCCATACATCGCCGTTATCTTCTAAGTAGAAATCGCCATCCGTACCGAGGGCGGGATTAGGCGCACCAGTACCAGCAAACCAAAGTGCCCCACCAGTACCGCCGCTAGATGGAAAGGCAACCTTGGCGGCATTAGTGAGAGACACCTTTAATCGAATTCTTCTTGAATGTCGATAACGGTAGCTGCTACATCGGTAATAGCGTAAAGTTCCTCGGAGGTTCTAATCGTACGAGAACCGACAATGGCTACCGTATTAAGTCCTCGGATTACCGGGGAAGCTTCACGGCTAATAGCGATAGGCCCGCCTGCTACTACCGTAATAACCGCATCGCCTCTCATCGGCTTATCGTCCAGAATCCGAACGGCGACACCCGGAATAAGGTTATAGGTGCGGAGGTTGACTTGACGAGAGTAGTTTGTAGATACCCTACTAACTTCCCTATCCTGCTGCGTCTGGTACTCCTGTTCTTGCTTTACCTGAGCCGATGCCTGCCGCTGTTCTTCATTCATAGCCTCAGCTTCGTGCCCACGCTCAGGAGTAACCGACTGCGTACCTTGCGTAATTGAATCTACCAAACCCTGGGTGGGGTCGGTTTCGCTAATATCTAGATGGTCGCTATCCTCGTATGAGTGAAGGTCTGGATCGCTCATGCTGCTGCACTTCCTCCCTTTGTTGCCGCCAACATTGCACCCGATTGTACGTCTTTCACGTCTACCCCTTGGAATGCCATAATGCCTACAATCAATAGACCTACACCTAGCGCAGCGATGCCCGCCCGCTTCCAGAATTCGACATTAGTTACCATGCGTACCGTAGCTCCCAATAGGTCGATAGCAGGCAAGCCGGGTACGTCCACTCCACCGGCTTTCAATACGTCTGTAACGTTCGATAGCCCGCCACCAGGTACAAGGGCGGTAGTTCCATCTGATTTAGGGTTAGCCTTCAATACGTCATCTGCCTTAGACTTCCAGCTACCGGAAGTGTAAACGCTCCACGGCGTCCAATTCGTCCAGTTTGAGCTAATGCGCTTAGCGTGAACGGTTGCCTTTACCGGATCGAAAGCATCAGCATCGGAAACGTCCTTATGCCAATAGGAGTTAATCTGCCAGATACCCCGATCCTTACTCCCCTTAGCCGGGCCGCTACCGCCGACTACGTTAATAGCGTCAGTCTTTCCGCCCGATTCGGCTAGGACTACAGCGGTACCGATTAACGCTTGATCCCCGCTAGCACCATTCTTGATAAGGAGAGTCCAAATATCCTGAATGGAGAGAGTAGCCATTAGCTACCGCCGAGGAACATTTGCAGCATCGGATTATTAGAAATCGACGCTTGGAAGCCTTCCAGCATTTCCTCTACCTGCCGCTTATAATCGACCAATTCGTTAAGCTGATTCTGCATATTGTTAAGCCTAAACATAAGGAGTTCCTCAAACGTGCCGGTCTGTGAGAAACTGCCTTCTTCGGTTTCCTCTACAATTTCTAGTCCTTCGTGCTCCATTATGATTTCCTTTCTACGTGTTCGTTAGTGCTATTCAATACCATATGATGCCATGCCGATACGATAAGGAACGTACCGAACAAGGCGACTAGCGGATACCAGGAATGCGAGATTAGAGACGTAAGCGTGCCCGCTAATACCGCCGTACCGCCGACGATTATATCGGCATCCATAAGCTGCTGACGGCCGGTTACATCGCTTGTATCACGGCTACGCAAACCCTGCAAGGAAGGCCCTAGCGAACCGTAAGCAGACGGTACCGCTAGGATTCCTCCCATAACCGTTAGAGCCATTATCTGATTAGGCTCTTTCATGCCGGAAGGTACTTCTTGCCACCCGGACCAATTACCGGACCACGCACGAAGTTAGCTAGCGATTGGGCCTTAGCCGCACTAGCTAGCGCTTCATCGAACGGAATCCATGAAGTCGGCGGATGCTGCCCCGGCTTTACTTGCACTCCGTACGGCCCCGTCACAGGCCCCTTAAAGAGATTTGCCAAGTCCTGAGCGGCCTTGAAACTAAGCTTAGCTCTAGCAAACGCTGCCGCCGCTTCCGGCGACAGTGCGGGCTTAGGAGCGGCCACTACCGGAGGCTTAGGCGTAACCACTACAGGCGGAGCAGGAGTGGTCGGCGGAGGAATAATTACGCCCTCTGGTGGAGCCCCAAACTTAGACAGGATTTGCCGGAGGATAGCGGACTGAGTGGTATTAAGCGTTGCGTTGGTACCGAATAGATACGTCGCTAGCGCAAATTGAGCGTCGATAGGGTTAAAGCCTTGGCTAATCGCCCAATCTAACGCACGCTTACCCCACGAAGTGTTATCGCTAGGGGTTAGGTCAATCGTTGGCCCATTAACAACGGAACCGCCGACTGCTCCGAGTCCGGGAGTCGTATTAGTGAATCCCATTCCGAAGTCGTCGGCATCCCCTACGTCACCGTATTCGGTTACTGGCGAAGTAGGTACATCGTTACGTGCCTTGATATACCTATAGACGACATAGGCGCCGCCGAGGATTCCGCCCCATGCAATAGCAGGAAGCGGGCCAATCTTAGTCGTGAATACCTCTTTGATATCCTCCGGCATTACGCACGCTGCTTTGCCTTGTCAATGGCCCTTGTAGCAACGTAGAACACTACGAAGATAGTCACGGCCAGTAGTGCAAGGCTAATGGCTTGCCCTGTAACGTTATTCATTCTTAAACCGTCCTAACTAGATCGGCTTGCGAAGCCTCATTCGGGTAATAACCGTTAACGGATTGTGCGTACAGTAGGGACAAGAGAGCGTTACTATCGGAGGTACCAACGTCACCCGTATCCGACGGGTTACGCTGCCTACGAATAATCGCCTGCTCTCCCCGCATACCGAAATCCTCTACCGTAGTACTATCGACCACGCCTAGCGAATAAGCGTTATCTCCCACTACACCAGGATTACCGCCTATCTCCCAATCAATTTTATCGCTAATGTCGCCTTGACCTGCGAGCGATTGAGGATCGGCAGGATAGAAGCCCGCCGCCATAGGGTGATAGATTTCCCTAGGACCATCGTAGACAGGGTTAGCGTGGACGGAATCGTCGTTTGTGCCTAACGGTTGCATTAGGTTGATATCGCTAAGCGTGGGGTCGTACGCTTGATAACCCTCATACACTAGCGAATCGTCGGCTTGCGGCAGGATTTCGGGATGGCCGCTAGCGTAGCTTACGCCTTTCTCCCGACGCCATGAAGCAGACATTTACCGTTGTCCCATTGACGCCCTAGTAAGGCCGGACAATCCGCCGAAGCTCTCACGAATAACGGCGGGAGTCTGCCTACCAGGAAGAACCAGCGTAGTCGCAAGTGCAACAATCGCCAGTGTCATAAGGATTGAGAAGAACTTGTCGAAATTCATTGGATTCCTCCAACTTTCATATTCGGAATGGGAACATCGTACTGCTTAGTAGGAATAACGGTAGCGCCCTCAGATTGCCGGAAGTCCTGCATTTGTTGGGCAGGAGTCGGACCACCGGATACGTTAATCCCAATGGCACTACGGATAGCACCAGTAAGACCAGCGAAGAACGCTCTAATAACTTGCGGTGACGGACGGCCCGGCAACACAAACGAGGTAACTACGGCTACCAGAAAGAGCGATGTTAGGAGCGCTACAATCGGCTTCGCAATATCCTTGTTCATCCTGCCACCTTCTCCGCTACCTTAAAGACAACTCCACCGTTCATTAGAGCGGAGGAAATGAGTACGAGGATCGCTATAGCTTTCGCCATTTCGGGTGAGAACATAGCGATAAAGAGTAGGAACGCTCCGAGGATCATTCCGCCAAGTACCGGTTGCATCCGAGGCTTACTCTGTGAAATGTCTTTCACGATCGTAAACCCTGTTGCTACCGTTACCGCTCCTACCACTACCGTTACATCACCGGCAGCCGACATTATCCACGCTCCACGTATGACCAATGCCAAGGTTCGGGTACACCCGCATGCGATGCGCCCGGCCTATGCCAACCTTCCGCCTGGAAAGCTGCCACTAGCCGAGGATCATTTAGACTTACCGTAATAGTGTTTAGGTCAACCGCTATGCCTCGTACATGCTTTGACACGCCCTTAGAGGGCGGCAGAAACCGTCCGGGTGATTTGGCGTAACCGGCCGCTTGTGCGGCAGGTGTTCTATAGGCGCCAGTGGTAGGGATTGTCTTACCGTACGCTGCTTCAACTCTTCGGAAAGAGTCGGCCGCTTTCTGCCTAAGCAATTGCTTACCGTGCCCGAATTCCACTAACGGCCCGAACTTGGCTTCGTATTCGGCGTCCGAGCTACCGGCAGGACTAGCACCAGTAGAAACCGTACCGCTAGCCGTTCTACCGGCAAACGTGGTTTGAATTGGTGTAGCGGTTCCTACGCCTAGTGTTTCTTGCAATAGACTTAGTGGCGACTTGTTCTTATAGGCAGCGTAAAGCAGTACCGACCCACCAGCGGCAACTATCCAGCTTAAGAACGGTACTGCTTTACCCTTGGCCATTAGTGCGAGCGCCACCAAACGAAAGCGAGCACCAGAACCAGAATCCACCAGTATTTGCGGAGCATTTGCATCCTCCTTTACATCCGAGCATTCTTGAACAATACTCCCCCAAACAACCATAGGAGGGCAAGCGCTCCCATGATAATGAGGAATAGGTAGGTATCGACACTGAGGCTACCGCCGAGGCGAGTCGAGACACTAGGGACGTTAAGTTGTCCCTGAATATCGACGCCATTCTGCGGCCCTCCCCAACTATCGGACCCTTCGATCAGGTCAAAGGATCGGTCGCCAGAGGTTCCGATTCCAAAGCCCATTAGCTATTCCAGTCGGTCGGCTTATCTACGTCAACTCGGATGGTGCGAACCTCGCCAGCGGCCAATTCGGCATCTTCGGCAAGTACCCATTCGTCGTCAACTACCTTTGCCTTTACCGTACCATCTTCGCTAGTGGCAGCCGCCTTAGCGACTTCATCGGAAACGCTACCGGCATAGTGGACACCACTAGTAGCGTCCCTAGCTCCACCATATTCAACTTGCTGTGCCATTTGTTATTCTCCTTAAACCACGTTAAGCGAGTAGAGCGCCGCAGGCTCAATAGGCTTAATCTCGTTGGTGAGTACCTTAAGAATGCTGGCGGTAACCCCGAAGTTCGATGCCTCATGCTGCAAGAGCGTAGAGTCAAGAGTTACGAGGTACTGGTCTCTAGGACCATCTACCGTCACCTTATCGTGCTGAGCCATGAAATCGGAGACGACATATACACCCGTATCCAATTGTCCAGCGGTGTCCTTTGTACCGGCCGTACCTCCATAGCCGTACGCCTTCTTCATTTCGCTATTCCAGTTAGCGAGCGTAGGCCAGTAAAGGAGTGGGTCGTTATTGAGTCGGATATAGTTAACCGGGGATGCCTGAGTATCGGTACGAATGCTAGGCGTAGCCGTACTGTATAGCTCAAAGATGATAGAACGAATCACGTTACCAACGTTAAGCAACTGCGTAATGCGGTTACCACCACCAGTAACGGGAGCAGTCTGCATACGGAACAGGGAGACGCTACCAACACCAACCGGCGCCACCATTTGCGGATAACCAACACCATTGGCAGCATTTGGCTGGGACCAATAGTGCATGGTGATTGTGAGGTTAACCGTAACCGCTCCGTTGGGAGCAGTACCACCAGACCAAATCTGTGCGATGGACGCCAGCATAAGGCTAATCTGGTAGTTCTTATTCGAGGCGAGGTTAGGCAATGCGCAGAAGGCATCCCGGGGATCAAGCTCGAATGGGATACGGATAATGAAGGTTCCGCTTCCGGCGGTTGCGCCAGCACCAGTGGTCAAAGCAACGAAAGCAGGATCGTTGCGAGGATCATTGAAAGGAGCTTCGTACATTCCACCATACTTGTTAATCAAGTAAAGGTCGTACCCGGTGATCGGAACGTAGATGGTATCGCCAGCGGCGTTGGTCACCATCAGCGAGTTAAGAACGCTCCACGGCGCATCGCCAACGGCCGGAAGTGCGACCGTAGCTGAGTTACCAGTAGAAACGAACGTGACTTCTACGTCCAGATAACGGAGGAAACCGGCGGCCGTAAGTTCGATCGGCTGTACCGGAGTAGTTGTACCAGCGGCAAGCGTAAACGTTTGTGAGAACGCTTGAATCGACTTACGGCGAGCGGCCCGGGTAAAGGGAATAGGCGGAGCGGGAGCCTGCCTATCACCAGGTGTAGAGCCTTGACGATTAGTAACAGTAGGGGCGACAGCCATAATTAAGTCCTTTCGAGACTAAGCGAAGCACCCTAGGAGCGCTTGCCCCATAGGATGATCCTCGCCAACTTTACGTGCGATTACGTGAAGGATACCGATAGCGATTACAACATAGAGGAATGTAGTAAGAAACTCCATTCCGCTAATATGCAAGTGCGGAAGATCCATAGCCATCCTAATTCCTTTCGACTTCGGATCGTGCGGCCAAACCGGCCCTAGTGTCTACATAGATAAACTCGTGCCTAGCGAGATTACCCATATTAGTCTCGAATGACCTACGTTGTATGCCTCCCAAATCGGCTAGGCGTTTGCGGTCGGCTTCAAAGCCGGTATTCCATACGAAAGCGTGCGTACTGCTGTCATAGGTGACTACAGGTACCCATGCGGGCCGTTGCGTACCATTGACTACGCTTAGCCCACTAGATCGACCCTGATGCAAATACATTTCATTCTCGATAGACAAACCGAGTTTCTTGCAAAGGTAGTGCTGTTCCTCGAACACTACGCACCAATTACGATCATTAAAGATGGCGTCTAGAGCGTGGCGGAATACGTCCCTTTGTTTGACGACCGTTCCCCTGATTGTCTTATCTTTCTTCGGCCAAAGTAGAATCTTCTTCTGCCATTGGGCGGGAGGCCAGTGCTCTATACGCTCGAAACCGGGAAACTGTTTCGCTAGTACGTCATCGTGCGCTTTCGTCACTAGAACTACGACATAGGTTCGGCAAGGGAGAATATGCGACAGTAACGTAGTCTTACCGCAGCCGGTAGGACCGACCACGGCTACGTGCTCTCCTTGCTTCCAAGTTCTCTGGAAATGGCGCAATAGCTTAGACCATTCCAGAGAGTCGTAATTTAGGCTACTGTCCATCCGCCTTTGCTTCTACTAGCTGCGGGATTAGCTTATGGTGCTGCATGATCGGCACGGCGACCATAGCGTGAGCAATGAGCACGGCCGACCATGAGGTACCCGTAAGCATCTTCATTAAAGCCTTGCGGACCTTCGGGTCTTTCTCTGCCAATGCCGCCCACGAATCCGCTAGCTTAGGCGCATTCTGAGCCACAACCATTCCGTCGAATTGGTCAAAGAAGTTAACGCCGATACCTACCGTTAGGTATAGCTCTAGCATCCCTTGACGAATCTTCTCTACGTCACCACTCGTACGCCTAGCGGTTACGGAGCCTTCATTAGCTCTACAGCCTTCGCCACGCTTACAGACAGTCGGCTTACGCCCTCGCCCGGCATATTCCAGCGGTAGCCCGCACTTGCTACAAGGGTAGAGCGTTTCGGTATCGAATGTCTCTTCGCCTAGGTTGATTTGCGATTCCTCGAATAGAGGAATATCGTCGCCGGTAGGCTCATCGCTATTTCGTCGTGCTACCATTTAAATCAACCTCCCCACTTGCGGAACCATCTATGAATCTTACTGCCGGGAGGTTCGTCCGCTTCCACTTTTTCCGCTAGCGTTTCCTCGGCGGTTTGTTCCTCGGCAATAACCTTGGCTACAGCTTCCGTTTCCGCTACTTCTTCATCGGCCATTTGCTCCACTACCTCCGTAATTCGTTCTCCGGCTTCTTGCACTTCTTCGTGTACGGATTCCCGCAATTGTTCCATAGATGCCGCTACGAGCGCTAGGTCGTCCCTAGTGACAAGCGTAGGCATTACGGCTTCAATAGCGCTAATGCGACCTTCGTGGTCGATTTCGGTTTCTACCACTACCGCCTCGATCGCCTCAGTTTCGGAGGTTTCTTCGGCGGGAGTTTCGACCGTAATTTCGACTTCTACGGCTTCGCCTTCTTCTTCATTTGCCATAATGCACTAGTACCCTTCTAACTGTCACGGTGTCAATAGGGCGACTTTGCCGGACAGGGTACCAGCTTTCGTGGTACGATGACAGCCAGGACCGAGGGCTAGCGCAGCCTATCGCTCCCCCAAATGGTCAAGGGGTAGGCCCGGGTATAGCCTTCCCCGCTACCCCTTGGCCTCACACTTGAAGGCTAGAAGAATGGAGAAAGCACAATGGTTAAGGCTACTGAGGTTGGCAGTTTGTTTGCCGGGTATCTCGACGAGGGCGTTATTTCCTCTAATGAGGTTCTAGCGGAGGGTACCTTCATGGAGGATAAGAACGCTCTAGTTGGCGTTCGCTTCCTTATCACAGAGTGGAACCACCGTAAGGGCCAGGCGGGAGATAACGTGGAGGTTTCCGCAATTCTGACGAACGATGAGCGAGTTTCGTTTGTCGATTTCTCTACCGGCATTCGTTTGCAGTTGGAGGATATGACTCGGAAGATGCGGAGTCAGGGAGCTAACGACACCGTCGAATACGGTAAGGTGGTTCCGCCTAAGCCGATCCTTTGCACTCATGGTTTGCGAGTGTCGAACTACTCGTACCATGACGAATTGGAAGGCAAGTCGCATAACGTACAGACCTTCTATCTGGACTCGGCTAAGTAAGCACGCTCGGATAGTTGACAATCGTAAGCCGGTAGTCGTCGGAGTCGCAGCCGATGACTACCGGCTTACTTGCGTTCTAGGGAAAGGTTCATGGCCGATATAGAACGTGACGACTTTGCGGAATGGTGGGAGGGTATTACCTTTCACGATGACGAAGGGCACGAATGGTCTAGCGAGGATTACGACTACGGCGATAGGGAGTGGGCGGTTGAATATCTCTATGAGCACGGTATAGACGTAGACGATATTCTCGAACACTTATTCGATGACTCGGAAGATTTCTGGGAATGGTTTAGGGAGAACTACGGATGATGTACGATATTTGCCTACGGGTAGGACCGAATGGTACTGCCTTTCACTATGAAAGGGAAGCTGCTGACGCTCTAACCGCACTCTACGAATTAGGCTTCTACAACGGTAAAGCTTTATCAGGATTGAAGGCTGACATTAAGGTAAAGGTTGACTATATTCGCCCTGCCAAGGGAGAGGCTTTCTAATGCCCACGCTAGAAGGCGTCTACAAATACCGCAACATTGCCGATGCAATCATGTTTGCGGAAGGCGCTTTATATCGCATTGTCGCTACAGAGGATAAGCTAATCGCTTATCATCCTGGCGATTCGCCCGGCATGGAATGGTACCTAGAAGATGATGGGGAGCAATTCGTATGGACTCGCCATTAGAGGTTCTAGGGTTTGCGGAGGCGGAAGGCTACGTCCGTAAAGCATCATGGAACGGCGGTAGTCATAGGGACCGTACCCTTAACAGGGATAAGCCATTTATAACGTGGGATGGCGAAGGCTATACAGACGACGAAGGCGACCACCATTACAACCTATTCGGTTGTAGCAAGGGTCAATACATCATGGCGGAATCGCTCGATTACGAACAATGTTTCGAGCTATTGCTAGATGTAGCCTCAAAGAATGATGCTATTCACGTCATCTTTGCCGGTACCTACGATCTAGTTATGATGATTCACAAGCTGCCCACTAAAGAGTGTGATCGAATTATGAAGGGCAAAGCAACGTGGATAGGCAAATATCGGGTCGAATTCTTCCGCTCCAAGTGGCTAAATCTTCGGCATCGGGACGGTAGACGTATCATCCTATACGATGTATTTACGTTCTTCGGTTGTAGCTTCGTGAAGGCTTGCCGGGAATACCTAGGCGACGACGAGACTCTTACGGAAATCGCCAGCGTAAAGCTACAGCGCTCTACATTCTCGACGGCGGATTTGGAAACTAAGGTACTCCCTTATTGGCGGAAAGAACTAGAGTACCTTAACCGGCTATGCGAGGAATTGCGGGCTCGGCTTCTATCGGCGGGTATCGAAATGTCGCAATGGCACGGCCCGGGAGCTATCGCCTCGGCAGTATTGACTAAGCAGAAGATACGAGACTACATAGGAGAAACACCCGACGAGATAACCGAGATTGCGAGGCATGCTTATTATGGTGGAAGATTCGAGCAATTCAAACTCGGACATTATGCCGGAAGAGTTTATCAGTACGATATCAACTCTGCTTACCCATCGTTTATTGCAAGACTTCCTGCATGGACGGCTGCAACGTGGGTCCGTAGTAACCCTAGCGATGCCTTCACACCGTACGGTTTATATCAGATTCGATTTGCCTCTAAGGAACGCTACTTTGGTTGCTATCCTATGCCTTGGCGAAGCGATAAGGGACGAATCTACTTTCCTCGCTACATCGGAGCGCCATCATGGTATTGGGGTATTGAGTGTAATAACCTCCTGCTCCATCCTAATGAATACGAAGTAATTGAAGCGTGGGTACCTGAGTTTACTACGGAGGAACGGCCGTTTGCGTTTGTGCATGAAATGTACGAAGAACGGCTACGCATGAAGGCAGAAGGCGATCCCGCTCAGCTTGCGGTTAAACTAGCTTTGAATTCGCTTTACGGTAAACTCGCCCAATCGAAAGGGGCGGTTAAGAAAGATGGAGAGTGGAAGCTTCCTCGCTTTCACCAATTGCTTTGGGCGGGATGGATCACGGCGGGCACTAGGGCGCTACTGTACGAAGCCGTATGCCAATCACCAGAGAACGTTATAGGTGTAGAAACCGACGCTATCTTTACTACGGTACCGCTCGACTTGCCGATATCTACGAAGCTAGGGGAGTGGTCATGTACCGAATACGATGGCATAACGTTCGTCCAATCGGGAGTGTATTTCTCTAGTGTCGCTAAGGCGTGGAAGCTTAAGAGTCGCGGTTTCGAGGCTCATAATCAAATGCACGATCAATGGATGGAGATACTGGCCCGCTCTCCTATGGTGCGAGATTCGATTAGCTTTAGCGTCAACCGTTTCGGTACGATCCCCGGCTTAGCTAGTTGGGGTAAATGGTACAGTCATAAGCGGCAAACCCTCTTTGTTCCTTCTACTTCTAAGCGTGTTCATGTAGTCCAGCTTTGTCCCGAATGTAAGCAGCATCATACGCTTGCTAAGGGATTGCATCCGTTGGTGGTACCTCAGTCGCAGATACCATCCCGGAATGTCTGTTCATCCCCGCACGGTTTGCCGTGGGCGGCAGACACTAATTATTCATGGGAAACGGTTTGGGATGAAGCCGATTTCGATACCTTTAAGGTGGAACTATGACAGCAATTGTTAGCGTGATTGGAGCGGTAGCATCGTCTATCGTACTAGTCCTATGTGGTCCTAATCCTACAGCCTCGCAAACGTGGTCCTGTTCTAAGGGATCAACCGGCTATACGTGGCTAGAGGATTCCGGCAATATGAGAGTAACGGATGGCGATGCTCGCATGTATTACTTTGCCGCTTCGCATGACCCGACGGTTAAGCTGGAATCAACGAGGGTTTGCTAATGGCACTAATAGCATTGATCCTAAGCGTGTTCAATACGTTAGTATTAATCGGCATCGGGGTCGCCGTACATAAGGCGTTTATGATGCGAACAAAAGTTAGAGAAATGATGAAAGGCGTAATCCGTACGCAACCACCAACGCATGTAACCGATCCACACTGGCATGGAAGGGGAGAGAAATGAAGGATGATATTCCTGCTTCGGATTTGACTCCTAAGCAGCGTGCGAAGGCCGACACTAACGAGCCTGCTCATTGGGCATGGCGAACGATAAGCGGCAAGCGGAGGTTTAACGCAAAGCTTCACGTTTGGGAAACGGTCGGTATGAAGTCTAACCCTAACTATTGGGGAGGTGAAGCGGTATGCACAACTTCGGCAGCGTAGAGAACTATTGCAAAGAATTGCAGAAGAAGATTAGTCGCCTTACCGATTTACAGCAAATGTCGCTCCCGGCGGTACAGAAGCAACGCATGGAGATATTTGCTCAGGCATTTCAGGAATGCTATTTCGATCTGGTCGATTCCGACCTTTACCGAAAGTAGGGGAGTATGTTAATCCTTAGAAATGTATCTCTATTATGTGATAGCTGCGGGGAGGAATTGCGGTTCGTAGATGGTTGCGCTATCACCACTCTTGACCTGTTCACCATCTACAACGCTCACCGCTGCCATAGCGGGCACTGGCCGAGAGACGTAGTCGATGCCGCCCCACTGCGGTTCATCGCCTGCCGCCCTCGGAGCGATGCGCCTGCCCGCCTGGACGTAGCTCCCGGTCCGCCGCCCTCACAAAGTTTATTGCCTTTCGAGGTTGCGGAACCTCTCGCCTAGGTGTAGTGTGACGGTATGGCAGAAACGGTAATCGTGAAGGCGGGACGGAAGGTGCTGTACGAAGGCCCTTACAACTGTCCCGACGACGTTAACGCACTACGCCTAGCTATGCTCGAATTGGCCGAGCGTGGCGAATTCTGTAGTTCCATCACTATTCGGGAAACCGAGAAAGAAGGCGCATCTAATGGCCGCTAGGCAGCAGACAGCTAAGCAGGACAGCAAGTGGATTACGGTTAAGCCGGGAGTCGAGTTCTCGATTGCTGAGTCGGAGCTAGAGGTTAAGACCGCTAGCGTTGGTCGGTCGGTCTCACCTTTGACCGAGGCTTACCGTGGAGCGGTTGAATTGGCCGCTAAGACTCGCAAGACCTACACCACTCCGGTTAAGTGGGGTACGGATGGGAAGTTGGACAAGGCCGGTAACGCTATGGTTTCCGCCATGCAGAAGGCCGGGCGGGACTTCGGCGTTTCCATCCGATTCGGTTCCGACCATGCGACCGGCAAGAAGGTTGCGGGTAGCTCCGTCATCTTCTGTGCGGTCGATCAGATCAAGCGCCCTCGGAAGGCGAAGGCCGATACCAACGGCGAGACGCCCTCGGCGTCAGGGCACGAAGGTTCATAAGGTTCGCAATGGAGGGTACCGGCTTCGGTCGGTACCCTCTTTGCATTACGGAAGGAAGGCTAATGCACAATAATCCGGCCATGATGAGTGATGGTCAATTTCATGAACTTGACGATATGGCTAAGGCGATAGGGGAGGAGTGGTTACGTCAGATAGTGCCTAGCGTGGTTATGATTTACTGTAGTCATCCGGTCCATGATATGCCGCTTAGGGATAACGAAGCAGTCGTCTGTTTAGAGTGCGGCGAAACTAGGAACGTGTAATGGCTAACGTGAAGGTTAGAGCTAGGCAGATATTTGTTCCGTTGGAGAAGCCGGACATTCGTAACGCCATTACGCAACGGTTAGAGTGGCGGTATACGGTGGGACCGTGGGTAGATATGACCCATGCGAGAGCTATGGAGACGTTTAAGATTTGGAAGATAAGCGAAGCAGAAGGCGATTTAGTATTAGCGCTAGCCAAAGGTTTCGGCAGTAGCATTCTCTACATAGGGGAGGAACCGGAAGCATGAGAACTACAATTTGGCATACACCAGAAGGCTATTTCTGTAAGTGTCGGGATTGCGGTTACGCAATGTCGGCAGGTAACGACGTAAAAGATGAGCACCGCATTTACCTTACGGTTACGTCGCATGCTTACAAGGCTCATAAGGTAGAGTCGTCTAAGCTGCGGATTGATTTGGTTCCCGTATTGAAGGTGCCAGTGTGAAGCGTTTAGTTGCGCTTGCGGTATTAGCGTTAGTCGGGTGCGCTCCGCCCTCGGCTAACGCTATGCCGTTGTCAGTACGTTGGGACACTTTCGTATCTCATAACGTGGAGGTTGCGCCCTTCACGGTACCAGCAGAATTAGCGAACGTGTTAGCGTGCGCTGGCTATTCGACATTACGGCCGGACGGTATCCACGTTATAGCCTGGGACGGTAGCCGCTTACAGTGCAAAGATGATCCGACATTTGTAATGAAGCACGAAGAAGCGCACGCTATCTCATTCTATTTGCAACTGCCATTAGATGAGGGTCAAACGGATTGCATGGCACAGCTATATATGGGCCGGCCGATGTTTGGCGGTAACAGATATGGCGAGTGTTCGGCCGCTGATTTAGAATTAGCTGAGCATTTGCTGGCGGCTTTATAACTCGTTAACACTCACCATTTGCGAGGGCGGTAATGCACTATCATCGGCTGA
>Ga0105340_1000555_pt1 | contig 17932 bp, 19 predicted proteins | sample EasRivMeERMLT700_FD_89676 | JGI IMG/M metagenome (GOLD analysis project Ga0105340, IMG submission 89676) | Soil microbial communities from meander-bound floodplain in the East River, Colorado, USA - East River MetaG ERMLT700 | ecosystem: Environmental > Terrestrial > Soil > Floodplain | place...
ATGTCGATCGTCAGGGTGCTCGCCATTTTCAGCGGGCTGCCGTTACGGTTCTTGGCGCGAGCGGCATTGGCACACCGCGCATCCTGTTGCTCTCCGACTCGCCGAAATCCCCGAATGGCCTGGCCAATTCTTCGGGCCTGGTGGGCCGTCGACTGATGATGCATCCCTTCGGAACGGTCGTTGGCCTTTTCGATGAAGACATGCAGAGCACTCACGGCCTTTGGGGGCAGCACATTCATTCGCTGCAGTTTTACGAGACCGATTCCGCGCGCGGTTTCGTTCGCGGCGCGAAGTGGGGCCTCCAGCCAACGGGCGGGCCTCTTTCCATGACGCGCGGCTATCCCTCGGGCGACAACCCGATCTGGGGAACAAATTTCCACAGACATTTTCGCGAACGTTTCGCCCGCTCCGCGATGTGGGGCATCATCTGCGAAGACCTGCCCGAAATTGAAAACCGCGTGGTGCTCGATCCGGTTCTCAAGGATTCAGATGGCATTCCCGCGCCGAAGTTGATCTATCGCATGTCCGAAAACTCCAAACGCCTCCTGCAATTCCACCTTGCGCGAGCGCGCGAATCACTCGAAGCGGCCGGCGCGCGGCAGGTCGTCACCGCGCCGCTCATTCGCGAGACGGGTTGGCATCTCCTTGGCACCACCGTAATGGGCAGCGATCCCTCCACTTCCGTGGTCAACGCCTGGGGCCAGGCCCATGACGTGCCCAACCTTTACATTTTCGACGGGAGCATCTGGCCGACTTCCAGTGGCATGAATCCCACCGCAACGATCGCGGCGCTCGCGCTGCGCTGCGCTGAACATCTCGTTGAGAATCGACGCTTACAGAAAGTCCCTGCATGAAATTAACCTCAGCGGAACGTCAACTCTTCGCGGCCCTTGCGGATCTCCTCATTCCAGCCGGGAACGGCTTCCCTTCCGCAAGCGAAGCGGGCGTCGCGAACGACGGGCTCGATCAACTTTTGACGGTGAGGCCCGACCTGCTCGACTCCTTAAAGAACTTATTGCTCCGGGCGAAGGATCGTCCTCCAGCCGAATTCCTCCGAGAACTCCAAACAAACGATCCCGCCGCGTTCGGAGTGCTCGCGGAGTCGGTTCCCGGCGCGTATTTTCTGAACTCCGACGTCCGCGCGAAACTCAAATACGATGGCCAAAGCGCTCGCCCGATCGATCCGCGCGCAGATTATCTCGACGATGGCCTGCTCCAATCCGTGATCGATCGCGGGCCGATCTACCGCGCCACGCCGCTTGATACCATGCCCCGCTAACGCCTCAGGCGCAGAAATGTCCCGGGAGCGTATTCTTCTCGAACAGCAACTTCAGAGACAACGCTTCTGAAGAGCGTCAGGGCACAGGAAGAGGCATGAGCAGGTGCAGCACGCGGTTACCGTTGTTATCACCGATGGTGATGGTTTTCAAAAGGCTGCCGCGGGTTTCCGCATGCACGCTGGTGTCCACCAAAGCGACGTTCCCAATACCGCGATGAACGCCGTTGGTCCATCCGACCGTTGTTTGGGCCGGGAGCGGCAAGTTGATCCCGGCGGCGTTTCGGATGCCCGATGGGCAACTCAAGCCGCCGTTCACATTCATGCGCAGATTGTGGTCACCAACAAGGATGTGTTGCTGCGACTGGTCGTACTGAACGTTCAGGGCGGCATCCGTGCCTACAAAGTAGCTGATGGACTTGTTCTGGTAACTGGCATTGAGAAGGCCGCCGTCTTCGAAGCCCCAGGTAAACGCCACCCGCCGCTTGCGGTCGCTCGGGCAGGCGAGGACTTTGGACGAGCCAAGCTGGTTTGATATCCATGAGAAATGCAGCCATGGATTGTCCGCCCCGGGATGACCGGTGGTTCCGGCAGACGCACTGTATTGACCCGATCCCGGCGGGGATTCCACGGCTTTGACATGAAACGGAAATGTATTCTCTTCGTGGTCGTTCACCCACAACGTCCACGCAAGAGCAATCTGCTTGAGATTGTTTTTGCAGGAAACCATTCGGGCTTTTTCTTTGGCCAGGGCCAGAGCCGGGAGGAGCAGCCCCGCGAGGATCGCAATCACCGCAATGACGACGAGCAACTCGATCAACGTAAAGCCCGCCTTTGGCGTTGGACGATCCCGGTTCATCGGTTGAGAACCAGTCTCTGCTACGGGATACGTTTGTAAAGCCAAGGAAACGGAAAATTGGACCAGATTGCACGCGGCAGCCCGCAATTGACGCGAAGTTGCAGCGTGCCTTTGGCTTGCTTCACGATTCTCGATGGCGCCGGAAGAATTGAATAGCGCAGGTAAGAACTCAGTCATCCAGGCGTCGCCGCGAATCCTTCTTCGCGGCGCGATGTGATTTGTCTGCCAGCATTCGTTGTTTGGCGGCGTGGCTGCGGCCCCGTTTTTGTCGACGAAGTTTTTCCACGCGCGCCTGTTCCGCAGCGCGGCGACTTTTTTGGACGGCTTCGATCTTGTCGAGCAAGAGCTTGCGAGCGAGGGAACGATTTTGCCCTTGTTGTCGCGAGGTCTGGCATTTCACCTGGATACCCGTCGGACGATGAAGCAATTGTACGCAAGTGGACGTTTTGTTCACGTTCTGCCCGCCATGCCCGCCGGAGCGGACGAACGCTTCTTCGATATCCGATTCACGCACGCCGAGAGCCGCCATTCGCCGGGCGAGAGGATCTTCCGGGTCTGAAGAGGCCGCCGTCATGGCAAGGTGGCGCGGGCTCAGCCGATGGAGAGCAGTTCGACCTCGAAAACCAGGGTGGAGTCTGGCGGAATTGCGCCCGGATAACCTTCGTTACCGTAGGCCAACTCGGGCGGAATCGTCAGCTTCACCTTATCGCCTGCGTTCATTTTTGCTACGCCCTCGTCCCATCCGGCGATCACTTGTCCTGCGCCCAGCACGAAGCTGAACGGTTCATTACGATCCACGGAACTGTCGAACTTCCCACCATCGGTAAACCAACCGGTGTAATGAACCGTCACCTTCTCTCCGTTCCTCGGTGCGCGCCCGTTGCCGGAGGTGAGCTTTTCTATTTTCAATTCAGGTGATGCCATAAGCAGGAGGTCGTAAGCGGGTTCTTCTCACTTTGGAATCACGGAAAACTGATGGCGGGTTGGTTGCGCGACGGCCCGCTGTTGTTTCACGATTTCGGCTTCTTCATCATCGAGAGCCGTCATTAAATCCTTTACCGCCTTTTGCACCCGCGCACTTTCATTCTTTTCCAACGGGACCTGGACCTGCCGCCAACGCTGGAAATGCATGTTGTTATGTTGCAGGGTCAACTTGTGGACCTGCGCCGACTGCTTCGCCATCGGCGTAGGCAGGATCGCGAGATTAATCCCCTGCCCCAACTGTTCGCTGGTGAATGAACCGCTCTCGTCGTCATCAATTTTCAGGGTGTAGTTCCCGGAGCTCAGTCCTGTCACCTTCAATGTTTGCTGGTTCAAGGATTGGACAAAGTCGGACGACTCCACCGCAAGCGCGATGACAGTATCTTTCAAATCCACCGGCATCGGCAGGGCCTCGTCGAGTTGCGTCCAGGAAATCGCATCGCTCGTTTTAAAGTCGGACACTTTGGTTCCTTTGGCATCGGCGACCTTCTTCGCTTTTGCGTCGATTTCCACGGCGGAAACCAACGCGGGCGCCTGCCATGATTTCAATAATTCCGCCGCCATCAGCAAGTGGCCGCTGGCGCCGGGATGTATGCGGTCGGGAATAATTTTCTTCGCCAGCTCGGCATCGGTGGCCTTGGCTTTTTCAAGCGCAGCGACAACGGGCGCGTTCAAATCTGCGACGCCCAGTTTTTCCTTCTCAGCCAGTTCCTTGACGAACTCGCTGTAACGCACGAGCACGGAATTGTAACCTCCTTCAAACTTCGCCGGCTGCGTCACATCGTCAAATGGAGAGGGCTGAATCACCGTGATGCGAATGCCAGGCAATTCCCTTTTCACCGAGTCGATGATGCGCTGGTAGCCCTTCGCGTAGGTATCGAAAATCTTTTCATCGAAAGTCTTATAAGAGCCGTCGTTCATGCCGAGCATGATGGTCATCACGGTCGGTTTGTACGCGAATACATCCCGCCGCAGCCGCACATCGATTGGCCCGCCGCCGCCGCCCGTGACGCGGTCGCCGCCCCATCCGGAGTGGACAAAACTGACATCCAATTTCGGGAACCGCGTGACGACATACGTCTCAGCGAACGTGGTGTAAAGGCGTTGATCGGTAATGCTGTCGCCGTAAAAGACAATGCGATCTCCGTCCTTGAGCGCAAAGCTTGCGGCGCCAACTTGCAACGCGGCGAGGGCGATAAGACAAAGTATCCGAATCAGTGAGGTAAATTGCATGCCGGAGGTTTACCGGTTCCGCGGCTTCAAGACAACTCGGAAGCACCGAAAGTGAAAACGTGAAACGGACTTGAAGTCGGAATCGAATTGCGGCTACGGAAGTTTCGCGCGGTGCTTCGGCGGCTTCACGAGCAACTGCTCCATGATCTCTTCCAACTCCCCGATCGGGATCTTCTGCGCATTGTAGAAGTGTTGCTTGTCGCGTCCGGCATTCCAGCGAGTAAAACCATCCTCCCTCACATCGCACGGGCCGGGGCCGACTTCGCCGAAGTACTGCGTCCCGCTCACAGCGTAAAGAACGGTCGCCGGATCGGCGCAGTGACGTTTGTTCTCTGTTTTGCCGGTGTCCGGTTTTTCCGCGGCAAAATACGCTTCGAAGGCAATGCGAGCCGGGTTGTTGGTTGGAGTCTCGCTGAGGCGACTGCCAATGAAATGCCGATGGCCTAAATTGCCTTCGCCGAATTTGATCTTTGTGGGCCAGTCCTCCGTTAAGACGACAGCGGCCTTCGGTGAAGTGATGAAGTTGTATGCCCGCTGGTATGCGTTCGTCTCGTTGAAATAAGGTGCCATGACAAACAGAACGCTAACCTTTCGACGCACAAGCTCGCGCCCCGGAAGGTCGCTGTGCTCGTCGGGCGGCGAAGCGAGGAGATCGACGAGGTTGTTCATCTGCCCGACGGCAATCATCACGACTTTGCCGTCCGGCTGTTTGGAAAGAGTCCGCCGGTAAACGCCCAACACGTTTGGGACTTTCTCCGAAAGGCCGATATCGTTCGGGCAGCGTTCGGCCACAGCCTTTGCGTACGGCGACCCGTGCATTGTGAGTTTGGACCCTTTGTACACCCCTATGGGAATGTCACCGCGACCATAGTACGTGTTAATCTCGTCGAGGCACGCGGGACTCCAGGGATGAAGTGAAACCACGCCCATCGCCAGAATCTCCACCCGGCCCGCATCGGCGAAGGCATGGAGAATCGCGGCGGCGGCCACGTCATCGTTGTCGCCGTCGATATCCGTATCAAAGATGACTTTCAAAGGTTCAGCCGCTGCCGCCGCAGGCGGCAACAAGTTGACCCACAGCAATCCTGAGATGAGACAACAGAGCAGGCCACGGCATGTTGATCCAACGCCATTGCAGCCCACAACGCGACGAATTACTTCCCGGTAATCTCTCATAGTTGAGGAATCTCGATCAGGTTACCACTGGCTTTGACGCACCGATTCGAAGCTCATTCAGATCGGTCTTTGTGTTCGTCGTGACTCAAGTCGATCCCTCCTCCATTTCCCGATTATGCAAACGAACCTCTCCGAAGCGCTGGAATCTCCGCGAAGAGAATCCGATTAGCGCCACGGAGAGTTCGTCGGGGCTGCGCGCCGGTTAGTCCAGCGAGCCAAGGGTCGCAAGCGAAGTCAGGGGCGTGGGACCGCCAATCCTGCCCACACGCGTAGCCTGGCCCGTCGTCAGATCGATGGTGTATAGACCGGCTCGGCGCGGCCGGCCCTGATGATCTTTCCTGACGGCAATTGCGGCGTACGCTGTCCCATCGCTGGCGGCGACGTCGAACCCGCCGGCGTAGGCAACGTCCAGGCCAAGAGCACCAACGGTGACAAGTGTGCCGGAGTTGGGCGGATTTTGCATCACCAGCGTGTCGAGAGCGGTGTCGATGTCGAACAGCACGGTGCCCGTGGCGGGATTCGTGTCGTTGTTGATGTAGGCTGCCGCCACCACGGCGGGCATCACGCCGGCGGCGGGGTCGTTTGTGGCGTAGTTGAGATCGCCGTCCACCGCCGCGATCGCTCCTGTGTCAGGATGCGCGCGCAGATTTTGCCCGGTGTCGCTCACGATGCGGATGCGATCCACGGTCGGGTTGAAATCAAAACCGAATCGGGTCCCGTTGAGCGCAGGAGTGAAGGGTCCCGGGCCGACGGCAGTGGCAGTGCCCGCGACATAGTCGATGGTGTAAATCCGGCTTGAGCTGCCGAGCGCGTAAAGCTGTCCGGTGGCAGGGCGCATATCGAGCCCGAGAATCTCCTCGCCATGCTGAAGGCCTTTGACCTTGACCACTGCAACGTCACCAGGGTCATCGCTGGAGAAGAGCACGAGCCTTCCCTTCGGAGCGGCGCCGGCGAACACCTCCGCCGCCATGCACTCGGTGGCGGATGCCGCGGCAAGCAAGGCAGTCGCGGCGATACAGGCCAATCGCCGCTTGAACGGGCGCGAAGCAGAAAGAAAATGGTTTCCCTCAAGCTGCAAAGATTTGAACGTTTTCATAAACAGGGTTCTTGTATTTGTGTTGTATTTGGCTATTGCGCGCATTTTCGACCGCTCCGATTTGCGGAGCGGAATGCGCTTTCCAGAAACTCTTACGCGCCAGTGGCGGTCCCGGATGCATCCGAGAATTCAGAGGTCAGAGGATCAAAAGTGCAGTGTAAGGGTCCGCCGTGGGCCAGTTCACACGGCAGCCGCAGAAATTGACGCCGCGTCGCAACGCATTACTATGCATCGAGTGAAGCCAAATGCCTGTTAGGCGGCGCCATGCGCATGAAGCTTTTAATGATCCTGCTCGCTGTGGCCCTGCCAGTTGTCGCGTTCTTCGCGTTTGCGCTTGCCACGGTACGCCGGGAGAGCGAGGTCGCAATGCACATATTCACTGACGAGGGGTTCATCCGTGCGCGAATCACGTTCATCACTGTTGGGGTTGTTGCATCGGCTTTGGAGTTGTTCGTTCTAAGCCGCTTGCTACGACGACGTTCCCATCAGGAGGAGACCGACTCCGCCTAGACCACGCGCCGCAGGCATTTGGGCGTGTTCGGAGACCTGACAACAGCGCCGACTGAAATGGCACATTCTGAAATCAGCGAACTTATTCCAGCTCCGAGCAGCGCGGTTTTTGACTTGCTTCACGATTACGCGCGCCGGCTCGAGTGGGATACTCTCTTGCAGGCCGCTTACCTGGAGGACGGTGCACACGTCGCAGCCAAAGGAGTTACGGCGGTCTGCGTGGGGCGCAGGTCATTAGGCGGCATTGCTCTCAGGACAGTCTATGTGACGTTTGAGCGCCCAACGCTGGCCGCGGTCAGGATGGTTAATGCCCCTGCCCTTTTCCAATCCTGGGCAGCCTCTATCCGGCATGAGGATATTTCAGGACACGAGTCACGACTGACCTATAAATTTCAGTTCACCACCCGACCATACGTTTTACGATTTGCACTCGATCCGCTTATGCAGCGGCTCTTCGTCTGGGAAACCAGGAAGCGTCTGCACGCACTGAAAGGCTTCTTTACACGCCATTATTATCATGCGAGCGATTAGTTAATTCCTCTATTCCGCAGACTAAAACCATCCTCATGGACGCACACACTGTCTGGCAGTTAAAGTCTTGCTCCTCTCAAACGGTTTAATAACCACCGAATTATGATACCAGGACAATCGTTTTTCAGCCGCGCCGCATTTGACAGTCGCGCGTTGCATCAGTAGATTCTCTCCCCTTTTATGAACCGCAATCCGCATGTGGCCGTAGTCGGTGCGACCGGCGCCGTTGGCGCTGAGATGCTCAAGACGCTGGAAAAGAGAAACTTTCCGGTGGGCAAGCTTACGTTGCTTGCCTCCGCGCGATCGGCGGGCAAGAAGTTGAAATTCCGCGGCCAGGAAATCGAGATCAAGGAGCTGCGCAAAGACAGCTTCGCCGGCATCGACATCGCGCTCTTCAGCGCCGGCGGGTCCATCAGCAGGGAATTCGCGCCCATCGCGGCCAGGGCTGGTTGCGTTGTCATCGACAACTCGAGCGCGTTTCGCATGGACGATTCCGTGCCGCTCGTCATTCCCGAAATCAACGCCGCCGACGTGGGCCAGCACAAGGGCATCATCGCCAATCCCAATTGCACGACCGCCATCACGCTCATGGCGCTTTATCCGTTGCACCAGGCGTTCGGCGTGCGCCGCATTTTCGCATCGAGTTATCAGGCCGTTTCCGGCACCGGCGCGAAAGCGCTCGAGGAATTGCAGCGTCAGGTCGAGCAGGTCGTCGAAGGCCAGCCCGTCACGAAGGAAGTTTATCCGCACCAGATCGCTTTCAACGTTTTGCCGCACGTCGATTCATTTCTCCCCACGGGTTACACCAAAGAAGAAATGAAAATGGAGAATGAGGGTCGCAAGATCATGCACCACCCGAACTTTCGCGCGAGCGTCACGTGCGTGCGCGTGCCGGTTTATCGCGCGCATTCCATCGCCGTCAGCGCCGAGTTTGACAAGCCTGTCACGGCCGGTGCGGCTCGCGACGTGTTGCTCAAAGCGCCCGGCCTCGACGTGGTCGACAACCCCGAGAAGAAGGAATATCCGCTGCCCCTTTACGTGGCCGAAAAATATAACTGCCAGGTCGGTCGCATTCGCCAGGACTGCGCGCTCGAAAACGGCATTTGCTTTTGGGTCGCCGGAGATCAGTTGCTCAAGGGCGCGGCCCTCAACGCCGTTCAGATCGCCGAAGAGTTGCTCAAGTAAACAGCGGAAGTTGACGCCACGTCGGTTCCGCGAGGCCGCTTACGCCAAGCCCGAGCAACCGCAGCGGCCGCCTCACGAGCCGGTCGCGCGCGAGTAAAAAGCAACCGAGGCGATAAATTTCTTTCGCGTCGGAAACGGTTTCCTCAACGCTGATCTGCCGCGTCAGCGTCGTGAAATCGCTGTAGCGCACTTTCACTTGCACCGTGTGCGCGCCCAGGTTGCGCCGCCTCAATCGGCGCGACACGTCGTCCGCCTGCTCGCGCAAGCAAGTCCGCAGCACGGCCCTATCGGCCGTGTCTCGCTCGAACGTTTCTTCGCTGCTGATGCTTTTTACTTCATCCCCGAGTTCGAGTGGGCGGTCGTCTTCGCCAAACGCAAACTGCTTCAGGCGCGGCCCAAACGATCCAACGAAGGCGCGAAGATCGCCGGGATGGTCCTGCAGGTCACCGATCGTGTGAAGGCCGGCTTTGTTCAGTGTTTCCTCGGTGACTTTGCCGACGCCGTGCAAAACGCGAATCGACATCGGCCTCAGGAAGGCAACTTTGTCGCGGTCCGGGATCAGCGTCAGGCCGTTCGGCTTTTTGAAGTCGCTGGCCAACTTCGCGAGCAGTTTGTTGGACGCAATCCCAATGCTCGCGGTCAGGCCGCGCTCAAACGCGATCTCGCCCTTCAACTCGCGCGCGACCGGCACGGCGCGGTACAGCGCGTCGTCCGGGTCGTCGCTCGCAGGGCTAAGTTCCAGATACGCTTCATCGATCGACACCTGCTCGACAGTTGCGCCCGTGCGCACAACGATCTCCATGATCTTGTTCGATTCATCGCGGTAGTCACTCATCCGCGGTGGAACGAAAATCCCCCTTGGGCAGAGTCGTCCGGCGGTGACGCTCGGCATTGCGGAGCGCACGCCGAACCGGCGCGCTTCGTAACTCGCCGCGCAGACCACGCCTCGCTGCGTCGGCGGACTGCCAACGATCACCGGCTTGCCGCGCAACTTCGGGTGATCGCGCTGCTCGATCGACGCGTAGAACGCGTCCATGTCGAGATGAAAGATCACGCGCGGCATGAACTCACGCCAGGCGGCCCAGCGCGCGAAGGCGCTTGAGTTGCCAAACCATGTTCTCGGCAGGCTGCCACTCTTTCATTCGTCCGAGCCGCTCGATGACTTCGGGATTGGCAAGCGATCGCGGCAGCCCGCCCGCGCAAACACGCGCCAGTTCCTCGGCGGCGGTGCGCTGGAGTTCCGCCTGCGATTCCTCAGAGTACCAGGCGGTATGGTCGGTCACGACGACTCGCGGATGACGTCGCAGCGGCGAGTCAGCCGCGAGGGGCTCTTGCTCGAAAACGTCGAGCGCGGCGGAAGCGATTTGGCCAGAGTCGATCGCTTCGAGCAAAGCCCCGCTGTCTACGACCGAACCGCGCGCAGTGTTCACGATCACTGCCCCGCGGCGCATCCAGCTCAACGACTTTGCATTGATCAAATGCCGTGTCTCGGGAAGGAGCGGACAATGCAGCGTGATGAAGTCCGACGATCGGCAAAGTGTCTCGAAGTCGACCAACTCAACGCCGAGTCCCTGCGCTTTCTCCGGGGCAACGAACGGATCGCTCGCGAGCAGTTTCATGTTCCACCCGCCGAGCTTGCGCGCGACGGCACGACCGATATTGCCCAGGCCGACGATTCCAACCGTTTTGCCCGCGAGTCGGAAAATCGGATCGTCGCGATGAACGTCCCAGCTCCCCTGCTCCATCCGTTTGTGTGTCGGCAGAATTTTACGCGCGCACGCGAGCAACAGCGCGATGGCGTGCGTGGACACTTCGTCGATGCAGTAGGACGGCACGTGACCGACAATGATATTTGCTTCGGTAGCAACGGCGACATCGACGTTGTCGGTTCCGATTCCGTAACGGACGATGATGCGGCATTTGTGAAAACCGCGGATCATGTCGCCGGTCATGTCGATGCGGCGGAAAAGGACTCCATCAGCCTCGCGACAGAGTTCCATGGCTTTGCCGAGAGGAAGCTTGTCGGCATCGATCAACTCACCTCCCGCCTTCTCGATAATGGCGCGCTCCACCTGTATGCTTGCGTAGCCGTGCTCGATGAGAACGACCCGGAACATTGCTATTCCCACTTCGGGGCGAACGCCAAAACGATGATGTCGCGAGGGTTGTTGCGTGCAACGACAGCAGTGTAGTTACGATGCTGGCCGCCAATGTGCGCTTCAATGGTAATTTCGAAAACCAGGCTGCGCACGCCGATGTAAGCCTGGACCTGCTGCATCACCGGCGGGGGCAAGCCGGGAATGCTGCTCAGTTCCTGAACATTTCTGAAGGGGGTGTCATCGATAGTGCCGTCTATTCCGTCCGGGCCCGCTCGCCGCTGAATGATGGCGGCGGCGACATTGGCATCGACAGGAGGGAGAAGTTGGAGCGTTGTTTCGGTCGCGGTGTTTATATTCAAAGTGCCAATTGAAACGGTGCAGAAGAGATCACGCAGGCCCACCGCGTAGATGGGTTCATCAAAACGACTTTGTGCCGCAGCCACCGTCGCGAGCGGCGCCGTCGTGTCGATGCCGCCGGAGCCCTCGTAGATCCCACGAGTAATTCCGTTTATCATCAATAGTTCCGAGATGTCATCGATCTTCGCGTTCTTCGCGTTATGAGGACTCCCGTAAGGCCCCTGACCGCTCTGGTAGAAGTCGTTCTCCGCGCCGCTCGTTTTCGCATCGTGATCAGCATCGATCCAATCAGCGATGGAATCCATAACCGTGGCGTGGGATGCGGGATCGAGGCCGATCAGCGTCATGGCCTGCTGCAGGATGGGCTGGCCCGCAGTATTGATGTTAAACTTCCGCTCGGCATCGACGGTTTTCCAGGTTGCATACTTCCCCGGTTCGAATTCGAGACGATGCTCAGGAGGGACAGTAGCGGCCTCGGTTTCGTCGCAACCCGGCCCGCCCGCCCAATGATCTTTCAAGGCGTCGAACTGTGCGCAGGGACCCTGCAGGTCCGCTGCCAACTCGTATTTCGCCGCTTCAAGTCCGCCCCATGCGACCCAAAAGAGGTCGTCATCGAAACTCGCGTTGCGGGCGAGCTGTGTCTCAACTTTCATCGAGTACGCGAAACCTCCCGCAAGGATAGCGAGCACTGTAATCACAAGCAGCACAATGATCAGCGCAATTCCGGAGCGCTGCCGTGAGTAATTTGACTGCTTAAGGATCATGCGTCAGCGATTTCGCGGTGGAGATTGATTTTGGCGCGGGTTCTGAGGAAAGCCGCCGGGTCTCATCCCGGGGTTCGGCTGTCCGCCAGGGTTCTGTTGTCCGCCGGGGTTCCGCATACCGGGGTTCTGCATACCGGGGTTCTGCATGCCGGGGTTCTGCATACCGGGGTTCTGCATGCCGGGGTTCTGCATACCGGGGTTCTGCATGCCGGGGTTCTGCATGCCACGGCCGCCCTGAAACGTCTGTAATGCAGCGGGCACGCCGAGCGAAGCGACGGTGACTTCTCTCACCACGAGATCTTCCGGCGTTCGCGAGCCCGCGACCTTTTTGCCGGTGGCGAGCGAGATCGCCACTTTTGGCGGCAGAGTATTGGTGTAAAGCCATTCGTCGACGTACTGCCCCTGCTGACGGTCCCAGAATTGGACCATGAATGAAGTGACGTCCCGGGCGAGCACGGCGCTATAGGCCGGCGTGAGGGGGTTGTTTGTATCGACCAGAATCGGAGCGTGGGTCATGACAAGGTCCGTCGAACCTTCGTTGTCCTGCACCGAGAAGGTGACGCGCGATACGCCAAGACCACGATGCACTCCGAAACCGGGGATCGCGGGTGAAAGCCGTGTCACCATAGTAACTGCAGCGAGGTCCCCCTTCGTGTCAGCAGCAAACAAATAGTTAGTCGGATTCGAATTGAAGAGTTGCATGCTGCGGAACGAGGCTTCCAATGCATTCATGGCGATCCGAGTTCGCTGGACCGACGCCGCAGCCTTCTGGGCGGCGCGCGAACCCTTCACGATAGACATCCACGTCGCATAGATGGCGGTGATGATCATGGCGAAGATGCCGATAGCGATCATCACCTCCAAAATGGTGAAGGCGGGGACCGTGCGCGAGGTTGCTCGTGTCGTGCTCATCGTCGAGGTTGCGTTGCGCTTCCTGGCTGCGAAGCCGGTTTATGAAAAAAAGTCGTCAGCGTGCGCGGCCTTGCTCCCGCCGTGGCATCATAAATGGCGTAGTCGACCCTGAAGAAACCGTTGCTGCTGACTTCGAGAATTTCGTACTCCCAGGAAAATCCGGGATAAAGATCAGGCATGATCTCTTCGAAGCTCCCGGAATACACGCCCTCCGTTAACTGATTCGTAAGGACATGTGGCGAGATGAGAAACTCGAAATGCGGTTCGCGGCGCTGGAGTTTCTTTGCAGTCACAAGGCCAATCGCGACTATTTCCAGGACGGCAAACGCGACCATGAAGAAAAGCGAACAGGCTACGATGACCTCCAGCAGCGTGAACGCGGATGAGCGTTCGGCGCGCGGGTTCGCTCTGTTTAGCTGCAGTCTCATCGAAATTTTCGCGGGTCGGATTCGAAATCAACCAATGCAGTGGCCACCTCGAGCCAGATTTGGCGTCGTTCACCCTCCTGATGCCAGAGGAACATGCTGAACTCATCGCAGGTTCCATTCTTATAAAAATTTACCTCCACCACTTCGTCTTCAGTATAGTCCTTTAGGTTCAAGCGGATGCCCTCGATCCTGATGCTGTCCGCCAGCCTGACGGTGAACACGCCCGCGCCGGCAGAGGGCTGCTTGTCCGGCATACGCCATTCCTCGCCGGACACACTCTTGCTTTCAAGGCGGTCCATGGACTCGGAACGGGAAGCCTCGCCCTGCATGACGCTGATTTGCTTTTCCCGGTTGTTGATGACGAGTCTCATCGTCGAGCCGTTGAGCACGGCGTGGCCGCGCGCGAGATCGCAGGCATCTTTTATGTCATTCACCGCCTTTTGCATCGATTCCGGGCGCAATTGCCGGTAGATGCTCGGGACGGCGATGGTCATGACGATGCCGATGATGGCGCACACGACCATGATCTCGATGAGCGTGAACGCGGCGCGAGGCCGGTATGTCGGACATAGAATCATGAGCGATTGATGCTGCTGGTGATGGCGAACATCGCCGACAGAATGCTGAAGAGCAGTCCACCCACGCCGACCGCCATGATGATGATCATTACAGGTTCGATAAGGTTCGTCATGACGCGCAACTGAAGGGTGAGTTCGTTCTCGTAAGTTTCCGCGATGTTTTCGAGCGCGCCGGGAACGTCGCCGGTGTCTTCGCCGATCTTGAGGAGGTCGATCATCAACTGAGGGAACAGTTTGCTGTTGCCGAGTGGTTGCGCGATGGTCTTGCCGTCGGTCACGCCTTCGCGGGTGCGGGCGATGGCGTCCTTTACGACGCGGTTGGGCATGATATCTTCAGTGATCTTGAGCGCGGTGAGGACCGGGACGCCATTGATGAGCAACGTGGACAGGGTGCGCGCGAATTGCCCGAAAATATTCAGGCGCACTGCTTTGCCGAGCACGGGCGCGTTCATCTTCCAACTGTCGATCTTGCGACGGCCACTTTCGGTAGCCTTGAAGCGCTTGAACAAAACGACAATGGCGATCGCCACTAAGATCATCAGCCACCAGTAGTGACTGAACATGTCCGAGATACCCATCAGGACGCGCGTCGCGAGCGGCAGAGGCACCTTCAAGCCTTCGAAAATCTTCATGAAGCGTGGCAGCATGAAGGTCATGAAGAAAAATATGATGCCCACGCCGACGACGGCGACGATCGCCGGGTAGATCAACGCCGCGACGAACTTGGACTGAACTTCAGCGAACTTTTCATAGTGCGACGCGAGACGGCGCAGCACTTCGTAGAGAGCGCCGCTTTGTTCCCCGGCGCGAACCATGTTCACGAAGAGGTCGGAAAAAATCTGCGGCTGTTTGCTCATGGAGTCGGAAAGGCTTTTGCCTTCCATGACATCCTGCTTGAGTTGCTTGCTGACATCGGACGGGATGCCCTTGGATTCCAGATGGGCCATGCTGCCCAGGGCAACCGTCAACGGCATGCCGCACTTGAGGAGATTCGAAAGCTGCTGCGTGAACGTGGCGATCTCCTGGAGCTTCGGCTTGCGTCGCCGGCCACCGCGTTGCAGCGCCGCAGGCAGAAGGTTCGAGGCGCCTTTTTCCTTTGGTTTATCAGCAACTGCGGCAGCCGCCGCTGCCGCCTTCGAACCGTCGACCATTACCGGGAACAGGCCGAGGCGTTCGATTTGCGTGAGCGCCGCGGCGCGGTCGGCAACATCCAACACCCCCTGGACAACCTCGCCGGATTTTCGGCGGGCCTTGTAAGCAAACTGAGCCATATGCGCTATGTATTGAAAACCACTGGGTTCGTAAAGTTCTGTGCTGCCGGCTGTAGCGACACTGAACCGGGCGCTCCCATTAAATCAGATTGTCGAATTTGTGGCCAGCGCTTCGTTGAGGCTGCCGCGGCGGTAGCCTTGCAGGTCCAGCGTTACGTGGGTGTACCCGATTCTGCGCAGCGCATTGGCAACGTCATTGAATGCGCTGCCTTCGAGGAAGCGCGGCAACTCGGATTGGCCAAGTTCGATTCGGGCCAGAAAGCGGGCCGTCTCCCCACTGCTGCTGGCCAGCTCGTGGTGTCGCACGCGAACGTCATAAAAGCCCAGGTCGCGCAACACGTTCTCGGCAGCCTCGATCATCTGCAGTTTCTCAGGACTAACCGTTTCGCCGTAGGGGATGCGCGAACTAAGGCAGGCCATTTGCGGTTTGTCGGCGGTCGGCAAGCCGAACTCCGCGGAGAGTTCACGTATTTCGGTCTTCGTCAGGCCAGCCTCTTTCAGTGGCGCGCGCACCTGAAATTCAGCCGCAGCTTTGGCGCCCGGCCGGAAATCTCCGATGTCACTGGCGTTTTCGCCATAGGCAATCACGGCAAACCCTTCGGCTTTGGCCAGCGGTTCGAGCTCGGTGAAGAGTTCCTGTTTGCAGAAATAGCAGCGGTTGGTTGGATTCGAAAGGTATGCCGGGTTGTCAAATTCCTGCGTTTTGACCACGCGCAGAGGAATGCCGAAGCGTTGGGCAATCTCGACCGCGTCCCGAAGCTCGCGCCGGGGAAGGCTCGGGGAATCGGCAATCGCAGCGAGGGCGCGATCGCCTAAAACTTCGTGCGCGACGTAAGCCAGGAAGACCGAGTCCACGCCGCCGGAGTACGCGACGAGGCACGATCCATAGGACCGCAGCAACTGGCGGAGGTTCTCGAGTTTGTCGCCCGGCATGTCCGACGAAACGTGCCACTGGCTTGGAGAGTTGTCGAGGGAGGGATTGGGAAGTGCAAAATGCGAAGTTCCAGGCACTAAAGAAGCACCACGGGGCAAAGTTGCAGGCGATGGGTGCTTGACGCAATGGCGTGAGCCGGTAGGTTGAATTGGCAATCGTTGCCAGTGCGCGAAGCGTCTTCGCCGCCAGGGAACAGCTAGAAAGTAAAACAATGAAAGTATTCGCATTGGGTTTGTTAGGTATGGGTGTGGCGATCACATTGCCGGCGGCTGATCCGGCGCCCGCGCTCAAGGATCAAAAGGACAAGGTCAGCTACAGCATCGGCATGGACATTGGCCGCAACATCAAGCGGCAGAATCTCGAATTGAACGTGGATGCGCTGTCTGCGGGAATTCGCGACGCGATCAGTGGCGGCAAGACCGCGTTGACCGACGATGAAGCGCGCGAAGTCATGAACGCGTATCGCACGGAGATGCAATCCAAGCAGCAGTCGATGGCGAAGGAACAGGGAGACAAGAACAAGAAGGAAGGCGAAACATTTTTGGCCGAGAACCAGAAGAAAGAGGGCGTGAAAACGCACACCGTCAAATTGCCGAGCGGCACGAACGCGGTGCTCCAATACAAAGTGCTGACGGCGGGCACCGGCCCGAAGCCTTCGACGAACGACACGGTGATCACGCATTACCGGGGCACGCTCATCGATGGGACCGAGTTCGACAGCTCGTATAAGCGAGGCGAACCGGCGACGTTCCCGGTCACGGGCGTGATCAAGGGCTGGACCGAAGCGCTGCTGCAGATGCCGGTAGGCTCAAAGTGGCAGCTTTTCATTCCGTCGGAACTGGCCTACGGCGAGCGCGGGGCCGGACGGCAAATTGGGCCGAACGCTACACTGATCTTCGATATCGAGCTGGTTGGTATCCAGGACAAGGCGCAGGCGACGAAGTAACGGTAAGTTTTTGACATGAGCGGCAGTGGCGACACTGCCGCTTTTTCTTTGGGGCTCGCCCCTCCAGACAGCGATGCGCGCTCTGCTACGACAGGCGGGCGTGCTTGGTGACGAGGTCGCGCATCTTGCCGACGGCTTTCCTTAACTGACGTTGCCCGAATAGAGCAGAGCCCGAGACGAACGTGTCGGCGCCGGCCTTCGCGCAGTCGACTGCCGTCGCGTTGTTGATGCCGCCGTCCACTTCGATGCGATAGTTCAAGCCCATCTCCGCGCGCCACGCGTAGGCCTGCTGAACTTTTGGCAGCATCTCCGAAATGAAAGGTTGCCCGCCGAAGCCGGGGTTCACAGTCATGATGAGCAGCAGGTCAATGTGCTTGAGGAAGGGCTGCACATTGGAAATGGCGGTGGGCGGATTGATCGCAAGGCCAACACGCACGCCGACTGACCGAATTTTCCAAATGAGCTGCTCGACGCGGTCGCTCAATTCGACGTGAATGGTGATGTTGTCGGCGCCGGCTTTGTGGAACGGCTCAATGAGAATTTCCGGGCGCGAGCACATGAGGTGCACATCAAAATCCATGCGCGTGAGTGGACGCAACACGCGGACGACCTCGGGGCCGAAGGAAATGTTGGGGACAAAATGGCCGTCCATGATGTCAAGGTGCAGCCAGTCGGCGTTGGCCCGGCGGGCGCGGATGGTTTCCCGCGCGAATTGGCCAAAGTTGGCGGCCAGCAGTGACGGCGCAATAATCATCGCCGGCAACCTAGTGCAGCATAGCGATGGCCGTCAACGCGC
>Ga0105340_1000556_pt1 | contig 17927 bp, 24 predicted proteins | sample EasRivMeERMLT700_FD_89676 | JGI IMG/M metagenome (GOLD analysis project Ga0105340, IMG submission 89676) | Soil microbial communities from meander-bound floodplain in the East River, Colorado, USA - East River MetaG ERMLT700 | ecosystem: Environmental > Terrestrial > Soil > Floodplain | place...
AATTCGGAATATGGGTCCATCGGGCGCGGGCTTTGGCGGCGGCCGTGGCCGGACTTGTAGACATCGTGAATGTAACGGAAGATTCCGCATTGGATTGTTTCCGGCGTCAATCCCTGGACGGCGCTCTACTCTTCGAAAGGTTGGCGGCATGAATAACTTTTATCAATTCATTGCCGAAGCGCAACGGCTTGCGTTGCAAACCTTTAACGTCCGACAGGTTGGCGAAGCCGAAGGCAACGCCATAAGCTTGGAAGAGGCGCGGGCGCATTTGCGCGTGGACACCTTCGGGACGCCACCGGAATCCGACGACGATTTCTGGTTGGAAAATATCGGGATCCCGGCGGCTTGCGCCTATGCCGAAGGCTACATGGAACAAAGCTATTCTCCGCGCGTAATGGAATTGGCGTCAAACAAGTTTCCCTCCTTCCCGTTTATCGTTTTGCCTTATGGTCCGGCGCAATCGGTCGAGTCCATCCTTTACGATGATGTCGACGGACTCGAGACAACATTGCCGGACACGGTTTACGAATTGGACGTATTCGCCAATCCGTCCCGGATCATTCTCCAAAACGGCCAATCCTGGCCGGCGGCGCAAGCTGCTACCAATTCGGTCCGGATCCGCTACGTTGCCGGCTACAGTCTGCCGGGGACTACGCCATTGGGCTTGGCCTTACCCAAGACGGTTCGCATGGCAATGCTTATGTTCCTGGCGCATTTGTACGAAAACCGGGAAGCGGTAAACGTCGGGGGCGTAGTGTCGACAATGCCGCTAGGCGTCCACGCGCTTTTGGACATTACCTACGGCGGGCAAAGGCTCGACTTCGCATGAGGGCGGGCGACTATACGCACAAGATATGGGCGGACGAGCCGGTGGCAATGCAGGATGTCGACACCGGCGAGGAGGTTGTTACCTTCGTCCCGCGTGGCCGGTTGTCCTGTTCCATTCTGCCGATCGGCGGGCGGGAATTGCTCCGGACGGAACAAATAACGGCGGACATGGATACGCGGATAGCGGTCCGATGGTCGACCTTTGCCGCAACCATAACGGCGAAGTGGCGCCTTCGGTTTGAACGCAACGGTTCGCAACCGTTGATTTTCAATATTGCGCGGCCACCGGCGGAACGCTTTATGGAAATGCGGGAAATCGAATTCATTTGCAACAGCGGGAAAAACGATGGCTAACTCCATCACGTTTCGCATGGATGGCTTGCAGGAATTGGGCCAACGTATGCGGAAGCTTTCGGAAAAGGTTGCCAAGCAAGCGGCCGGCCGCGCCACCGGACGGGCGGCGGCGATCGTAAAAAAAGCGGCCAAGACTACGTTAAAGCGGCGCGTGGATACGGGGCTTTTGGAGAAGAATGTTATTTCCAAAAAGCTTCCCAAATCCAAAACGCAATTAACGTCGGAGCATATCGTTACCGTAAAAAAGGAAATCTACCGGCGGGCGGGCAACAAGCGCGTTGCCACGCGCAAGGTTGGATCCCTGGTCGAGTTCGGGACTGTCAATATGCCGGCGACTTCCTATCTTCGCACGGGGCTTTCCAACAACCTGGATCGAGCCAAAGACGCCATGCGGACCACGTTGGAAAAAGCCATCATCAAGGGCGGCGCATGATTCCCGGCGTTGTCTATACGGCGTTAAAAGCGCTTGTGGCGGATCGTTGCTATCCGTCCACCTTCCCGCAATCGCCAACGAATGACGCCATATGGCCGGCGATTCGGTATACGATCATTTCGGCGGATCCGGTTCCGGATATTTGCGGGACCGATACCGGGGAAACGGACCAAACCACAGTCCAAGTGGACTATGTCGCCAAGACGCATGGCGCGGCGGTAGCGTTACGGGAGCAAGGGCGGGCGGCGCTGATGGCGACCTTCCCTCCATGTACAAGGCAAAACGGATTTGAAATATACGATTCGGAAACAAAGACGCATCGAGCAACGGACGATTATTTGTTCCAACCATCATCGTCCAATTCGTAACACCGACAAGGAAAGGAAGCCATCATGTCGAGCGGCAAGCGGTATAAATTCAACGGATCCACGTTCGCGGTTCAAACCGGGACGGAGGCGCCGATCGTTATAACCGGAATCACGGCGGCGGATCCGCCGGTGGTATCGGCCACGGCGCATGGTCTGATCCTGGGGGATGTCGGCAAGATAGACAACGTGGACGCGCCGGCGGAATTGAACGGCGGAACGTATGCCGTCGACAATCCATCCGCCGGGACATTCGAATTGGCCGGCGTGGAAGGCGCCGGTTACGCGCCATTCGACGCCGGAACGCCGGACGCCTTGTTTATCCCGGCGACGTTTTCTGATTTCTGCGAATTAACCGGCATGAATCAGCAAGGCGGCGGCGCGGACCAGATCGAAGTTTCCACGATCTGTTCCACAAAAAAGGAATTCGAGCAGGGCTTGGGCGATTCCGGAACGCTCCAATTGGACTTCAATCTGGCGCCGATGGAAGCAGTACAAACGGCGCTCCGGGAAGCGGAAATTTCCGGCGATCAAATCGCCTTCAAGGTTGTCTTGCCGGACGATGGCGGGACTTGCATTATGATCGGCACGGTACAGGCAACAAGCTTCCAAGGCACGGTTAACGGGGTATGGACCGGATCGGCCACGATCAAGCTTTCCGGCGAAATCTTTTGGCTTGAAACTGCATGACGGCGCTTACCACGTTGGACGCCTTGTTGGGCGCAATGGACGGAATGGCGGCGGAAAAGCCAAAGGAAGTCGACATCCCAAAGCTAGGCAAAGTCTTTGTCCGGGAAATCACGGTTGGCGAAATGGACGACCAGATTTCGGATACGGCGGACAAAAAAAACAAGCGTGGAATTGCGCGTGGCGCTTGTCGACTCCTGGCCGATGAAAACGGAAACCGGCTTTTGGATCCCGACAATCCGGATCATGTGGACCGGATGGCGAAACTGCCTATCCGCGTCCTGGTTGCGATCGACAAGGCTTCCGAAATCGACAAAGGCGAAGATTCGGGAAACTGACGGAGCGCCAATCGTTTAAACACGAATTGGCGCTTGCGTTGGGATGGTCGGTTGCCACCTTGGAGCGGACGATGTCCGAGCGGGAGTTTTCGAATTGGCTAACCTTTGCCGGTAGCCGGTTGTTGCCTGTCCGGCGCATGGAAGCCTATTTGGCGCAGCTATGCAGCGTCATAGCGCAAACGTCCGGCAACGCCGAAGCCAAGCTTTCCGATTTCCTGTTGGACTTCGGACCGAAGCCAAAGAAAACGAAGCCCAAGCCGAATGGCGCGGCCATCATTGGCGCCATTGCCGGCCGTCGGGTAATCAAATTGGGACAGGGGAAAAAACGTGGCCACTAGTCTTGGATCCCTGGTTGTTTCCCTTGGCCTTAACGCGGCCGACTATACGGCCGGCCTTACCAAAGCCGAATTGCAAGCGCAACGCTTCTCCAAGTCCGTTTCCAATTCATTCAAGGCCATAGGCGGGATCCTGGCCGGCTTGTCCATCGGGACGGAATTGGTTTCCGCCACGCAAGACATTATTGCTTCGGCGGCAGCGCTCAATGACCTGTCGGACGCCACTGGCTCGAGCGTGGAAAGCCTGTCCCGGCTTTCCAATCAAGCGCAGATTGCCGGCGCGGACTTCGGAGAATTGGAAGCGGTAATGTTGAAGTTGTCGGTAGCGCTTTCCGGCGCCGACGAAGAGGGAAGCAAAGCCGGCAAGGCATTTAAATTGCTTGGCGTTACATCGCGGGATCCGGCGGAAGCGTTGCAACAAATGGCGCTTGGGTTGAATAAGTTTGCCGATGGCGCAGACAAGGCGGGACTCGCTGCGGCGGCGCTTGGCGGCAAGGTCGGGCCAAGGTTTCTGGCGACGTTGAAGGACATTGCGGAATTGCAGGACGTTGCGGCCACGACAACGAAGAAACAAGCGGCGGAAGCGGAAGAGTTGGAAAAGGCTTATCGACGGCTTACGGTTGAAGGGACAATATTTAAAAACCTTGTCTTGAGCGGAATTGTCCCGGCGCTGTTGGACATCATCAAGACAATGCGGGACGGGACGGACATAGCCGGCGGCTTTTGGGAAGCGGTTTTCTCCGGGATGTTCAGTTCCTTTCCGGGGGAGTCGTTGGACGAAACCATAGCGCGGACAAATTCGCAAATGGAGGAATTGAAAAAGTCGGTAGCGGATCCCGGCTTTTTTATGCGGCCGTTTGTCGACGCCAACATTAAGGAAATCGAGAGGCTCGAGAAGAAACTTGCTTTCCTGACAAAGACGCGGGACCGGCGTTTTCTGGATTCGGTTGGCGGACCTCCTACCAACGAGGGATCCAAACCGGCGGCGCCGAAGCTTCCAAAGGACGACAAGGGCGAAGCCAAAAAAACGCTCGAGCAGCATTTGCGCGAGATTGACAATTTCGTAAAGGCGGAAGAGGACACGCTACGGGATCGGGAAAGCTTCCTCCAATCCTATTATCAAGACGACCAGTTAGGGCTTCGGGATTATTTCGCCGGCCGGCGGGCGGCAATGGAGGAAGCGGCGGCTAAGGAAGTTGCGGCATTCGACAAGCAAGCGGAATTGTTGCGGGCGTTTGCGGCCAAGGCGAAGCCGGCGGAACGGATCGAAGCGGAAACGAAATTGGCCGATGTCCTGGCCAAGCGTGGGAGGTTGCAACAGCAAGTTGCAACGGACGGCGTAAAGCTTTGGATCGACGAAGCCAAGGCGGTTAAAGCTTTCCAAGAGCAAGTAGAAAAGGCGTCCATTACGTTGGCAGAAATGCGCGGCGACACGGTTACGGCGGCGCTTGCCGGCTTCGACTTGGCGAATAAAAAGTTTGCAACGATGTTGGCCGAATTGAAAAAGTCCGCCAATCCCGAGGATCAGAACTTAGCGGCCATTGGCGAGCGGGACTTGGCGGCAACGCGGGCGCTTGTCGGGCTTCGGGCGCAGCTAAACAAGGAAACGGAAACCTATTCGCAAACCTTGGAAGAGTTGGGAATAGCGCAAGCCAACATTGCGAACCTGGAAACAGTCGGCGCCATAAACGCCACGGAAGCTTTCGACCGGCGGCAACAAGTAGCGGCGCGGTTTATCGACAAGCTAAAGGAAGAATTGCGGCTATTGGAGGAAACGGCGGCAAAAAGTGGCTTGCGGGAGGATGCTATCCGAGCGGCAAAAATGCGGCTTGAATTGGAAACCATCATTACCGAAAAAATCAAAGAGCAAAAAGCGGCAATGCAGGACTTCCAGAATTTTCTCGCGGACTCTTTTGCAAACACCTTCGAGGATTTCATAATGGGAACGAAGTCCGCGTCACAAGCTTTCAAGGATTTTGCAAACGACATCGAGCGTTACCTTTTGAAAATCGCGCTCCACAAATTGGGCGACCAAATGTTTGGCGGCGCTACGTCGGGAAGTGGGGACCTGTTCGGATCCTTTTTCAAAGCCATCATGGGGATGTTCGGCGGGAGCGGAATCCAAAGCGTTAACGGATTCCAAGGCTTCGGGACGTTTGCCGCAAAGGGAACAAATTTCGCCTTCGGCGGGCCAACGATGGTTGGCGAGAATGGACCGGAGGTTGTTGATATGCCGCGTGGCGCTCGAGTATGGCCAAACGGAACCGGACCGAAAGCGGCCAACGATTCGGCCATCCAAATCGAAAACCATTTCCACGTTAACGGAACCATCAATTCCGCCACCGTCCGGCAAATCGAGCGGGGCGTGGGCGATTCTGTTATGCGAAACCGGATGGACCGATAAATGTATACCGGCAAGCTTCTCCCGAAATGCGTGGACCTGACATGGTCCGGCGGCTTCGGCTTCTCTACCAATCTGTCCGTCATGGCAAGCGGCGCGGAGCAACGGAATCAAGAGTGGAGCGGCAACCGATCGGAATATTCCATTTCCTATAGCGCTCGAAATCAAGAGCATTGGAGCATGATCCGCGCCTTTATCGGATTGCACGGCGGGCGCGTCCATACGTTCCGGCTTTACGATCCGGCCGATCATACGGTGGCGGCGCATGAAGGCGTTATCCTGGACGTTGGGAGCGTCCGGCAAATGGCCAAACGGATAACCTTCGATGATATGGCCTTCGACATCATCGTAACGAAGCCGGGAGCGGCCATCCTGCATGGCGGCGGAACCTTCGATGAAGATTCCGGCATCGTTACCGGCGCAGCTACGTCCTGGGAATCGCCGGAGTATTACAAGCATTGCCGATTTGACGCGGACCGGATCGACCTTATCGGCATTTCGAAAAAGGACGATGGGACCTTCCTGGCCGGCTACCGGAGCATTCCGATTGTGGAAGTGGTTTTCGAAGTCGAGGCGGGATCTTGAAAACCTTTAATCCGGACTTCCAATCCCATTTGCAGCAAAGCGCTACCACGGTTGCGCGTTGCATTCTGATAATCCGATCCTTCGATGGGGAAATGTTCGGCTTTACCACGCACGATCGGCCGTTGAATATCGGGGGCGTTATCTTCGAGCCAACGGCAAGCTTCGTCCAAAAGGATATTGCGTCCAATCTGAATCTCGACACGGACAATACCGAAGCCGAAGCGCTGTTGGATTCCGACACCTTGACGGAGGAAGATTTACGCGCCGGCAAGTGGGACTTTTCGCCCTATCGAATCTTTCAGGTTAATTGGGCGGACCTGACGATGGGCGACAAAAAGGATTCCATCGGGCATTTGGCCAAGGTAACAGTTAACCGGCAAACCTTCGTCGCGGAATTGCTTGGGTTGATGGAAGCGCTTGGGACTTCCATTGGCGAAATAACAACGCCGAATTGTCGGGCGTGGCTTGGGGATCAGCGTTGCAAAGTGGACCTGACGCCGTACACCTTCGCCGGGACTGTTACCGGTTCGGATCCGGATATGTACACCTTCGTCGCTACTGGCATGGGGCAACCGGACACGTATTTTGGCGAGGGCATCGTCCTGTTTACTAGCGGGCTTTTGGATGGCCATTCATACGATATAAAGTCTTTCCAAGCCGGCGGGACCTTTATAACCAAAACGCCGATGGCGTATCAACCGGAAGTCGGGGACGCCTTCACGGCGGTTACGGGATGCGACAAAAAGCGGACGACCTGTCGGGACAAATTCGCCAACGTGATTAACTTTCGCGGGGAGCCTTGGCTTCGGGGTAACGACGCGCTTATCCAGATCGGGCGCTCCGAGTGATTTACCTGGACGACATCGTGGCCGAAGCGCGATCGTGGATCGGGACGCCGTGGCAACATCAACAGCGCCTTAAAGGTATCGCCACGGATTGCATTGGCCTTATCGGTGGCGTTGCGCTCGAGGTTGGAATCGAAGGCGCCAAGGAATGGGCGGACGATCCGGATTTGCATCATTACGGCCGGATTCCGGATCCGCATTTATTGCTTGCCGGTTGCGATCGGTTTCTCGAGCGAGTGGAAATCGCGGACGTATTGCCGGGGGATGTCCTGGTTATGGCCTTTTCCCGGCAACCACAACATTTCGCCATTGTGTCCAAATTGGATCCCATGTATCTGGTCCACGCTTACCAATCCGTGGGGCGCGTGGTCGAGAATGGCGCCAAGATTGCGCGGGCGCGGATCCTTCGCGCCTATAAATACCGGGGCGTGGCTTGAGTACACAATTAGCGCTTGGCGTTGTCGGCGCCGGCATCGGCTTTTTTTTCGGCGCTCCACAATTGGGCTTCGTTATCGGAAGCTTGATTGGTTCCCTGTTGGATCCGCCGAAATCCGAAGGTCCACGCCTTGCGGAAAAGAAACTCCAACAGTCTACCTACGGCGCCATGATCCCTTACTTCTGGGGATCCGGCCGAATTGCCGGCGTGGTAATCGACCAAACGGACCTGGAGGAACACAAGGAAAAGTCGAGCGGGAAGGGCGGGCCGGAAGTTACGAATTACACGTATTCGGCAAGCTTCGACATCCTGCTAGGCGCGGCGCGAGTGTTTGGCGAACCGGCCATATTGGGCGTCCTGAAAATCTGGGCGGACGGGCGCCTTATTTGGGACATTGATGCTTCCGAGGATCCTTGTCCCTTCGTTGTCTATAACGGGACGGAGGATCAATTACCGGATCCGACTTTCGAAGCCATCCACGGGGTTGGCGAGGTCCCGGCCTATCGTGGAAGCGCTCACGTTGTCGCAACGGATTTCTACCTTACCGACTTCGGCAACAGAATCCCATCCTTCGAGTTCCTTGTATATACGGGAACCGGCGGCGACTATCCAACGCAAATTTCCCTGGCGCCATTGCCGATCGAATCCGGCTATGCGGTCGACGGCGTTACGCTGAATGATGGAAGGATTACCGTTACGCTCCACGGCACGCCATCGGGCGGGACGACGCCGATTGTGTGGAAGCAATACGATCAAGATTGGAATCAGATTGGTTTAACGTCAATCAATAACATTCCCGGCGGGCCGATTGCCTTTACCATCGACTCCGACAAATATTTGTTTATTGACGGGAGCAGCAATTACTTTTGGTGGATCCCGAATCCGGTTGGGATCTATGTCCAAAGCCTGGATGTAACGACCGACATTCTGGCGCATGGCCGGCCGGCGGCAAATTTCAACGTATCAATGGATGGCTTCCTCTATGGCTTGCAGGGAGTCGCGCCATTCTATTTACACAAATGGATCGACGGAGGCAATTTCGTCGCCAAGGTTTCCGTTGGTATGCAAAACAAAAATAACGTCGACATCGGCACGAGCGACACCGGCAATATTTGGTTGATTGCGTTTCAAGGCGGACTGTCCGAAATGTGGGAATACGATCCGGACTTGAATCTGGTCAACCATTGGGACGATGCAGCAATGTCCGCAACCGGAATCACGAGCGGGGCGGGCGGGAATTTCTTTGTCTACCGCAACCAAATCGCATATAACAAAACGGTTGGCAGCGTCCATACCGTGGCGTTAATAAACGTGGATCCGGCGTCCCATGCGTTGTCGGACGATGTCGAGCATTTCCTGTCGCAAGGCAATTCCGGGCGCTTCTCGCATTTGGTTGGCGGGCAGGTAATGAATATCAATTATGGAATCTTCTCCTTGGAAGCGCCGGCGGGCGCTATCCGGCTATCCAAGATTGTGGGGGATCTAACCGATATGACGCCGGCCGTTGGGATGTATGACGCGGCCGAATTGGTAGACGATGTCCGTTGGTTTATCATCGCCTCCCAAATGACAGTCCGCAATGCCATCCACGCATTGCGACAGGTTTACTTTTTCGACGCCGTGGAATCGGACGACATTCTAAAATATCGGAAGCGCTCCGAAGTTTCCATCTTCGAGATTCCAGACGACGACCTTTGCGGGCGCAGCTACGGCGCCGAGTCCGGCGAACCGTTGCGGACGATCCGGACGCGGGAGCAGGAATTGCCGCGCACGGTAACGATTACCTACATTGATGTCGACCGGGATTACCAAATCGGATCCCAATCCACGCCACGGCAAACCGTCCTGTCCCAACAAGATACAACCGTCCAAGTCCCGGTAGGATTAAACGCGGACGAGGCCATGCAAAAATGTTGGACGTTGATAAACGGCGCATGGCTCGAGCGTGAGCATTTCGAATGGTCGACAACGCGCAAATGGGCGCATTTGGAGCCTTGCGACGTTGGGCTAATCCGTGGCCGAGTTATCCGGATCCAAACGCGGACGGAAGCGCCGGACGGCGTGATACGTTGGACCGGCGTCCTGGCGGCGCCTTCCATTTACGCCAACGAGGATTCGTCAATCTACGTGCAACCGGGAACCGGAGCGCCGGGGGATGGATGGATCCCTCCAAGTCCGCCACGGGCGGTAGTCGCCACGCGGATGGTCCTGTTGGATATTCCCTTGCTACAGGAAACGGACTATCCCAATGGATTCTATGCGGCGGTCGGTCCGGCGGAATCCGGCCGTTGGCCGGGAGCGCAAGTTTTCAAATCCGTCGACGGGGGATCCACGTATACGGCGGTCGGGGAATCCCTGGTATCGGACACGATCGGGACGGCGTCCAACGTCCTGGAAGATTGGACCGGAGGAAACAATTTCGACGAATCCAATTACCTGGATGTTACGTTGGACGATCCGGATAACGAATTGGTTTCCGTGTCCGAGGAAGCCATCCTAAACGGCGCTAATCGTTTCGCCATCGGTAGCCATGAGCGTTGGGAGGTAGCGCAATTCAAAACGGCCACGCTAACGGCGCCGGCCACGTACCGGCTAACAGGATTCCTGCGCGGACGCTACGGGACGGAATGGGCGATACCGGATCATGCGGCGGCGGAAACCTTCGTACTATTGCCACCGACAATCAATATCAACAGTCCGGCGGTCGACATTGGCGCCACGCGGAAATACAAGGCGGTTACGCTTGGGACGCCGTTGGCCGATGCGGCGCCGGTGGACTTCACAAGCCACGCCGTAGCGAAAATAACGTATTCGCCGGTACTGGTAGAAGGCGGGCGCAACGCGGCCGGCGACATCACGATAAATTGGGCGCGGCGGACGCGGATCGGTGGCGTTTGGCTCGAGTCGGTCGAGGTCCCATTGTCGGAACCGTCGGAGAAGTATCGAGTTACCTTTTACACGGCCGGCTTTGGCGCGGCCATTTCCTATTACGACATCACGGCGGCGACAACGGCAACCTATACAGCATTGAATCAATCCATCGACTTCGGATCCCCACAGGATCCGCTATCCGTCGGCGTCCGGCAATTCGGGCAATATGGGCTTGGCTATGAAGGAAGGGCGACGATATGAGCGGGACAACACCTTTAATCGACCAGATTGATTTTGCATCCTCCCAAAAAGAGGTTGTCGTAAACCGTGTCAACAATGCCGAAGCGCCGGCGGCGGTTTTCGGAATCAAAACTCTGGTCGGGCTTTCCCTGGTCCTGTACGGCGGCGCGGTCGACGACAATGGGACGCCAACAATTCTCGCCAATCAGACGATAGCGCTAACCGACAACGCTACAAACTACGTCAAGCGGACGGCGGCGGGCGTGGTTTCGGCGGTAACGTCCGCGCCTTCCGGATGGCCGGCGACATTGGCCGGCGTGGTGGCGCTTTACACGATCGTTACGGCGTCCGGCTTGGCCACGGCGGTTACGGAATGGCGAGTCGGATCCGTCAATACGGCGCCGGCATCGGTGGCGCCGACGATCGTCAAGGTTATCCAAGTGGCTTGCTCCGACGAAACCACGGCGCTAACGACCGGGACATCCAAGGTCAAATTCCGAATGCCTTACGCCATGACCTTAACGGCGGTTCGCGCTTCGTTGTCGACAACATCAAGCTCCGGCATTCCGGCGATCGACATCAACGAAAGCGGCGCGTCCATCTTTTCCACGACGCTAACCATAGACGCCGGCGAGAAAACGTCGACCACGGCGGCAACGCCGGCCGTCATATCGGACGCCAATCTGGCCGACGATGCGGAAATAACGGTGGACATTGATACGGCCGGGACCGGCGCAACGGGCTTGAAAATTACGCTGATCGGGACTTGAATCCGTGATTATCAATCCGTTTGTTTTCGGCGTTGCGGCTTCGGGCGTAACGTGGAATCCGTCCGACAAAGGCGCGGACGTAACACTATCCGGCGGAAATTTGGTTGCTACCGGAGCGGGATCCACCAATTGCGTTGTCCGTGGCACGACATCCCACGCAACCGGCGTGGCCGGGAAATTCTATTTCGAGGGCGTGCGCGGGACGACGGGAACAAATTACCCATATTTGGGCGTAGCGCCGGCTTCTCTTCCATACAGCGCAACATCGGCTAACGCGGCGGCGGGCGTATTCGCCAACGTGGCCAATCAATTTTTTTGCTACTGCAATGGCGCCAACGTAAACACCGGACAAACCTGGGCGAATGGCGATATAGAAATGGTAGCCGTTGACATGGCAACGAGCAAAATATGGTTCGGCAAAAATGGGACATGGTTTAACAGCGGCAATCCCGGCGCCGGAACGGGACAGATATTCACGATTTCGGCGGACACGTATTTTCCAATGGCCAACGTGCGGGCGGTTGGCGTTGCTATTACGGCGAGATTTGCTTCGGCGTCCTGGGGCTTTGCGGCGCCATCGGGCTTCGGAGAATGGTAAATCCCATCATGCTCCGGGGAATGATGGGGCTTGGGGACAACATCTACCAAAGGGCGATCGTCCGGGAAGTTGCCAAGGCGCGGCCGGTTTACTTGATAACCGCTTGGCCACAATTATATGCGGACCTTCCCATCTGGCCATTGCGCGTGGCGTCCCGGCTTCGGACGCAAGCCAAAAATATGATGCGGGACGGCTTGGCTTGGGCGGCTTGGCCACGCTCGAGGATCCCGGAAATCCGGATCAACTACGTTAGCCGGCCGAAGGTATCCATCCTGGAAGCGCTAGGCGCATCCGTGGGGCTTCAACCGGACGCCTTGACCTTCGACCTTCCTTCCTTCGGCAAGCAGTCCCAAAAGCCGTATATCGTGATCCGGCCGGCTACCATCCGGACCGAGTGGCTAGCCACCGGACGCAATCCGGATCCGGAGTATCTGGCTTTGGCGGCGGACAAGCTGCGGGACTTTTTCCAGATCATAAGCATTGCGGACTTGGCGCCGGGGGAGGAATGGGCGCTCGAGCCTTTACCCTATGCGGATCAAACCTTCCACGCCGGCGAATTGACGATAGAGGAAACGCTTTCCCTGGTCGAAGGCGCGGCCGGCGTGGTCGGTGGAGTGGGATGGCTTGTCCCGGCGGCGATAGCCTATCGGACGCCAATGTTGCTAATCTTCGGCGGATGGGGCTTTTACAATGGACCGGAAAGAATCTTCGATAGCAGAATCGACGCAAGCAACGTCCGAAGCTTGCTTCCTGCTGAATTCTGCCAATGCCGGGACCAAGGCCACGCTTGCGACAAGCGGATCCCAAATATCGGAGCCGAAATCGACCGATGGCTTGTGGACCTTGTGGCAAGCCGGGAAGTTGCAATGGCTTCCGGAAGTCGGGATCGGATGGTATCCGGTAACGGAATGTCCCTATGACGAAGCCTATTGGAAGCGCTACCGGGATATGGACGGGACGCCGGTTGGCGTGAAGCTAACCGGGATGCGCGTGGACCTTGTCCGGAGCCATACGAAAGGTCCGGTGGTCGACATAGGCATAGGCGGCGGGCGCTTCGTGGCGGCGCTTCCCGGCCAATCCAAGGGCTTCGACATCAATCCGGCGGCTATTGATTGGCTCAAGGGCGCCGGACGGTGGCATGATCCATACTCCGAACCATGCGAGTCCGCTACCTTTTGGGATAGTCTCGAGCATATCCACGACCCTTCGGCGCTATTGGCTAACGTCCGGCGCTATGCTTTCGTTTCGGTTCCTATCTTTAAGGATTGCGCGGACATCCTGCGGTCCAAGCATTATCGGAAAACGGAGCATTGTTGGTACTTTACCGTGGCCGGCATCCAGAAGTTTATGGCGCATTTCGGCTTCGAGCAGCTAGAGCGCAACGGCATGGAGCAACGCGCCGGCCGGCAACAAATCGAATCCTTTGTATTCAAGCGTACATAATGCGGCGTCCATCATGGATCCGGAGTCGGTCAATCAAAGCTTGCCGGTCCGCGTGGCATTGCTCGAGGCTCGAGTCCGCCTTATTGCGCTTGTCCTCAAGGGGACCGTGGCTACCATCGTAGCGGCGGCGGTAGCCTATTTCCTGGGGGGCAAGCCATGAGAGCAACGGCGGCGGTTTTGGTTGTGGCGCTGACGGGATGTCAAACCACCGGATATCAGGACTACGCCGATGCTATGGCTCGAATAGCGGAAGCCAATGCTTCCATTTCCCGAGAGCAAACGCGGGCGATGCAGGAATTGGCGCAGCATGGCGGGGACCAGACCACGCGGACCGTGGCCGTTGTCATGTTGGCCTTGGGCGCTCAAAACGGCCGGCTGAATCAGCAAATAGCTCCGCCACAGAATGAGGCTTTGGAATGGGCGCGGATCCTGGTCCCAAGCTTGTCCACCTTGGCAATGGGCTATTTCGGATACCGGCTTGGCGTCCAACAATCTTCCGACAACAGCAATACGGCGCAAGCCGGTTACGGAGCCATGCAGGGAATCGCCCAAGGCGGCTTCAATGCCGTTACAGCCTTCAAGCCGGTCCCGATTGATTGGGCGGGCTTGGCCACCTTGCGGCCGAATACCACGACGACCACGACCAACACGAGCAATACGGCGATCGACATTGCGAACCGGGACGGCCAAGTGGTAATCAACGGCAACGCCACGCAACCGGCGATCGTTCCGCCGGTGGTTGTCATTCCACCGGCGGCGGGACCGTAAAGCTTACCGGCGGCGCTTTAGGCGCATGGCGCCAAGCAGGACAAGCCCAATCCCCAACAGCGCCACGGATTGCGGTTCCGGGACAAGCAATTGGGTTGTCAGAATGGTTTGCGATCGGCCGACAAGCGTGGCTTCCGTCCCTGGCGCTCCATTCCACGCGGCAAGCGTCCCGGAGGTCCCCAACGTCATGCCGAAATTGCCACCGGCAACGAAGGCGCCATCCTGGTTAAAGGCGAAGGCATCGGCCGGTCCGTTGGCTATATCGGCAAAGCTTGCCAACAGGATTCCCGGCAAGTCCACCGGCGTATCGGCGCCTTGTTGGTTGGCCGGATCCCCGTAATAGCCAAGGCTGATGGACGATCCGTTGGCGTTTTGCCATGTTCCGGATCCGGACGCCGAATACGTGGCGACAGGTCCGAGAAAGTCAATTCCGCCGATGGCGAGGACCACGTTGGCGGCGACAAGGTTGTGGTTGATGATTTGAAACGAGGACGTATTGAGGAAATTCTGGGCGCCGATGGTTTGAAATTGGCTCGAGCCAAGGATTTCCACGCCGTTGAAAGTCTGGTTGGCAATGGCCAATTGGCCAACGGCCGCATTAGTATCGCAAGCGGTTTGATCGGCGCAAAAGAAAATCATGCCGTTGATATTGGCGGCAAGCTGCAAGGTAGCGAAAGCCGGCGAAGCCATAACGGCTAGGGCGGCGGCGGCTAGAAGTCTTTTCATGGATCCTCCCGGTTGATCGAATCTTCCTACAAGCAAAACAGCGCCCAATCCGGCAATCGAAATTAAATCAATTGCTTGGATTGGGCGTCGAGGAAGCTTTGTAAAGTTATTCGACTATGCCACGGATCCCCAACGGGCTAATTCGTCCCGTTCATAGTCGAGAATCCACGGATCCTGCCTGCTCTGCTTTCCCCATTGTTGGACGGCGCGGAGGATACGCTGTAATTCCGCCATCGGTTCAAGCATATGCTGCGGGAGCATCCAACAAGGCCAAGCCGTGTCCATATCCTTCGGCATTCCATAGCGCTTGGCATAGCCGAAGGTTTGCCATCCCAACAAATCGCATTCGAGTCGCGGAACGTCGACCAGTACCAATACGGCCGGCGTTGCGTCCGTGTCGTTGGCGCGGGCTACAAGCCGGTGGCCGGGAACCGCGATCGACCGGACTTCCAACAGCCCGCCGACATCCTTGGACCGATTGGTTGATCCCGTCCAATACAGGTTTAGACTCCTGGCCACGGCAATTTCCGCAAGGCAAGCCCGATAGTTGATGGCTTCCATATCTTCGCCTTGCGGCCGGTTGCCTTCCGGAGTCTTGTGGAAGGCGCCAAGGTTTTGGGCGATTTGCTTTCCGATGTAGCGGGCGAAGGCGGCTTCCGGCGCTTGTACCGTGTACCGGATCATTTAACAGCGGCCTTCCGCGCCTTGTAGTAGTCGACCAATTCTTTGCGTTGGCCGGCATCGGATACCAATTCGATATGGATGGCGGCTTGATCCAAGGCGTCCCGGTTGCCGGCGTTGTCCAATTGTTCGCGGACGGCCGCATAGGACATGGTCGGGCGCTCGAGCGGCGCGGCGGCGGGCGCCGGCGCGTCCGGATCTAGCGCGAAGGGCGGCGGCGCGTCCTGGGGCGCCTTGGGCGCTTCCTGCGGGACTTCCACGGCCGGCGGCGCTTCCTTGTCTAGCCGGCCACGGAGCGAGGACAGGACGGCATCGGTTTTGGACTTCTCCGGTTGCGGTTCAACGTCGATAACGTCCCGGATTTCCTCCACCGTGGCCAATCCCATCGCAATTTCCGGCGCATGAGTCCGGACAAGGAAAGAGGCGGCGCGATACATGAACATTTGTTCCGGCATCGTTTGCCATTTGCTTCCGGCCTTTTTGTTCCATCCTTCCGCTTCAACCATCTTCCACGATACCCAAGCGCCTTCGATTCTGTCGCCGGTGGCCTTTTCCGTGGCATAGGCGCGGCAAGCCCATTCCTTGTCGCCGGCCTTTCCGCGCCATTCGAAGCGGAGCGCGGAAAACTTGCCGCATTGGTTGAACGTGGCAATGAGGAATTGTCCGCTCCATCCCGGCTTTCCCTGGACGATGTAGAGATTTTGCATTACCTGTAATTCGTCGGCGCCAATCCGCCGCGCCATATTGAGCGCAATTAGACAATTGGGGATGTTGTCCCGGTATTGCGGCGGGACCAAATCAGCGGCGGCATACACCTTGGCAATGCGGAGCGACAATTCGAAAGCGTCCCTTTCGGTATACGGGACGGCGGTTCCGATCGGCGCAGCTACGGCCGGGAGTCTTGTAACGTCATTCATGGGGATTCCCTTTGCTTATAGTGGATTGGTTACTTTGAGCAGGAAGCGCCGGCTTCCCGGCTTTTCGTATTCGAATTCCGCCGCAAGCGTTGGGAATTTCTCCCGGAACGCCTTGGCATCAAACACCGTCGACGGCTTGGCTTGCTTCCATGTAGCCACGACAACACCGTCCACGGTTGCAACATCAAAAAACTGCATGGCCTTTTTGATCTCGCCTTCCATTTCTTCGGCCTTGCCTTCGAAAAGCTTGATTGCGTTGCGCGTTTCCGCCAATTGGTAAATGGCTCGAGCCACGCCTTCGGGCAATTCGATAATGCCGGCGCGGGCATCCTTCCACCTTTGATTGATTTCCGCCAACGTCCTGGGCGACGGCGGTTCCCGGCTTTCGACGGCTTGCCAGAATTGCGCTTCGCCTTCTATAACGAGGTCGACCAATTCCGGCTTCCGCCGGACTTCGTATATACGGAAGTCGGATCCGGCGATTAGGACCGGGATGTAGCAAAGGTCCGCGCCGGCTACGATCATGTTGTGGGTTGCCTGGAGGATGTAGGACTGCGGGACATCGTCGGTCCCGGCTTCGCCAAAGCCACGGTCCGTCCGGGCGGTTTTGGCTTCGATAACTACGGGCTTGTCGGCCACGTATGCAAGGCCATCAAGGTTGGCCAACATGAACGGATGCACGCTCGAGCGTTGCCGCAATGCTTCCCGGTTGTCGACAAGCGCCAAGCCTGTCCGGCGGGAGAATTCCGACAGGACGATAGGCTCGAGCAAGCGGCCGAAGAGCATGGGATCGTTATCCGCGATCGGCGGCGAGTCGCCAATCTTTTCCATGTACAGCGCCAAGGGCGATTTCCACGGCGACAGGCCAAGCGCCGGAGCGCTATCGGATCCGCCTATGCCGGTTTTGCGGAAGGCGTGGAAAGCTTCATCAATCATGGTTTGCGCTTTAGAAGGAAGGTTGGAGGATCGGTATCACGCGGCGGGAACCGATGTACCACGAGGTCCACTAGCGCGTCCTGGCGGGCTTGGAGCGCCTTTTCCAAGCCACGCCGGTTACGCTCGATGGCGGCTTCGTACAGCGCCACGGAAAGGGAAGCTTGGGCGAAGCGGATAAGCCGGACCAATTCCATAACGGCGCTCATCAAGCCATCCAATCCGGGATCCATCCAAACCACAGACCGGCGACGATTACCCAAGAGCCAATGCCGATAATCCAATCGGCAAGCTTGACCCAAAATATGGTCCGGAGATCGTAGCGCGTCATGGCTTCTCCACCTTGGGACTAGGCTTCCTCGCGGCAATAGCT
>Ga0105340_1000557_pt1 | contig 17922 bp, 13 predicted proteins | sample EasRivMeERMLT700_FD_89676 | JGI IMG/M metagenome (GOLD analysis project Ga0105340, IMG submission 89676) | Soil microbial communities from meander-bound floodplain in the East River, Colorado, USA - East River MetaG ERMLT700 | ecosystem: Environmental > Terrestrial > Soil > Floodplain | place...
ACGGGTCCGGGTGGAACGTCGCCGTATACACGTCCTCCTTCAGCCCGCGGTAGGTACGAAGACCGTACCTGAAGCACTTGGCCAACTGGAGGTCGTCGATTGATTCCGGGGCGACACCGAGCGCGGGCTTCAAGAACGGGAGCTCTGTCGAGTACTCGTAGTCGAAGATGCGCATGGCGGGGATGCCGAGCAGGAACGAGAGCAGTTCCAACGGCCGAGACCCGTGCGACATCGACATCTGGGGTCGTTCGCGCAGGACGATCGGAAGTAGCTGCGCGGCCCGCCGAAGAGTGCCCGCCACCTTCATCACCTTGTTGGCACCGTAATGCCGGCCGACTGTCTGGTATTTCAGGCCGTGGTACTCCGCAAGGCTGCACACCTGAAAGGCATTTCGAGCGGTCACGGTCACCGTATGCCCCTCGCGCTCAAGGGCGCGGATGATCGGACGGAAGAACGGCACGTGCGGCGTGTTGTCCAAGTCAATCCAGATTCGCTTGGAAACAACCAAAGGGGGTCGATCCTCAACCGACTCTGATCCGCTTAGCGTACGCGTCACGCTAGACGAGCTCGTCTGAGGCCGAGCGGCGGTTTCTGGGTTGCGCATTCGCAGCGGCAGAAGGTGCATATTGCGTCCGACTAGCCCAAGTACCTGTAAAGCAGCCGCCCGGCGAGATCCAGCGCAGCATCGGGCAGGTGTGCTAACGCCCTGCCGGCAGCCCGGGACAGCAAGTCCGTGCGCTTCGTGCCGTTCTGTCTTGGCGGATAGTGGTAGTAGGTCAGCGCCGATTGCGTCGCGCCCAGATGGTTCTTGAACGCAGTCAGCCCGGGTTGGTCGACATCCGAACGGCCCAGGTCTAGTTCCAGGAACCCGCGCGCCCGCGCATCCTGAATTACCCGCCAGAACAGGAATGGCATGCCGCCCAGGCGGTGATGCGCCGCATCCGACCCGCCATACTTGTAGAACATCGTCTTCTTGAACGACAGTGTCAGGATGCTCGCGATCGGCTGGCCGTCCTTGCTCGCCACGTTAATTGCCACTCGATCACCAAGGCACGCCAAGAGGTTGCGAAACCACGCGACCGGCTGCGGCGGCAATCCGTGACGGCGTCGCGTCATCCGCAGTAGTCGGTAAAAAGTAGCGAGCAACCGGTCCGATGTCCCCGCCTCGTAGGTGAGGCCCTCGCGCTCCGCGCGGCGAATAGCCCGTTGCGTGCTGGAGTGATGAAACCGTCGAAAGATCTCCGTGGCCTCGGGCCGCAAGTCGAGCCGGTGCAGACAGTATTTGCTGCCCAACCCCAGCCAAGAGCCGTCAGCAGCAGCCTCGAAGGGTGGTTCGACGACGGCTCGAGGGCGCAATTCCACCGAGCACCCGCCGGCCGTCTGAGCGTCGCCAGTCAGGTGCGCGAGTATCACGGAGAGGTCGTCCGACCCGTCTACGAGCGGCTCGCAATGATCCGAGAACGGCAACGACACCAGCCGGCGCGACGCCCAACCTTTTACGCGACAGACCACGACCCCGTTCTGCAGCGTCGAAGCTGACGATGAGGTCACCACGAATGGCTCGTACCCATAAGTTTGCCGCAGTGCGCTGAGCCAGCCGGGCGAGTGAAAGATCGAAGCCGCTGGATGCCGGTCCAGCAGCTCGGACCAACGCGGATCCCCGATAGGGTCTGCCACGATTCGTGCGGGCATCGTTTACGCGCGCGCCGCGAGGTCCTTTCGAGGAACGCTCTCGAGCTTGAAGACCAGGCGATCGTTTTCAAGTGTGGCGTACGCCACTCGGGCGCGATGGCTGTCTGGACCTTCGATCCGCCATCCATCACCAGTGGGAACGAGCGTCATGTCGCGCCGGTTCCGCCACCACCGGTTAATGTCGCCCGGAAGCGCGATCCATAGGCCGTCTCGATCGCGAAGGTCGGCCAGATGGCGAAGCAGGTCGACGTACACTTCGCGCTCACGCCGACCGACCAGGTAATCCGGATGAGTGATGATGCTGACCAACCCATGATGCTCGCCGATCAGGCGGATCTGTTTTTTCCAAAGAGTCGTTGAATAGTCGTTCAGGATGAAAAACAGCGTGTAGTCCTGAACTGTCGTCAACGGGAGTTCGAGGATGTTGCCAACGAAATACGGCATCACCGTGCAACAGCCGCCGCGCTGCGGTTCGAGGTGCGCCACATTTGGTACCGACATGTCATACGAGAACTCGAAGGCCCCGAACCAATCCTGCTCGCGGTACATCGCTCCGGAGCGAAAACCGTCGCACCCAAATTCACGCGCGTATTCGTTGATCCGCTTGGCCCGGCGAAGGAATTCTTTCTTGTCGGCAAACAACTTCCCGTCGTGGTTGAGGTCGTGCAGATTGACTTCGAACCCACGCTGACGCAGCCGCGCGGCTGTGCGACGCCACACCTCTTCACGCCCCTCGGGAATAAGCTGAAACGCCGACTTGATTGAGTGGGAATCGTCGATCTCCATCAGCCCGTCGCAGAAGTTGATGCCGGCCTGGCCCTCGATGTCGTGCGTCATCATCGCGCAGGCTGGCGCTTCGTCGGGCCAGAACCAGATGAATGGAATTCGGGATGCGTCGCCCTGCGTCTTCAGCGCGAGCGTCATCGCAGTCTCCATCAACATGTCGACGGTCGTGTCTACCGGCCACCGGGGAAACGGAATCTTGTCCCAGCCGCTCAGGCGAACCTTCTGCAGGTGCTTGCGTACTCCGACTCCCATGAACGGGCGAAAGAGGTAGTAGAGATGTTCTGCGGCTGCTCCGGCTGTGGTCTTTTGCAGGAGCGTATAGCCGTTCTGCCGATATCGTTCCTCCCTCATGTTCGTCGCAACTTCCGAGAGATCGAATGGCAGACAGGGCCGTCCTTCGGTGACCCGCACGGCGTCAGAAACATCCGTGAGCGGATCGGTGGCGTATGCTGCTGGCCGAATACCGACGCAGCGCCCGAACGCCACCGCATCGCCAAATCGGAAATATCCGGCTCGAGGACCAAGATCAGACCGCGTCTCGATCAAGGCCAGCTCGGAGGCACAGCGATAGTAGTCGTGGAATGCGCTCATCGACGATCGACTGAAACCAATACCCAATCTATTGAAGGATGAGCAGTGCTGTATTCCAATCGGGCTACGGATCCGCAGTGGGTCGTTGGGTCGCCCGACGTTGTGGCGACCTGTGCGAGTTTCGTTGCTCTAATGAGCGCCGTCGCCTGAAAGCACCGCCCGTGGGGTGGCGAGGAGTATTTTCAGGTCGAGCCACAGGGAGCAGCTCTTTGCGTACTGAATATCCAGCCGGACCATCTGTGAGAAGCTCGTGCGGCTTCGGCCATTGACCTGCCAAAGACCTGTTATTCCTGGTTTGACGTCCAGCACGCGACGCCTGTGCCACTGTTTGTAGCGCGCCACCTCGTAATGAAGCGAGGGCCTTGGACCAACCAGCGACATGTCTCCCCGAAGCACGTTCCAGAATTGAGGAACCTCGTCCAGACTCCATCTGCGGAGGAAATATCCGAGAGGCGTCACGCGCGGGTCGTCCACGATCTTGAACACCACGTTCTTGCCGGACCCGGATACGTCGCTGGACTGGATGAAATCCTCGACGTAATGCTGATGAATCTTGGGGTCGGCGTCCACGTGCATGGTCCGAAACTTGAGCATCATGAACGATCGGCCGGCCTTTCCGACGCGCTCCTGTCGAAAAAACACGGGCCCTTTGGATGTGAGTTTCACGAGGGCTGAAACACAAATGAAGACGGGCGTGGAGGCGATGATAAACGCAATGCTGCCGGCGATATCCAACGCTCGTTTCGCAATATCCCTGGCGGCCTCCCGAGGCTTCCGGCGGTGATTTCCGGGGTCGAACGTAGCACGCTGGATCGAGTCGCCTTTGGGGGAGTAGACCTCCAGGCGAATCGAGCAACAATCCACCTGATCTGGCGTCACGCGCCGCATCAGCGCGTACCGAACCGCGCGAGCGAAGGTCGTTGCGGCTTCTTCCGGGTCACGGCCGGTGAGCGATCGAATAAGACCGAGAACCGAACCGTGTTGGAACCAGCCGATCACGTCAGCGTCAAGCTCCAGCTGTGACATAGCCTCGACGAGGTGTGCCCAACCCGATTGTTGAGCGGCGCGGCTGGTGAGGGAGATGAGAACCAGAGCGAACGCTTCCTCGAATCGGTCCGCCCGCTTGCGCTCCCGCACCAGCGCGTCCCGAAACAGTTCCTCGCTGATCGGATGGCGCCACTCGACACGTCGGGCCCGTTCAGAAGCTCTTGATCGAACCTGTTTTGCGTGTTTGGGCGACACGCGCGGTCTTGCGAGTGTCACGGGGGGCGAACGCGAGCCTTGAGGAAGGACCGTCACTGGAAAATCAGCTTTCGAGTCGGCCGCCGAGTCGGACGACGCGGACTCGCAAATTCCGTGATAGATCGGTAGAAAGCCGGTTCTTCAATGCGAAGAGCACCCGCTTCGTGATCACATTCGGCACTTCACCAGATGCCCTTACGCCTTGTGCGAGGACGGCAGCAGCCACGTAACCTTCCCGGTACCAACCCACGAAGTCCACCTCGCGGACCGACGCGGCCAATTCGCGGAAAAGCGCGCTCGCGGAGGCATCGGTGAGTTTCACGCTTGTGCCGGCGCTCTGTTGGACCGCGACGAGGATCATCAGAACAGACCGCGCTGAACGTCCCGCACGCCGCCGGTCGACAGCGAGGAAATGCCGGAACGCGGCTTCGTTATAAGCCGGACCGACGTGCCCACCACGAAAGCCGGAATAGGCCGGAATCGAGTCGAGCGGCATGGAGCTGCCTCTGAGCGCGGTGTGCGGAGCGATCGGGCCCAGCGACGTCCGCAGCGCGGCCGCCGTTGCAATACTGTTACCCATGGATGGGCTAATTCGAGGCGCGCCATGCTGTTCGCGAAGCCCAACCCTTATTAATAGTTAATGGCAACGCTCCGCAGATCGTGTTGCGGAGCTCGTGAAAGGAAAGTGTGTGAGATACCCTCCGGCGGCGCCAAAAGTCGGCCCTCATGAAGATTTCGTGCAGGCTCATGAAGATTTCGTGCAGGTGCGTTCGAGCTCTCGTGGGTGTTGGCTTTTCGTCGAGAAGGCAAGCTACCGCCCCTTCACTTACACATAAGAACGAAAAAAATAGAGCGAAGCGCGCCTCACTGGTCGACGAGGTCGTCCAGATGCGCACGTGCACTGGTTTTCGGGACGGCCGCGGACGGTGCAAGCGTCATTCCGTAACTGAGCGGTTGTAGGAGATCTGAAAGTACAGGACGAACCTTTGGTGGGCGACTTCCTTGCATCCCCTCGCAAGTCTGCAAGCGAGTTTTCTCCATTCTACTAACATGAAAACCGGCAAGATATCGGTGTTCCTGGTCGGGGGTGCGCGACCGAATTTCATGAAGGTCGCGCCGCTCTATCACGCGTTCAGAAAATCGGTCCTCTTCGAGGTAACACTCGTCCACACAGGACAGCACTACGACGATCGCCTGGCCGGAAGTTTTTTCCGCGATCTCTGTCTTCCAGAGCCGGATATCGCGCTGAACGTAGGCTCCGCGAGTCACGGGGCGCAGACCGCCCGAATCCTCGAACGTTTCGAACAGGAGTTGTACCGACTCGAGCCGGACCTCGTCGTCGTCGTGGGTGATGTCAACTCGACGATCGCGTGTGCTCTTGCAACCGTCAAAAGTGTCTACCCAGACGGCCGTCGTCCTAGGGTCGCACACGTGGAAGCGGGCCTCCGCAGTTTCGACAGGACCATGCCCGAGGAAATCAATCGCATTCTCTGCGACGCCATTTCGGACCTTCTGTTTGTCACCGAAGAATCAGGTGTCAGACACCTCCATGCCGAAGGCGTCGACGCATCGCGTGTGTTTCTTGTGGGCAACGTGATGATCGATACGTTGCGGCAGCAATCGGGGGCGGCGGGCGCACTCGCTGTATGGTTGCGGTTTGGCGTGCCCGAGCTCGGTTACGCGGTGGCCACGCTGCACCGTCCGTCGAATGTTGATGATGATGCGACGTTGGGAACGCTGATGCAGAGTCTCGCTGAGACGTGCGAGCTGCTGCCGGTGATCTTTCCGGTTCATCCACGCACGCGCGTGCGCCTGGACAAGCTCGCCGTCCACGTCCCGGAGCGGCTGCACCTCTGCGATCCACTGCCGTACCTCGAGTTCCTCAGTCTCACAATGAAGGCACGGCTCGTGTTAACCGATTCCGGAGGGATTCAGGAGGAGACGACGTGCCTCGGAGTTCCCTGTCTGACGCTCAGCGAGAATACGGAGCGGCCTATCACGGTTACACAGGGAACAAATCGGGTTATCGGCACACGGCCGCAAGCGATCCGCGAGGAAGTTCGCCGAGCACTGCTGCGGCCGATGCCCGCAGCGGTCAGCCCGCCCCTCTGGGACGGCGCCGCGGCCACTCGCATCGTGGAAATTGTCGAACAGGTCTTCGCGCCTAAGGCGATAGTCGGCTAGCGGGGCAGAATCGTCTATTTCCGCCGGGACGTGGGAATTTTGGCTCCGCCCAGCGAGACTTTTTGGGGTGCACCTTGGGGCCTCAGGTTGGCGCTGAGGGCAACCTGTGTCCGATGCTAGACGAGCCTTTGGGGAAATAGACGTCGCAACGCGTTTGATCCCAAGCACTGGCGGCTTCCCGCTGCCGAGGACGCCAGCTCTGGCGACCTCCTTGCACCGCGGCGGCTCGTACTCTCCAAGAGATTTCCGAACTTTCTAGGGATTTCGGCGGCAATCATGAAACACCTGATGGCCCGTACTGGGTCTGTCTTGCTCATTTGTGCTGCGCTGACCGCCCGGGTGGGGGGCCAGCAGGGTGCCAGACCCCAGCAACCGGCAAATGGAGTTGTCGTGGCGACAGCCGGTGCCGCCGTCCTGCCGCCCGGGTATGTGATCGGCACGGATGACATTCTGAACGTCGTGTTCTGGCGCGACAAGGATTTGTCCGCGGATGTTGTCGTTCGGCCCGACGGGAAGATTTCCCTCCCGATGTTGAACGATATTCAGGCTGCTGGACTGACTCCCGAACAATTGAGCGGTGTAGTGAAGGGAGTTGCCCGGAAGTACATCGTCGACGCCGATGCGTCGGTGATCGTCAAAGAGGTCCGGAGTCGCAAGGTGTATGTGATTGGCGAGGTCGGGAGGCCTGGCCCCGTACTCCTCACCAGTGAGATGAACGTGCTACAGATTCTCTCGGAAGCTGGCGGGTTCCTGGAACACGCCAACCGGAGCAACGTCGTTATCGTCCGGTCCGAGAACGGCCGTGAGCAACGGCTTAAGTTCAACTACAAGGAGGTCGTCAAAGGGAAGAAAGTCGAACAAAACATAGTGTTGCAACCCGGTGACACCATCCTGGTGCGTTAGATTGAGCCTTAGCTCGCACCTACTGCTCGCCGCCACAATCGCAGCCACCGTGGTTGGGGGGGCAACGCCTGCCCAGGGGCAGGGAACGGGTTCGCACCGTGGACTCTTCGGCGCCAGCGCGTCGAGCTCCGGCGCACCTCAAGGGCTGGATTTCACCTTTTCTCTGATTGAAGCGCACGATAGCGACGTGCCTGCTGACCTTGGCTCGAGACTCGATCAGAATAGTCCCCAGCTGGGTGGGTATTTCACGATGTTGATTGCGGCAGCGGATTACGCCAGGCAGCGCCCTCGCGTAGACTTTGGCGCGACCGTGGGATCTGCGCTCCGGTACGAACCGCGCTTCAACGAAATCGACGCCGTCAGTCACAACGCCGGTATTGGCCTCTCAGCCCGGTTGCCCGGACAGGCCACGGTCTTTGTCAATCAGACGGCCGCCTACTCACCATCGTACTTCTACCACTTGTTCCCAACCGTCACGGTACCAAGCCCCGGCGATGCCATAACCATTGCGCCCGACTACCTTGTCGATCGATTCGAATCGTTTGCCTACGGCACCACATTGAGGCTCACGCGCGGTTCCAGTCGCGGAAGCAGCGTGACCGCAACCGGCGACTTCAACCGTACCGACTGGCGTCAGGAGGTGGGACGGCTTGATCTCGCCACTTATAACGTCGGAGCTGAATTCGCGCATGGTCTGGCTCGTACCGGCGGGATCTCCGGCGGGTATCGCTATGGCATTGGTGAATTTGGTCATGTCGGTCGTTCAACAACGGAGCATGAAGTCCACGTTGGCCTCAATTTCGCGCCAGCAATTTCCGTCACACGTCGCGCGATGTTCCGTCTAAACGTAGCCACTTCGACGCTCGAGACACCGCAATCTGCAGACTTCGCAGTCGTCGCAGGGCGGCGGTATCGACTGCTGGGTGACCTCGAGGGCAGCTACCTGTTTCGACGGACCTGGCAGGCACGCGCGAAGTACAGCCGCGATCTCGAGTATGTCGGGGTGCTCGGCGAACCTGTTTTCACTGACGGGGCGTCGGCGAGCCTCGAAGGATTCATCACCTATCGCCTCAACGTATCAACATCGGTTCGTTATTCGACGGGTAATTCGGCTCTTCGCCGCGATGCTCGGAACTTTGAAACCTACACAAGCGACGTGAGACTCCGTTATGCGTGGACACCAAGCTTGGGTGTGTTCGCCGAGTATCTGTACTACTTCTACGATTTTCGGAGAAGCATGCAGATCGCACCGGGGGTCCCTATTAGCCTGGCGCGGAACGGAGTGCGCGTCGGTCTGGTACTGTGGGTTCCAGCGCTGGGAAGGTAATAGCAATAGAAAGGTGCCGACGTGGTGAGAGGAAAAAGGTATCCGCCGGGGGAAATCGTTCGGATTCTCGTGCGCCGGAGGTGGCTGATTCTCCTGCCATTGGCATTAGGTCTCGCGATGGCGCCTACTATCGCGCGTCTGGTGCCAGAGCGCTACCAGTCCGAGACGCTGATCCTGGTGGTGCCTCAACGGGTTCCCGACAGCTATGTGAAATCGACGATCACCCAGACGGTAGAGGATCGGCTTCCGTCGATTAGCGATCAGATTCTTAGCCGCTCGCGGCTGGAGAAAATTATTGCGGACCTGAACCTCTACATAGAAGAGCGGAAGCGCCAGGTCATGGAAGATGTCGTCCAACGCATGCGCGGCGACATCACGGTCAGCCTGGACGCCCCGAGTCTGAATTCATTTCGCGTCACCTTCGTCAGCGATGATCCTGAAACGGCCCGCAAGGTCACCGAACGTTTGGCTTCGCTTTACATCGAGCAGAATTTGCGCGATCGGGAAAGCCAGGCCGACAACACCAATCAGTTTCTGGAGACACAGCTCCAGGACGCGAAGCAGCGCCTCGTTGAGCACGAGAAGAAGCTTGAGGAGTACCGACGGCGCTTCGCAGGGCAGCTCCCATCGCAGCTCCCGGGAAATCTCCAGGCCATTCAAAACGCACAAGTGCAGCTACAGTCCATCAACGAGTCAATGAATCGCGCCCACGAGCGGCGGTTGTTGATTGAACGACAGATCGCCGACGCGCAGGCGCCTTCCGCGGTACTCACACCAGCGGTCAGCCTCGACAGCCCGCCGGCGAACGGGTCTCAACTCATCAGCACCGCTCAGCAGCTAGAAATCGCTCGGGCTCGTCTTGAGCTGGCAAAGCTGCGTTTTACGCCGGACCATCCTGAAGTACTGAGCCTGCAGCGCACCGTCGCGGATCTGCAGACGCGACTTGGACTAGAAGCCCCAGTGAGCGATGCCGCCGCCATCGTCGAACCAACGATCTCACCCCAGGAGCAGGCACAAAAGAAGAGACTTGGCGATCTCCAGGCGGAACTGGATGTCATCGATCATCAGTTGACCGCCAACGATGCTGAGGCCGCGCGCCTGAAGCAGACGATTGCAAGCTATCAGGCAAAGATCGACGTGGTTCCAACCCGGGAATCAGAGCTCGTCGAGCTGACGCGAGACTACAGCACGCTTCAGACGGGCTACACGAATTTGCTGACGAAGCGCGAGGACTCACAGATCTCCGCCAATCTCGAGCGACGGCAGATTGGAGAGCAATTTCAAGTCCTGGATCCGGCGTCGCTTCCGCAAAGACCTTACAACGAGCGTCAGCGACTGTTGACCATGTCTGTGGGTGTTGTTGGAGGGCTCGTGTTCGGGCTCCTCGTGATCGGCTTTCTCGAATACCGCGATACGAGCTTCAGACGCGAAGAGGATGTGGTGCGTGTCCTGACGGTGCCGGTGCTCGCGCTCATTCCAGTCATGGCCTCCGATCGGGAACGGCAGGCGCAGCGTCGCCGCGCGTGGGTGGTGGACTTCGCTGGCATTGCTGTGCTGGCTGGATCTGCCGCCGTTCTGGCATTTTGGCGCATGCAGTGGTAAGCGGGCATTAACAATGTATCAGTCCTTTTACGGCCTTCGCGAGCTGCCGTTCGAGCTCACTCCGAACTCGGAGTTTCTCTTCCTGCCACCGGGGCACCTCGAGGCGTTCAGCAACCTCGAGTACGGCCTGTCCTCGGCCAAGTCGCTCACCCTGCTCCTTGGTGAAGCCGGCACAGGAAAGACAACCCTCCTGCGCGCGGCGCTGGAATCCGAACGCTGTCGCAACGTCCGATGCGTCTACATGAATAACCCGACGCTCACCATGGACGATTTCGTCAGGACGCTCGCCGCTGGTTTCGAGCTCGGTCCGGCGGTGGGTGAATCCAAGGCCTTCTTCATCGAATCCCTCGTGCGCATGCTGCGCGAGCGCCGGTCGCGTGGAGAAATCACCGCGCTGATTGTGGACGAAGCACAGAGCCTGAGTAATGCCCTGCTCGAGGAAATCCGGCTGCTCACGAACATCGAATCGACCTTGGAGAAATTGCTGCCGCTGGTGCTTGCGGGGCAGCCGGAACTCGGCAATCGCCTGGAGGATCCGGCGTTGCGGCAGCTGAAGCAGCGCGTGACGCTGCGGTGCGAGCTCGCACCCTTCGAGCTCAATCACACCGCAGCCTACATAACCAGCCGTATCACGACCGCGGGTGGAGTGGCGCCGTGGCTGTTCACCTTGGAGGCTGTCAAGGTCATTCACGAGTACTCTGGTGGAATCCTGCGGACGATCAACGTCATTTGCGACAACGCGCTGCTGACTGGTCTGGCCCTGGGCCGGCAACCAGTGGACCAGGCCATCGTGCGGGAGGTGTGCAGCGATTTGCGCTTGCGACCGGCAAAGGTCGGCGTCCCGCTCGCGGCGAAGACTAACGGGAACGGGAACGCGGCGAACAAGAATGGGGGTAGTGGCGTCGATTCCGTTGCGCCACCACCGCCGGAGGCCAGCGCCCATCCGGAGGCCCCATCGCGGTTTTTGAGGTTGTTCGCCTCGGGGCGACCCTAATCCATGCGCACGACGACCGAGACGGTAAACTGAATGAGCCACATTTACGAGGCGTTGAGACGCGTATCGGGAGAGTCAAGCAGCGGTGACCGCGGAACCAGATGGTCCGAGAACACCCCGCGTCCCCCAGATCGCTTCGCGCTCGAACACTACCCAAGCGAAAGCCGGCTTTCCTCTAGTCGACTTAAGGTGTCCGACCGCGTAGCCGAGCATGAAGAGACGCCCAGCGTCATCGTAGGCCCCGCTGAAGATAGGCTCAGCGCCGCGCCATTGCAGACAAAGGTGTCGGTAATGGTTGCGTCTGCAGACGTGGAGGTCGAAGGCAAACTGGTCGCTGGGGCCGGTCCGAGTCACGTTTCCGTCGAGCAGTATCGACGGCTCGCAGCGGTCCTGCACGACGCTCAGATTGAGAGCGGTCTCAAAACCCTGATGGTGACCAGCGCGCTACCGGGGGAAGGAAAGACGCTGACGGTCGTCAACCTGGCGCTCACGCTGAGCGAGGCCTATGGACGCCGGGTGCTGGTGATCGATGCAGACCTGCGGTGGCCTTCAGTGCACCAGTTTCTTGGCGTGCCTAATGAGAGAGGGCTCAGCGAGGCGCTAGCTACCGAAGGGGGAGAGCCCCCGCTGATTGAGGTCTCGCCGCGACTCAGTGTGCTGACGTCCGGTCGCCCGGGGGAAAATCCACTCGCCGGATTGACCTCCGAGCGGATGCGGACACTGCTCGACGAATGTGCCGCGCGGTTCGATTGGGTGTTGCTCGACACCGCGCCTGTGGGTTTCCTGCCCGACGCCCAGCTTCTTTCGCGACTGACACGAGCGGTCGTGTTTGTCATTGGTGCCGGGTCCACGCCTTCTGCCGTGGTCGAGCGGGCGTTCGCGGAGCTCGACTCCGAGTGCATCATTGGCACGGTGCTGAACCGAGTCGAAAAGGACACGATTCCCGCGATCAACTATTACAACCAGACCCCGGGCTCGCCGCGCTATCGAAAACAATAAAGCAGCATGAGCGGTTGATCACACACTCAATTTTGGATAGGGCTATTGGCTGGGGTCGATGAAAAACCCGCTGATGACGGCATTGCCCCCCGCGATAAACGTTACACGGAAGATGACGTGCCCGGTAATCGTCCAGACAAGGTACTGCCCATTGGCGAAGTTCGCGAGCGTGCGCGTATCAAGCACAGTTCCACCGGCGCCGTCGAGGACCTCGATACGTTCAGTACGGCCAAGCGCGTCCCAGTCCACCCCATACAACGCAACCTGATGCGGGCTCGCATCGCTGAGATTCAAATCAAAGTTAAAAATGCCCCTGCGATACCAAGTAGCCGCAAACCGATCGCTCCCGGCAGGGCGCTGTAGCGCACGCACGTCGGTCGTCGATGCGTTCCACGTCCACGTTGATTGGCCATCAAGCGCGAGTTGCGCGTAGGCCGGCAAACTGATCGCATCGGCCGCAAGCGCCAAGCCCTGGGTGCCATACTTTCCGCGCCAGCTGCCTTGTGTGGTGCTGTCGGTGCGCACGAACGTCGCCGTCCCTCCGCCGCTGGGGGTGGGCGTCGCGAATTCAAACGCTCCCACATCGGGCCTGGCACCCGAGTATTTGAGCGAAACGCCCGCGCCCGCTGACCACGCAAGTGATCGATCAAGCGTCAGGGTATTCGTCGCGTAATCAATGCTAATGACCACTGCGACAGCGGGGCCACCCACAAACTGAATCGTGTCACCCACCTCACCAGGAATCCCATATCCATCGTAGAAATTGGAAGCATCTTGTACGCGCAGGCTGGTACCGCTCCCGGCGGCAGCAGAGTTTGTGAGAGCGACACCCGCGTCAATCATCCGGCTACCCGCCGCGAGATGAAAATCGTTGCCAGCTTCGTTCGCAAAGCCAGGTGCAATCGTTTCAATGGCATTGTTAATAAGAACGACTGCGTTGGGATCTACAATCCTGGTCTGCTCTGGGCCACCGCTCCAGGTGACATTCTTGTACAGCAGGTTGTTCTTCACGATCTGGTCTCGAAAGTTCGCGGTTCCCGAGCTGCCGATGATCCCATGACAACGGTTCGCGAAAAAGGTGTTGCTATACATCCGGTTTCCATAGACGTACAAACTTTCGTCCGCGTAACCCTGATAGCTAACGGCGCCGCCGTCATTGTTGCGAAAGATATTGCGTCGCACGATGGTCTGCTGGCCGCCGTGCTGAATGCCGTTGTATCGATGATCGAGGTCCGAGGCGAGAGTCTTTGTGACGCTGTTTAGCTCGAAGAGGTTGTGCTTGGTCGCGTCGAGTCGATATGGCGTGTCGGTACTGGTGCCCTCGCAATCGTAAATCTCAATCGCCTTCTGCTTAGTGTTCGAAAAACTGTTGCTGCGAAAGACATTGAAATTCGAGCATCGAACGCTCAGAAGGCTGTGGCGACCCTCTTGGAATGTGTTGCCCTGAATCAGGTTCCGATCTGCACTGTCCACCAGGATCATGTTGTCGTTACCGTCATCGAAGGTATTGCTGACGAGACGGTTATCCGAGCTGCGGACCAGCTTTACCCCCCCGGTCGTACCGGTTGCTGTCGCACGGCGAAAAACAGAATTGCGAATAGTGATGTTGCGCGAATCCTCGAGCCGCGCCCAACCAGAGACGTCAGTCACGGTGATACCGTCTATTTCGATGTATTCCTTCTTCACCAGCAGAATGCCAGGGCTGATGCCCGTGATCGTCGCGATCTCGTTGCTATAGCGGCGAAAAATGAGGGGTTGACTCTGGGTTCCAGAGACGACGGGACTGAGTCTTTCGCGATACGTGCCTGCACGGATCAGAACTGTCCATCCCGGCTTGGCCACCGAAGCAGCTCCCGCGATCGTCAGAAACGCCGTAGAGGCGCCACCCGCACAGATACGGCGAGTGGGATCGTAAGCATTACACGACGTTGCGCCGATGCCAGGATCAACATAGATCGTTGTGACTTGGGCTGCTGCCGAGCGAGGTGCGATAAAAAACAACGAACAGATGGCTAACGCAGCTGAGATCCGCGGTACTGAATGTCGCATAGCCCTTTCGGAAGCAACATACGCGCCCAGATATCACCGCACGAGCCACGACACTTTTCATAAGGCCCGGATACGGCTGAGGAAGTACCCAACCCTGAACCCTGAAATCGAGCTCGTCGCTCATCGTGGTTGGACGTTATGAAAGAGTGTCGGTGACCGCACGTCACTCGGCCAGTGATTCAAAGCACCTAACAGAATCGTATTCCTCGGAACAAATGCGTCATCACCTCGTCGTGCTCGCGTCGTTGCGCGCACGAGCTCGTCCTCTAACTTATGGGCTAACTCATACGCGCGCTGAGCCTTCGCTGCGAGCGGCGACGCTGGTACCGCCGTTGCCTGTGTTAGCTCGCACGCCGCTCTGTCCCGCAGCGTGCCTCGTCTCTCATAACAACCAAGGGTGTCCATGGGTCTGTGCCATTCGTCTGGCAGGAGCGGTGTGCAGGCTGCGCGCGCCGCGCGTTGTCTCTGCGCTCTCATACTCTTCAACATCGCATCGACCGCATTCGCATCTGCCGGCACGCTGCCCATTGGCTGGCAGGTGTCTGATATTGGCTCCCCGGCGGCCTCCGGCTCCGCAAGCACGTTGTCGTGCTCGTCCACAGCCTGTCTGGGATTCTCGATCACCGGCGTCGGCGCGGACGTCTGGGGAACGCGCGACCAGTTCACGTTCGTCTATAGGCAGCTCACGGGTGACGGCACGATCATCGGTCGGGTGGCACCCTCGGGGAACACTCCATTGATGAAGGCGGGCGTGATGATCCGCTCGTCACTGAGCGCCGACTCCGCCCATGCGTTCGCCCTTGTGTCTCCGCAGACGGGCATCGCGTTCCAGCGCCGCACGACGCTGGGTGGCACTACTGTCAGCACCGCCGGTATCTACAGTGCCGCTCCGGTCTGGCTTCGGCTCGATCGCCTCGCGTCTACGCTGACCGCGTATCAATCTCTCGACGGTGCAACGTGGACGAAGATCGGAAGCCAGTCGATGTCGCTCCCGCTGACGGCCTATGTCGGCTTTGCTGTGGCGAGCCACGATCAGGCTCTGACGGCAACGACCGCCGTCACTGACGTTGCGGTGGTCGAGGCGCCACTCCCAGCGGGCTGGGCCTCCTCGGTCATTGGCGCGCCACCGGTTTCCGGTTTCTCGGTTGTCGTGGGTTCCTCTCTTGCCGTAGCTGGAGCGGGCGCTGACATCTATGGAGTCTCCGATCAGTTCCGCTACGCATATACGCGGGTCAGCGGCGATGTGGACGTGAGCGCGCACGTGGCCAGCCTCCAATATGTCGACGCGTGGTCGAAGGCCGGCGTGATGATCCGCACATCGTTGAGCCCAGACGCGGCTAACGCGCTCATGCTGACATCAGCAGGGAACGGGCTTGTGTTCCAACGCCGCCCCGCCGGCGGTTACGAGACCTTCCACACGTCCGTAGGGACCGGCACACCACCACCCTCGGCCTGGGTGAAGCTGGAGCGCCGCGGGTCGGTGGTCGCCGCTTTCAAGTCTGCAGATGGAGTGACGTGGAGTATGGTCGGCAGCCAAACGCTCGATCTACCTTCACCGTTCTACGTGGGCCTCGCCGTCAGCAGTCGTGTCGCCGCCCTTGCCGCGACAGCGATGTTCGACAACGTCGTGGTTCGACCGGTTGGGCCCGCGCCGAATACGCCGCCCGTCGTCTCGCTAACGTCCCCGGCAGACGGCGTGACTGTGAACCCGTCGACCCCGGTTAACATCGCCGCCACTGCGTCAGACATGGATGGAACGATCAAGTACGTCGATCTGTATGTAGACGGCGTGAAAGTCGGCTCCGATACCATGTCGCCTTACACCTTCACGTGGCAGAGTGCTGCCATAGGGACACACACGGTCAAGGCCATTGCGTATGACGATGACGGTGCGAGTGCGACATCTCCACAGCGCACTATCACCGTGGTGTCGCCCCCGCCCGCGACGGCGCGATACGCGGTGTTCGAGCCATCTCCAGACCATGCAACTGTGCAGACCTACGTGCTCGAGATCTATTCGGCTGGTACGGTGCCCCAGCTCCTGGCCACCCACAGTCTCGGCAAGCCGGCGGTGGTGTCAGGGGAATGCAAGGTGGACATCAGCTCGCTATTGGCGCCGCTGCCGCCGGGGTCGTATGTCGCTGTGGTGAGGGCGGTCAACGAGTTCGGCAGCGGGTCGACCCCACCAGCCGCGTTTCAGAAGTAGGGGAGTTCGGGGCGCTACGGCGCCAAGGGATTCTTGAAATGGCGCCCGGGTCTGGCAGGTAGAGTCGTCTTCACCTCGTGAGCCCGCGGAAGAACCTGATTGGACATTCTGGACCGGACGTCGAACTTCGATTCGAACCTGGCCCGCGCATCGCTCGCAAGCATGTCGACTGCAGTCCGCACGGCGCTCTGGAAGGAAATCGGCTTTACTGCGACCTGTACACGGCCTTCACGCACCGCGTCACATATGGCGTCGGGGTCCGGCCCGGCATCAACGAGCGAATAGCAGGACCCGAGCTGGTGCAAGCGGTGCACAGCCCCACTTCCGACAAGCGGTTTTCCGTAACGCGTTGCCCAACGCTTCGCCGGCGGGTTGAAGTTCACCATCGTCGTGAACATCCCGTGCCACTCAACCGCGTCGAAGAGATCGGCGTGTCTGGTGAGCAACGGTCCGAGAGCGTTAGGGATCGGAAAAAATGGGTGCGGCGCGATCACGAGCCCTGACGGCTCGCGCTGCTTGAGACGGGCAACGTCCTCGAAGCTGCGCACCTGCCCGGTGGCACTGCTGAAATTCAAGAGAAGTACGTGCTTACCCTCGATGGTTTGCTCGATTCCACGAATCAGCACGATGCCTCGTCCGGCGGCGTAGGGTGCCAGGTCGCCGATTTCCAGCTGGCGGTCGTGGAGCGTAATGGCCAGTGCCGCGTAGCCGAGCGCGGCGGCGCGATCAATCAACTCTCGGGATGTATGCGGGATGCGATCGACCGGGTCGTCGGCGGTATGGGCGTGCAGCTCGACCTTCAGCATCCGCCGGCCCGCGCCTACATTCGGCTTGCCAATCGCCCCGCATCTGAATGCTCTTCAATCGCAGCGTCGCGCTTCGAAGTCGCTGCTAGCCGAGACTTTTGTTGTCCTTAACGGCGGCTCCGGGCGTCAGCTCGGAGCGGCACGCCTGCGTCTTTCGAACGCGCGATGAGTTCGGCTCGTCGAGATCGAGCACCCGTTTGGTACGATTTTGGGAGAGCATACAGCCCCCGCCGGGGGATCCCCCTCAGAATTCTAAAAAGGTAACGGGAAGGCAATAGGATGGTGCCGGCGTGTTGAGACGAAGAAAGCATTCGCCCGGGGAAATCATTCGCATTGCCGTGCGCCGACGGTGGCTGATTCTCGTGCCATTGGCGGTAGGTCTTGCGATGGCGCCCGCAATCGCGCGCGCGGTGCCGGAGCGCTACCGATCCGAAACGCTGATTCGCCTGTTACCTCAGAGAGTTCCCGACGACGATGTGAAGTCGACGATCGCCCAGACGATGAGCGATCGGCTTCCGTCGATCAGCGATCAGATTCTCAG
>Ga0105340_1000560_pt1 | contig 17854 bp, 28 predicted proteins | sample EasRivMeERMLT700_FD_89676 | JGI IMG/M metagenome (GOLD analysis project Ga0105340, IMG submission 89676) | Soil microbial communities from meander-bound floodplain in the East River, Colorado, USA - East River MetaG ERMLT700 | ecosystem: Environmental > Terrestrial > Soil > Floodplain | place...
CGGAGCCCAGCCCCGCGGTGACGATGCACATCAGTGGCGCGGACCTGGAGCCCGGCGTGCGGATCTATCAAGTCCACTCTGGACTCGTAACCTGCTACGTTGTGGTGGGTGAGATGACCGGAATGGCGGGCGGCAAGACCGCCGCCCTGGACTGCGACTGATGATGTGGGACGGGATCAAGCTCTTCGGGCTCTTCGCGTTCATCCTCTGCGCGCTTCTCCTCTCCTGCACCAAGGAGATCCTGGTGGTGGGCGCGCTGCTGCGCTACGTGACCAGCGGATGAAGAGCTGCATCGACGTGACGCGCCAGCCCGGCGGCACCGAAGCGGTGCAGGCCGGTTGCCGCTGCCCACAGATCGACAACCACTACGGCCGTGGTACCGCGGCCAACTGGGCGTCTATGTCATGAGCTCGGTCCACAGCCCCACGAAGGCGCAGGAGGCATCCCCGTGCCCGTAGAACGCTGCACGAGCAACGGCCAGCCCGGCTTCCGCTGGGGCTCGCAGGGCCGCTGCTACACCGGCGAGGGCGCCCGGGCCCGCGCGGAGCGCCAGGGCCGCGCGGTCGAGGCGAACAAGCGTCGCCCGACGTACGGCCGGGTGGCCGAGGCGGTTCTCGTGTTCCTGTGCGGCGCGGCCATCGCTGCGGCGTCCATCGGCGCGGCGTTAACGCTGGCGGACGCCCGCATCCTCACCAGCTGCGAGCGCGACGGCTTCGGGATCAACAGCCAGACCGCGGAGGTCTTCACGAAGACGCTCTGCGGCGGCGGCGGCGCGGTCCTGCTGGAGCCCAAGGGCACCACGGCCCCGCACGAGCTGGGCCCGGGCGTCTGATGTGCATCCAGGGCGCCGACATCAAGTGCTGGGAACGGCCCGACGTGGCGATCGTGGTGAAGGCGCCGGAGACGCGGCTCTCACCGCTCCGGGTGTGGCTCGCACTGCCCTTCGCGGTGGCGGGCCTCAGCCTTATGGTGATGGGCGGCGTGCTCATGGTCGTGGGCAACTTCGTGCGCGGCCGCCCGCGGACGGTGCGTCGATGACCCTCGCGCTCACGCTCGTCATGGTGGGTCTCATTTTCGCGGTGAATGTCTGGGTCGCTCGGCACCCCTTCGACTATCCCGTGCCCCCGCCGGAGACGCCCGAGGAGCGCCGCCGTCGGATCGAGAACGCACCTGAGAACACGGTGATCTGCTGATGCACGACTCCGTGATGCACTGGCTCCGGAAAAACATCGCGCTCGAGGACGTCCGCGACAAGCAGGTCCTCGAGGTGGGCGCGATGGATCTGAACGGATCGCCGCGCTACGTGATCGAGCCGATGGGCCCGCTCCGCTACGTTGGAGTGGACTCCGGCATGGGCCGCGGCGTCGACTGCGTCTGCCCGGCCGAGGGCCTCACAGAGTACATGGGCCGCGACTGGGATCTGGTGGTCTCCACCGAGATGCTGGAGCATGCCGAGAACTGGCGCGCGGTGGTGGCCGAGCTGAAAAACGCGACGGCGATCGGCGGCAATCTCATTGTGACGACGCGCGGCCCGGGCTTCCCATACCACGCCCACCCCGGCGACTTCTGGCGTTTCACGCGCGCGGACTTCGAGCGGATCTTTGATGACATGGAGATCCTCGCCCTGGACGACGACCCGATGCCTGGCTACCCGGGCGTATTCCTGAAGGCTCTGCGCCGTCGGGATCGCTACCGGATCAACCTGGCGCCCATCGAAGTCGCGCCCGCTCCCGCACCCTAGCTCGCCAGCCCGTCCGGCGCGAACCTCTCCCTTTTCTCCACAGGAGATCTCATGCCCGCACGTCTTCGTCTCGTCACGCCCTCCATCCGACCGGGCGGCTTCCTGGGCTCGTACCAAGTCCTCGGGTTCGGCGTCACGCTGACTGCGGACACGGGGAACACCCCGTACTTCTCGTTCCGATGGGCACCCACGTCGGGGCAGAACTGCCTGGTCCGCGTGGTCCAACTTCACGTGATGACGCGGGCAGCGACCACAGTGAACCCACTCTTCGGAGCGTTCATCGCGCGGAGTTTCACCCTCGCGGACTCCGTAGGTACATCGCTGCTGACGTCGATCACGAAGAACCAGTCGGCCTTTCCCACCTCCCTGGTGAACGACGTCCGGCAGGGCGCGGCATCGGGGGTCACCTCCGGGACACGAACGCTCGATGGCTCGCCATTCTACCAATATATGACGGGGAATGCGGCGCAGCAGGCGTCGGCAAACCCGCGCTGGGGCGGAGACGACTGCAGCCCGATCCTTCTCGCATCTGGTGAGGGGATCGTACTCAATCAGCAGGCGGTCCTCGGCGCCGGGTCGGCCTCGTATAGCTTCCACCTTGAATGGGACGAGTACGAGCGCGGAGCGGCGATCTAGTGGCCGACGTCGTCTCCGGGGTCACCGCCCCGAAGACCCTGGAGGACGCGCTTGCGGGCCTGTTCCGATACTGGGACCAGCGGCCCGACGGCGGGAGCCGCGCGGAGCTGGTTCAGGCAGCGGCGGCCGCGGGCTTCGAAGAGCCGCTCCTGAACATCTGGCTCGATCACTTCCTCCGGGGGCTAGTGACCATCGCGGTTCTCCGCGCGCCCGACTACGACCAGGATCTGGTGCCGAAGATCGCGGAGATGGGCCTTGACGCCGTCCGGTCCTCGGCCGTGGCAGTTTTCAAGCATCTGGGTCAGGCACCCTCCACGCCGCTTGGGGCCATCCGCCTCGGCGCGGAGCTGGACGTGAGGATTGCGGAGACCCAGCAGACTCTCGACCAGTTGGCCACAGACCAAGCAATCCGAGACGCGTCCTTGACAGCAGTCATCGGCGCCAGCTTCGCGCCTGAGGTTGAGACCCTACTCAGGCGCATGATCGATCTGGCTAACCGTCAGGCGGCGCCATTCCTGGCCCAGATCGCGACCATCATGGCGGAGCTGATCGAGCAGCGCGCGGGGCTCTAGATGGCAGCTACTTATTTCCGGATGGCCGAGGGGTCGCGGACTACGAACCGCACCCTCAACGCCGCGAACAGCGGTAACGGCCTGATGGTTGTCAACGTGGCGCTGACCACGGCGACGCCTGGCGACATCATCGAGGTGCACACCAACACCTCGGGCAACAACGCGTTCTACACGCTGGTGAACACAAGTGGCACGCTGGGATACTACGTCCGGCCGAGGCCCCTCCAGCAGAACACCGCGAATGGCAATCTCGTCCGGCTGAACCGGGCGAACCCAGTTCCCACCTCGGCGACGGCCATCTCCGGTGTCTTCCCGCTCAGCGGCGTGGGCAACCTGGCTGCGGTCTGGGTGCCCGGTGCGCTCTTCATCACAAACGGCGTCTGGCGGAACGACCGCGCCACCATCTCCGGGACGACTATCTCCGGGAATATGGGAGGCTGGTACGTCCAGGAGGTCCCCTCCGAGGACCTGATCATCCTGCGCCCGCCCGACCGCGGCGTGGGCCTGTCCGGCGCCACCGATGGCATCCTGACCATCCGGCAGGGCTTCCACCTCCCGACCACGGTCCCGACCAATGGTGAGACCCTGGGATGGACGACGTGGTCCGCCTCCGGGATCCTCCCGCTCGCGGGTCCGAATGGAGACTCCCAGGGTTCGGGCGAGCTTCGCGACTACCTGCGGACGCGGGAGTTTCAACAGGACCAGGAAGCGCGGCGCCTGGTGCTGGTCGAAGGCCTGGCCGGGATGGTGCTGTCCGGGCTCTCGGGCCTGAGTGGGATTACCTTCCCTTCGCAGAATGACGTTTTCCTCGCCCACCGCACGGCGATGTCCGGGAATACCACCGGGAATCTGACCCACTTCTCTTTCTCAGTCCCGGCGGGCGCGGCAGCCCCGGCGACTCCGATCCGGATGGGGATCGGCGAGAACACTTTCGGCGATCGATATACGGTGGAGCGTGGAAGTGTATATGTTGGGGCCACGATTCCGGTCACGGACGCTTTCGCGGCTGTCATGGTTCTCAACTACTACGGGTCCTATCTCGACCGCCCGACTACCTCTGAGGTGTGGCGCGTGTCGAGCGGTATGTCGGGTGTGGGAAGTGTTTTCCGCGGCGGCCTCCAACCGCGGACGGGCGCCCTGGTAGAATCCTGGATCGCCTATGGCGGCTTCGGCTACTCCGCTCTCGGTATCAGCGACTCTAAAAATGGGTTCGTTGGATCGACCGCAGCCGCGGCGGCGGTCAGCACGTCGGGGACTATCTTCGGGGGGCTGATCCTCGCCTCCGGGGTGACACAGCCGGCCTTTACTTCGACCTTCTCCTCCGGTGATCCGATGATGGTCCTCGACCCTCGTGTGGATTTCAGCATCGGGGTCTACTGCGACAACCTCCTGGGCGGCACGGCGGAAAAGCGGTTCACTTTCAATCCCGCTTATGTCTCCGCGGACGATACACCCGACCCGACGCCGATTAGCGGTGGATACGTCGAGATCTTCGAAGTGGAGCAGGTGACCGAAGCGCAGGTCCTTGTGTTCTCCGGCTTCACGGATGACAACGGACGTCTGAGTGGATCGCAGGGCGTCCGGCTGCGCCGGCAGTTCCTCACCTCGGCTGAAGTGCTGACCAACTTCTCCCACCGAATGACCTTCCAGGGCGGCGGCTTCCGGTTGCATCGCTTCGATCTGTTCGCCCTCTCCGGCGCCTTCACCCAGAACATCACCATCCCGCGCGTGGCCCCGGACTATGAAGGGGAGTATGACGAATGAGGTACACCACCGCGCGGTTCGGGGAGGTCGCCAACCTCTTCGGCGAGTTCGCCCAGGGCCGCCCGTTCACCTCAGCGTCAGGCATCAACATCGAGCTGTACCAGTCGCCCGACTTCTCGGAGGCAGTGGTGCTCACCTTCTCGGGATGCCGGGAGGTCAGTGGCTCGCGCGCGGGTGGGTTCGCGACGTACTTCTGGCCCACGTCGGGGATCACAACCGCGGTCTCGGGCAGCATGGACACCGAGTATCTATACATGATGAGGGACACCCAGACGACCCGCACTCACAAGGGCAAATTCGTCCTGGGGGGCCACCCGGACGAGAGCGCCCATCAGCAGTACGAGAACCAGGTCACGATCGACGCGGCCTCGGGGACTGCGGGGACCGATTTCCCGGTCGGAACGGCTGAGTTCCCTTCCAACAATCTGGCCGATGCGCTGGTCATTCGAGAGAAGTTCAACCTGCCCAGAGCGTTCGACGTGCTGGGGCTGCTGACCCTCTCGGGCGACCTGACGGCTTTCTCCTTCCGGGGTCGCGACCCGCTGAGGGACCGGGTCACGGCGGCCTCTGGCTGCGTGCTGAACAGCTGCGCCTTCGAGCGGATCGGCGTCGCGGGCGACTTCACCGCTTCCCCGAGCGGGGTGGTTGCCAGCGAGATTGTCCTGGGGGTCACCGACCAGACGATGTCCGGCGTACGCGGGCTCTTCCTGACAGCCCTCGTGCGCGGGACCATCCGGCCGCATGTCCAGCTGATCGGCCTCGGCTTCTCGACGGATGAGACCTTCACGGCCACCCTCGACATGACCGGCGCGCCGACCACGCGTGTCGCCATCGGCGACGTGATCGGGGCGTTCAACATCGTGGGTGCTACCGGTGCGGGCCACCAGATTGGGGTCGGCGCCAACGGGGCGAGGCTCACTCTGGATTCGACGGTGACCGGAGGGATCTTCATCTTCACCGGCGTGGGTGAGCTGACTGACAACTCCACGGCGACCGTCTCCCTGACTGACCAGATGGTCCGCGGTACGCGGCTCGACGTCGTTGTCTCCACCCGAGCCACCCCGGCCGAGGCGGCGGACGCGGTCTGGGACGAGGCCATCACGGGCCACGCGGGGGTCGGCTCGACGGGCCGGAACCTGTTCGACACGCGGCGGCACATCACGAACCGGCGGCGAGTGGTCTCCGGCCTCGACCCCTGGCTCGAGCGCGTCTACGAGGACGACGAGACGACTACCCTCCAGGATGCTGAGCTGCGGGACCTGGCGGGCGGCAACATCACGGACACGAACAGCCCGGCGTCGGGCATCCTGATCGCCGAGCGGGACCCGGTCTGATGGTGGTCGGCCTCGGCCGGCTGCTCATGTCTCAGGATCTGGTACTGCTCTGGACACCAGGCACTGGCACGGGCTTCGAGGCCGAGGCAGTCGTCCAGGCGCTCATCCGGGTCGTCTGCCTGCACGCCATCCGGCGAACGGCCGAGGCGCTCGAGGCCGAGCGCCAGGTGGCCGAGGCCCTCGACGCCCTGCGCGCACCGCAGGAGGTGCTGGACGCCCTGCGGGCCACCCGGGACAGCCTCGCCGCGCTCCGCTCCCACACCGTGGGGTTCACCGCCCACATCAAGCTGGAGTGCTGACATGCCCCTAGGGAACCGCCAGGACTTCGAGATGCACAGCGGCGACGACGTGGACCTGGTGATCACGGTCGAAGACGAGAACGAGGTGGGCGTTCTGCTCGCCGCCGCCTCGGGTATCTGGTGGCAGCTGGGTCGCCTGAAGACCGGTGCGTCCACCCCGGCGCCGGCCCAGCCGGGCCAGCCGCTCATCGCGAAGGCCCTCGGCGCGGCCTCGGGCATCACCCTCTCCGGCCTCTCGGGCTACGTCGTGGCACTGAGCGGCGTCGATACGGATACGATCCGAGGCGGCGAGTTCTACCACGAATCGCAGGTCCTGCTGAACGGCAAGCGCACCACCGTGATGTGGGGTGTCGCCACCTTGCATGTGGACCTGATCGAAGAGTGAGGTACCCCGGGCTGGTGCCCGGGCCACACCCCCACGTGGCGACCAACGGCAAGTCGACCCCGATGGCAGCGCACGGCCTCGTGTCCTTCTGGGACATGGAGATCGACCAGTTCAGCTGCTTGCTCTGCTGGACCCCGCCGAGCTTCAACGCCGAGTGCTGCAACGCCAGAAGCCCGAGGGGCCACGACTGTACCCGCGAGCCGGGGCACGAGGCCGCGCACGCGGCCTGCGGCCCGGCCCTGCATCTTCACCCGATCGAAGTCTGGGAGGACTGAAATGGCAATTCCCACCACCACGGGCGAGCGCCCGCGAAACCCGGCCACCGTCCCGGCGGGCAAGATCAACTCCGGCATCCCGGGGCAGGCCATCGACATCCCGGTCGCCCGGGACGCCAAGGAGCGCCTGCTGGCCGGCGAGACGGTCGACGTCACGACGGGCGGCGAGCGCCTCACGCTGGGCGCCGGCACGAACACCGGGGAGTAGCCGGTGCCGGACTGCCTATGCCCCTCGTTCGGGCCCCACAGGCCCGGCTGTGCGGCTGTGGAGGGCGCCCTGGACGCGTGCCTCCCCACGATCCCCACGTCGCCCGCTGACAGGGCGGCAGCCAAGGTCCGGCGTGCCCTCGCGACCAAGGAGCACGACGCCACCCTGGAGGCCGATCTGCGGGCCTCGGTCGCGGCGGCCAAGGCCTCGATCAAGGAGGCCGAGCAGGTGCTGGTCTTCGACAGCGAGGATGGCCCCAAGGCCCCGAACCAGCTGCTCCACGCTCTGCTGAAGGAGCCCGCGACCCACCTCGCCGTGGCGTGGCGAGACAAGGACGGCTTCTGGACCTGCGACTGGTCGGACTGCACGCCGGGTGAGCTGCTGGAGGCGGCGACGGCCATGTCCCTCGACGCCCAGAACGCGTTCGCCGAAGTGCAGGATCACATCGGCGGTGACGAGCCCGAATAGGGCCCGACCCAGCGACTGGAAGTCGCCCGACTACGGGCCGGTCTTCCGAGAGCGCATGGGCAGGCTCGTGAAGACGAGGGCCGCCGGCACGGCCGGCTGGGACAACCTCGTCCGCTACTACCGCACCCACCCGGTCGAGTTCATCGAGGACTGGCTGTCCACGTTCGACCCGCGCGCGGTCCCGCGCGGGCGCAAGCCCACGATGCCGTTCGTGCTGTTCGACCGGCAGCGCGAGTACGTGGAGTGGATGCACGCCCGATTCCTAGGACGTGAGTCCGGCCTGGTCGAGAAGTCCCGCGACATGGGCGTCTCCTGGCTCTGCTGCGCCTACGCCTTGTGGCTCTGGCTCTTCACGGCCGGCGTGGCCATCGGCTTCGGCTCGCAGAAGATCGAGAACGTCGACAAGCTCGGCAATCCGAAGAGCCTGCTCGAGAAGATCCGCGTGATGATCCGGCTCCTCCCGCAGGAGCTGAGGCCCATCGGCTGGAGCGAGCGCGACCACGCCACCTTCATGCGGATCGTGAACCCGGAGACGGTCGCGATCATCACGGGGGACGGCGGCGAGCGGATCGGCCGCGGCGACCGTACCAGTATCTACTTCGTGGACGAGGCGGCCTTCCTCGACCAGCCGGAGGCGGTCGACGGTTCGCTCTCGAACACCACGGACGTCCGCATCGATGTATCGACGCCGAACGGCGAGGGCAACCCCTTCTACCGGCGCCGGATGAGCGGCGCGGTCCCGGTCTTCACGTTCCACTGGACGGCGGACCCGCGCAAAGACCAGGCCTGGTATGAGAAGATGCGGCGGGAGTACGACCCGATCACGGTCGCGCGCGAGATCGACCTGGACTACGGCGCCAGCGGCGGCGACACGGCCGTCGAGAGCAAGTGGGCGCTGGCGTCCCAGCTGCTGCGCCGGCATCTCGAGCGAACCGGCGAGCTGCGTGAGTGGATGAAGGCCCAGAAGGACATGCGGCGCGTGGCCGGCCTCGACGTTGGCGGCGGCACGGCGCCCTCCGTGTTCGTGCCCCGCGAGGGCCCGCTGGTGGAGCAGTCCACCTCGTGGCTCGACGGGGACACGACGAACACCGCCGGCCGGGCGATGCAGCTGATGTCCGATCGGCACTGCAAGATCCTGAAGTTCGACACGATCGGCGTCGGCAAGGGTGTCGCCTCCTCCCTCCTCCGGTTCGCGGGCAGCATGCGTACGTGGGCGATCAACACCGGCAACATGCCGACCGGCCGGACCTGGCCCGACGGCAAGACGGCCCGCACGATGTTCGCCAACCTGCGCGCGGAGATGTGGTGGACGGCGCGCGAGCGCCTCCGCAAGACCTACGAGCACTGGCTGGCGATCGAGGGTCGGGGCGGCGCGCTCTATCCGCTCAGCGAGCTGCTCCTCCTCCCCGACGACCCCAAGATCGTCGGGCAGATCTCCCTGCCGCGGTTCACCTTCACGGACCGCGGGAAGATCCAGATCGAGCGCAAGGCACAGATGGCCGCCCGCGGTGTCCCCTCTCCGGACTACGCCGATGCGGTCGTCCTAACGCTGGCCCCGCGCCCCGCCCGGGCGCGTAGCGGCCGAGCCGTGGGGTTGAGCTAGGTGTCTACGACCACCCTCCTGTCCAGCCGGCACCCGGAGTTCGAGGACGTCGAACCCGACTACATCCTCATGGACGACGGCTTTCGCGGCGAGCGCGTGGTCAAGAACAAGACCTTCGACTACCTCCCTCCCACGGACGGCCAGGTGCTCGACGGCGCGCGGCAGAATGTGAACACGATTGGCTACGGCCACTACCTCGGCTACCTGGCCCGCGCGGTGTACCCCGAGTACATCGAGCGCGCGGTGGGCACCCTCGTAGGAGTGCTGAACCGCGAGGACCCGAAGATCGACCTGCCCCCGGCGATGGAGCCGATGCGGGAGAACGCGACGCGCCGGGGCGAGTCGCTCACGATGCTGTACCGCCGGATCAACTCGCACCAGCTGCTGTTCGGCCGGCTCGCGCTGCTCGCGGACGCGCTCGAAGGTCGTCCCACCCCGATCCTGGTGGACTACACCGCGCAGGCACTCATCAACTGGGACGACGAGCCGTTCGACACGCTAGACCCCTTCATGCTGCGCTTCGCCATCCTGGACGAGAGCCGGCCGCAGCTGCGGGACGGGCTCTTCTGGGAAGAGATCCCGCGCGCTCGAGCGCTCCTCCTTGGCAGTGACTTCGCCGCAATCTTCGGCGAGATCTCGAACCCGGAGGCGGGCCGCGTGGCGTCCGACGCCCGGACGTACCGCACGTTCGTGGAGGACCAGGACCTGCGCGGGCCGCCGATGGAGCCTCGCCTCGCGGGCCGGGCCTTGCCCTTCATCCCGCTCACGGTGATCGGGTCCACGGACCTGGCGTTGACGCCCGGCACGATCCCGCTGCTCGGCCTCGGCAACCTCTGCCTGTCGATCTATCGGGGCGAGGCGGATCACCGTCACAACCTCCACCTCCAGGGCCAGGACACGCTGGTGATCGTCGGCCAGGAGGGCTCCGCCGAGGACCCCGACGCTGCGGCGAGCGACCAGACGGTGCGCATCGGCGCGGGAGCGCGGATCGAGGTGCCGATCGGCGGCGACGCCAAGTTCATCGGCGTGAACCCGGGCGGCCTGGCCGAGCAGCGCTCGTCCATCGAGGCCGACCGCCGGGCAGCGCAGGACATCGGGTCCCGGCTGCTGAACCCGCAGGGCGCGGCCGCTGAGAGCGGCGAGGCGCTCCGCATCCGGATCGCGGCCTCGACCGCCACGCTGACGCTCGTCGCGAAGACGGCGGCCTTCGGCCTGCAGACGTCGCTGCGGCAGTGCGCGACGTGGATGAACCTGGACCCGAGCCAAGTCGTGGTCACTCCGAACCTGAACTTCGCCGAGGTCCGCCCCGAGACCCGCGCGGTGGGCGACCTGATGGACGCCAAGGCAAAGGGCGCGCCGATCTCCCTGCGGACGGTCCATCGCTACGCGCAGGACGGCGACATCACGAAGATGACCTTCGATGAGGAGATGACCGCGATCGAAGACGAGGAGCCTCTCGTGGAGGCCCCCGTCGAACCTGACATCGCTACCCCCGCAGTGCCGGCAGAGGAGCCGGTCTCCGAAGAGTAGCACTCCGCCCCGCGCATGCGCCGGGCACCATGAGGTGAGGAATGCCGCGAATTCGCACGAGCTACAAGATCCAGGACGAGATCCCCGAGCCGTACCGAGACCTGTTCACAGAGCAGGCCGACGACACCTGGACGCTGACCGAGGTCGAGGGCATCAAGCTCCCTGGCGACGTCGAGCGCCTCGACAAGGCCCTCCGCAAGGAGCGCGAGGCCCACAAGGAGACGAAGAAGAAGATCCTGGCCTTCGGCGAGTTCACTCCCGAGAAGATGGTCGAGCTGACCGACCAGGTCGAGGAGCTGCGGATCCAGCTGGAGGCGGGCGGCAACAAGCCCGACGAGAAGGCGCTCGAGGCCCTCGTGGAGCGCCGCGCGGAGGCCAAGAAGCGGCCGCTCGAGCGCGACCTGAAGACCGCGCAGGAGGAGCTGTCCACGCTCCGCACCACGAACGAGACCCTCAGCAAGGCCGACCAGCGCCGCCGCCGGAACGACGCGCTCCGCCAGGTCACGACGGGCGACAAGGGCGTCAAGCTCCGCGCGCCCTCGGTGCTCGAGGACATCGAGCTGTACGCAGAGCGCGTGCTCGAGGAGAACGAGTCCGGCGAGTTCGTGACCCGCGACGGCGTGGGTGTGACGCCCGGCCTCCCGCCGCTCGAGCTGCTCAGGGAGGTCTACTCCTCGGGACGCCGGCCGCACTGGTTCCCGGAGAACGAGGGCGCGGGCGCCGAGGGCAGCCGCAAGCCGGGCGGTGGAGGGGACGACCCGTTCACCGCAGCGTCGGCCGACGGCAAGCGCCCCGCTCAGGTCAACATGAACGTATTCCAGCGCCTCATCCTCTCGGATTCCAAGCGAGCGGAGATGCTGGCCAAGAAGCACGGACGAACCGACCTGGTGTCGCTCGTCCAGTCGATGAAGCCGCGGGCGGCATAGCGCCGCCTCGGCACATCCCGGCCGCGCATGCGCGCGAGTCCAGCCTCCCTGGCGTGACGCCGTGAGGATCTCCCAACAACCCAAGGAGGAGCCAACATGGCTCTTGTTCAGATCGCACAGGTCGTCGTGCCGGAGATCTTCGCACCCTACGTGCAGATCCTCACGGCGGTCAAGTCGGAGTTCGTCCAGTCCGGCGTCATGGAGACCGGGGAGCTGTTCAACAGTTTCCTCGCGGGCGGCGGCAGGACTTTCAACCTGCCGTTCTACCCCGACATCACGGACGACGAGCCGAACATCTCGGACGACACCGAGAACTCGGCGACGCCCCGGAACATCTCGGGGAACCGCGAGGTGTCACAGCGCCACAACGTGAACCAGGCCTGGAAGACGGCGGACCTCGCCGCGCTCCTGGCCGGTGCCGACCCGATGGACGCCATCGCACAGCGCGTGGCGGCCTACTGGACCCGCGTCCTTCAGACGCGGCTGATCCGGTCCGCTCAGGGCGTCATGGCCGACAACATCGCGAACGACTCCGGCGACATGCTCGAGACGATCGTGGTGGCCGGCGCAGGCGCGCCGGGCGCGGCGAACCTCTTCAACGGCGAGGCGTTCCTGGACGCAGCGGCGACGATGGGGGACCGCGCGAGCGAGGTGACCGCGGTGGCCATGCACAGCGTGGTCTTCACCCAGGCCCAGAAGAACAACCTGATCGACTTCATCCCGGACGCCCGGGGTGAGTACCTGATCCCGGTGTACCTGGGCCGGCGCGTGATCGTGGACGACGGGCTCCCCGCCGTCACGGTCTCGGGGAACGTGCAGTACAGCACGTACCTCTTCGGCGCCGGTGCGTTCGCGTACGGGACCTTCCCGCCCGAGAACGCGGCCGAGGTGGACCGCCTGCCCCTGCAGGGCAACGGCGGCGGCACCGAGGTCCTGGTGTCGCGCAACCAGCACCTGATCCACCCGCGTGGCTTCCGGTGGACCGACACCAGCATGGCTGGTGAGGCCGCCACCTACGCGGAGCTGGCTTCGGGCGTGAACTGGGATCGCGTGTATCCCCAGCGCAAGCAGATCCGCTTCGCGGAGCTGCGCTCGAACGGCTGATCATCCGAGATCATCCGACTGACCATCCGGCGGGGCCCCTGGTGGGCCCCGCCCCCCTTCGCTTCATCGCGGGCACCCCCGCCCGTCAGGAGAACCGCATGACCGTCATCGCTGACCCCCTGTTCGACGGTACCGAAGAGCCCGCGGCCCCGGCCAAGCCCCCGAAGGCCAAGAAGGCCTCGCCCCTCGAGGCGGCCCGCGCCGCCGAGGCGAAGGCCGAGGCCGAGCTGGCTGAGGCCGTCCGCTGCGCGAACGAGGCCCGGGAGGCCTACGGGCAGGCCATCGCCGAACGCATGCGGCAGGAGGCGCCGGTCGAGGTGGCGGATGGCAACGCCGACCCGCTCACGATGCGACGGCAGGCCCAGCACATCGCGGCCGTGAACAAGGCCCTCGGCAAGGTCACCCCGTCGAGCCAGCCGCGCCCGCGCGTGCGCACGGTGCGGCCGCCGCTGTTCAGGCTGCCCGGGTGAGCACCGGACCCTACCCGGTGGAGCCCGTGGTGGCCCTCGCCATCGAACGGCTCCGCCTGGACATCGTCGGGCGGCTGGTGGCGCTCGAGACCAAGGTGGACGCGCTCACGTCCCCCGCCCCCGCCCCGTCCGGCACCGGGCGTGCGGCCACAGCCGGCGCCGTATCGGCCGGCGCAGTCCTCGGCCTGGTCGAGGGCCTCAAGCGCTTCTTCGGCTAGGAGCCACCCATGCCCATCACCGCAGCGAGCCTCGTCCCGGAAGACGGTACGGGCCTCGCAGACGCGAACAGCTACGAGAGCATCTCCGGCGCGTCCGGGTACCACACGGGTCAGGGCAACGACACGTGGTTCGACTATACCGAGGACGAGCAGGCGCAGGCCCTGGTGAACGCGACCCGCTTCATCGCGCGCCGCTGGCGCTTCGTGGGTCAGCGCGTGCTGAGCGGGCAGGCCCTCGACTGGCCGCGCTGGGGCGCGTACGACTCCAACCAGTTCCTCTGGGAGGACGTCGTACCCCCGATCGTGGCGCAGGCGACGGCCGAGTACGCGCTGCTGGCCATCTCTGGCGCGCTGCTCTTCCCCACGCCCGACCCGTCGAACCAGGGCGCCATCACGTCGCGCTCTGAGACCATCGGCCCTCACTCCGAGTCCTTCTCGTTCGCCTCGCCGGTTCATCTGGACCTGCCGCGGTTCCCGGAGCAGGATCGGCTCCTCCAGTGGTCCGGCCTGGTCCGCGGCAAGCGCCGCAACACGATCCGAGGCTAGGCCGTGGCGGTCACCTTCCGTGACGTCTCGAACATCGAGCGCGGGTCCATTGGCGATGACGGCCGGCTCGAGGACTTCCGGGCCGTCGCGGCCGGCGTGCCCACCACGTTCTGGGAGACGCTCATCAAGCGGGTGGCGGTCGAGGGCGAGGTCTTCGAGGCCACGGCCGAGGCCCTGCTCTACCCCGGGATCGGCGTCGAGCGTCGCGACATCATCATCTGCCGCGACCGCCGCTGGGAGGTGCTCCAGGTCTTCCCGGGCCGGAACCTGAGCGCGGTCTACCGCTTCGACCACGTGGTTCTGCGCGAGGCGGTCTAGTGGCTCGAGCCCGAGCCCGCATCACGCTAAAGTTGCCTGAGAAGCAGCTTCGCGAGATGATCAGGCGATACGGCGAGGATTTCCTCCCTGAGATCCCGACGGCCTTCGAGGATGCCTCCGCGCAGGCGCTCGCGCGCATGATCGAGTTGGCGCCGTTCGAAACGGGCGAGCTGGAGTCCTCGGCCTCCAAGGAGGATCGCACCTCCCCGCGCGGCCGGCGCTCCTCGGCGGAGTTCTCCTTCGACACCCCGTACGCCGGGGTGGTCCACGAGCTGCCGGAGCACTCCCGCGGCGAAGGCACCAAGGGCAAGCCAGGCAACGAGTTCGGGTCGGCCGGGCCGAAGTACATCGAGCGGGTCCTGCGAGGCTTCAAGCTGGCGCCGATCGTCGGCCGTGTTCTGAACGGGTTTTGGCGCCGGGCCGGGAAGGTGGGCTGATGTCCGAGTTCGTGACCGCCGCCGTCGACCTGTGCGTCGCATCGGGCGTGGGCACCCTCTATGGGCGGCCCGCCGAGCGCGACAACACCGTGGTCTCCGTCCAGGACGGGTACCGCAGGGACTTCGACCCCGAGCCGGCCGTCGTGGCCGTCTTCCGGGGCGGCGGCGGCGCCGGGCTCCCGTTCGACACGAGCGAGGACTACGGGATGCAGGTGCTGGTGGACGCCACCACCGTGTCCGGGGCTCGAGCCGTCTCGCGGCAGATCTACAACCTCCTTCACAACCGCCTGGCGCAGGTCGTCGGCGGGTTCAGCGTGCTCTGGCTTCGAGGCGTCGCGCCGCCTCAAGATCTAGGGCCCGGGCCGTCCGACAGTGAGCGGTTCACTGTCACGGCCAACTACACGGCGCGGCTACTGAGGTAGACGGTCCATGCCCACTTTCGCATCCAACACCGTCCACGGACTCTCCGCGGACGTGTACTTCAAGAGCATCCCGGTGCGCGTCTTCGGCGACGTGACGATCACCGTGGAGCCCGCAGTCCTGGAGCTGACGGCCAACGACGAGGGTGCCTTCAACCCCGTCGAGGTCTTCCGGCGCGGTGACTCCGTGACGGTTGGGATCCCGGTCGCGGATACGTTGGGCCTCGCCACGCTCTCCGGCGTGCTGATGCCCTTCGCGTCGCTGTCGGTCATCTCCGGCGCGGTCTCCGGCATCGTGCTGCCCAAGCCGACGCCCGGCCAGTCGTTCCTGGGTAAGGCGGGCGAGCTTCGCCTCGTCTGCCGCGACGGCTCCGCCACCTGGGTCTTCCCGAGCGGCGTCTGCTTCGCACTCGAGGAGCTGGCGATGAGCGAGGAGAACCAGATGATCTGGGGCGCCACCTTCCGGTGCTTCAACGCGACCATCTCGGGTGGCGTGGTCACTCCGTTCTACGTGCTCAGCGGCTCGGTCGTCACCGGCCCGGTCTGATCCTCCCTGCAGCTTCGCGCTGCAGCCGGTCCCCCGTGGCGCGTGCGCCACTGGGATCTGCCTCGGGGTCCGCGCGGGCCCCGAGGCTCTCCTCTCTCACCAACAGGAGGGCTCCGCATGCCCGTTCTCCCCGACAAGCCTCTCTCCAAGTCCTGGGTCGCGCGCGGCGCGGCCGCGTACTTCGGTGCCAAGATCCTGGAGGCGTTCGGCATCGTGCCGGCTGGCTCCGTGGATGCGGCTGTGGCCACGGTCCAGTCGATCGATCCGGCGCAGGCCCTCGAGGCGGCACAGGGCGCAGCCCTCGCGGGCATCGCGGTCGGCTTCCGCCGCGTCGCCGGCCAGATCCTCGTCGCTCTCACCCAAGTCAAGGCGTCGCTCGACAAGCCCGCCATCTAGGAGATCCTGTGACCACCCCCGCCAAGCTCGACCTTGCCTCCGTCTTCGATCTCGACGCTGTCGAGACTGCGTACCGGCCCCTGACCGTGAAGCACGACGGTCAGGAGTACGTCTTCGGCCGCTCCACACTGGGGCTGCTCGCCGCCATGCAGAAGGGCGACGGCTTCAAGAAGGCGGAGGGCGAGACCGACATGGCCTTCGCCCAGCGCCTCATGGGCGCGCTGCCCGAAATGGTCAGCCTGGTCTGCCCCGAGTTCCCGCCTCCGCCCTGGGACGTCCGCACGGAGTCCGGGCTGTTCAAGGCGGTGACGGAGGTCCTGAGCCGGGTTGGGCAGATCGACTTTCAGGCGTAGGCCCGGAGACCACTCTCGGCGGATCGTCGCCGAGTTCCTCAGGTTCTACCCCCAGTACCGCCTCGATGATCTGCGCCGGATGCCGCCGGGGGAGTTCTACTTCCTGCTCACCGGGATGAAGGACATCGAGGACCCCGAGACCACGGATCCGCTCGATGAGCTGATTCAGAAGCGCCTCCGCGCTGCTATGACGCGCAAGCGCTAGGAGCCCCACCATGCCCTTCGACGCTGGCACAGCCAAGGGCTCTCTCGATCTGGACGTCTCGGGCTTCACCAATGCTCTGACCTCGGCGCAGAAGGGCATCGGGAAGTTCACCGAGCGCCTCGGGAGCCTGGCGAACAAGGCGGCCATCGGCGCCATCGCTTCGGCGGCAGCGGGGATCGTGGCACTAACGGCGGCCCTCGCTGTTGGCTCGCGTGGCGCGGCTGAGGGTGAGAAGGCGCTGGCCGGTTTCGCTAACGTCCTGAAGGCCCAGGGTGTCCCCAACTTTAAGGCGGTGACGGCCGAGGTCGACGCCTTCGCGACGTCTATCCAACGGTTGACGGGTGAGACCGCCGAGTCGGTCATCGGGATCGCCCAGCAACTGTCGAACCTCGGGGTGGCGGCGAAGAGCCTGAAGCCCGCCTCGCAGATCGTGCTCGACTTCGCCGCGGCCTTCGGCATCAGCGCGACTGCGGCGGCCCGGGCCTTCGGCCAGTCGCTTCAGGGGAACGCCGGTCGGCTCGCGCGCTTCCTGCCCCAGATCAGGGAGCTGACCAAGGCGCAGCTGGAGGCAGGCGGCGCGTTCAGGATTGCCGCGGAGGCCGCCCGGGGCCAGGCAGAGGCGCTCGGGAACACGTTCACCGGGCGGATCGCGCGGCTCTCCGAGAGCTTCGAGGACTTCCTCGAGACGTTCGGCAAGGCGTTCAATGAGGTTTTCGGTACGCTCGCCACCGAGATCCAGGAAGTCTTCGACCTGGTCACGGATCGACTCTCACAGGGAGTCGGCTTCGATCTGCTGAAGCAGGGAGCCCAGGAGGCCGCTGACGTCTTCCGCACCGCTTTCAATGCGGCGCTCCAGTCCGGGCCAGTCATTCTCGAGGTCTTCCTCGGCGTCACGACTGCGATCAACGTCGCTCTCACGGCAATGGCCAGGCTGGCCCAGGTGCTCGCAATTGCTGCTGGTGCCTTCGACTTCGCAGACCGGATCGGTGCGCTCGCGGATCAGATGGCCAAGGCCAACGAGGCCGGAATCGCCCTGACCAAGAAGCTCGGCGACTTCGGCACGAAGGTCAACGAGGCGGTCGACGACACCAAGACGCTCA
>Ga0105340_1000561_pt1 | contig 17838 bp, 22 predicted proteins | sample EasRivMeERMLT700_FD_89676 | JGI IMG/M metagenome (GOLD analysis project Ga0105340, IMG submission 89676) | Soil microbial communities from meander-bound floodplain in the East River, Colorado, USA - East River MetaG ERMLT700 | ecosystem: Environmental > Terrestrial > Soil > Floodplain | place...
CGCGCACCTTTGGCCTTTCCTTGCTCGCGCTCTTTTGCCAATTCTTGGCTGAGCGATTCGACTTTCGTTCCCGTGAACTTCTCATCGAGCTGCTCCATGTCCACACCTGCCCGAGCTATGTAAACGTCGGGCATGTTGCTTGAGAACGTCCAGCCGTAACGTATGCAAAGTTGTTGCCGGTTCATCTGGCTCGCATAAAACGTCGCCGAGCTGTGCCGAAAGAGGTGATAGTGAATCGGACGGCCAAGAATCCTTTCGCCCAGACGAAATAAGAATTTCCGGCTTGCGGCGTAGTTCACGGGATACACAGGCTCATCAGTTTTGACACCCTCCGCTATGCGTTCCGCCAGATACTCTCTGACCGCCTCCAGACTGAGTTTCCAATAGAGCGAAATGGTTCTGCCTTTGGTTTTGCTATACTCTTCCCGTAAGGCAACCTTTACGTGATTTCCAGTCGTCGTTGGGATTTCGATATCTTCATACCGGATATTGTGAAATTCGGTGGCCCGCGCGCCGGTATCAAACAACACTGCGATGAGGAAGCGTTCTCGAGGCGACTTACATGCTTTGTACAATTTCTCGATTTGCTGCTCTTTAAGAAAATCGGGCGTCTTAAAAACGGTGCGCGTGTCAAGCCATCCGGTCAGCTTCTCTGATTTTATCCGGCCAATTCTCCAGCGAAGATAAACCTGCAAGGCGCGTCGAATATCCACCTTGGACGCATGAGAATAAGGCAGCTCCTTTCTGCTTTTCAGTGTTCCTGAGGCCAGCGATCGTTCAAATCTTTCAACATCTTTGGGTGTGATCGTTTTCGTCGACTTTCCCAAAGAATTCGAGTGCCGGCTTTAGGACATCGATATATTTCCACTGCCGCAATTCTGTGATCCTTTTGCCACGATTGACCTTCCCAAGAGCGAGGTCGTCCAAAAAGCGCAACAGAGCCGCTTTTTCAGCACTAGGCATGTTCCACTTACTAATCCCTTCCTTGCGCCTTTCAAACGACCGATTGTAAATATCAATGCGAGGTGCCATGATCTCACATGGCGGCTCTGGTTAATAAATCTTTCTAACTGGGACAGTTATGTCCCACTCCCGGCAGGAGCATTAGACAAAAGTGTCCCACTTGGGATTTGGGGCTTCGAGGATGGCTTTTGCGCTGTGCTTGGTTTTGTCAAAACTGCGGGACGGGAATTTCGCCGGCGGCAGATTACCTGTTGCCTCACGGAAAAGTGACACCGGCGGTTTCGGTAAAACGCTGATTAAGGGCGCGCGAACCGTTCGAACTTGTAAGCCCGCGACGTTTGCAAATACTTTTCTGATGACGCCGCGTTTCACTGAATTGAACAAAGTGCGAGTGATTTGCGAGCGATTCGGAGATTTCGAGGGCTTCGTGATTGCGTCCCAGCTTCGCGATGAAAAATGGGTCTACAAAATTTCATTTTCGGAAGACGCTACAAAGCCTGAGACCTTCGACAATTGGATTCCTGAAGAATGTCTTGAGCTGACGAAATGAAACTTGTCGGCAACTTTAGACACAGTGGATGCAGCCGCCTTCTGATCCATAGCTTTTCTTTCCGAAAATTTAGCTACCGGTTGTCTAATGTTTTGCGGGACGGGGCCGTCGCTATTTTTTCAGGCCAGCAGACGAACGGTGAATAGCGCCCATCCGACGGCACCACACACACCGATTATGAAGAGGCGTAAGGCAGCGATTGCGTAAATGGCTCCGTTAGCGCGAAAAGTCGCTGTGATGATCTCTCTCCAGTTTTGCTTACAAAAACGCGAGCAGAGCATCAATGCCGTCGGGATCAGTGTTATCGAAGAAGTGAACTTTCGTGAACCAATCAAGAATTCGCCCCACGAACGGCTTAATTTTTTTCGCGAAGAATCGCGGCATACGTGGAGTCTCGATTGAACGCTCCGAGGACCCAGGCGCGATAGCGTTATGCGCCTTCTGTAATCCTCCGCCACAGCAAGCGGTACTATTCCGCCCCGCTTTTTTGCAGGTTAGATCTGCATCGCGTGGGAATCGGCGTGACGCGCCGTGTGAAGCCAGAGGCGACCCAGTGTTCGCCGCCCGTCGGTGGTAAGCCGGTCGTGTCGAGATACACACGGCGAACGAAGTCCGACTTCATGTCCAAAATGTCCAGATGCGACGGCACGATGAGGAGGAAATGGATGATGACGAAATTTGGCTTAAACGGTGCAGGAACCGAAAATTGGGTCAACCGATGAATGGGGCAATGAAGAACGTCGCAAACGAGCCCACGACGGGGCAGGAAGACGCTTGCGCGGCAGCAAAAAACGCGTCATGACGGCGCGTTGACGACCTCTGGAGGCGGTGGTTTGGCCTGTGTTTGCGGTGGAATTTGATACAGCGGTGGTTTCTCGATGGCCGCGATAATCTTCGTGCCGTCAGCGTTTTCCATCTCAAACCGCACACGCCTGACTTGCTTCCACCGATACAGCACGTAGCCACCCAGCGTTGCCAGGACCGCCCCCAGTCCATATCCGATTTGAATGATAGTAGTCTTGTCCATAGTTTCCCGCTTTTCCCGTTGCTTGCCGTTTTTGCGTCAGTAATTTTCTTTTACGGATTACAACAAGTATAGCTGTAACCCCTCATGGTATTCCACTCCGCATCTCTGGATAACTCGTGTATCGTTCACGTAAACGCTGCCACATTAGTTCTGATTCTGCGGTTTTAGGCCTGTAATCCGCACCTTTGTGATATCGACTTAAAATGCAGTTGGCGTTCTTGCGTGAACACCGTAGTAATCAAAGTGTGCCCACTGTTCGATCAGATGGTGATGGCAAAAATCTTCGAGTTTATTGGTCTTTTCGCCAACTTCTGAGGTCACTCGCCCGAATCCATGAGCGTGGCACTTGAAACAATGCTTTTTGAGCATCGGCTTGACTCCCTGAGAAAAGCGCGCAGCTGCTCCCGTTTTGGAGAACCACTTTAAACGCTCAGCAAGCCAGTAACGGCCGAAAAAGTGCAGCCACACGCGGTTGATGGGGGGCATACTTGATAAAAGTCTTCTCGTAGAATCGGATCATTCTTGTGGTTGTGGCACGTTGCGCAATCCATCGGGGCTTGAAGGCAATGAGCCGCAATCTGCTTCATGATGAATTGGTCGTAAGGCATATTGAACTCGTCGCAGGCAAGCGACATTGAACCTTTTCGTGCCCGGAAGGGTTTTGACGCTTACCGCAGCAACTCGATGATGCAGACATGGACACACCAACCTTAGAGGAGATTCGCGTCACCGCGCTTCACGGCCCCGGCGATGCATAACCACTCCCAGACGGATTAAACGACCGTCAGCCGGTTACGGTCCTAGCTTTTGATCACGGCTATTTCACCGTGAGAGATGACGCGGGCAAACAGTGGCGTGTTCACGACCAATATCGATCTGTAGCAGAACCTGAGTGCCAATTCCTAAGTTCTGGAGAAACATCAACGGCCTAAGACGGCTAAATCGTGCGACTCTGATCTCGTTCCAAGCCTTGCTCGCACAAAGGTAGATTTTCCGACTCCTTGCAATTCGCACGTAAAGAAGTGACTGCTGTAGAGCCGCAAAGGAGATTCCTTCTCCAACTCTCTAATCCAACCCAGCAAGTCAGACTGAAAGTTCGGTTTCTCGTCAGTCAGTGAGCCGACAGTGACTTCACGAACTTCGAGCGCGTCGTAGAACCTCACATAATCACAACCATTCAGTCCTCGGCAGTGGGCAGCTAGTTGTTTCCAGAGCCGCCGCCAGATACTTGTCGGCTCCTTAAAATTTTGGAGCCGCTTTGCGGCATTCACGCAATTTCCCCAAACCGACCATTCGTAAAAGGTTGCTGATCCAATGCGATCAACTGTCACGGGACCAAAAGCAAATCCGGCGGTAAATCCAACCTTCGGCATTACTAACTGCAAACTTTCAAACAAATCACACAACAGAAGCTTGAGACTAGGCAAAGGCGATAATCGTTCTGCGATACTCGATTCAATCAATCCCGTAGCCAAATTATCTTTCGTAAAACACGGCATCACGATCATCACTTCATCGCCAATAACTTTATCAATGAAACAATGATGCCGCGCCGAGACTTCGATCACACTGCTCACGAAGGGCATCGCAAAATCACGAACCTTTGTAGGTGCTAATCCACGGACCCTTACAGTGAAACCTCGCATGTCAACGAAGCCCACAAGAGCATCAAATTCAAACGAACCGCAAAACTTTTGTTTGCCTCCGTCGTTAAGAAATATATCCGTTACCGACAAAGGCGAGTGGAGGGGGGTTGTGGTGTATGCCTGTCTAAATTTTTTATCATTAAAGTCCATCCACGCGGCGAGTTCTTTGGATGGAGACCAAATAGTTCGGCGCCTTTTGCTGTTGAACGACGGACTTTTGCCGAAGTATTGCAGAGTGTTAGATCACAGTTGCTGAATCACGGTTTGAGAGCAAGGTTAGTTTAGCTCATTGCCTTTGGCCTGAAAAGCATTTTAACCTTCCTTCGACGGGAATGGCTGAGTCATCGGCTTACACGTCGGGTTTTCACAATCATCTTCCTTCTTAAACTCCACTGTGACCAGTTCGGCTTCATACTTGTGCTATCGACCAGATCATGAGACCAGGATAAGGGGATAAATGGTTGACACTCCACCTTGAAATGGAGTGTTAGCATGCATGATGAAGAAAGTAGTCAATCCGTAGAGAAGAAGAGAACAACCCTCCCTCCCTAGGGGGGAGGCACGCCGGCCCAAAACCGCCAAGCGCTACCCCTTCGAGTTCAAACGTCGAGCCGTCAGCCTGTTTCTCGAAGAAGGCTTCACCCGCAATGCCATCTGCGCCGAACTCAACGTCTCAGTCGGCACGCTGGACCGGTGGGTGACCCGGTATCGCCATCTGGGCGAGCAGGGTCTGCACGATGAGGCCAGGGGTCCTCATCCGGGTGGCAGCAAAGTGCCTCCCGCTGTCACCGGCAAAATCATCGAACTCAAAAAGGAGAACCCTTCCTTCGGCGTCAAACGCATCTCGCAATGGTTGCGCCGGGTCTTCTTCCTTCAGGCCAGCGCTGAAACGGTGCGGGCCAAATTGCACCAGGCTGGGCTCATGTCGCAAAAGCCTCCGCCCAAAAAGCGCAACCTCACCCGGCCCCGTTTCTTCGAGCGGGCCACGCCCAACCAGATGTGGCAGTCGGACATCTTCACTTTTCGGCTGGGTGGCCGTTACGCTTATGTCGTTGCCTTTCTTGACGACTATTCGCGTTTCGTCGTCGGCGCCGATCTGTTCCGCAGTCCTACTGCGCAAGCGGTGATCGAGGTTTACCGGCAGGCCATCGCCGAGTTCAAGCCACCCAAAGAGATGCTCACTGACAATGGACGCCAGTACACCACCTGGCGCGGCACGTCCCGTTTTGAAGTGGAGCTGAAGAAGGATGGTCGCCCATTTTAAGTCACGCCCGCACCATCCCATGACCCTGGGCAAGATCGAACGCTTCTGGGAGAGCATGTGGCAGGAGTTCCTGACTCGCGCGCAGTTCGAAAGTTTCGATGCCGCGCGCGAACGCATCAAAGTCTGGATCAAATACTACAACCATAAGCGCCCGCACCAGGGCATCGGCGGGTTGTGCCCGGCCGATCGGTTCTTCGAGATCCAGGCCGAGCTGCGCAAGACCATCGAGACCGGCATCAAGGAAAACCTGCTGGAGATGGCGTTGCGCGGCCAACCCAAAGCTCCCTTCTATATGGTCGGCCGCATGGAAGGGCAGTCCGTCGTCCTGCGCGCCGAAAAAGGCAAACTCAAACTCGAACTCAGTGATCATGAAAACACCAAAGAACTCGTCTACGACCTCAAACCACAACCCAACGGAGAAGAAAACCAAACGCCAGCCCACCCCCAGCTACGCGGCGACGGAGAAAGCGCAGGCGGTGCTGGCAGTGTGGACCGAACGCTGCAAGGCCGCCGAGGTTTGCCGCCAGATGCAGATCAACAGCATGACCTTCCACCATTGGCAGAACCGGGCCATGGAAGGAATGCTCCAGCAATGAGCAGACATTGGAATCGTGATCGAAATTTTATTAGGGCTTACGTCTCCATTATCTTCTCCCGCGGAAAATTAGTCCTTTTTGTCCGGTTTTCAGGAGAATTGCTCCAGGTGAATCCGGGCAGGAGCTTTAGACAAAAGTGTCCCAGTTAGCGCAGTCGGAAAGCTCTCGTTTTAAACGTTTTTCTTTGACACTCTTCAGCAAGGACGCTACGCTAAATAGCGTATTATTCATATTCGCCCATGACATTTGGAACCCACATCGCCGAAGCTAGAAAAGCCTTAAGACTGAGCCAGAAAGACCTTGCAGCAAGGATCATTAAAGAAGACGGGCAGCCGATTTCCGCTCAATATTTGAATGACATCGAGCACGATCGCCGCAATCCGCCGTCCGAGGACATGATTAAGCAGTTCGCAAAGCACCTAAAGCTTGAGCAAGAAGTCCTTTTCTATCTTGCTGGGAAATTGACCCAAGACATGATGCGAACCTCTGTAGAACCGGAGAAGATCGTGGCTGCTTATCAGGCTTTCCGAAAAGCCTTGAACAAATGAAATACGTTCCCGACAGGACGGGACGCTTCAAGCAGCGCCCGCACTATGAGCAGGCAGAACTCGATGATGAATGCGAGAAAATCATAGTCGACTTTCTGAAGGCCAAGTACGGAGAAATCAAATATCCGATCACGACCGACGATCTCACCTGCCTCATTGAGCGAGACGCCGCTGACCTCGATCTTTATGCCGACCTGACAAAGGAAGGCGCAGATGTTCAAGGCGTCACCGATTTTTTCCCCAAAGGGAAACCTCGTGTGCGAATTTCCCGCGAGCTCTCAGACCACCCGACGCGCGAGAATCGACTGCGCACAACGCTGTCTCATGAATACGGCCATGTGCGTTTTCATGACTACGTTTGGAAGCTCGATCTGAAGCCCGAGGACATGCTGAAGGAACTTCCCAGCAAAGTATCTCCCAAGTGCAATCGAAACGCCTTGATCGATGCCGCCCCCGCCGATTGGATGGAATGGCAGGCCGGCTACATCTCCGGCGCCCTTCTGATGCCGGTTTCGCATGTCCGGAAAATTGTCAGAAATTATTCGGAGCGCGCCGGCGTATTCGCTCCTTTGGTTACGGACTCGCGGCACGGGCAAGAACTCCGCGGGCTTGTCGTCGAGGCCTTCAAGGTATCGGACGACGCGGCGCGGGTTCGATTGTCAAAACTGAACGTGCTTTCAAACCGCAATCTCGGCCCGAGCCTGTTCTAAAATTTTTTCCCTTGCAAATACGCTAATCAGCGGATAGGCTGATTTGCGGATGGCGGGCATGGTGCCGGCCAAACGAATGTTACGGCATGAAAAGAAAAGTTTATCATATTACCAAGACTATAGATGGCGATTGGAAGGGCAAACTCGTGGGCGCGGCCCGCGCGTCGGTGAGCGCCGAAACCAAAGCGGAGGCTGTGGATAGGACCGTTGAGATCGCGCGCCAGGCCAAGCCGGCCCAAGTCGTGATCCACAAGGAAACCGGTGGCATTCAGAGCGAACGCACCTACGGAAGCGATCCCCGCCGATTTCCAGGTTAGAAGGCAAACACGTCGTATGGACGAGATCACGCGCTACATCAAACCCGAAGTTCAGCGGGAGCTTTGGGGCCGCGTGGCGGCGCGTTGTCAGTTCAGCGACTGTAACCGGCTACTTTATAAGTCCCCAGTAACGCAGGAGCGCGTCAACCTCGCGGAGATGGCCCACATCTACTCCTTCTCCACCGCCGGGCCCCGCGGTCGTGGAGCGCTTGAGCCTAAGACGGACGTGGTCAACGACATCTCAAACCTCATGCTCGTTTGTCACGATTGTCACAAAAAGATCGACAGCGACAAAGAGGGCGTGCGCTATTCCGCATCACTCCTCAAAGAATGGAAGCATGCGCACGAGCAGCGGGTGAGCATCGTGACCGGCATCGCGGCGACGAAGCGCTCACACGTGGTTTTATACGGTTCCCGCATCGGCGCTGAAGATTCTTCCCTTCATGCCGCCGCCGCGATGGAGGCAATGTTTCCCCATTCCTACCCGGCGGCAGAGGTGCCAGTCCTCCTTTCAATGCGCTCTGAGCACGATGACAGCACCCAGGAATTTTGGGCGAGCGAGGTCTCGCACCTGCAAAAGGCCTTCGACCGACACATTCGTGTTAGGATCGAGGAGGCTCAACCCAACCACTTCTCCATCTTTGGTCTGGCTGCGCAGCCGCTTCTCATTCTGCTCGGATCACTTTTCACGGACAAGGTTCCAGCAAACGTTTACCAGTTCCACCGCGAACCCAGAACCTGGCAATGGCAACCCTACCCCGACTCCTTTGAATTCAAGATCCATGAGCCTAGCACCAAAACCGCTCAGCCGGTCTTGCTGTTGTCCCTCAGCGCCCGTATCCACCCGGACCGGATCGCGCCCGTGATAAAGGGAGAACCCGCGATCTGGGAGCTTACGATCGACGACTGCCACAATGATTTTCTACGCTCCGAGGCCCAGCTTGCCATGTTTCGCCAAGCGGCCCGGAAACTGATGGCAGCCATCAAGGCGGCCCACCCGGATGCAAGCGAACTCAAGATCTTTCCGGCAATGCCGGTCTCATGCGCTCTGGAGCTCGGGCGCATCCGCATGCCAAAGGCAGACCTGCCTTGGCGCATCTACGATCAAAATCACAAGCACAACCGATTCATCGAAACAATAACCATCGGAAATCCCCATGAGTGACAAAGCTAGCAACCAGATCCTGCGCGAAATCGCCGCCACAATCGACATCCCTGACTCGGCCTACGAGAAGGCAAATCGCCGCTACAAAGATCTGGGCGAGTGGTTCAAGCGGCCAGAATCCCGCGCTTACCCTTTCGACCCGCACATTTCGCCTCAAGGCTCCTTTCGCCTCGGCACCGTGCATCGCAGTGACGAATACGATCTCGATTTTGGGTGCCGGCTTCTTCGAGGCATCACAAAAGCCACGCACACGCAAAGGCAGCTAAAGGAGCTGATCGGCGCGGACCTTGAGGACTATCGCCGCGCCCGCAAGATCGAAAACAAACTGGAAGAAAAGCCGCGCTGCTGGCGCCTCCCGTACGCGGACGAGCTGACCTTCCATATGGATTCAGTGCCCTCTATTCCGCAGGACATCGGCCAGCGGCAACTCCTTCGCGAGGCGATGGTGAAGGCAGGGACGGCCGACCTGCTCGCGGAACAGGTCGCGCGGTTTGCGGGCGCGATCACCGACACCCGTTCGAGCAACTACGAGATCATCAGCCCGACCTGGCGCATCAGCAATTCCGAGGGCTACGCACTCTGGTTCGAATCGCGCATGAAGCTCGCGATGTCGCTTTTGGAGAACGCTGCCCTTCAGGCTAAAGCTGCACGAGTGGAGGATCTTCCCGCCTGGAAATGGAAATCACCGCTCCAACTTTGCGTGCAGATTCTAAAGCGCCACCGCGACGAGATGTTTGCCGACGATCCTGATGGCAAGCCGATTTCTGTGATTATCACCACGCTTGCGGCCCAGGCCTATCAGGGCGAACAGAATCTCGTCTCGGCCATGGAAAGAATCTTGAACGACATGGGCAATTACGTGAGGGATAAGAAACCCCGCGTGCCCAATCCCGTGAATCCCGCCGAAGATTTCGCTGACAAGTGGGGTATAGCCGACTACCAGCACCTAAACCTTGAAGGAAACTTTTGGACCTGGCTTCAGCAGGCCCAGGCGGATTTCAAAATTGTTACGCAATCTCGCGACGCAGATTTCATCGCGGAGCAGGTCAGGGCAAAGTTCGGCATGCGCGTTGATCCCAGTTCGTTGCGCTCCGCTGTGGGCCTTGGCGCCGTTCACGCTGTTACGTCGCCAAAGAGCCATGCGATTGTTCAGCCGCCTGCCCGGCCGTGGCGGAGTTTTTAAGCAATGGTCGCGATCAGCGTTCCAGGGCTCGGCAGCTTTCTCCATGACTACCCGCTCATGGCGCTGCGCCCGTCGCGAACTCGCGGTTGCCTTCTTCGTGGATGCTTTAAGTTCGTCGCTCACACGCCAACGCATGAAGCGCGTGAGGAAGCTTTCGATTTGGAGATCGAAGTTCCGCCCGGTTTTCCCAAAGCGTTGCCGCGCGTTACTGAAACGGGCGGCCGGATACCGCGGCATGGGGATTACCACGTAAATTCTGATGGCACCTTGTGCCTAGGGTCGCCCCTTCGACTGCTGTTAAAATTGTCCAACGCACCGACCCTTCAAGGTTTCGCCAGTTCCTGCCTCGTGCCCTATCTTTTTGCCATTTCGCATAAGCTTAGAAACGGCGGCCCCCTTCTCTTCGGCGAGCTTGCGCATGAGACGCCCGGCTTGATCGCTGATTATTTGGACCTTTTTCAGCTACGCCGTCCCGAGCAGGTCACGGAGGTTTTGCGCGCTTTGGGCATCAAAAAGCGCCGCGCCAATAAGCTGCCGTGCCCCTGCGGCTGCGGCGTCAGACTTGGGAGGTGCAAATTCAATGCGCGAATTCGTGGGTTTCGCACGCTCGCAAATCGCTCATGGTTCAGACATCAACATCACTGGATACTGGAAAGTCTCCGGTTGCTCCGCTCTCGCACTCCGGGCTCGCCGCCTCGCTTTGCGCCGGCCCTTTCGCAGCTGCAAACGGCGCGACGGAAGCTCGCCGCAACCTAGCACATTGAACGGCATCGGCTCCAGGGCCACCGCGACCGGGCACGGTTCACTACCCAGGGCAAAGCTTCAGCCGCGAGGTTAGTGCTAGCTAACCAAAGCACAGCATCCGTATGCGACGAACGTCGCACACAACTTTGAAATTCTGCTAAGCCGTTTAAGTGGGATCCGTCGGGAGAATCATCAAGAATGTCCGTAAGGTATGCTTGCACAGGCGAGCAAGGAACAATCGATAAGCTGATGCACGGACGGTGAGCGGTGTTAGATGATTGAATCGACTTGATTGGTTAGGACGTATCCGGATTGGAGGTGCATTCTTGCTCAAATTGTTAAGCGGCTCCGGCTTCATTACTCACTTCCCGAACCGAGAGCCGAATAAAAGTGTTCGACGCCCGGAACAGGGTCACCTAAATCCTATGGGCAACGAGGTTCTCAGGAAGTGCCGCAAAACATGCATTCCGAAAAGCCGTCCCTTCGCTTGCCACATCTGCTGCAAATAATAAAGAACACTTGTTCTGGCTCGCCACGTTGATGACCATACATGATCTGCTCGCGCCCCGCATGTGACATGCACTTTGTCCAATCATTCGTTTGTCCATTACCAGTTCGCATATACTTTGGAGCTGAGTAGTCTTCAACGTGACCGCTATTTCTTCTTTTCTCATCCGGATATCTCAATGAGGTCCCGTAGCCAGCTGTTCTATTATAACCTATGCCTCCTGCCGAATACGTGTCCCGGACGGGCCGTCCTGGATACACACTACTCTTTAAATACGAACGGCAACCAAGCCTACCAACGTCATATTCTCGCTTCATTGATAAGCGAGACTCGCAGTGTTTAAATCGCTTTCGGTTCTCCCCAGAACTCGGTTATTAGGATGTGTGCAGAACCAAGCCGCTAGCTCACAACACAAAAAAACTCGTGAGCAACCTTTCCGCACCCACAGCCCTGCGGATAGACTTACCAGTGGTTGAGCGAAAACAACGGATTCTCACCACCAATAAACGGTAACTTAGGAGGAGGCAGAGTAAGCGGGTGTTCCTTGCCCAAGCACATTATGAAGCTCTTTTCGGGGATCTCGTTTGGCAACGTTGAGTGATTGATTACCCGAAAAGGGATTTGGATGCTCGATTTCTGGCTCAGAGTGTACTCTTCAATATTCATTTTTTGCCTTTCTCCTACGTTATGACACCCGTCTATCACGATAAGCCGCGCTTTTGTCAAGCTCAAACTGCTGGCTGCTTAAATTCCTTTTCTGGATGTCAGCTCGTCGCCGTTTTTCCCGGCTAGAGAGTGCCTCATTTCATACCTGTATGCCTTTCGCCCACACGCGTACCAAGCCCCGAGTAATCGGGCTGAAACTGGCCCCGAATTCTGTGAGCTAGCGGATGGTAGGCTCGCCAAAGCTGCCATTCTCCCAGGAATGGCGATTGAGAACAGAGGGTGCCATGAAGGCTGCGATTCCGCCACGGCACTGATCAATAGGGCAGTTCGGCGAACGACCAAAACAACAGTCTACTGCATCTCGCCCGATAACCGGAGCACCTGCAGCAATGAATCGACGTTGATGCGTTCGCCGTGAAAATCACATCCCCGAATGGTCATGAGCAAAGCCACAATGCCTACGACCACAAGCATTGGCGAAGGAGAACTGGGCATCCGAGGCATTTTACTCTTTATTTTGCGATATTTCATGCGGAATCTTAACTTCCGGTTTCTCTTTAACGTAAGGCACGCCGTAACTCAGGAACCTCCGCGACCGGTGAGGAACTGTCAGACTTCAAATTCCTAACCACTTCGTCCTTTGCCAGAAATTCGTCCAACCTGTCAGGTCCATGCACGGTCGTATGATGAGATCGCCGGCCCCAAAAAGACGTGGACAGAAACTTGATCGCCTTTTTGTCCACCGGCGATTCGATCAGACTTCGAACAGGATCTCATTTCCACGGACTGTGACGCGGCGTACGCGAGGTCGATCGGCCTTAACCAACCTAAGCCGTTGCCTCATTTTGCGGACGTTATCCAAACTCACTTTGGCGGTCGGAAAGGCGACTTCAAAGAAATCGACAAGCGCCTCATCGGTGAACTGACACAAGTCAGGGAACTTATTGCCGTTTTCAAACCAGGCTTCGACCATCAAGAGCGCCTTCCGGTCTACGCGCGTTGGGTCCAAACGCTTCCCTGGCTTGCTGCTCAACGCCTTTCCGAGTTGGATAAAAAACTTGCGATTGTTTGCTCGCAGCGCATCCAGCACGATCTTTTCATTAAAGCGCGGCCAATCAGTATCGTTGTCGCGGGTTCTCACCACATGGAGAAAGTACTCTGTGCCGATCCCGCGATTCCGATAGTTCATCGCTTTGAAGAACAGGACAGAATTGGCCAATTCCTGGCTCTTACGAATCCGGCAGAATAGGTGAAACCGGCGAGAAAACTCGGACATGTGCAAATACAACCGGAGTTCCTCACGAAGTTCTTCGTTCCGAACAATCGAGAGGGCATGCTCGATTCCTTTACTGTCGGCGAAAGCATAAACCTCCTCCTTCTCAAGAGAGCAGACGAAAGCGCGCACCTCCCGATCGACGGACCAGAAGTCCTTCTGCCTCTTGCTAAGCCGTAGGTTTCGCAGCGGTTCCGGCAATTCTATGTGGTACATAACGCAAGCCGCATTGCGGTTCGGCGGGAAGCTGGAAAGAGGCGGACGCCACCACTTCGGCTCGAACAGCCAATCCACTTAATCTAGAACTCATTGGGAAAAACATCCCTTAGGCTCACCTTCAGCTTGTTCAGGATCGTTTCCAACTTGTTTAGAGTCAGGTGGTGCTCGCCACGCTCAACGCGATGGAGTGTCGTGTAAGATACTCCAACACGTTTTGAAAAGTCCGCGTACGAGAGTTCGCCCCGTTTCTCCTTGAGGAATTTAGCAAGCTGGCGGTCCAGGTTCCGGCGCATGCCAGCACCGTCGCAAAAAAATCATCACGTATGCGTGATGAATTGACTTTACAAGCCGCCGTGATTCTGGCGCACTACCACCTAACGTCCGCCGAGGGATTGAGGATCGAAAATTTTTTCGGCTGATTTTCGTTGAAAAGCTTTTCACGTTTTGATGACATACTGAAAGAACGCATCCTCAGGAATGCACGATACCTCTCTGCGGTGAACCGCAGTTGACAAACGCAGATGAAGTGTGCCCGCGCAGAGTGGGCAGAGAAAGGATCAGTGAGTATTAAATGCACAAAGTGGAACCGGGGCCGATGGGTTGGTTCGGCGGGGCTTGCAACAGTTTTGGTCGGATTCATTTTCCTTGGCTGGACGCCGTGGGGCGAGAGTACGCCTTTTGGAATTCAGCCGGGGGCGATCACGGCCACCAATTTTTCGCTCACTATCACGAATGGCCAGAGTACCAATTTTTACGAGATATATCTCTACGACGTTCTGCAAACGAATGCGCTATCCATTCGGACGGTTTCCGGGGCACTGGGTCAGACTAATTTCACGATCGATACGGAGGGTAGACCATGGCTGTTCTACAAGGCGGCCGAAGATAAAGATTGGGATGACGATGGCATACCAAACATTTACGACGCCGACCCACGCAACACGAATTACCTAGCGCTGACGATCACTATTGAGACCCCGCAGAACGGCGCGAACCTTCAGTAACCTTAGCAGCTTTACTCCTATGATCCGCATTACTGCGATTCTAACGTTATTTCTTCACTCCCTCCTTTTCTGCAAGGCACAAGAGTATTTTTATTTTAAGACGAACGAATTCTTTGGATACGAGGGTGACGCACTTACGGGCACTCTCTGGCGAACAGACACGTTGAATCAGTATTTCGCGAACGACGTCTACATCGTCCTAAGGACGAATGTTCCAGGAGTTACCCCCGCAAATCCGATTACGAACGAACTTTCCGGTGTCGTGGTCCACCCCGGGAATGTTCCCACAGCACAAGTTAACTTTTCTGCCGGCGCGCAGTCCGCCCCGTTTTCACTGACGGTGGTTCAAAACGGCACGGCCCAAACTGACCGTGGTGTACTTCTTGATGTTGCGCCACCGTTTGGCCCCGCGGCGCCTAGTAATTACATTCAGCAAGCAATCGGCTATTTGCAGGACAATGACAACCCGATCAGCATCGTCACAAACGCCGTTTCCACAGTGCGCGAAGGGAGAACGAACTATTTTACATTCCAACGAGCAACGAATAACAGTTACGGACCCGTGACCGTGCGATTCCAAATGGAAGGCACTGCTACTCACACCAACGACTACGACCTTTTGGCAGACACGGCGACAGGGTTCTCCTTGGCCTTTGGCAGTACCAATCAGTTTACAATGCCGCCTGGGTGGATTATTGGCGCGCTCGTGATCGTAGCAAAAAACGATGCTCTGGTTGAAGGAGACCAAACCGCAGTCGTGCGCATCCGCCAAAATACTCCACAATATGTTTTGCCCACCATCACTTCCAATCTCATGCACATTGTTGATGATTACGCGACAGTTGAAGTGGAAGCCATCGACTCCTATGCCAGAGAGACTGGCGACACCGGAACGTTCCGAATTTCCCGCAGTGGTCCCACAAATGTCAGCTTGACGATTAATTACACGATGGGCGGGACCGCCCTATCGGGGACCGACTATACCGCCCTGCCAGGCAGCGTCACTCTGGCGGCCGGCGTTTCGGCCACCAACCTTACGGTCACACCGCTCGCAGGCGGGGGAACGGAGAGCGCGGAAACCGTGGTTCTGAATCTCTCAACGAACGTGGCATACCTTTTGGGCATCGCAACGAATGCCGTTGTCACGATCGCCAGTGAATTTCCCGCTCCGCGAGAGACATTACCGAGCACGGAGTTTTACACTCGGGGTACCGGAACCAATCTCGCGCTGCATTCGTACGTGATCCCGCTTGACGGCATCAAAGGGAGGCGTCGTGCAGACATGGAGACGAATGGGGCGACTGTGCTTTACCATTACAATGCCACGAACGCAGCCAGTCAGGCATTCGCAACGAACCGGCTGGCTTGCGACACGCCGGTTGCCTCGTTTGGCAGAAGTTGGGGAACCACGCTCTACGCAGGCGAAACCTACGGCCTTACTATCTATGCTGGTGATCCTTCTCCTGCTTATGCCGCGATGAATATCGTCGCTTATTATCGATCCAATGGCGCTGTGGCGGGCACCACGACATTGACGCTGCCGAATCCGACCGTGAGCAATGACTGGTCCGGGTTCACTTCGAACGGCTTCGCGCGAGCCGTGACTGGCTTCGGGCTTACGACGAGACTTCACGATTCGCCAACTCTCTTTCTGGGAGAATACACGTTGACCCATTTCGCCAGTGCTGAGTCGAGCAATTACTTCTATCGCGTCGAATCAAAAGGGCTAGCTAACGGACTGGGTATGGTAATCACTTCCGGAGGAGCGCACGTCCATTCGCCCCTTTACGAAATCCAGTTTGATCCACGACCCCAGCATCAGGCCATTCTTTTGCGCAGCCCGCATTTTCAAGGTGACCCGTTGCCGCCCTTCTTCTGGAACAAGACACCCGAAGAACTGCAAACGTTCGGAGCAGCGGTCACAAACGCTATTTCGCTGACGCCAAGTTCTTGCACAAACCTTGACCAAAGCCCCGAACTGCGACGCCATCCAATTCTGGATCAATTTGTTGCGGACTTGAACGGCGACCCAATTGCACTCGCCAACTATGTTCTCAACGAAATCGACCTTACCGATCCCGTTGCTTACCGCGATGATGGTGTGATCGAGACCGAATCGCTCAACGCGGGCGGCGTCAATCGCGGCGCATTGGGGGTCTACTTGGAAGGGCAGGGCTCGCCCATCGAACAATGCGCTCTCCTCGTGTATTTTCTGCGGCAGGCGAATTATCCAGCCACCTATGTCTTTCCGCCTGAGGGTGGTTTGAAATTACTCGACACACGAGTCGGCCAGCTTTTGAAAACTCGCATCAACGGGGCGCAGGATGAAGATAACCGCCTCTACACGACGAACCGTTTGATTACGGTGAACTATCCGTGGGTTGCAGTTTATCTCACGAACGAGACCCGGTGGGTGCATATTTTTCCCTGGTTGAAGGATGTGAGCCTCGTCGAGGGATTCGACCTCTGGGACTTTCTGCCGAACGAAAACAAGATTCTCTACGGTTGGGTTCGCGACTACATTCTTGCCAAAACGAACATCATGTCGTTTGCGTCTGCGGACGACGATAGTGCCGGCTATATCTTTCCTCGTTATCTCAATCAGTTTCTTGAAACCAACGCACCAGGCATTTCCATCGATGACATCGGTGTCCGCGCCATCAATCGTCGGCATCTGTATTCCCGCTGGGATGACTTCCCGCGCCCGACTTGGGTCACGAATACCAGCACTGCCGTCGAAAGCCTAACGGCCAGTGCCATCACGAACGTTTCGCCGCGCCTCACGAACATTTTCGACACCGTTGCCGTCGAGCTTTTCAGCGTCAACAATCCGCAGAAGAAAGTTGCCACAGGAGAACTGCGGATGGCGGATTTGCACAATCGCAAATTCTTCCTGACGCACACGAATTTCGGCACCACGCAGCATCGAGCGGTGCTAACGCTGGCCCCACAACGTCCAAGTGCAACGAATACCCTTGGATCGTTTTCGACGTCCGACACGACGCTTACCAACCGACAGGTTATAGTGCTTGCACTCGACGACACCGATGACGCGCTGCGACTGCGTATTCGACACCGTCGTCAGCGAGCGCTTGCATGGGAACAGGCACTGGATTTGGACCGGTCGTTTTTGGGTCTTTCAGCCTCACGTGAAATCTTGGATGAGCGCCCGCTGCGGAAAGGGGACGTAGCCGCGATTTGCACCAGTGTTGGCCGAGCTACTCCGGCTATGTTGACCCTGCATGCCCAGGAGTTATGGACCATGGAGCGGCAGCTTGCGACGAACTCTGGTGCGGCTTCGTCGATCTCCAGAGAAATATATCAGGGCAGCCTGCTCTATCTGATGGGGATGAGTTATTACGAGCGTCAGGGCCGCTTTGCCGAGCAGGCCGCCAGCCTGACAAAGATACAGAGGCTTGGAAGTTTCGCTGTTGGTCTTGCGAAGCTTGGCCCGC
>Ga0105340_1000564_pt1 | contig 17829 bp, 26 predicted proteins | sample EasRivMeERMLT700_FD_89676 | JGI IMG/M metagenome (GOLD analysis project Ga0105340, IMG submission 89676) | Soil microbial communities from meander-bound floodplain in the East River, Colorado, USA - East River MetaG ERMLT700 | ecosystem: Environmental > Terrestrial > Soil > Floodplain | place...
GGTATACGCGCCATTGAACAAATCAACTAGCGACAGAATTGCAAAAGCCATTTCAATTTCAAAATCGATTCTATGGTCAGAATATTAAGGACTTGGCCCTATGGAACAACCCGGCGCGCGATTGTCATAACCGCGCGGATGCCGCATCCGACTGAACCCGAAGCGGCCCCCGCACAGATTTTGCAAGATGACCACGGCGAGACCCATTTCTGTATTGGCGAACAATGCGCGGACTCCACCGCCCATGACGGCGACGAAGGAACCCTCACGTTCACCGAGGGCGGACCAACTGGCGGTTATTGGAAATTCCAGAAGGAAGCGAAATGAGCGACGCCGAAATCAGACTCAACGAACTTGAGGCGCGTCTCCACTGCCCCGGCCTATGGACCTGTCCGACATGCGGCTTTACTCTTGTCAAAAGCATCCTGTACGCGAAATCGGGAAGTGTGGGAACAGACCTTTCCCGAAATGACGAACCATGCCCAAACGACGGCGACAAAATGCGCCGAGTAACTTGGGAAGAACGCGCGAAAGACATGGACCGTCTCTCGACGCAATTACTCGACCGGGCGGTCGATGCCGAAACCGCCCTGGAAGAATCTGTAAAGCTACAAAGCCATTATGCCGGTCTGCTAAACCAATGGGATGGAGGCCAAAGGATGCCTTTCGACAACGCCGACTCTTGGATAAAGAGACTCCGCCAACTTGGAAAACTACCGCAACGGAAATGAAGCCCCGCCCGAATCCGCTAATGCCGAGGCGCGACCTCACGCTCGACATCACCGCCCTTAAATCGCCAACGGTCTTTCGAAAACTCAAGCCGTCCTCTAAAAAGATCATCCGCCGCCTTACCCGCGGCGAGACCGCACGCGACGCCGTCGCTAATCTGGTCATCGGCCAGGACGTTTTCGGCTTCACCAAGGGACAATTCTCCCTTCTGGACCTCATTGCGACCATCAACGACCAGGTCGGCCCATGCCATTTGACCCTTTCGACGTGGACCGCCGCCAATGCCGACCTCGACCATGTATGGGCTTTCCTGTCCAATCACTCGCTTTTATCCGCCCGGTTCGTTCTCGACTTCACGTTCCAACGCCGGCAACCGGCCGTTGCTCAGAAAATCCGCGAGATATTCGGCCGGGATAACATCCGCGTGACCCGCAACCATGCGAAATTTGCGTTAATGGAGAGCAAACGCGCCCGCCTCGTTGTCAAAACGTCGATGAACTTGAACACAAACCCACGTTTCGAACATTTCGAACTCTCATGGGATCCGGACCTCTTTAATTTCCTCCAAACGATTTGCGCGGAATTGTTCCAGGACCCGAGCGACCAGGGGGCAATGGAAACGGCCGCCTTGCAACGGCAATTCAATGAAAAGAAGTAAGCCCAAGCCGAAAGCGCCGCCCGACCCCGCCAAAGTGCAAATCTGCCGCGGATATTTCCTCCAGGGAGCCGCGATCGATGACGTCCTCGAAAAATGCCGAACCGACTGGCCAGGCGTTGACCTCGACCCAATCCTTGCAGAGGTCTTTCTCACTTTCAAACACGCCGGCGAGCAGCCGCCGGCCCTTGTCCTCGGATGGTGTCTTGAGTGCGCGCGCGACCTTTACCGCGAAATGCGTTCGGTTGGCGACTACCCCGGCGCCCTCAATGCCCTCAAGGAAATTCCGAAGATCCACGCCAAGGCGCCCAAGCCCGACGACTTGCCCGAAATCCCGCCCGAAGACATCGGCACCCTGAAAATATGAACTACCCGAGAATTGTCCGCATTGAATCCGCGCCACACGACTACGACTCTGCCCTCGCCTACCACCTCGAATGGCGAACTTGGGGTGTCCGGTTGAATACATTCGGCGAGGGCGTGGGCGCCGTTTTGTTGGTATGCCGTGCCGACGACTCGCGCGAACCAATCGACGCCACCGACTGGCGCGCTCGCTTCGAACTCACCATTTGGGATGCCGACACACGACGCCGAGTCCAGGACATGGGCCTTCCCGCCGGCGGACTCATAACTCTGGAAACCGACCGAGTCCAACCTCCCGAAAATGCCCGAGCGTGAGCAGACGATTGAAGGCGACAAACTATGCCACTTGACCGGTCTTACCGATCGACGCCACCGACAATTGGCAAAGGAGGGATACTTTGCCCCGCCCATCCGAGGCAAATATCAGCTTGTCCGGACCCTGCAGGGCCTTTTCCGCTACTATCGCGAGTCGCAGACCAGGCGCAACGGCACCCTGGACGAGGAACGCCAACGCAAGCTCACCGCCGAGCGCAAGTCGGCCGAACTCAACTACGAACGCGAGGTCGAGGCCGTGATCGAGACCGACATCGCCTACAAGGCATGGGAGGCCATCATATTGGGCGCCAAACAAAAGCTTTTGGGCCTCGCCAACAAGATTGAATCGAAACATGGTAACGACGCGAAGCTCCGCAAAATTCTCGAGCTCGAAATCGACGAGATTTGCGAGGACCTCTCTAAACCTCCCGACTACTCGCAATCCGACCGGCCTCAAGAACCTACTGACGAGGATTTGTAAGCTTTTCGCCCCGCCGCCCCGCCTCAAAATTTCGGAATGGGCAGAGCGTTACGCCTATTTGCCCCGGGAAGGCAACCCAGAGCCAGGGAAATACCGCCTTTCCCGTGTCCCGTATCAAAAGGACATGCTCGACGACGGATGCGACGCGACCATTGCAGAGTTTGCGTGGATCATTGCCTCGCAAATAGGAAAGACCCTTTGCCTGATTCTCATAGCCGAGTACTACATCCATCAGGACCCATCCTCTATCCTCGTCGTTTACCCGACCATTGACTCGTCAAAATCATGGTCGCGCGAGAAATTTACGCCGACGGTCCAGGCGACGCCCTGCCTCAAAGGACTCATTAGGAACGCGCGATCGCGCGACAGCGACAATACAACCCTCAACAAGAAATTCCCCGGCGGCAATATCACCATAAGCGGCGCCAACTCGCCCTCGGGCCTCCGCCAACGCTCCAAACGTATCGTCATCCTCGACGAAATCGATGCGATGGAACCGAACGCCGAGGGCGACCCCATCACTCAGGCGGATGCACGGGCGAAAAACTTTTTCAACGCGCGCAAGGGCAAATCCTCGACGCCAACCATAAAAGGCGTCTCCCGCATCGAGGCGAAATACAATCTTTCGGACAAGCAGCAATATTTTTGCCCCTGTCCTCGATGCGGCCACTTTCAAACGCTCAAATGGTCCCAGGTAAAATTTACATTCGAGCAACCCGACGGGACCACCAATCAGGACCCAGGTAAGACGGTCTACGTTTGCGACAACAAGGCTTGTGCCGCGCACCTTTCCGACGCCGAGCGTATAGAAATGATTGGCGACCCGCGCTCGGAGTGGCGCGCAACTGCACCATTTACCGGAATCCGAGGCCGCCACATGAACGGCCTCTATCAGATCATCGGCAAAAAGGAGGTATACAGGACCTACCTGCACGAATTTGTTGCGAACTTCCTCCAGGCGAAAAGCGAAGGCCGCTTCGCGCTCATGGTCTGGACCAATACCTTTTTAGCCGAGGTATGGGAGGAACAAACCGAACGCATCGAATCGAGCGAACTCGCCAAGCGCCGCGAACCTTACGGCCCAGACTTGCCCGACAAAATCCTCGTCCTTACCGCCGCGGTCGATGTCCAAGGCCAATGGCTCGAGGCCGATGTCATCGGATGGGGACCGGGCGAGGAATCATGGGGCGTCCAACACCGCATTTTTCCCGGCGACCCAAAACAAGCCCAGGTGTGGAAGGACCTGGACGAGTTCTTGCTAAACTCCGTTTGGAAAACAATCTCCGGCCGAGAATTGCGAATCCTCTCGACGTGCATCGACTCCGGCAATCTTACCGACTACGTCTACAGCTATACGAAGCCCCGATTTGCGCGCCGTATCGTCGCCGTCAAAGGATCCAATCTACGCGGCGAGCCCATCGTCGGACGCCTGTCGCGCGCCGGCCGCCGCAAATGCCCCGTTTACCGCATCGGCACGGACACGGCCAAAAGCATTATCTACGACCGTTTGCGACTCAGTGCACCGGGCCCAGGCTATATGCATTTCCCGTCGGGTCCGGAATATCGATACGACGCCGAATACTTCGCGCAACTCGTTTCCGAGGAACTGACGGTCGAATGGTATAAAGGAGTCCCGCGGCGAGTGTGGAAATTGCCGGACGGCCGGCGCAACGAGGCCCTCGACAACCGCGTCTATAACGAGGCCGCGCTCAAGATTCTCTCGCCGAATTGGGAAGCCTTAGAAAAAAATATTGCAAGTCGCGTCAAAGAGTATCAGCTTAAAACCTCAGAGCAACAAACGCCCATTGATACCTCAAATGTAACGACCGAAAAAACCGCGGAGGGGATTGGACAACAGATGTCCAACCCGTCGCCGCCCCAAGGCAAACCAAAGGTCCCGACCTTTCGCAAGCCAGGCGGCTTTATCAAAGGTTGGCGTCGCTGACCGATTTATGAGACCGCAGGGTAGAATAATGGTAGTTCGCTGGGCTCATAACCCAGCTATGCAGGTTCAAGTCCTGCCCCTGCACCCAATTTAATGCAACGGACGGACGTTCATTTTATCCAACTTTGCGGCGACCGATTCTTTCCGCATTTCTCCGCGCGTTGCCGCGTGCTTGCCGCCATCGTGATCCTTGCGCCCGACATGCCCCGCGAACGTGTTGTCGTTACCATGTGCCTATTGGGCTTATGAAACGCTTCGCCCTGGCCATCCTAATCGCCGTTTGTCTCTCCGGATTCTCCGCATCCATCAAAATTGCGTGGGATCCATATCCCGAAGCCGTTGAGTACGTCCTCTTTACCGGAAGCGCGCCGACTAATTACGACCGCGTCCAGTTTGTCACCAACGCGACATGCACGGTCACCAACCTGGAAGCGGGCCGCGCGTATCACTTCAAACTGTACGCCCTTACCTACACAAACGGAAGCGAACCAGCCTTTCTAACCGCCGCGCCGCGGTTGGCGACCTTCTGGCTCGAGTACTCGGAAACACCCAACGGGCCATGGATTGCCCAAGCCAGCAACCGCGTTGACGCCGCCCCTGGTTTCTATCGCGGTCGCCTCACAATCGAATAGCCATGAGCATTCCCATTGCATCGGAGGAACCGAAACAGATCCACGCCGGCGAAACCGTCAAATGGACAAAGTCGCTTTCCGACTACCCCGCCAATGACGGCTGGCAACTCAACTACAAGATCCAGGGCGGCGCCTCCGCGGTCGACCTGGCGTTCGCAACGGATGTCCTGGCCTCCGGCGCCGACTTCGCCGCAACTGCCTCATCTGCAAAGACGGCCAGCCTCAATGCCGGCGCGACAAAACTAAAACGCTGGCTCTATGGTTATGTCACCAAGTCCGGCGAAATCGCCAAGGTCTATTTCGCGGACCTTCTCGTCCTGCCTCGGCTCGACCAGTCCTCCGCCAACTACGACGGCAGAACGCATGCCCAAAAAGTCCTCGATGCGATCGAGTCCACGCTCGAGGGAATCGCGTCGCGCGAGGAAAAGATTATCCGCGTCAATTCCGGCGGCATCGACAAGGAACTCCAGTTTTGCAGCGTCGACGAACTCCACAAATTGCGCGTCGCGTACAAACACGAACGCGCCGACGAGTTAGTCGCCGAAAACATCGCCGCCGGCAAAGGCTCCGGCCGCCGTATCCTCACGCGATACCCCCGATAATTTCCGAGCAGGGAAAACAACCACGAACAGACCAACAAAAATGAAACTGACACGACTGATACTCATAGCGGCCGCTTCATTGGCCCTCGCACTGCCTGAACTCGCTCCAGCTCAAAACAATGCCAAAACTATCGAGCTTTACCAGGCCAACGAGGTCAACATTGACCTTTTGGGAAGCCTGACGACTCCGGACCTCGACAGTTACACGAAAGGCGCCGGCGTCGGACTGAGTTATTACCTGACCAAAAACATTGGCATTGGGGCGAGCATCGCCGGCGACTGGACCGACAAAGGCCAACTCGTCGACCAGGTCGGCGGGAGTTTGCTCTATCGAATTCCGATCGAGCGAAGCGCCATCACGTTTCGAGGCGGCGCAACATACGCCTTGGACCGCGAAGGATGGGACCTCGAGCTTGGTCCAGGTATCGAGCATCGATTCTCTCCAAACATCGGCGTATTTACCGAGGCCCTCATGTTGAAACGTCTCGATACGGGCGACGTGAACGCCATTGGCCGCGCCGGTATACGCCTGGCGTTTTAGATGCGTCTTTTGGCCGCCGCCGTGTCCGGTCGGGTGAGGAACCGGTCGGCATGGCGGGCCGGCCATGCAATACGTCAATGAGCGGAACTCTAAAAGGTGCGGACATCGTCCTGCGCAAGCTGCGCGATATGCCGCGGCAAGTCCGCTTTGCGACGTCCTCCGCCATCAATGAAACGCTTCTCGTCGTACAGGCGTGGACCCTCCAAACAGCTTTGCCAGGTCAATTCACCCTCCGGGCCCGCGGTGCACCATGGCAACGGCCGGGGACCAAATACGGTTTCAATCTCAAATTTGCCAATCGGAACAGTTTGACCGGCGTCCTCGGATCCCAAGCCGATTGGCTCAAACAGCAGGAGGAAGGCGGAATCAAAACCGTCCAGGGTCATCGCGTCGCCATCCCTACCGCTTTTTGGAAGCGCCGCGAAGAAATAATGCTCCGCCAAAAAAAACCGGCCGCGTTGCTCAAGGCCTATCGGAAGGCGGTCCGCGACTCCAGGGGAATTCAACCCACCAAAAAGACCGCCCGCGCGCGTCGCGCCGCGCAAACCGCGCGCAACCAGGCCAAAAAGACCGCCGCGGCCATCGCATCGCTTGCGTTTACTCCCTTCCTCGGAACAGGGGAACTTCACCCAGGAATCTACGTCCGCACGTCCAAAGACCGGTTGTCCATCAAAAAGCTTTTCACTTTCACGCCATCCGCCCGAATTCCCGGCGGGCTGCACTTCGAAGACCGCGGCGAGGTCATCGTCCAGAAAACTTTCGGCGATAAATTCAACCGCGCATTGCTCCGCGCGATCGCTACCGCCCGATGAACCCACAAATAAACCTCGATTGGGGCGTTATGTGGTGTGATCGACACCTTTCCCCGCTGCGCGAGACCTGGCCGGCCGGGGCCGCCCTGGCCATGCTTGGCCTTTTCAACGCCGCTTGCCGCGACGATCGATTACAGGCCGAAACCGGCGGCATCACCGAGAAAATCCCCGACGTTCTCCGGGCCCATCGCCCGGTATGCTGCTGGCTTGAATCCGGCATCGGCGCTTTGGGAGTCGCCGAGCGCGTCATCCAACTTGCCCTCGATGGAAAGGTCTACGGAAAGGACGGCCAACTATGAATCCCCATGCTATCGCGGAACTGTCACCCGACAACGCCGTAAAAGTTTTGGAAATCATTGCCGAGAGTCGCCGCCGCGCCGGCGAGCATTATACCGGGACGCTAGACGACGTCATCGCCGCCGAGGACCGCGTCTATTTGGCCATCCTGAACCGCCTGGCGCCGCCCATGGGCACACTTTACCTACCTCCGCCCGCCCCTCCGAACGGAAGCAAAGCCGACGAGGCGCCAGCCACCGGCGACAAGATAGCGGACGAGGCCAAGAAGCTCATTCTCACGATCAAAGAACCGTTTACCTCTTTGGACATCGCCGCCGAACTCCAACGCCGAGGCCTCAAGGGTGACCTCGCAGACACGCGCCAGGTCGTTTCCGTGCTGCTCAATTACCTGACCAAAAAGAGCGTATTGGAAAAACTCTGCCGCGGCGCGGGCAAGAATCCCGCGAAGTTCAAACGCGCGGACGTTACCGATTTGAAGGACCCGGGCGAAACTCGGGCCGAGCGCGCCTATCATGAATTCAGAAAGACCGTACCCGAAAAACGACGAGACGACGAATGAACCCGGTTCAATTCCAAGAGGCCAACAAAATCCTTACCCCGTTGCCGGTCCAGGGCCGCGAACTCCAAAACCTCGCGATTCTGACCGACGGGCAACAATGCCTTTCCTGCTGGCAAATGACCTGGCGCGAGCGACTTTCCGCCCTTTTCTTCGGTCGCGTCTGGCTTTGCATTTTCTCCGGTCCAACTCAACCCGCCGTCTGGATAGACGCAAAACGCAAAGTGCTATGACCATCGCCATTCCACATAAACCGTTTTACGGACTGCCTCCCGCGCGCCGCTCCTTTATAAACGGCGCGGGCCGATCGCAGGGAGGCTATTCCATGGGGACCATTGACCGCCTCTTTGAGGGATGGGCAACGAACGAGCAATCCAACGACTCGTACCTCTTTAGCCAGCTTATCCGCATCCGAACGCGGTCGCGCAACCTGTCCCGGGACGATGACTATTTTAAAGGCTTCGTCCGCCACTGCAAAACCAACATCGTGGGTCCGACCGGCTTTACGCTGCAAATGGACGTTCTCAACGGCGACGGGACGCCGGATGACGAGGTCAACGACGCGATCGAGGACGCTTGGAAAGACTTCTCCAAAAAAGAGAATTTCACCGTTTGCGGACAGCATACCCGCACTGATGCGGAAAACCTCCTGCTCGGAACGTGCGTCCGCGACGGTGAATTGCTTTACCGCGAAGTCAAAGGCTACAAAGACAACCCGCATCGGTTTGCTATTCAGATCATCGAGCCCGACTACCTGGACGAGACCAAGAACGAAATTCTAGCCAACGGAAATACGATCCGGATGGGGGTCGAAAGAAATAAGTGGGGTCGCCCGGTCAATTACTGGCTGCGCACCTACAACCCCAACGACGTTTTCGCCTTGTCCTCGAGCGGACATAAAACCGTGCCCTTCCCTGCCAGCGAAATACGCCACCGATACCTTTACGACTTTGGGGAACAGACTCGAGGCGTCCCATGGATCCACGCCGGCGCAACGCGCCTCAAGATGCTCAACGGCTTTGAGGAAGCGGCGCTCGAGGATGCGCGCGGCGCGGCCTGTCAAAATACCTACTTTACCCAGACGCCGGACAGCAACGGCGAATACCACGGGGATAGGAAGGACGCCGACGGCAACCCACAGGAAGACATGGAACCCGGCCAAAAGCGGGTACTGCCTTTGGGAATGGGCGTCCATCACGTCGACCCGGCATACCCCAATATCGAGTTTGGCCAATTCGTAAAAGCGATTCTCCGCGGTATATGCTCTGGTCTCGGCGTCTCGTACAACTCGCTTTGCAATGACCTGGAGGGAGTCAACTTTTCGAGCATCCGCGCGGGCCTGCTTACCGAGCGGGATATGTGGAAGATGCTCCAATTTTGGTGGATCCAACAAATCGAGGTCGACATTTTCTCCGCCTGGCTCGAAATGGCGTTGCTCGCCGGCCAAGTGAAATCCCGCAAGACCGGCAAACCTCTGGAGGCCGCCAAATTCGAGAAATACAACCGCCCGATGTTTTTCGGCCGAAGATGGGACTGGGTCGATCCTGAAAAGGACATTAAGGCCGCCATTTCGGCCGTGGAGAACGGCTTCCGGTCTCGCCCGTCGTACGTAGCCGAGCAAAGCGGCCGCGATGTCGAGGACGTTTACAAGGAAATGGAGCGCGACAAGAAGCTCCAGAAAAAGTACAAACTCGATTTCGACAGTAAGAAGGACAAACCGAAAGCAGCCCCGGCCGCCGAAACCTCCGACGATTCCGACGAGCAAAAAAAGGAAGCGGCATAAATTCCGATTCTTGACAATGGGGTATAGACAGTATATGTCCAACCCGTTGCGCGGAATTTGAGCGGCCGAGCAACCGTTGGCCTTTGAGTCGAGCGGGCGTCACCCCTCCGACGGAAAGACCGGCGACCGGCGAAAGGGCGTCACCCAAAAGCCGGAACTTCCCCGCCTGGCGTCACCAGGCCCGAAGATGCACCGCGGCGAGCAGACTCGCCGAGTTTCGTTGCATATCCCCGCGTTGACCTAATCAGTCAGCCAGTCAATGCCAGCAATCGCGCAGAGACAAGCCCCGCCAAAGGTTGGCGAGGTCTTAAGCCGTTTCTTTGACGTACAACGCGCCGACATGGACGAAAAGGAGCGGACAATCCCGCTCTCTTTTTCCTCCGAGGAACCAGTCGACCGTTATTGGGGAATCGAAGTCCTCAGCCATGACAAAGACGCTTGCGACCTCTCATTCCTTAACGACGGCGCCCCGCTGCTCGTCGAACACGACCGACGCGACCACGTCGGCGTGATCGAGTCGGCAAAAATTGAAAAGGGAAAAGGCCGCGCAAACGTTCGCTTCTCGAAGTCCGCCCGCGGAGAGGAAATATTCCAGGACGTAAAGGACCAGATTCGCCGAAAGGTATCGGTCAGTTACGAAATCATCGACATGGAATTGACCTCCAAGACCGATGACGTAGACACCTACACCATCACCCGTTGGCGCCCCCTCGAAATATCAATTGTCTCCATCCCGGCCGACAACAACGTCGGCACGGACCGGAGCGCACCCACTGACACCACTCAAACCAATACCAATATGTTCAAACGCAGTCCATTGCTCGACCCCGCCGCCGGCGGGACCAATGGCGGAGGCGGCGCCGGGACCGCAACCGCTCCGCCGGCAACCCCCCCCTCCGAATCGCGCGCGTCAATCACCGCCGACGAAAAGGAGAAGATCCGTAAGGCCGAAATGAAACGCGCCTCCCAAATCATTACATTGGGAACGGCCCACGGCGTCGAGGCGCAAACCGTCCAACGGTTTATCGACGAGGACAAACCCGTCGACGAATTCCAAAGATGGATTCTCGAAAACCGTTATAAGGCCAAGGAAATCGACCTCAATCCGGAAATCAACATGTCCAAGAAGGACCTCCGGAATTACTCGATCGTCCGCGCGCTCAACGCGCGCGCTCAAGGTCTCCAGCTGACCGGCCTCGAGAAAGAGGCAAGCGACGAGGTCGCCACGCGCAGCAAACGGCCCGCCCAGGGATTTTACATCCCGCATGATGTGACCGCCCGCGCGATGCAGGAAGTCCACGGCCTCAGTACCGGCCAGATGATGACCTCGGCCGCCAACCTGCAGCGCATGGCCGAAATGCAAGGCCGCTCCCTGACCGCGAGCGTCGGCTCCGCCGGCGGTTTCTCGGTCGGAACGAACGTCCTCGGTTCGAACATGATCGAGCTTTTGCGCAATGCGACGCTTGTCCTCCAGTTGGGCGCGCTTCACCTGACCGGCCTGGACGGCAACATCGCCGTTCCAAAGCACACCGGCGGCGCAACCGCCTACTGGGTTGGCGAAGACGGCACGCTCACGACGAGCGACCAGACCTTTGGACAATTGGGCCTCACCCCGAAACGGGTCGGCGCGTTCACTAAGTACGCGCGGCAATTGCTAATTCAGTCATCGATTGACATCGAGGCTTTCGTCCGCATGGACCTGATGCTCGTCCTCGCGATCGCCAAGGACCTGGCCTGCCTCGCCGGAACCGGCGGCGCGCAGCCCATCGGGATCCTAAACACGACCGGCATCAATTCGATTACCTTTGGCGGCGCGGCGACCTGGCAAAAGGTTGTCGACTTCGAAACCGAGGTCGCCAAAGACAATGCGCGCATGGGCGCCCTTGCCTACCTCGTCACCGCAGCCACCCGCGGCCGTTGGAAGGTTATCGAGGCGTTTTCCAGCACCGGCGTAACGCTCTGGGACCGCGGACAAAATACCGTCAACGGGTATCGCGCCGAAGTCACCGAGCAACTCCCGACCAACCGCGTCGTTTACGGCAACTGGCGCGACTTGATTGTTGCGGACTGGGACGGTCTGGACGTGGTAGTCGACCCATACACCAGCGCCGAGCAGGCGTTGTCCCGTATCGTAGTCAACACGCTGACCGACAACGGCGTCCGCCATGCGGAATCCTTCGCGGCCAGCACTGACACCGGCGCCGCCTAAACTTAAACCGGCGACCGCCGTCTCAAACCGGCGGTCGCCAAAACCCCAAAGACCAACAGCTTATGCAAGTATTTGTCCACCGCGCGACCTATGTAAAAGGCCGCCCCATTCCGGCCGGCTCGGCCATCGAAGTCGACGAGGTCGACGCGAAGTTGCTCAAAGAGGCGCGCAAAGCCATCCCGTTCGACGAAGACAACGACGAGCACGTCGCCGCCTGGAAAGCCACCGTTGAAGCCGAAGCAAAGCGCGTCAATGAACGTGCTGCCAAAGCCGACGATTCCCCCAAAAAATCGAAAAAGGGAAAGACCGAGTAAACAGGCCTCAACACTCAACGACTAAAACAATATGCGAGATGCACATGGAGAACTAACGGTCACCCCGAGTTTCCGCCCCGCGGCCCGAACAGCCACAGGCAACGGGACCGGCGTTGACGTTTCACAGTATCATGGCCGGCTCAAAGTCACCCAGGAAATTGGAACCGTGTCCGGGACAAGCCCGACATGCGATACCAAGATCCAGGACTCCGACGATGACTCGAGCTACGCGGACGTTTCCGGCCTGACCTTTACCCAGGTCACCGCCCAAAACAATTCGCAGTCCATCGCCGTCGATACGCGCAAGGTCCGCAAATTCATCCGCGCTGTCCACACCATCGGCGGCACTTCGCCGAGCTTTACAAGCGCGGTCCTGGTTATCGGGCAAAAGAAAAACCTGTAACCCGCGCGTCGGCCCAATGTTCGACGCCAAAAGTTCGCTTAAGATCGCGCCGTCGCTTGCACCGGCGGCGCGAACAAGCTCAGACGATGGAGCCATTGTCGACCTCAACCAATTCGTCGGCGTCATTGCTGCCTTCCAGCACATCGGCGCGGTCAGCGGAACGAACCCGGTATGCGCCTCCAAACTCCAGCATTCCGACGATGGCGAGACATTCGCCGACAGCGGCTTTGTCTTTACCAATGTCACCGCCTCCGACAACCAACAAACGCTCGCCATCGACCGCCGGAAAATCAAACGGTATGTCATGGTCGTTTGGACCATCACCGGCACTTCGCCGAGCTTTACGGGCGCCGCAACTATCATCGGGATGAAGAATCCCGCGTAATCATGTGGCCAGCCCCTTCGATCGATTCACCGGCGCCGACGCCGCCAAATTCGTCGACCCAAAGAATTGGGGCGAGATCGTCAGTTACGTACCGGCGATTGGTCAATCGGCGAGCCTCAACGCCTCAGTCTCCATCCCGTTCGCCTATGAAAGTCCAAGCGGCGTCGGGCTCAGCGACGCGGAAATCACGATGCTTGTCCGCGCGGTCGACGTGCCGAACCTCGCCAAAGGCGATCAATTCACGGTCGACGATGTTATCTATTACCCGATTCACTGGGAACCAGACGGCTTTGGACACGTCCTCATTTTCCTCAGCCAAACTCAGATAGCGTGAAATGCCCGACCCTATCCGCCAAAAACTTGTTGACGCCATCAAAGCGCGATTCAACGCCGTTACCATCGCCGGCGGATACAATCACGACCTCGCCAACCGCATCTACGTTTGGCGCGACCTCAGCCAAGGCGCCGCAAGTTTTAAGACTGCGGAGCTTCCGGCCCTCAACATTCGCGATACGGATAATAACCCTGAACATTTTCGGCTCGGCAACGGCTTCGACAACGAACTCCTTTTCGAGGTCGATTTCATTACGACCACGGACCCCGCCGACGCATGGGGGCGCAAACTCATGGCGGATGTCTACCGGGCCATTGGGCAAGACCCTAAATGGAATGTCGCCGGTACGAACCTCGCGATCGACACCCTGCCGCGCGGGGACACATTCGCGGTTATCCACGGCAAAACCCGCTACGCCGGCGGAACCGTCAAGTTCACGATAAAGCACCGCACCAAGTCATGGAAACCCGACGAACAAATATGAAGCAAATCGTTTACCAGGGCACTTTTCCAGAGGTCACCATCGAGCATCCGAAACTCGGGACGTACAAATGCAAACGCGGCGAAAGTGTCGAGGTCCCGGAATCGCTCGCCGCCGAACTCACCGCGCCGACCGTCCGACAAAAGGTCACAATTGACGGCAAAACCACCGAGGAAACGCTCCAGCGCGCAAGCCAAGACTGGCGCATCGCAACGGAGACCGCTCCCAAAAAGCAAAAGGAATAGACCACTATGGGCCAAGCACTAGGTTACAATTCGTTTTTCGCGTGGGCTCAGGAATCCACGTACGGGACGCCCGTCGCCGCGGCGAAATGGCTCGAAATGGAAAGCGAGTCTCTCAAGAACCAGCGCAAGTACGAATACAAACCCTTGCTGCGGTTCATCTCACAAGCTCGCAAGATCAAAACCCCCCAAAAGTTCGACGGCACGGTCCGCCTTCCGCTCCTTTGGACAGGTCCCGAGCAATTGCTCAAGGCCGCCATTGGCGGAGTAGTGACAACGGGCTCCAATCCGTACACCCATACCTTTTCCCTCGCGGCCGCCCTGCACACAGGCTTTACCGCCTACGTCAATCGAGACGCGGCCGCCCTGACCGGAAGTTCAGAATTCCGCTATGCCGGCTGCAAAGTGACCAAAATGGTTCTCTCGCAGAAGGTCGGCGAGTTTCTCATGTGCGAACTGTCCATCGTCGGAGACGGCAGCGTCGCCAACGTCGCCGCCTCGACGCCAACTTACCCGACCTTCGACGCGATCGACTACAGTCACATGACTGTTTTCGCCATCAATCCCGCCGGGTCCAACGTCGTGTTGAATATCCGGGAACTCGAAATCACGATCGACAACGGCCTCGTCGATCAACGCCGCCTCGGCAGCACAAAGGTAGGCGCCTACCAACGCGGCAGCCAACGCAAGGTAAATTGGAAATTCGAATGTGAGTTTGCCTCGCTCACGGAATACGCCTACTTCCGGGACCTCACCGAGACCGACCTCCAATTCAAATGGTTGAAGGACGCCAACACGGACCTGACAATTACCATGCCCAAAATCGTTTTCGACGGGATGGACCCAGAATCGAAAGAAACCGGTCCCATCTACGTTCCTTTCGAAGGAACCGCCCAAATCAATGCCGCCGACAACGACGAGCTTTCGCTCGTCCTCAAGAACGCAACTTCCTCCGTGTAATATGGAACGCCCAACAATCGTTTTACCGAGTCAGGCGCGTTGCAAAATACGTCGCCTCCAAATGATGGATTATGCCATCGGCGCCGGCGACTTGCCCGTCGCAGACCTTGAAGCCCTCGCTAAGGCCAAATCCGGCGAGCAACCCGACCAACCGATCGATCCGGAAAAACTCAAATCCGGAATGAAAATGGCCCGGGCCATCCTGCTACGCTGTACCGGTCCATTGATTTACCCAGGCGGGTTGAAACGGAAGATTGTCGACAAGCCATTCTACGATTGCGACGACAACGAAATCGCAGTCGAGGAATTGCCCGACGAGGACGCCGTCGAAATCCTCAAACAGGTCAACGCCTTGAGCGCAGTCAGTAAGGAGGTTGCGGCACAGGCCGCGGGCTTTCCTGAAACAACGGCCCCAGGTCGTAACGGTTCACCGCTTGGCGCAGATGTACGGGAAGCTTCCGTCTGAGGTCCTACGGCTCGGCGAACTCGATTACAGCCTAAATATTCACGTCGCCGCCATCGGCCAGGACCAGGACCGCCGAGACGCCGAAAAGGTAAGCAATGGCTAACATTGTCGAAATTGTAGTCCGCGGACTCGACCAGACCAAAGCACCTTTCACGACGGCCATTACCAATATGGCCAGCTTGGAAAAGGCGGCCAAGGGAATGCTCGGCGTCCTCGCCGGCGTCGCTACCACCGCCGCGGGCAGTCTCGCCGCCCTCGCCGTCTCCGCCATTAACGCCGCCGACGAGGCCGGCAAAGCGGCGCAACGAGCAGGGATCACCGTCGAGGCCTGGTCGCGCGTCTCCCACGCCGCCAAACTCGCCAACGTCGAAAATACCGCCCTCGAGGCCGCGTTCAAAAACCTCAACAAAACCCTAGTAGAGGCGACCACGGACGGAACCAGCAAAGCCGCGAAGCTGTTCCAGGCGCTTGGCGTAGCGGTCACCGACGCCAACGGCCGCATCCGCGACGGCGAATCGGTCTTGAAGGACCTCGCGACCCAGTTCGCACAATTCCGCGACAATGCCTCCAAAAGCACCCTCGCCGCCGAATTATTCGGCGCCAAAATGGGGCCTCAGCTTTTGCCCCTTCTCAATCAGGGAGGCGACGCGATCGATCGCGCTGGCAAGCGCGCGAACATCGTTACCAAGGAAATGGCCGACCAGGCCGACCAGTACAAAGACAATTTAGATGACCTCAAAGCGTCCATGGCGAGTATGGGCTTTGCGCTGGCGCGGGAAGTTCTGCCCCAACTGGTGAAGTTCACCCAAGCGTTGCTCGACGCACAGACGCAAACCCAAGCCTTCGGGCGCGTCGCCAATTTCGCAATCGAGACGCTAAAGGTAATGGCCGTCGGCCTCCATGCCATCGTCAAAGCGTTCGAAATCGCGGGCATTGCCATTGGCCAAACCGCCGGCCTTCTGGTCGACGTGTGGATCAATAATTTGAAAGCGGCCGGGGCCGCCGCGGTTGACTTTTCATCCGGCAACATGCTTGGCGCCTTTCTCAAGCTGCGCTCCGCCGTCATGGCCGATGCCTCCATGGCAACGACGGTCTTTAAGCAAGCGATCGCGGACATCAAAAAGGAATGGGCCAGCCTGGAAAAGTTTTCGCTCAGTATCTTTCCAGTCGACGAACCGACGGCGCCAGGCGCGCCCGGTCCAGGATCAAACCCCGCCCCCGGACCGACCCGCGATGCGACCGGCATCTTTAGCCAAATCGACCAGTTAAACGAATACCGGGAAAGTCGCTCGGCAGACACCCTTGAAAGGCTCGGCGCCCTCGAGGCGGAATTGACCGAGGCCACGCTCGCGGGATTCGAGCGTCAACGCTTCGCGATCGATAACGACTACAACACGCGCCTGCGACAAATCGAAAACCTCCGCGTCGCCGAGGATGTCGCCGCCGAATTGAGCCAACTCGCCTCAAAGAAACGCGCCGCGGCCATCCGTGGCCTTTACATCGAACAAGCTGCAGCCACCGCTAACCTGCTGGGCAGCCTCGCCAATTCCGCCGCCGCCTTTGGCAAGAAGGGTTTTGCCATCTACAAGGTCATTGCCTCCGCGGAGGCCGTTGTCTCGACCGCCGCCGGCGTTGCGCGCGCCCTCAAGGATTACGCTTTCCCCTACAACATCATTGTCGGCGGTATCGTCGCCGCGGCCGGCGCCGCCCAAATTGCCAAGATCAACTCTCAGAAGGTCGCCCATACCGGCCTCGACTACGTACCCCGCGAGGAACCATACTTGCTCGCCCCGGCCGAGCGCGTTGTCCAGGCGCCCGCCAATCGGGACCTTACCGACTTCCTGGAGTCGCAACGCCAGGGCCGCGGTCTCTCCCAGATGGTCAACCTCTCCCTTGTCCTCGATGGGACTGTCCTCGGCCGAGTCCTCGGCCAATTGACACGCGACGGCCGCCTCGAAATCAACGAACGCGCCATCGTGGCAACGTGAACCATGGCGACCAACTCTATACCCGTCCGAACGGAATTCCGCGCAACGGAGCCCGATGAAGATGTCGTTTGCTCATGTTGCGGAGACCAGGTGTTTACCGCCTTTCATCAATTGTGGATCCGAATTGACCGCCAACCCTGGCAAAAGGTCCAACGATTCACCCTGTGCACCGGATGCCATGAAGTTTACCAGGAAACGCGGACATGAGGCTTTTCTACGACAATCTAATCGATGACCCCCTCATTGTGCCGGCGAGCACTCTCTTTTATTCCACCCAAAACGACGCCTTTCCCGCTGTCAACGTAACGAACCAACTCCGCAAAAAACCCTGGCGAA
>Ga0105340_1000565_pt1 | contig 17814 bp, 14 predicted proteins | sample EasRivMeERMLT700_FD_89676 | JGI IMG/M metagenome (GOLD analysis project Ga0105340, IMG submission 89676) | Soil microbial communities from meander-bound floodplain in the East River, Colorado, USA - East River MetaG ERMLT700 | ecosystem: Environmental > Terrestrial > Soil > Floodplain | place...
TGATGATTGCTGGCGCACAGAAGATGCCTTATGTTGGGATTATCCTCAAGGCACTCTCGGCAGAAACAGGTGATACTTGGCTGTGGTTGCCGAAGTGTAAGGTGATGTCGGGCTTCACGCTGGCACAAATGGAATATGGTACATTCACCATTCCTGAAGTGACCATGCAAGTTGTTGATGACAATCGTTGGGGCGCAATCAACATTATCACACATCCTACCGATGTGCCGATCGCTGCGATGCCACCTACCAATATCGCGATGCTCCCCTAAGGAGTTTTATGAACGACTTACCCGTAACGTCAGGCGCACAATGGCGAAAAAATCGTGAAGAAGGGGAGCTGATACAGCTCCCTTATAGTGGATATCTGGTTCGTATTCGCACAGTACGGCCAGATGCGCTGCTAAGGTTAGGCAAGATTCCGCAAGTATTAACGAGCTTAATGCTTGATCTTATCTATGATCGCGGTGAAGATGATCAGTTCGAGAAGTTCCTAACTACACCAGAAGATCAAGCTGAAGCTGTGAACATGCTAGATAGCTTGAAGATCGTGTGTACGGCAGGGCTTATATCTCCCAAGATTGTGGATGAACCTGTAGGCGATGATGAAATCACAATAGAAGATATGGATCTTGGCGATCGATCATTCATCTTCCGTCTGGTCTTTGCGCCAGCCGAAGCATTGTCCAGGTTTCGTCCGGGATCGCCCTCAGATGTGGACGTTATATCAAACGGCGTCGGCGACCCACAGCCGACCCTCTGATCTTCTGTGTGTTGAAGATCGGCTTGCCGCTTACCTGTTTGATTCTGCTGTCACAACCTTTGGTCGTGTGATCGAGAACGCTGTACAAGAAGAAGTGAATAATGGTTCTCCCACACAGCCAAAATGGGAAAGGAAGTATACGCTCTTGCAATTACTTTCCCAGGATTTTAAGTTGCCTTATGATAGACCTAAGAAGAAGCCAACAGAATTCGGTAACTTCGCAGCACATGGTATTGCTCAAATCCTAGCAGCCGCAGAGCAAGGCACTAGGGGCATCCGAAGATGGGAGTATAAACCAGACGAGCCATGAGCGACGATCTTAGTGGTGGTGGCGGTAGCGACGGCCCAAAGGTCTCTGCCGAAATTGAGTTTGTAGTCAAAGGAATAAATCAAGCGGTAGCTGTCATCAAGTCGGCTACTGCCGCTATGGAAAAAGATGTTAACAATTTTGAGAAAACGTTAGACGCCGTCAATGCCAGCTTGCGGATTATGGGTACTGAAGCTAGAACTGCTTTTCAGAAGGCCAGAGAAGAAGCTCAGAGGGCAACTACTGAAACTCTTAAAGCTAAGAATGCTTTAGCGAAGACAACTGGTAAGAGCGCAGCTTCAAGACAAGAGCATCTTGAAGTAATGAAAGATAAGCAAGCCGAAATCAAAGCGGATGATCAGGCTCATGCTAAATATATGCAACGATCTAAAGTTAGATCGCAAACTTCAAAGCAAAATTTCCAATTAGCTGCTCAGACTACTGCCGTACAAGCTATGGCAGATACACAAGCCCACCTTAAGGTGATGGCTAACTATAAGCAAACAAACCAGTTCTCAAAGCAAGACCATGATCTTAAGATGCAAAATCTTAAGAACGAAGGTCAGCTTCACAATAACATTTTTCAAGCCAGCTTTTTGGGATTGCGTAATACGATGCAAGTCTCAAAGCAGAACCATCAAGTTACGATGGCTCAATATAGGCTTCAATATCAAGCTGCGAAACAAGCCGCTGGTGGCGGTATAGGTGGTACACTCGCTGGTATTGGCAAGGTAGCTGGCGGTATAATGGGGCAGGGTGGTGGTCTCGGTGCGGTTGCAGGGACGCTTGTAGGTGGTGTAGCCGGAGGAGCATTAGTGCAGGGAGTTTCTTCTGTTACTAATGCTATGATAGCTGGTGTTGCCGCCGCAGATGAACTAGCTCGCACCTATGCTCGTCAAGATCTTGCTGGTCGTACTCTGGCGGGAACGCAGGAAGATCTGAATGAGCTATTAGAAGTATATGACAAAGCTACTGGTGAAGCTCTTTCTAAGAGCAAGCAGATGGCTGGCGTCGTGCGCTTGCAAGCTGTCGGCTTTGCCGATTCCAAACAAGAACTAGATCAATTCGCAAAAGCCATTCGTGGCATATCTTTATCTATCGGTGAACCTGCTGACTACGTCACGCAGAATCTTATCTTGGAACTCTTTTCCCAGAGAGGTCAACGTCTTGATCAGTTAGGCTTGCAGTATGATAAAGTACGTGAACGGCAAGCCGAGTTAATGGATCAAGATAAGGATCTGACGAAACAGCAAGCTTATCAGCAAGCTGTGTTGGATCAAGCTATTGAAAGATACGGAGCATTGGCAGATAGTACGGAAGGTGGGGCGACTGGAGCTGAGAGCCTTGCTGCCGCCTGGGATGATCTGGGATTAGCTCTTTCCCAAGTAATTACAGGACCACTAGATGGTCTTCTTAAGATATTAGCACAAATTACAGACGCTGTTGCAGATCTAACTGCTGGAATTGCTAAAGTAAATCCTGATGATATAGAATATCCTGTCCCTGCGGGTGGCTTTAGTACGAGTGATCAACTTGGTGGCATCACACCAAATGTCACAACCGCTAGACAATCTAAAGCTGTATTAGATAGTGCTATGGCTCGTAAGGTAGAGCGGGAAAGTGAGAACGCTCTTCAAGCTATGTATAGAGGCCTTCAAAATGCTGCGGGTGTTGGCGAGAGCATGGAAGATATAGATAGGATTATTTTGCAAGCTAGTCGCAATCTTGCAGCTATAGATGTAGCAAGACAGAGAGAGCGGGGATACAAAGATCCAACTCCTGGTGGTACAGGGACTTATGATGATAGACCTAAGAAGATGGCTCTCACTGATGATCAGGAAGAAGAAATTCGTAGCTTCTCTATAGCAAGACGTGAAATTGAACGTGATACTAATCAAGCTATTTTAGATGAAAATCAAGAGTACTCCGATAAGCGCAAAGATATAGAGCGAGATTATCAGCAACAAGTAGCTGAAGAAGCTGAAGACTTTGCGCGTAAGCGAGCAAGAGATGAAGCTGATTTTGCTAGAGATGTGGCTAAGGTACAAGAAGATTCAGCCAAGAAACAATTAGAAATAGCTGAAGATCTAGCTAAGAGCATCGCTAAAGCCAATCGTGATCACGCCCAAGATTTAGAGAAGTGGGAACGTGATCATCAGCGTGATCTTAAGAAAATGCGAGAAGATGCTTCTGAAGATGAGGAAGATGTAGTCGAAGATCTTGATGAGAAGCAAGCTGAAGCTAAAAAAGATTCGGCAGAAAAGCTCACTGAGATGGAAGAAGAGTTCGGCAGGGACAGAGAAAAAGCTGTGAAGGCGCACAATGAAGCCATCCTGCAAGCTGCTTCCCATCTAGATGCTGCTGCCGTATACTGGGAACAGAAGAAGTTTGCTCGTGAAAGTAAGGAAGCGCAAGAAGAGCAAGATCGTAAAGTCGCTAAGGAAAAGGAAGGGCTGGATAAGGAACTTCAGGAAAATGATGAAGCGGCAGCGAAGCGTATCAAGCAAATCCAGGAGAATCTCGCTGAAGAAATTGCGGAAGCTAATGAAGCGCACCAGCTCAGAATTGACGATGCTAATGCCGCTCATGCACAACAACTAGCAGATCAACAAGCTGCGGCAGCAGAACGTATAGCTGAAGTAATTCAGGAAGATGCTGATCGTTTGTTAGAAATGCAAAAAGGTCATGCACAGCGTCTCACTGAAGAAGACACTGATCGTGGGATTCGATTAGGGCGTGAGAAAACTCATCACGATGATCAAATAAAAGAACTGGATAGAGTTCATGGTTTGCGTATCACGCAAATTGGTACACAAGCACAAGCTGAGCGAGATAAGCTAGAGGAAGAGCATCGTCAGAAAATGCTTGATCTTGGCTTCCAAAATACACAATGGATGGAAGCTGATCGTAGAGCCAGAAACATTGCTCTCAAGGAGCATGAACTATTTCTGAAGCAAGATGCCTTCCAGGAAATAGAAGCTCGTAAAGCCTTACTGTCTCTGAAGCGTAACGATCCCAATACATCAGCTGAAGAGAAAGCGATCCTAGATGCTTCCATTGGATATCTAAATTCTCAACTCATCGTTCTTGGGCCAGTGATCGAGGCTCTAAAAACTGCTATCCCCCTCATGCCACAACCACAGACGGACTTGCTGCCGTCATCGCCAGATCAAAGAGTAAATAAAAGTGACTTTGATCCGCAAGGTGGCGTAGATCTTGGTGTGTGGACAGGGAAGACAACCAATACTGGGGATGTGGGGGGCGCAAGTATTACGAAGACTGCTTCTAATACTGTCTTCAATATAGAGCCTGGTGCAATTACGATCACCCCACTTCCTGGACAAAGTGCTGCTGCCGTAGGAGATGATTTTGAATCTCGTCTATTAAAGGTATTGCAAAAGGTAGCGAAGGTAGGATAATGAGTGACTATCGAGCGAAGACAGGTATAAATCAAACATTAGTATCTTTGACTAGGATTCCTCTTCAACCTACAAGTCCTGGTGTTATGGCTACTCGTCGTACGATTATGTCAGATGGCAGTATATTAGATCAAGGACTTTATGTAGAGTGGAACTATAATGTAATTGAAGATGCGGCACAGCTTCTATTGGTTCTGACGCCATTAGGTCTTCATACAGCTAAGTCTGCTGCCGTCACCATTTATACTCGCGATGATCTATATGGTTATCAGAGATATAATGGTGTAGCTCATAGACCACCCGCTTCCTGGGAAAATTATTTTGCTCGCGGTGTTACAATCCGAATTATTAACTTGGAATTATCCACATGACGCTACGTATGTATCTTCATAAACCCAAGCAGATTTTCATTTGTCAAGTAGATCTTGGCGGTAATCAGCCTGTCTATCCACAATATGCGATTGCGATTAAAAATATATCATTGGGAACTATCGGGATACTTAAGGAAGGAATGACGCTTCTCCTAGGAACTGCTCCCGGAAAAGATGACTATGGTAGAATTAGGTTTAAGCATATGTCACCAGATTTCCCTACCAACGTCATACACGTAAGTAGATTCTCTCATGGAACCAATGATGGTGAAGGTCATTTAGTAGAGAATTCTTACATTACAATATTAGAAGAATTTAGAGTTTGGGCAAAAGTCCCTCGCATGATTGGTGCAGTTGTTTATAAAGATGGAGAGTATTGGGGAAATGTAAATTCTAAATATCCTCCTCCTTGCGCTAATGCTGGAACTGGTGTAGCCGGTACGATCGGTGGGAACAGCAAGCTATCTGTAACCTTTTATATGGGGAACAGTTTTAAGTGGGATGCTGGCGTCGGTGTAGCGGGTGGCTATATGCTACCTCTTACACAATGGCAATGGGAAATTGGAGATGGTACATTAACTTCTGGTACGCTTACCAGTCAGAGCATTACGGTAGATTTCCCTGCTGGATTTCGTTATGTCTATCTAAAAGCATGGGGTGAAACCTATCCTGCTCCTGACGCTGCTGTGCCGAATGTTCATATACAATCTGTACCTGTCTTCGCTCGCAATCCAGCTGCGGATTTATCTACCACAGCTTTCCAGATCAGAAGCCATACCCATACTTTCGTAGGGCAAGAGATTACGGCAGAGTTCTATCAACCTCTTCTTCGCACAGACTATCCAGATGGTGCTATGATGATGTTGTGGGATGATGCTATATCTTATGATCCTACACAGCGTTATCACATGTTATTTATAGGATGGCATAATGTAGATGCTGCTACCATTACGGCAGAAGAGACGTCAGTCTTACATAGTACGACTTTGACTTTCTTAGATGTGGGCCGTAGGTTGGAACTTCTTCCTGGCTTCTCCCAAGTCATAGAATACAATGCAAATCCAACAACTTGGAGTATGACCAGATTTCCCACTCTATTCTATTACTTCTGGTTCATTCTGTTCTGGCATAGTACAGCGATAGATGTAACTGAATTCTTACGGGAATCTCCCGATATCATGACAATGGAATTTGCCATCTTGGGTAGCGAGCGAGGTAATCTCTATGATCAATGTCAGAGCATCGCTGAGAAGGTAAGACCAGATCATCATTTTACTTGTCATCATTTGGGGATCTTACATATTGTGCGGGATCCAATGATTCAAGATTATTCAGCACGTTTAGATGTTGAACTGGATAACTGGACAGAGAATGATTGGACGAGCATTAGCTTCCCTTATTTGCGCCCTTCTCGCCTTTATCAAATTCGTACAATGGCTATTATATCTCGTAAAACGTACATCATTGTAAATGGGAAAAATGAATTAGAAATCATTGCTTGCCGTGTTCCTGGAGAAGCTCCAGGACAAGGTATGGAACTATTAGAAGTTAATGAAGGAATTACATTAAATCAGACGCAATTAAATATGACGGAAGGGAATCGCTATGCTAGACTTAACTCTAGATATGGTATGTTTAATATTACGATTCCTTATTCCAGAATAAATTATTTATACGATATTTCCCGTATGCAATGGGTGAAGTTAACAATATCTGGATCTAATATTACTGAACGTGAGCTTGCTGCTACCTTCAATAACAAGCGAGGTATCTGCCACGAGATGAGTATACAATATGACTACACCGATACAGGTCTAGTTCGTACTGCTACCTTCACTTGGGAAATGGAAACTTGGGGGATGCCAGCAGAAACGGAAGTCCTGTGGCCTGATGTACCTACTCCTGCAACTTTGGAGGCAAGAGCAAATGCGAGAATCTGAACTTGCAAAAGCCTTAGATGCAGTATGGGAAAAGAGCTCTGCTCGTAATTGGATTCTGGGCCGTCTCGGTACGGAGACAGGGACACCGGAAGAAATTGATGTACCTGGAAGATCTGGTTATGTAGTTGTGAGTATGGGTTCCAGCGGTGATCAGGGTATTACCATCGCTAAGGATAAGGTTGGTGTTGATAAAATTGTCTTCCAGCTAGTACGTATGCGGCGGGAACTTGGCGAGCTGGTTATCCGTGAAGCTTCTGCTTATGCTGGTGGTAACGGCAGCGGAACAGGTGGAGATGCGCTGGACGATCTATCAGATGTTGCACTTTCTAGTGTTACTGATGGTCAAGTTCTTACTTACTCCAGTGAGATTGGACAATGGCGTAACGAAGCGGCTGGTGCTGGTATGGGGATGACCAATCATCCTCTAACTGATGGCTATCATACAGGATTATTAAATTGGAATAAATTAAATTTTGTTGGATCTAGTTTGGCAAATATAGAAACCCGCAATCACAGCGATCTGCAGGGGATTACGGCCAACCAACATCATCCGCATGTTCATCCTGTAGTAGGAACAGATGCTCTAGGAGTAGCTGTTCATACAGCTTCTGGTTTGACAACTGGATGGGTACTTCGGGCAAATGGAGCTACTGTTTTTAATTGGGGAGCTCTTCTTCACACTGAAATAGATCCAGCCAGCATTACAGCAGATCAACATCACGACCGCTCCCACGACATCATCCTCGGTGATGGAGAGATTGGAGCCGTCCACACCATTACAGGAAACGCTTTTGATGTAGTGGGTGCGACTGGCTTCAACACGTTGGGATTGCTGACGCCGACGCACAATCCTGGGGCGACCGAACGACTGCTCAAGACCAGCAGCGACGGCAGCTTGTTCCTCGACACCAACTTGCTCTATGTGGATGCTCTGTACAACCGCATCGGCATCAACCGCGCTACCGCCATTGTGCCGGAGTCGGGGGCTGCACTGGACATTGTGATTGGTTCTAACCTGAATGACCACACGCAGCGCATCAAGCAACAGGTGGGCCAGTTGGGGCGACTGTGGCGCATTGAGAACACCGATGGCGACGAGTTGATTGTGCTGGATTCGGTCGGCAACTTGCAGAGCGGTCGCCCTGGCTATGTCTCCGGCATGACGGGCTGGCAAATATCTCCTGGCGGCAATGCCGAGTTTAACAACATCTGGGCGCGTGGTGAACTCCATGCCACTGTTTTTGTCAAGGATGAAATCCATGCCATCGGCGGTTCCATCTTAGTCGCTACTGCGGGCAAGTTGCACGCCGACGCCGAGATTGACGCAGGGACGATAGATAGCGACACCCTGCAAGTGGATAGTAATGCTACTGCCTATCCTGGGACTGAGACACTTGACCTGACCATTGAAACGACGGTGTCGGGCTTTGGCACGACGTTGACAACGCAGAGCATCGGTAATCGGATTGAGATTGACGATCCTCCCTCTGGCGAAGGTCTTTACTTTCAGCCTGGGGAAATCCTACGCGTCAAGACCGAGATTAACGAGATTGGCAACCCGCTCAAACTAAGCGATGTGTGGTTGGAAGTCATGTCCGGCACACAACAGGACGGCTTCAGCACCTACGCCGTCACCAAGCGCAGCGGCTCCGACTGTACCATCCCTGCCGGAACCGCCATTGTCTCTTACGGGATGCGTGGTGATGGGCGCATTTTGATGACCTCGGACTGGCGCAAGGATGATGGCTACGCTCCCTATATCGATGTCTTTACCACAGGGAACGAACCCTGGAACGCCAATGACCCGACCGCCATTGTGCCGCGTATGCGAATGGGGCAACTCAAAGGTGTGGGTGTGCCTGGGACGACCATTCCTGGCCCTGGCGATGGCATCGTGGGCATCACTGGCTTCTCGCAGTACGGCATCATTATGGGCAGCGACCTGACCAACGCCAACAGCGGCTATCTGATTGCCTCTGACCGTGAAGGCATCCGGCTGCACAAGGTTCCGATGACGCTCAACAACGGCACAGCCGATACAGGTCGCTGGTCTGCCGACGGAAACCTTCGCATCGGCAAGGATGTCTCCGCCGACGCCACCACTGGCTTTCGTGTGGTCACGACAGGGGATAACGCGGGCGACGTGTGGATTGGCAATTCCGCATATGACTCGAACAACTATCTGCGCTGGGATCAGTTTAACGGTGTTCTGCACGTCAAGGGTGCGCTCTCGATTTCGGGTGGCGGCACAGGCTATGTCACAGAAAATGATATGAATCTTGCAGATGAAGCGGTGTTAGATGAAGCGAATGACTACACCGATGCCCTGCGTACAGACTCGACTGCTTACGTAAATAACCGCACCATCTCGAAGGTGACGGGAACTTGGAACAGCGCAAGTGCCAACATCATGGCATGGGGGTCAACTGCGATAGTGGTCGGTGGCGAGGTCATCAAAATCCACTTTGCCAATGGATCATTTAGGACAATTGCCAACGGTCAGACGCCTACGCTTTCGACGAGAGCCTATCTCTTTGTCAACGTCGTTTCGACAACGCACCCCGCCAACCTGGACGTCTACCTTTCCTACAACGAGAATTTCGGATCACCTGACTGGACATTGATCGCTGTGATTGACCCTGGCAATCCGAGAGCCAGCGTCAATGTTGTGGCGGGGGGAACCTACATCAGCGGCGGCAACATCTTCACGGGCAGCGTTCATGCCGACCGCCTCGTCGCCAACTCGATTACAGCGAATCAGGTGGACTCTGTCCTTTATACGACCATCGCCACCAGGCCGGAAACCAATGCGCGGCGCGTGGCGGCAGTTTATGGATTGTGGACGCCTGGGGCAGTCAACTCGCAGAGCATTAGTTGGTCAAGCATGGTCATTCGCTATGGCGATGGGCGCAGCCAGAATATCAATGCCAATACGTTCACCTTTGGCGGTGCGGCGGCGTCGTGGACATACGCCTACTTCTACGTCGACCTTAGCAACACGAGTGCCGCCCAATCCTTTGTGGCAACAGACAACATCAATCTACTGACCTCCAACCAGCAAGCAATCGCCATCGTGCGCCGCAGCACAGCGTCAGGCTATGTCTCGGTGACTGTCCTGGTCGGTATCACGCTCATCACAGGCGACTCGATTGTGACAGGCAGTATCATTGCCGACAACATCGCCTCCAACGCCGTTACCGCCAACAAAATCAACGTCAACGGTAACATTGCGATTGCGGCAGGGGGGTCGATTAACGGCAACGGCAAGACCTACGGAGATACGGGTGCGCCCAATACAAAAGGCTTCTTTCTGGGGCATAACGGGTCAGCCTATGTCTTTGACATTGGTGACAACAACAGCTATCTGCGCTGGAGCGGAGCAACCCTGAACTTCAGAACTGTTACACCGATTGTTATTTCGGCTGAAGCCAGTAATCAGGTCTTACAGTTCGTCCAATCCGGCTTTGGGTCACAGGGTATTTTGCGCTTTAACGCGTCGTTGTCAACGGGCGGGTCTGCCTATGAAATGGATTACAACTTTGACTTCCGCGCCTCAAATGTACACGCTGTAAATACGCTCTTTGCTCACGGAAATTCCATTGTCATTCAGACTCCCGCTCCGCCATCATCGATGGGTGTATCAGGGACTCCAGGTGAAATTCGCTGGAATTGGGATGGCTCATTTGGCTACCTGTACCTTTATACAGGTTCAGGGACGGGTTGGCGCAGGGTGCAGTTCACTACCTTCTAGAGGAGATTTTTATGACAGTCAAGACAAAGGACGATATCACCATCGCCAGCAACGGCAAGGTCGATCTGCTAAATACAAGGCACATGAGCGCATTTCAGGTCAAGTATGTGAAGCGGCTGGTCGCCAACTTTGAACGGGCGAAGGCATCGGTGGATGCGGCACAGAACGCGGCCAACGAGTTCATCGTGGCTTGTGGCGAGGAGCAAGGCATCCAGATTGGTCAGGATGGGTGGACGTTCGACATAGACAGTTGTGAATTTGTGCGTGTGCCGCTGAAGGAGGAGTAGATGGGGACGATTGCCGATCTGAATGAGCTAGCTCTTGGCAGCATAGCCATTGACGATTATCTGTTGGTACGTGACACCTCCGACGTAACCGACAAAGACAAGAAGGTCAAGGCGGGATCGTTCCCCTTCAAGTGGACGACCGCGCCATTAGCCAACCGCGTCGCTATGTGGAAAGATGCCAACACCTTGCAGGATGCGGGCTATGCCTCTTCCGATGTGGCGCGCTTGTCGCAAGCGCAAGCGTTCGCTGGACTACAGACCTTTAGCGCGGGCATCAAGTTTGCCAACGAGACGATTACAACTTATGACGAAGGTACGTATCTACCCATCATCTATGGTTCAGTTGCCAGCCCAACAGTGACCTATTTGGCACAGATTGGAACCTATAGACTGATCAACAAGCTGTGCATTTTTCAGGCAAGTATAAATATTAACAATTTTGGTGGCGGCAGCGGTTTAGTTATCGTCAGCATACCGCTCGTAACACCGAATGTTGCCAACTATTATCAGATGGGTGTGGCTCAGTGGGGCGATGCTTCCAGCGGCATCAATTACAACGGGACGTGTCGTATAGATGCCAATGTGCAGCACGCATATATCTTGCAAAACAACACCTATTTGCCCATAAGCGGATTAGCGGCGGGCGATTCTATCATTATGAGCGGGTCATACTTCGTTGCGTAAGGAGGTGTATTATCGCTATCTCTGCATTACAACGCGACGCATTTGTCGCATCCATCAACTTCCAAAATCAGGTGAATGGCATCGTTACCAAACAAGCTCTGCACATGGTCGCGACCTGGACATACAACGACACAGCCACGCGCAATCAACTGGCTCAGGCAGCGCGCACGCCACAGAGCTATGGCTTCCCTGCCGTCATCGTCAATGACAACAACTGGTCGTTGACGTATGACAACTGGGCCAACGACCCACCAGCCGCCAATGGCACGATTGAGACCTTCGTCAACACGCACTGGCTGCTGCTGACGGGTATCGTGGAGCCTGTGCCACCTGTGCCGCCGGAACCCGCGCCCTAATGCAGTTCAGGACAGGGGGAGCCAAAGCCTACATAGCGGGCGAGGGTGCGGTGGTGACGCAGCCACTTGGCGACGCGCTCACCTTCGACTTGCGCGACGATTTTACGGTGGCACTGGGTGGGCCGCTGCCTTCGCCGCGTGATGCCGAACCTGGGCCTGGGGCGTGGACGATTGTTGACACGGAGAGGAAGCAATATATCACTGGTGGCGAATTTATTGTTACTGGCGGTCGGGCAACTCCAAACTTCGGTGATCCGCGCGTACAAGGTTCTGCGTCGCTTGCGCGTGGCATAGGCCGCGCTTCGTTCACCAAATTTCGCGATTCATCGGGACTCTTTGAAGTCGGTTGGACAAATTCTTCGGGCGCGCGCTTTGTTACCGCAGGGATGCAGGTTTTTGGTACGTCTATTCGCCCCTGGTTTGGTGCTGGCAATACACAGGTTGATACGGGACTTGTTATTGTAGGGGAAACTGTGCTTGTTACGTCTTTGCGGAGTGTCGGTTCTTTCAACTTCGCTCGGATCGGTGGCGTCTGGTCTGTGGCGGGAATAGACAATGCGGGTAGTGCGCCAACGTTTTATGTGGGTTTCGACAACAATAACGGCGCGGTCAAATATGACTACTTCCGCGTGCGCGACCTGCCTGCGCCGTTCTCGACTGACTTCGGGCTGGCGACGCAGCGGCTTGCGGGGAGTGTGGCGCAGGGGACTACGTTCACCCATGAAGCGAACTTTATAGGCGAGTTTACGGTCACGACGCTGCCAAGCACAGGATACGCTGACGTAATCTTTCGTCGTGTGGATGCCAGCAATTATTGGAATGTTCATTTCACTACCAATGGCGAATTTTCGTTATGGGAGATCGTTGCAGGTGTCGGAACGCAGAGGGCAATTGTCCCAACCATAATTGTCGCTGGTCATCGCGTTGTCATTGTCGCAGATGGGCCAGTCATTCGGGGTTATTCCAATAACGTTTTGCGCTGGACATACTCAAACGCAACCAACTTTGTCACGGCAACCGCTGGTTCTGTCTTGCTTTTGATGGGGAGTTCAGTACTATCCGATCTCATCACCTGGCCGCGCGTCCTCTCTGCGCCCTACGCGGCAATCTTGGACGATGCGGCCAATGGCACAGCGGGCGGCTATCTGCTCAACGATGAGTTTATCACGCCAGCGGGTGGGCCGTTGCCTTCGCCCAGACAAGCTGATGTTGGTATGGTCAAGGTTATCGACACAGGTAATAACTTGAGCATCAGCAATGGGCAAGCAAGGGCAAGCGTGGCAGCGGGTGTGATGAATCCTGCGCTTGAGAGTTTAGTCACCTATCCGCGTGAGGTTGGCAGGGCAGCATTGGCAATACTCACCCCGATAGGATTGTCGTATTTCGGCCTTCAACAAGGTCATGGAAACTTTTTCTTTGGCGCGTTACCTGACCTGAATATACAGTATTACGACAGTACCGCTGGCTCTTTTACTATCACCGTTGGAACATACGCGAGTGCGACGACATACGCTGTTGCTGTTGTTGAGGAAGGGCCAACGGGCATACTCTACGCCATAAAGGGTGGGATTTATACTAGCTGGACACTACTTTTCGTTGAACACATATCCAGCCAGACTCCCATCTTCGCTACGTGGGGTATGCGGTCTAATACGCTTAATTCGATAGACACCTTCCGTAGCTTAAAGCTAGGCGCGCCTTTCAATGTTATCTACGGTATTGTCACGCAAAGGTTAGCTGGTGCGGTGGCGCAGGGGACGACGTTTACACACGAGGCAGACTATATACAAGAGTATGTGATAACGACGCTGCCAGCGAGCAGCACGATTGAAGTTGATATTCGACGGCAGGACAACAGTAACAGGTGGACGGTTTCATTTACCCCAAGTGGCACGATGAATCTATACGAGATTATAGCTGCTGTCTACAACCTACGTGGTACTGCAACTGGCGTTGCCGCCAATGGTCATCGCGTTGTCATTATTGTGGAAGGGCCAACAATCAGGGGCTATAGCAATAATGTTTTGCGTTGGACATACAGTAGTGCATCTGGTCTTTCGACCAATACGCAAGGCGCGGTAAATAATCTTGGCACAGGTGGTGTCGTTAGCGACCTAATCACATGGCCGCGCGTCCTGCCACAGGCAGCGGCGGCTTTGTTGGATGAAGCGTTTATCGTAGAAACTCTTTCCTTCGATGATTTCAACCGCGCTGATGGGCCTATCGGTAATGGTTGGGAGGGTGCGACCTGGACGATTAGCGGTAACAAGGCGATTAACACACCGACGCTCGGCGCGGAACTACTCATTAACGGCAACTTTGCCACTTGGTCGGGCGACAATCCGACAAGTTGGGGCATCATCGGTACGGAAACTGGCACAGATAAGGTTACGGAGGTGTCGGGTAAGGCGCGCATAGTTACCACTAGCGCAATTATCGGCATAAGCCAAACCGCTGTATCAGCACTTTGGTATCGGATCGGGCTTAACGTAAGTGCATATGTGAGTGGTAGCCTTCGTGTCGCTGATAGTGGCTACGCTGTTGCTGTCTACTCCACGACTGGCGCAAAAGTTATCACAGGTCGCGTTATGGATGGTAGCTCTACTCTTGGGTTGCTGATGTATAGACATCTGGCAGAGGCTACCGACATTACGATTGATGACGTGTCGGTCAAGGCACTCATACTATCCAGCCTGTTCGTTTCCATTAACAACGGCTTTGCGCGCTGCGATGTGAGTGCGAAGGTGACGGTGGTTACAGCGAATCGGGCTGGCGTTGTCACTAACCTGGATAGCGCGTCATCCCCTGCGAATTTTGTCCTAGCCTCTCACGATGGCACAGTAGCGCGACTGACTAAATGTGTGGCAGGGACTTATACTGAACTTATCGCCATAGCGGTCACATACAGCGCAGGAGCAATCATTCGGGTTGTGCGCTTGGCTGGCACAAACACCTATCAATTTTGGTATAACGGCGCACAGGTTGGCACAGACCAGACGATCAGCGATGCGGGTATCGTCAACAATACCTATCATGGGCTGTATAGTACTTATGAGGGTAACAACTTGGATGATTTCACAATCGCAAGGGTGGTGTACTGATGATAATCATTCTCATCGTGGCGACACTCGTCGTCATCGGTCTGGGCATGTGGGGTGAGTGGATTAGCGGGCGGAACAATCGTCCAAAGGACAGACAGTCATGCCGACATACCTAGTAACGATCAACGCTCCTGACAGCTTTCCTGATGCCGATGAGAGGCTTTGGTCAACGCGCGTCGAAGCAGCGAGTGTGGAGTTGGCAATCGAAGAAGGCAAACGCCGCTTTGTGGAAATGGGCGCGCCCGACGATCTTGATTGGGACAGGTGGACAGTCACAGCCGTAGAAGGGGAATAGCCATGCCGACATACTCGCCGCCCAAAAAAGGCGTTGCCTACGTCTTTTACATCAGCCTGGTTGGGCAAGCCAACACAAAAACTTTTCAGACTAACCCGACGTTGGCAACCAATGATGTGAAACTAGCCATCGATGACGCCGCGCCAGTCAACATCACAGCCTTGCCAGTGGTAGACGCTGACTTCACTAAGCGTATCAAGGTAAGTTTAAGCGCAGCGGAGATGAACGGGGATCGTGTCACGGTAATCTTCTCGGATGTGGCTGGCAATGAGTGGTGCGACCTGACGGTGGACATTGCGACGACGACGAAGCAGAACGACGACCTAGCGACCCAAGCATCGGTCAACGCCATAGATGGAGCGACTCCTGCCGAAGTCTGGGCCTATGCGCCGCGAACGCTGACGCAAACGGCAGCACAAGTGGCATCTGTAATGGAGGGGAATAATCTGGTCATCATAGAAGCTGTTACCTTCCAAGCAACTTTAACGGGAATCATCTTACCGAGCGGGTGGGATAAATTATATTTTACAATCAAAAGATCTACTACCAGTTCAGATGAGGATGCTCTGGTGCAAATTCTATTGAGCAATCCTACCATTCCCTCAGATGGTCTTCTCGTTCTCAATCAGGAGACAGTTCTTCTTTCGCAATCTTCTCACGGAAGTTTGTCGGTAGCGGGAGATGCAGTGACGATTACACTGGCTGATGATGCTACTTTATTATTAGAGAGCAGCGATAGCGGAATCTATGATCTTAAAGCAATCGTAGACAGCGCAAGTCATCTTCTGACAACTGGGAATGCGAAGATCAGCAGTACGGCAACATCTTCTATATAGCTTGACAGGAGAATCAGATGAACTGGTTAATCTTTATCATTGTAGCCGTCGTGTTAATTGCTGGAGTTGAGTATCTATCTCGCTCTTTCCCTCCACCCTGGCGGGTGATCACGCTCGCTGTGATCGTGGTAATTTTGCTGATCTATCTCCTGAATCTAGCAGGGATGGTTGCCCTGCCGTTCTGATCAGGACAAAAAAATACCCTAGAGCAATGAAGCTCTAGGGTATCTTGTATTCTATTGTAGTAGCTTAATCACCACGATGCCCATCAGTAGTAGATAGACAATGAAGTGAAGACTAAGCCACAGGTTCCACCGATGCTGCTCCATTTGCGCCTTCCTTCAAACCTTTGGCGAGGCCTTTCACCATACGAATTGCTTCATTGAAAGCGGCAACCTGACCCTTCATCTCATTGCTTTCGATTTTCGTGCGTGTGTTGCCGATAGAGTCATTACTTTCATCAGCACGTTGTTCCAAAGCCTCAATAAGCTCGTCGGTTGTGTAATAAATCTTTGCAGCCATTGTAATTCTCCTTATGGTAGTATGACTTGATAAGTAAGGACGTAACCTTCACGTCCTTCGCAGTAGAGTTTGTACATCTGTCGGGTCTTAATCCACTGACCCCCGTAGGTTCTATTATCTAATCTAACACATTTCACATCATCGGGTAGTCTAGTCTTTGTAGATTCCTCACTTAATGTGCTTTGCATGTAGATGCCAACCATAGAACCTTCTGGTCTATATAACTTCACCTCGTAAGGTGGACCACTTAAGATCTTGTAAATCCAAAATACAATGACCAAGATAGTAACTGCAAGAATCTTCATCAACGGCTTGATCATTGAATCAACTTCCTTCGCCGTATACATCGCCTAGACTAATCCTCTCCGGATATAATAAAGTCCCTAGATTGCTCTAGGGACTTCATTATCCTCTAGTCTGGACTACTCTACGGTTTCTGCGGTTGACTCTTCAGCTTCGACGACAGGTGTCATCTTGGCTCCCCGAGCACCCTTGCGTCCTGTGGCTCCATCGCTGTCCCCTTCGGCCTTGACCTTCTTTTCCTTAACAGGCTTTGCCAGTTCGCTGAAGGATTCAAGAATGGACTTGTCGAAGTACCACGCATTGCGAGGCCCGTAGAAGTATGGCGTCCACACGCTACCAAATCCACCCAAAGGTGCATGACGGAAGCGGTCTCCACCCATCGCCTGAGCAACACGTCCTGGCCCGTAGCCAGCTTCTTTTCCGGCAGCAAAGACTTCCTTCACAGGAACCAATGTGCCTTCGCGCTCCTTGAACTCTTCTGCCGTTAAGGTGCGAGAAGCCTTTAAGCTGACCTGCTCTTCACGACGCCCCAACTCCTGACCCAGAATAGCTTCAAACTCCTCATCACTGAGAGCTTCGAGCTTGGGTGCAGTAGAGCCAACGTTCTTGGCGAGTTGACGAAAGCAAAGAGGGCAAATCCCACGTCGTACGATGCTGCTCTTGCGAACAGGGTTTCCACAAATCGCACAGATGACTGTGGGGCCGCTCTCTTCAACAACAGGGATTGGATTCCCTGCCTCGTCAAGAACCTGATTACCTTCCTCGTCGAGCTGGTAGGTTGGTTCCTTCACTACCTTTTCTGTTTCCACTTTTACACGCTTGTCCTTTCTTGGCTTCATTTGCTGAACTACTTCGACTTCCTCGATATTACTATTAGCA
>Ga0105340_1000566_pt1 | contig 17786 bp, 26 predicted proteins | sample EasRivMeERMLT700_FD_89676 | JGI IMG/M metagenome (GOLD analysis project Ga0105340, IMG submission 89676) | Soil microbial communities from meander-bound floodplain in the East River, Colorado, USA - East River MetaG ERMLT700 | ecosystem: Environmental > Terrestrial > Soil > Floodplain | place...
GCAGCGTCGCTGACTCCAGGCCGGGGACCTTGGACACACTGAAGATCTGCTCGTTGCGGGGCCAGCGGTTGTCCATCGAGATGGTCCGCTCGAAGGCGTCCTGCAAGTAGATGTTGAGGATCGTGTCCGGCAGCTCCTCGTCGTCCATCTCCAGGTGAGCCCGGACAAAGTCCCGCAGCTCCTGGGTGTTCAACTAGCACTCACCGAGTGAGGGCGGCAGAAGCCGGTGGCCGTGGCCCAACCGTTGCAGGTGTTGTTGTTCGCCTTGCACTTCTTGGCCCTGGGATCCGGGGGGGCCGCCTCCTTGGGAGCATGCGGGTCCCTGTAGGGGGCGTGGCCGTTGTAGTGGGCAGCCGGGGCGTGGTTCTCACCACGCTGGTTCTCGGGTCCTCCCCTGGTCAGGGGCTCACCATGGAGAGTGTGCTGCAGGACTCGGTTCTCGCCATGCGACACGGCGAGGGGCCGGGAGCCCCTCTCTGCGTCTCCGGTCTCTCGTGTCTTCCAGGTCTCGATCGGCACTGTTCCTCCTTGGAGACTGGGGCGGGACCGGCACGACTCGGCCCCGCCCCAGTAGATCAGCTGAACGTGGCCAGGGTGATCTTGAAGTTGCGGCGCCGCTGACGGGTGGTCGAGTTGCCGTAGGTCGTGATGAACGACACACGGGCATCGATGGCGTTGGCGGCCGGAGCAGCCGGGGTAGCGCCCGGGTTGGCGTTGGCCGTCGAGGCCACCGACCCGCTCAGGTTCCCAGTGAACGGGGACTGGGCGAAGTTGCGCTGCGAGTGCAGCGTCATGCCGATGTACTTCGAGTTGACGCCGAGGGCGGTGCCAGTCGGGGCGTCCGGATCCCAGGTCAGCGGGACGTTCTTGAACAGGATGTTCTGGAAGCCCAGGTTGGCCTTCTGGGTATCGGTGTAGCGCACCTGCGGGGTGAGCGACGCCTCGTAGGCCTCGTACCAACCGAGACCGCAGAAGATGCCGTCGGGCATGTCGCCGCCACCGTCGGAGGCGAGCATGAACATGTGCCGGAGCACCCGCTCCAGCTCGCTGCCGTCGTACGGGGAGGTCATGGCCGCACCCGGGATGGTGATGGCTGCACCGAGAGCATCGACGCCCGTGTTGGCCGTGGCGTCCCAGGTCGGGCTACGCCAGTTGTTCTCCGGCGCCGGGCTGGCGGCCGGGGTGATGCCACCCGCTGCGCCAGTGGCATCGATGAGGGCGGTGAACGCCGTGAAGTCGGTCGCCAGGGCGGCGCCGCCACGGGTGCCCCAGATCATCTGCGAGAGGACCTGTCGGAGGGTCTCCTCGGCCTGCATGATCTTGGCTTCCAGGAGCGAGATCATCTGCTCCTTGCCGCTGTTCTGGGCCTCTTCCAGGCCCGAGATGATGATCGTGGCGTAGATCTGCTTCCAGGCGTACTGGGCGGCGGAGATGCCCGCCACTGCGTTCACCGTGAGCTGCTGCCACGGACCATACGAGTTGGCCTCACCCGGGCCGAGCAGCAGGGGCTCGACGATGCTGATGCCGCCGTCGACCGTACGCACACGGCCCTTCGACATCAGGTGTTCCAGGAGGGGCCGACCCTGGAAGACGTTGTCGGTCAACGTCTTCCGGTAGTTGTGCATCGTGGTCGACAGAATCGTGTCCCACGTGGTCGGGGTATGAGACGCAAGCGCCATGGATTAGTCCTTTGAGGTGGAGCCCCCCGTTACTGGATGCCGAGCTGGTTGAACGCAGCCTCGACAGCCTCCCGGGGCGTCATGTGTGTGTTGCTGACGTCCAACTCCTGCGTGAGTCCGTTGCCACCATGTGTCTGTGGGCTGACCGTCCTCGTAGCTGCGGCTGCGGCTGCCTGGCGCTGCTGAGTCGTGGCCTGCTGCTGCTCTGACGCAGTCTGCTGGGCTCGGACTCGGGCTTCCAGGCGGTCGTAGGCCATCGCCTTCCAGATTTGTGGGAAGGCGTCCACGCCGAGGTTCATGTTGTATGCGGTCTGCAGGACGGCGGCGACGTCGTCATTGGTGAGTCGGTACGACGACTGCAGAGTGTTGACCGCTCGCTCCACGGCCCTGTCAGTCTCGGCCTGCTCGATGCGCTGCTCCAGGGCTTGCCTGGCCTGACGTTCCTCCCAGAGCTGCTGCTCGATCGGATCATCGAACTCCGGCATGGTGGGCTGCTGGGGAGCTGTTGGCTCCTGCTGCATCCCGGTGCCGTATTGGGCCTGGAGGATCCGCATGGCCATCTCGGGATTCGTCTCCAGCGCTTGCTGGATCCTGAGCCCGTACTCGGCCTGCTGCTTGAGTGCCGCAGCCTCTTGGGTCTTCTGGGTGTAATCAGCCGTCCGGCTGTACCCATCGACCACTTCTCGGAACGGAACCTCCAACGTCTCGCCGTTGACCTTGACCGGCACGTACCGGCTGTCAGGGTCATCGACTTCGACGTACTGACGGGGCGGAGCCTCTTCGGCCTCCACCTGCGTGCCCTCGACGTCGAGTTCTCCGATTTCCTCGGGCTCCACTTCGGTGGGCTCCAACCCCTCAATCGGGGTGTCTTCCATGCTCACTCAGAGTTCCTCCTGGCTTGCTCTCGTGTGCTGGGGCGCAATCATAGGCCCGACCAGGAGACGGCGACGAGGATGGGGCTCAGCGAGTGACAGAGACGATGATGCTGACCACACCACCAGCGGCGAGGATGGCGGCCACCAGGAAAGCCCACACCTTGTCGATCCCGGCTCCCCGACCATGGGACTCGTCTGAGTTCTTCTTCAACTCAGAGATGTCCTTGGTCAGCGCTCCGAAGCGGACGTCGGCCTCGGAGCGGGGCATGAAGGTCCCGGCCTGATCCGAGAGCTGCCCACGGAACTCGTTGACCGCCTCGAACCGCCGCTCGGCGGCAACCTCCGCCTTGGTCACCGCCTTCTCGGCGGCCTGGAGAGCGTCCCGCACGGCCGTCCCCTGCTGGGACGAACGCTCATCGAGTGCCCGCCACATGTCATCGATCTGGCGCTGCATGAACACGGCCAGCGTGTCGACCGTCCAGCCCGATGCCTCCTTGCCGGTCTCTCCAGCAGTCACGGGCTACACCTCCTACATCTGTGGAGCGCTGGAGCCCATCATCTGCATGAGCAGCTCAGGCGGGATCTCGGCGCCCGGGTCCATCGGCTCGGGTCCCTGGCCGGGCTGGGACATGGCGCCCGTGGGGTCAGGTGGTGGCATGCCACCCTCAGGAGGCATGCCCTCTTGGCCTGGCGGCGGCGGGGCGCCCTGCTCCTCGGTCATCGGGTCGCCCTGCGGCGGTTGCATGATGAACGGCCGCTGGTCCTTGATGCCGAAGCCCTTGTTGAGGATGTGCTGGTAGAGACCGAACGGGTTGGCGACACCCATCTCCAGGAACGGCATCGAGGCATCGACCAGCTGGAGAGCGGACTGGCGGCGGAACGTCTCGTTCATCGGCTCGGTCGAGCCAGCGGCCACCTCGAAGTCGAACTCGCCCTGGATGTACTCGGCGTCGTAGGGCACCCACGCCCGGCCGGGCATGGTGACGATGCGGGCTACCTGGTCGCCGGTCATGTACTGCTGCATGAGGGCGATGACACGCTCGCCGAGGCGGGCCAGCGAGGCCTCGATCTTGGCCAGCCGGTCCTGCGACCGAGCGTTGGCCGAGTCCTGGATCATGGCGGCCTCGGTGGCGGTGCGCTTGACGGCCGTCTGGGCCGAGCCCCGCTGGTAGTCGCTCACGCCGGAGACACGGTCGATGTCGTTGGTGATGAGGCCGGACTGGTCGTAGAAGTCGGTCGGGGTGATCACCGCTGGCATCGGCATGATCACGTCGTCGATCTTGTCGGACAAGACCGGGATCATCGTGTTGTCGATGTCGGAGGTGAGCGCAGCCACGCCGTCCCGATCGAAGGCGTCCTTCATGTAGAGCCACTTGCGCTGGAAGCGGGCTCGGTGCTGCATCATCTGGGTGCGGGTCTTGTTCAGCTCCAGCTGCAGCGGCTCGATCTGGGCGACGTCACCGATCGGGTAGAAGTTGTCCGAGACCTCGTAGTTGCGCAGCATCTCGAACGGGTGGCCCTTGGCGTAGGGCATCGCAGCGGGCTTGATCAGGAAGCCGCTCTCGTCGTCACCCTGGCTGTCGCCGTCGAGGGCGAAGGTGGCGACCGTGCGCCGCTTGCAGTCGTAGAACTCAATGACCTCGCACCACGACTTGGGACCCTTGTCGGGCTTGTCGTCCCGGCCGTCCCCGTTGCCGTCGCCCGTCTGCCAGCGGCTCCAGCTCTTGGCGCTGGCCTCCTTGCGGGCGGTGCGGTGGTAGCGACTGTCGACCCGGACGTCTGCGATGGGGCGCCAGATGCGTTGGGCGATCCAGCACATCTCCTTGGGGTGGCGGGCATCAGGGTCCACGAACATGTCGAAGACCGAGATGCGCTCCAGGAACGGGCGATCGTCGTAGACGTACATCTCGGACTCGACGTTGCCCACGATGGGCTCACGATCGTCGATGCCGACGTCCCCGCCCTCTTCGTTGGGGTCCGCCTGTGCGTCCTCGGCCTTCTTCTCTTCGGGCGGCTTGACGAACTTGTAGCCGCACTTGAGCCACCCATGCCCGGTGATCAAGTTGTCGTTGACGCCGAGCCTGAACTCGTCCTGGAACCTGTTCTGGCGCCACAGGTAGTTGAGGACCTCCTCGACGACGATGGCCTGGGGGGCCGTCTCTGGCTTGCGTGCATTGACAACGAACTTCGGGTTGTTGACAGCCACGCTCGGGGCCATCACGTTGATGGTCGAGAACACCAGGTTGACCATGAGCCGGTCGCCCGGGCCCGGCATGCCCGGCGTGGGGGCGTCGTACTGCTTGCCCCGGTACAGGTCGATGTACCGCTTCCAGTCGTCGTCATAGCCCTCGTCGGAGCGCCACTTCTTGGATCGCCGCACCTCGCTGCGGTAGAAGCTGAGGAGTTCGGACTGCTTCACGATTCGGTCCTCATGATCTTGTCAGAGCGGATCTGCTCAGGGTGATCGAAGCCGACGTGCTCGTTGAGCCACTCGGTGTTGGTCCCCCGGCTGAACGCTTCACGCCCATAGCCACCGCCGCCACGGAAGGTGAAGCCGACACCGAGGATGCGACAGCGGAAGCACTCCTCCTTGCCGGGCTCAGATTCCTTGACCTGGCACGTGACGCACAACATCAGGCCACCGCCAGGTCAGCGGGGTCACTACGCATGGACACCGGCTGCCCAGGCGGCACCCGACCAATTGAAGTTGAAGCCACTGACCGAGATGCTCTGACCAGTAGTCCAGTTGGTCGTCGGCACGGCCACGAAACCGAGCGGTCCGAGGCGAGCGGCGTTGGTGGCATCCTGGGCCACGATCGTCGGGAAGCCGACCGGGAAGGCATCTGTGGGCCGGGCATCACTGGGCAGGGCCGTCACACGAGCGGTGTCACCCCACGGTGCGTGCGGACCGTTGACGTAGCCACGGGTGTAGTTGCGAGAGTTCAGTCGCTTGTGGGTGCGACCGCTCCCGGGCGGGCGCTGCATGTCGAGGCGGTAGGGCATGTTTACCTCACTGGTCGGCGGGACAAAGACGTCCCGATCGGTTGGGGTTCAGGCGGTCGTGGAGCATGAGGGTCGAACAGTGGGTCATCACCGTAGAGCATCTTCTCCATGTACCCCATGGTGCCAGGCCCGGGGGTGCGCTTCGGCTGATACTGCTGGAGGAAGACGTGCTTGACCATCTGCCAAGCGACCATGAGAGAGATGGTGCGGTCGTCGAAGGGGGACCCGGTCATCTTGTTCCCGTCGTCCCGGACGAAGGTCCGCAGCTCGGCGATGGTCTCTTTGTCGAAGAGGACGAGGCTGCCGTCCCGCAGGGCAGCGTTGAGTTCGTCGGCAGCGAGCGGCTTGGTGATCTGGGTGGTGCGCCAACCGAGGATCTCAGTGGGGACGTTGTGCTTGTACCGGGGGCTCCGCTGCATGTACAGCGGGTGGTAGCGGAGACGCTGGAGCGTCTTGAGCGTGGTGAGTCCGTGGTTGTTCGATTCGACCCCCATGAGCGCCTCGTTGTAGAACCAGCCGAGGGGGGCGAGGACCTGGGAGGCGAACAGGTCGGCGTCGATCCGACCGTGCCAGTGGGCGACCACGACACCGTGACGGGCGTCGATGACGTGGGCTGAGCTGAAGTCACCGTGCTCCATGCCCTCGGCGACGTCGGCGCCGACGCAGTAGCGACCGGATGTGGTCGGCCAGTGCCAGATCTTGAGCGGCCCACCATCGTCGGGGGTGAACAGGTGACGGCGGTAGTCCTGCTTGAAGTAGCCCTGGCCGATCGGGTCACGCAGCTCCAGTGAGCGCAGCACCTCCAGCGAGAACACCGGTCGGCCCGACTTGAGGAAGGCGTCCTCGGGGTTGTCGGGGTACTCGGAGGCCAGCAGCCACTCGGGCAGGTCCTTCTTCTTGGCGGCGTACCACTCCTCGGTGCGACCGTTGGCCGACCATGGGTAGAACAGCGGCGTGAACCGGTTGTTGCCGGTCTCCGCTCCGACCCACAGCTGGTGGAAGAGGTTGCCCTCGCCGTTGGCCGTGGACAGCATGATGACCCGGCCACCGACGTCGGCGATGGGCTCGATCGAGGCCCAGGCCTCCTCGCTGTTGGGGAGGAACGCCAGCTCGTCCACGACCACCAGCCACACCGACTCACCACGAGCAGGGTCGCTGGCCGACGGCAGGGACTCGATGAACGACTCGTTGGTCATCTCGATCTTGGTCTGCGTCATGTTGACGATCGGGCCACGGAACTTCATCCACTCGGGCAGGAACTTGTAGACGTACTTCGCCTTCTGGAGGAGCTTGATGGCCTCCCGCTCGGTGCGGGACAACATGATGATCGCCCGGTCCGGGTAGAAGAACGCCGCCCAGAAGACGAACGCAGCGGCCAGCGTCGAGAAGCCGAGCTGGCGGGCCTTGAGGATGATCGTGTAGCGCCCGCTGAGCCAGGTGCGAGCCGTGACGACCTGCGCCTCGAACAGGTCGAAGTTGATGCGCCCCCGACTCGGGTGACGGATGTACCCGTAGTTGTGGCAGAAGTAGAGGAAGCCCTCCAGCAGCACCTCGGGGTCGTCCGACCGGGGAGCACACTTACGCCACTCTCGCTCCTCCATGATCCTGGAGAGGTCGATCGACTCCAGGGCAGTCATGACGACGTCGAGAACAAGATGGTGCCGAGCCCGAACGCAGCAGCGCCCGCCAGACCGTTGATGCCGATCGTCCCGTTCACATCGATGGCGACCATCAAGTTGGTGATGAACGTGACCCGGTTCACGGCCATGAAGTCCTGGTAGACGGCCGGGCGGAAACCGACAGGCAGGGTCGTCATCGGGTTGCTACCAGAGCCATTGAAGCTGATCTCACCCCGCACCATCACGACATCACCGATCTTGCGATACCCGAGCGGGGCGCTGCTGCCCCCGACGTTGGTCCAGCCGGAGGTCATCGTCGGCGCTGTCCAGGCAGTGGGGGTCGTCAGCGCCTGCAGAGCAGCGACCTCCGTCTGCAGCGCCTCGTTCTCAGCTTCCAGCCGGGCAATGCGCCGCACCAGTTCGAAGTCAGCCCGGCGGGTCGCTCCCGGTGTCGCCGACTGGAAGCCGTTACGCAGTGTCACGTTCCAGCTTCTCTCGCACGACGTACTCGGCGACGATCTTGTTGAACTCCTCGTCGGTCATGTCCTTGAGCGGCTTGCCGGTCACGTTGATCTGCTGCGGGCTCACGCCCTCGACGGCGGTGCGGTACTCCTTGGCAGCAGAGACCTGGCGGGGGTCGGTGCGGTCGATGGCGGTCTCGAAGAGGGCGTCCATGACCTGCTTCATGCGGTCGGGGGATCCGATGGTGCGGCGGTACTGCGCCTCCCAGCGAGCGAGGAACGCCGGGTCCTTCTTCCACTTCTGGATCGTCGACACCTGGACGTCGATCTGCTCGGCGAACGCCTCCTGGGTGGGGGGCATCCGCTCATCCTTGATGGTGCAGAGCCAGTCAAGGAGTGCCTGCTGCCGCCACTCCCGTTCATCAGGGGTCATGGCCATGACTCCACAGTATGTCGTTGCGTACCCAATGATGGGTAGCTACAGCTCGTTGTCGATGTCCAGGCAGGTCGGGCAGGGCTGGATGCGCTCGGGGTCCTTGGCCAGCGGGTAGGTGTACCCATAGCGACCGCACTCGGTCAGCACGCCGAGCGTGGTGCGGAGCTTGATCTTGTGCCAACCGAGGTTACGGCTCCGGCCGGAGACGGATCTCCAGCCGGGCCGCAACTCGATCCAGACCTCGTCCTTGGGCACGCTGCCGACCTCCCGGTCTTCGTACTCGGAGAACATCGAGGGCTGGACGTAGGTCATGCCACCCACTCCACGTCTTCAGGGGCGATCCGGTTGTCGACGAGCCAAGCGAGAGCGTCCTCCCAGGCGACGGCGTTGACCTCACCGACGATCGACCACATGGGCTCGCCGTCACGGTCGTCATGGGTGTGCACGACGACGCAGCGCCACAGCTGCGACTCGCCCCGCATCTTCCGGTTGAAGACACCGACGTAGCCCTTCTCGGCGTTGTCCCACTCCTCGTACAGCTCCTCCAGCTTGCCCCGCTCTCGGGCTTCCCGGCGCTCACGCCGGATGGTCTCGATCGTGCTCATGTTCTGCTTCTCCTGTGTTGGGTCTTGGTAGTTGAGTTCTCCGGCCCGGAACTCCCGGCCCTTCGAGTTGACGATGATGTTGGGTCGGCCGGGGACGAGCTGGTAGCTGCCGCTCGGCAGCCCCATCCAGGCGAAGCCGTCGTCGTTGCTGAGGACCTGTCCCGGGCTGACGTGGACCCAGGCGGCGCCCCCACTGGGGTACCAGCTGTTACGGCTCGCCGTCCCCGTCTGGGTGTGCCACTGCCCCGCTGGGGTCAGTCTCTCCATCTTCCTGTTCCTTCCAGGTGAGGCCACGCAGCACCCTGTAGATGGTGTTGCGGCTCACCTTGTGTTGTCGTGCCAGGGCGGAGATGCTCTCTCCACCCGAGTAGTCGATCTTGATCAGAGCGACTTGTTTGCGTGTCAGCTTTGCACGCCCGTTGGTCTCCCCCTTCATGTGTTGCGGCGTGTGGACCGTGCGGCCCTTGCGGTGACGGTCGGCGTTGTTCTCCTGGACCGTGCCGACCTGCAGGTGGTCGTAGCGGTAGCAGGGTGGGTTGTCGCAGAGATGCAACACGAACTGCTTGGGGGTCAGCGGGTAGCCCCGGGCCTTCTCGATGATCCAGCGGTGGATCCCGATGACCCGCTCCTTGCCGTCGTCCCGGCGGTACTTACGCTTGCCGTAGCCGTCCCTGTCGACGGCGCCCTGCCAGAGCACGCACGGCGTGTCCAGCGGGGTCCCCGGCGGGTAGTCCTTGCGCCAGCGGGTGGTCCGCTTCTTGGCGCTGTTCTGCTTCCAGTTCGGACCCCGGGTGTTGCCCGGCGGAATCCGCAGCGTGACCGCCGGTCGCAGCTTGCGGATCTTGATGGGCTCAGACACGCCACCCCACCTGTGCGGGCGGCGGTGGCCACGGTGCCTGCACGCCCCAGCGGGCGTCGGGCATGAACTGCAGCTCGGCGCCGGTGATGGTGACGTTCCAGGCGCCGAAGCCGTTGTGGTCGAGGCGGCGAGCCCGCTCGTCGAACACCATCCGGGCCATCCGGGCATTGTCGTACGGGTCACGCCACCGGTAGACCTGCATCAGGCCACCGAACCAGCGCCCCGAGACCTGCCAGAGACCGTGGTCTCGCTGGCCCAGCGATTCAGAGGCGGAGTCCTTGCTGCGGCCGAGGGCTTCGGTGTTGCCGCCCGACTCGGCGAGGGCGATGGCCGTCATGACCGTGGCCTCCTCCGGCGTCCAGTGGCCGACGTTGAGGGCGAGCCAGGCAATCTCATGTGGGCTGAGGATCATGATCTAGTCTCCTGTCAGTGCCCGGGGAGGGTCCCGTAATCCGACGGCGTGTCGCTCACACCCCTCCCCGGGCAGTTTCGACTCAGTCGTCGAACAGGTCCTTGGTCTCCACGCTGGAGACCGGCCCCTCGTACTTGGCGGTGAAGAGCTTGGGGGCCGAGTAGCCCCGGTTGGTCTTCTTGCCCTCGCCCGTGTAGGCGACCTTGAGGGTGCCGCCCTGCCGCAGCTTGGCGCCCGAGGACTTGACGGCGTCGGCGATGGCGTTCTTCATCGCCTTACCCTGGCCCTCAGCCACCTCGAAGTTGCCGCCCTTGGCGAAGAGGGACCTGACGCCCTCGTCGTTCTCGATGGAGTCGTCTCGCTCCTCGGTCTGCAGCTTGATGACCAGCTGCATGCGGGGGTCCCCGTTGTCCCAGAACAGCGGCTTGTTGTCGTCCATGGACGTCTGCTGCTGGAGGCCGCAGTCGAGGACCGTGCCCTTGACCATGTCACCCATGGTCTCGAACTTGGCCGCCTTGCCGCCGCCCCCCTCCAGGAACCGATCGATGTCTTCCGTGCTCATGTGTGTGTGCTTCCTTTGTTGCTTGGTTTACTTGCTATCGACCAGGCCTCGCTCGTTGGAGCGGTCGGCCTGGCCCTTGTGCCCCGTGTTGGTGCGGGGGTCTTTGTGCATGAACGGAATCGAGTAGTCCTTCTCGACCTTGTCCAGCAAGTTGAGGACCTTGATGATGTCGTCGGGCTCGGTCAGCTTCCCGGACTTCGGAGTGGGCAGCCCCTCGGGCCACCACATGATCAAGGCCTCCTTCGCCTTGTCATACTGGGCGATCGTGCTCACCCGGGCATGGCAGTATGCTACCACCTCCTCGATGGGCACGTCAACCTCGACCACGTTCGGGATGCCGCCTTCTTCGAGGCGCTGGGTCACCGGAGCGGGCAGCTCCTCGTAGACCTCGACCCGGGGGGTGTCGTAGCCGTCCCGGCCCGCCTTCCAGTTGGACTGCCACTGCTTGATCTGGCGACTCAGCTCAGCGCCCTGGATGCCCAGCTCGATCGAGCACCACACGATCTCGCAGTGCGCCTTGCCCACCGGCAGGTGGACGAGCAGCGCCCAGTTGAGGTTGATCGGCGGCGTGGGCAACCGCTTCTCCAGGTGGATGTCGTACAGCTCGCCGGTGGCGTAGATGGCGACCTGGATGCAGTAGCCGGGCGCCGAGAAGTCGAGCGAGCGGCCCGTCTTGAGGTCACCGAGCACCAACTCGCCAGCCTCGACGAGGCTGCCGTCGGGCGCCACCAGCGGCTTGGTCAGCCGGTAGATGCGGTCAGCGGTCCCGGCTGCCCGGAAGGCGTCGTTGACCATGTGGACTTCGACCATCTCGGACACGAGCCCGTACTCATCGAGCGCCTCCATGTAGGCGTCCAAGTCAGCCTGGTACTGCTCGGGCGGGTCCCACATGTCCTGCGCATCCTCGATGCGGGCGGTCATGGCGTGGAGGGCGGTCCCCATGTCAGCGGCCTCGTTGGCCGTGCCCTTGTCGAGCGCCTTCTCCCGCAGCTCCTTCTTGGCCACCTTGTCCTCGTCGGGGGTGGCGCTCACCTGTGCGGCCAGCGACTTGCTAGCAGCCACGCCCTCCATCGCCTTCCAGATGCGCCAGTTGACCAAGGCGTTCTCGTCGTCCAGGTTCTTGCCGTAGCCGCTGGGCCTGCTGTAGCGCAGCGTCTTGGTGGGGTCATTGGGGTCGGAGACCATGGGGGCGCCGTTGGCCCGCCGATAGTCCTTGCGCTCCTCGTTGGGGTCGCTCAGGTCGTCGACGTCGATTTCGTTCACAGGTCGCTCTCCCGTCGGTTGCAGTAGATGCAGAACCGGTGAGCGGCGATCAGGCACTGGTCGTCGATGATCTCGTGACCGAAGCGCTCGCAGAGGACACCGCAGACCGCCCGCTCGATCTTGTCGAGCAACTCGTCACCGCTTCCATCCATGGGGTAGTCGTACTTCTCGTCGATGACCTCGTCCATCACGAACATGCGGATGGACTCGGTCCAGGCTGGACGGCTCACTTGTTGAGGATCTCTCGGGCGTGGCGGTCGAGGATCATCCCGACCACCGGATCGACGGACTCGTTGAGGATGTCGGTGAGGATGCGGCGGATGCGATCGTCGTCGCTGGGCGGCATGGCGTTGAGGGCCGCAGCCCAGAACGGGCCGGTGATCGTGTCAACTGGCATCGCCCAAGTCCTCCTCGTTGTGTTCTCGGACCATCTTCATGACGTAGCTCCTCCCGATCAGAGCGGCCTCGGCTCGGTCGCCGTCTTTGACTCTCTTGAACTTGTCGTAGTGCTGGGGCCACAGCGCCTGCGCCAGAGCCCGGCTGTCGTTCTTGGTCTTACCGATCAACCCGGCGAGGCGCTTCCACTCCTGCGGGGAGATCGTCTCATAGGGGTGTCGCAGTGCCTCGACGACGCCCTCGACGACGCCCTTGGCGTGCCCGAGCGACCAGTTGGCCTTGGAACCGTTCAGCCCATTGCAGTGAACGGCCTCCATGACGACGACGTCGGGGGACCACGCTTTGATGTACTCGGCGACGCCCCGGCCGGAGACGGTCTTGCCGCCCGCCTGGGCTGGCATGTCGACCACGTGGTAGAGGTGCCCGTCCACGATGAGAGCGAGGGCACCCGAGGCGCCGGGGTCAATCGACATGATCCGGGTCATCGCTCACCTCCTTCTCGATGCTCATGTAGTCGCACGCCACGCACAAGAAGCGGCTCCGTCCGTCGCCCTGGCCGGGGTCGATGACGATGTGCGACCCCGCCGGGCAGCCACAACACGGGCAGTTCTCTTCGATCGAGCGGCCCCGGGAGACCAGGCAGTAGCTCACATCTCCCCCAGCCACAGATCGAAGAGCCTCTCGATGCGAGGCCCGATGTCGTCGGTCCAGCTGGTGCGGTCGGCCCAGCCCTCGACGTAGCCGCAGCGGAAGGCCTCCTTCATCAGCCACACCGTGTCGTCGTCGAAGTCAACCATCGTCGTCCTTGTTGGCGTAGCCGCTGGCATAGCGGGCGTCCATGCGCCCGACGTTGGGGTCCCAGGCCTCGACGACGATGCGGTACTGCATCTCGGGGTAGTCGGCCCACGCCGTGCGGATCTGCTTCATGACGACGTCGATGTTGTCGTACTCGCTCACGTGATCTCCTTCAGCGTGATCTGCGCCGCCTCGGTGTTGCTGTTGACGAAGCCAGTGTTGCTGTAGACGTAGGGACGAGTCCACGGGTAGGAGGGGTAGTGGTAGCCGTGCTGGCGGATCCCGGGGATCACGTGGATCTGGTCATAGAGCGACTGCAGGTCAGCCAGCGTCACCTTGACCTTCTTGCCGTCGACCTCCAGATCGAAGCTCCGGTTGTCGGTGATCTTGGCGCTCACTTGACCGCCCGCTTGCGGGGCTTGGAGATGGGGACCTCCTTGGCCACGATCGACATCATGTTCCCGGCGACAGTCTTGGTCCGGTCTCGGGCCTGCAACTTCTCGGCGTACCAGTAGGGCACCCGGATCATGACCTGGATCGAGGCGTCGTTCGGGTCGGTCGGGTCTCTCGGGGGGAAGGGACTCTTGGTCCGCTTGGGGTAGTTCATCCCTGGTATGCTACCCGCTCCCTGGGTAGTTGTCACCACCCGGGGCCAGAAAGACCTAGGCTCCGGTCCCCTGGGGTGGAGGGACCGGAGCCCGAGGCCGAGTCGTTAGGAGACAACTCATGAACCGGCACGCACGCACGGAACAACATGGAGGGTAGCACATGACCGAACACAAGATCTTGCGATGGGCCAAGGCCTATGGCAAGGCGGGGTACAACATCTTCCCCTGCAAGCCGGGGACCAAGGTCCCCCTCACCCGCAACGGCGTCTTGGACGCCACCCACGATCCCGAGTACATCGAGGGCTGGTTCGGCAGGCGGGAGGACCTGAACATCGGGCTCGCCTGCGGGCCTCAGCCCAACGGGGTCAACCTGCTGGCCATCGACGTCGACGCACACAAGGGGGGCATGGAGACGTGGGCCGACCTGATGGCGGACAAGCCCAACCTGGGGGCACCGTGGCACTCGACCCCGAACGGGGGGATGCACATCTTCTTCGACGCTCCGGCGACCTACCGCAACACCCGGGAGCGCATCGGCGAGGGCATCGACACCCGGGGCTCGGGGGGCTATGTGGTGGTGCCGCCGTCGAGCTTCCCGGTCGGGAGCCCGGCCGAGAACCGCTACTACGAGACGACGTCAGATTTCGCCCTGGTGTCCCACCGCCCACTGCTCGTCCCGGCTTGGCTGGCCGAAACGCTGGTGCAGCCGCAGATTGACCCGCATCAGCCCGCCCAGCGTGACCGCATGGCCGATGCGCCACGTGGTGACGATGTGTCGCCCGGTGACTGGATCCGTTGCCATGGCGACTGGCCAACCGAACTCACCCGGTTCGGCTGGCAGCATGCTCACGGAGACTACTGGACCCGGCCCGGCAAGAACGTGAGGGAAGGCCACAGCGCCGTGCTGCACCCAAGCGGCCCGCTGGTCATCTTCACGACCGACGTGCCGCCCGAGTTGGAGCGGGTCGGTCATCCCACCACCGACCGCACCGGCATCGCCGTGTCGCTCTTCGAGCTGATCGCCGCCTACGAGTTCGGCGGGGACCTGTCGGCAGCGGGGCGTGAGATCCGCCGGGCGATGCCAGCGGCCCCGAGCCGGGGGGCGGTGGTGTCCCGGCCCGAGGCCTTGCCCACGGTGGAGGGAGTCCCCGGGGCTGGCCTCAACCTTAACGCCGAGTTCTGGGAGGCCCGGGACGTGCTCGGGCACATCCGCCAGGCCGCCCAGGCTCGACGGGTCAGCCCGGATGCCCTGCTGATCAACGCCTTGGCCCGGTCGGCGACGCTCATCCCACCCTCGCTGCGGCTCCCGCCGGTCATCGGCAAGGAGGCCACCTTCGACTTCCTGGGGGTCGTGGCTGGCGAGACATCGTCCGGCAAGTCGATCGCCTCGGGCGTCGGCGAGGACCTGCTCCCTGACCCGGGCGGTGCGCTGCTCGACGAGGACGAGCGGGTCTACCTGTTCGACATGCCGATCGGCAGCGGCGAGGGCCTGGTCCAGGCCTTCATGGTGCCGGAGCGCAAGCCCGACGAGAACGGCAAGATCAAGCCGACCGGCAAGCAGGTCGTTGGCAAGCAGGCGCTCCACTTCACGGTCGACGAAGCCACCGGCCTGGTGGCGCAGGCCCAGCGCAAGGGCACGACCATCATCCAGACGCTGGCCACCGCCTGGTCGGGCAAGACCATGGGCAACACCAACGCCTCGGCAGAGACGAACCGCCTGATCAGGGGTGGTCGTGTCCGGGTGGCGGCGGTGCTCAACATCCAGTCCTCCAACGCCTACATGCTCTTCACCGACGAGCTGACCAACCTGGGGCTGACCAGCCGGATGCTGCTGTCCAGCGCCCATGACCCGGCTGCCCCCGACGAGCGCCCCGAGTGGCCCGGCCTGATCTCGTTCCCGATCCCCGCCGGGACCCAGACCGGGACCAAGTACATGAGCTATGCCCAGCCGATCCTCGATCAGCTCGACGCCGAGCGCCTCGCCTCCCTGAAGGGTGGCGTCGCCGACAAAGAGACGGGACACACGTCCCTCCTGCGCTGCAAGGTGGCCTCGATCCTGGCCGTCTGGGAAGGCCGCCAGCACGTCACGGTCGACGACTGGGCTCTGGCGGGGATGATCATGGACATGTCCGCTCGGGTCCTGGCTCATCTGGACCAACTCCGGGCCACTCAGGTGCGAAACAACCGGGAGACGGCTGCTGTCGCCCGTGGCGAGTCCGAGCACGTGGCCGAGACTGTCAAAGAGAGGCGGGCCGTGGATGACCTCGCTAAGAGGATCATCGAGCGCACGCCAGCTGACGGAATCGGGCGGCGGGATCTCATGAAGTCGCTCACCGCCACCAAGACCCGGCACCGCTTCGGCCCCGCCCTGGAGCGGGCCATCGAGTCGGGCCACATCGGCCTGACCGATGGCAGGGTGGTCAGGACGTCGTAGGGGGGGAACAGGGGAACGTTCCCCCCCCCCCCCTCTCTCTCCCTCTGGACTACGTATTCCAAGTCCAGGTAGATGATGTGAGATCAGGGATATCTCAGCCGCCAGAGAGACCCTAGGGGGGGAACTGTTCCCCCTGTTCCCCCCCTGTCACAAGTCAACTTGTGACAGGGTCCCTGGGGACGGGAATGTCGAGGTTTGGGACCCGAACTGGCGTTCGGAACGTGAAACTCGACAGGTAGGTACGGGAATGTCGGGTTCTCGAACACTTGTTCGCTGTTTCACGCTGATTTGACCCAAATCACCCTGAAACTCACCTACTTGAAACTGCGGATGGGTTCAACTCCCCATTACTACGTCTAGACGGGGTGGGGGGTGGCATACCCCCGGGGGGTGCCTACCCATCGATGGGTAGGCAGGGGTGAGATGATGATCCTGGTGGCAGTGATCGGGGCAATCCATGCTCTGGCGCTGAACCGGCAGGGGATTGTCTACCAATCGGTAGGCAAGTCAAGCGCTACCCACCCGTTGGGTAGCTTCAACAGGGAGACATGACATGACCAAGCCAAGCGGGACCACGGTCCCGACCATCACAGAACAGGCAGACCAGGCCAGCGATGCTGGCACGCTGCTCGGCCTGCTCAAGGACGCCACGGTTGAGGAAGCTGACTACATCACTGGTCTACTGCTCACCCGTGAGCAGGTGTCAACGGACGAACGGACACTTGATCGCATTGCCCGTATGGGCAACGTGGGAGAGTCCCTGGTCAAGGTGGCTTGCAAGCGTTTCGACGCTGGACACATCAAGGCCAGCGATGGCACGGCGGTGGTCCTCTCGTCCGATGACAGGGCCGACATGACGGTTGCGAACCTCCGCAAAGGTCTCGGCCTGACTGAGCGAACCGACCGCTACAACGTGGGTACCGGTACCGTCGCCTACACCGATCTCCAGCGCTACTGGCAGGCCCAACGTGCCAGCGCCGAAGACATCGAACGGGGCTACGGGGTGGCCAGCGCCGATGGCAAGGCCGACAACGTCTCCGCCGTCATCGGAGCGATCGCCCGTGCGACGTTCGAACGGACCGATCCCACCAAGGCCAAGGCCAAGGCCGAGCAGGCCGAGCAGGCCAAGGCCAAGCGTGAGCAGGCCAAGGCCGAAGAGGCAGAGGAAGTCGCACTCTTCGCCAAGGTTTCCGACGAAATCTCGCCCGTCACCCCGGAGCAGGCGGCCGAGTGGTCCGCCGACCAGTGTCGGGCGGCCGTTGTGGTACTCAACCGCCGCATCGCTGCTCTGCGCGAGCAGGCCAAGGCCGAGCAGGCCGAGCAGGCCGAGCAGGCCAAGGCCGAGCAGGTCATGGCCAAGGCCACAGGCCTGACGGTTGAGCAGGTGCGGACCATCATGGCCAGCGCCAAGGCCGAGCAGGTCCCCGCCAGCGAGCAGCACCCGTCCGATGTTGAGTGAGTACCCGTCCAGTCGCACGGCCTGACATCACAACCTAGCTAGGTTCGATCGGACCCCCTGCCCATTGGGCAGGGGGTCCTTTCGTACCTAGATTCGGGACCATCGTCGGCGCCCTCACGGGAGCCACCACGCCACACCCATTGACGACCGACAACCATCACAGAATTTGGGATGCGCAGCGAGCGATCACTCGGGACCACCTGCTCCGGTCCGGGGTGATCGCTCGGTGTGCATGAGCAGCACATCAACCCCTACCCACCAATGGGTAGGTCCACCTAGTCCAGGGAGACACCGTCATGACCATCCGATCCACACCCGAC